>JAESGL010000268.1_pt1 | contig 38581 bp, 34 predicted proteins | sample 9269711 | NCBI WGS metagenome assembly JAESGL01 (sample SAMN14515918, study PRJNA621676) | algae metagenome | isolation source: Kastovskya adunca ATA6-11-RM4 and co-occurring heterotrophs from soil and... | place: Chile: Atacama Desert | collected 2011-06-27
GCCCGTCCGTCTTCCAGAGGAAAACGCGGACTGTTCAGATGCTTTGGATGGGGGTCAATTTTGGACGCCGATAACCCCGCCTAGGGGGTCAAAATTGCACGCCGAATGACATTCATATTCCATCCAGCTGCTCGAAGCGGATCTCGGCATTCCGCTCTTCTTGCGCATCCCGAAGGGCATGATCCCGACACCGGAAGGCGTATCCGTGGCGACCTCTTGCCGGCGGATCATGTCGGAACTGTCCAAAGTGTTCGATGATGTCCGCTCGATCTCTGGCGGAGCGACAGGTCTGGTTCGCGTTGGCGCACTCGCCTATTCGCGCACCGCGCTGCTTCCAGACGCGATCAGGCAGACACTGGCGCGGTACCCGGACATTCGTCTGCGCACCGTAGAAGGTCCGATCGAAGCGCTCCTTACCGCCCTTCACGGCGGCGACATCGACCTTGTTCTGTGCGCCTATCCCAATCGCGCTTTTCTCGACGGGATCGATGTCGAGCCGATTGCCGACGACCGATTGGGCTTCTTTGTCTCCCGAGACCACCCCCTGGCTGGACAGGCGGACCTGAACCTTCGCGATCTGGAGAACTATCCCTTCATTCTGCCGCCAGCGGGGAGCATCACGCGGCGGCTCCTCGAACAATTCTTCCTTGACGGCGGCGGGAAGCTTCCTGAGGGGCGAGCGGAAACCAGCTCGTATTCGCTCGTACGCAATCTTCTCATGGGTTCGCAGCTCATTGCCTTCCGCTCCTGCCGGGAATTCGAGGGGCGGCAACCTAACGAGAGCATCGTGCTCCTGACGATGGAGCGCTCGATGCCCAGCCGGAAAATCTGCGTCCTTCAAAGACGGGGCGCGCACCCGACGGCCGCCGTCAGCGAGTTTCTCGGCGTCGTCCGGTCACTGCCGACGAGGTCCAGCGACGAGCTTCCGGCTGACGCTGCTGAGGGTGGGAGCGCGCCCTGATGTCCGACAGGGCGATCCCTCTCGGGAGCGGGATCGGAAACACGAAAGGCAGGGCCAAAGTCATGATCGTTCCCTCAGGATGCCAAATCTCCGCTCACACCGGTGCAGGATATGTCTGAGGCTGTTGGCGCAGGCCCGGAGCGTCGCGATCCGGAAGAAGATGGCATTCCGTGTCTGTGGATGCGCGGCGGATCGTCGAAGGGCGCGTATTTCAGGGCGTCCGATCTGCCGGATGACGTCGCTTCTCGCGACGACCTGTTGCGGCGGATCATGGGTTCTCCCGATCCGCGTCAGATCGACGGTATCGGAGGTGCGGATCCGTTGACGTCAAAGGTCGCTGTCCTCGCGCCGCCTTCCCGCGACGACGCCGACGTCGATTATCTCTTTTTGCAGGTATCGGTCGATCGGGTGTGCGTCTCGGACGCCCAAGGCTGCGGGAACATTCTCGCCGGCGTCGGACCGGCGGCGATCGAGCAAGGACTTGTGCCAGTCGCCGGCGAAGAGACCCTTGTCCGCATCCATATGACGAATACCGGCAAAATCGCGACGACTCTCATCCAGACGCTGAATGGCCGCGTCCGCTATGCCGGGCAGGCAACGATCGACGGAGTCCCGGGAGCCCATGCACCAGTTCCGCTGATGTTCCAGAACATCGCGGGATCGACCTGTGGTGCGCTGCTACCCACCGGCAATGCCATCGACGTCATCGACGGCATGGCGGTGACGATGATCGATAACGGCATGCCGGTGGTCGTCCTGCGCGCCTGCGACTTCGGTCTCACCGGTCTGGAAACTCCTGAAGGGCTCGACAACGACACGGCGCTCATAGCCCGGATCGAAGCGATCCGACTGAAGGCGGGGCCAATGATGAAGCTGGGAGACGTAAGCGGCAAACCCGTGCCCAAGATGACGCTGGCCTCGCCCCCGAGGGGCGGCGGCACGATCTCGACCCGCACCTTCATCCCCCATCGCTGCCACAAAACCATCGGCGTGTTCGCTGCGGTTTCGGTGGCCACAGCATGTACGATTAGGGGCACTACCGTCGGTGACTTGGCAGAACTGCCCACCGACGGCCGCTACCAAGTCGAACATCCGACTGGCGCGATTGATGTTCTAATCAAGCAAGACGCAACCGGTGCAGTAAACGGCGCCGGAGTCTTGCGTACTGCACGCAAACTCTTCGAGGGACGCGTGTTCCCGACGAGCAGTTAGAGACTGCTATGCCCTGGCCGCTGATATGAGTTCCCCGCGGGGCAAATGATCGTTGCCGAGGCATAATTGATGTCCGCTGTCGGGGTCGCCAATCACAAGCTCCAATGGCCAACATGGGCGCCTTGCGGACCGACAGGTTTCGGCGGGACAGGGCCGAAAGGAGACCGTCCGCTTCCGAGAAGTGGGACGGCGTAAGCTGCCGTTCGGCTCTCGACCCTACCAGGACATGCAACCCCGTTTCGGCAGCCAGAGACCAGCGCCGAGGACTACGGCGTGGTCAGTCCGCCGTCAGCCGCTCCATGTAAGGCAGGTTCTCGGCGTCGAACTCGCGTCGAATCAGGTCGACGCGGATAATGGCACGCTCGCAAGAGACGTCGAGATGCCGTTTCAAAGCCGACGCGGCCGCCTCCGCATCGCCCCTTCCCAAACACTCGACTATGGCAAAATGCTCGGGAAGAAACGGTTCTGAGACGAACAGCCGCGGCGTCCATCGATAGAGGAACCGGTGGGCGATCAGCAGCGACTGGGGCAGCATGATTGCCTGCATCAGCGTCTGGTTGCCGCAGTGGCCGAGTAGGGTGACGTGAAGGTCTTCCTCGAGAGCGTCGAGGGTAGCGCCACCGATCTGACCGGCCGCGACTGCGGTTTCGAGCCGGGCGTGCATCTGCGGCAGTAGCGTGTCAGGCAGCCGATCTGCCGCCTTGACCAGCGCCACCGGCTCCAGGATCGCCCTTAACTCGTAGAGTTCACCAATATGCTCAGGTGTCAGCGCCGGTGCATACCAGCGGGATCGCTCGTCCTTGCGCAAGATGCCGCGCTGCTGGAGCCGCGCGACCACGTCGCGCGCGACAGTGCGGCTGACGCCGTAGTGCCGGGCAAGCCGCGCCTCGTTGATCCGCCAACTTGCGAGAGAGATCCGCGCGACGACCTGATCCTCGATCTCGTCATAAATCCGTTCCCAACTCGCTGATGACGTCAGACGGACCGGCTCCCCCGCTGCGGTCGGAGGTCCCGCGAAAGCGGAAGCTGCCGCGGCCGCAACCGTCCCGTGGGAGAGAACCACGTAGCCCTTGCCCTTGGCCTGTTTAAGCAGGCCGCCCTTTGCAAGTTCGCCAAGTGCTCTGCGGGCCGGGGCACGACTGATCCCGAAGCGCTCGGCCACCATCAATTCCGTGAGATAGCTTCCCTCACCCAGCGCGCCTGACGCGATCTGGCCGGCCAGCAACGCCGCGGCCCGCTCGAAGAGCCGCGGCGCCGTGCCCGAGAGGTGCTCGGGGGTCGTTTCCATTGGGCTTCGCGCTTTCACTCTGCTGCATCGGTGATTTCAACTTCTGGCCGGGCACACTCTTTCCAATGCTGGCACAAGCGTCAAACGGCGGCGCTGGCGTCGCGCTGCTGTCGAGCCGCCCACCGGACACGGGGATTGCCGTCGCCGCAAACGATGTCTAGTGTACACGAGGAACATGGCGGATGGGGAGGTCCACCATCCATGACGGCACGGCTTGCAGGCAAACGGGCGTTCGTAACTGGGGCAGGCCAAGGAACAGGCCGCGCTATCGCGCTTGCCTTCGCGGCGGAAGGAGCCTCGGTAGTCGCCGCCAGCCGCACCTTGGCGAAGATGCAGGACCTGCCGGGGCGTGCAGCCTCGATCCGTCCTGTGCCGCTCGACGTAACTAATGGCGCCGCGGTGCGAATTGCCGTCGCGGAAGCGGGGCCGATCGACATCCTCGTCAACTGTTCCGGCTGGGTGCACAGCGGCACCATCCTCGATTGCGACGATGCCGACTGGGCCAAGAGTCTCGACCAGAACGTAACCGCCTGCTTCCTAACGATCCGGACGGTGCTGCCCGGCATGATCGAGCGGGGCAGTGGCTCCATCGTGAACGTCGCCTCCGTTGCCTCCAGCATCACCGGGGTCGCCAACCGGGCCGCCTACGGCGCCGCCAAGGCAGCGGTGATCGGCCTAACCAAGGGCGTAGCGCGCGACGTCATCCGCAGCGGCGTCCGGGTCAATGCGCTTTGCCCAGGCACGACAAGCTCCCCGTCGCTGGAGGAGCGGATCGCCGCGACAGCGGATCCGGAAAAGACGCGCCGCGAATTCGCCGAGCGCCAGCCGATCGGTCGACTGGGTACGGTCGAGGAGATGGCGGCCGCGGCTCTCTATTTAGCCGGTGACGAATCAAGCTTTACGACTGGGCAGGTCTTCGTCGTCGACGGCGGACAGACGCTGTGAGCGCCGCGATCGGGACGCTCGAGGCGGTGATCAGCGGCCGGGTGATGCTGGGCGAACTCGACCGGTTCTGCCGGGCGGCGCTCGCGGCGGTCGGGGCCGAGGCCGCGACCGTGGACGCGGCCGCACGCGCGATGCTGCACGGGACGCGGCACGGCGTCGACAGCCACGGCGTGCGGCTGCTGCCGCATTACGCCACCGTGCTTACCGAGGGCCGCGTTAACCGGCGTCCGACACTCGTCTTCTCCCGGGAGAATGTTTCGACCGCTTCTCTCGACGCTGACCACGCGCACGGCGCGCTGGCGGGATATGTGGGGATGGAGCGCGCCATCCAGATCGCCGGGAAAAGCGGCATCGGCGCCGTGTCGATCCGCAACAGCTCGCATTTCGGACCGGCGGGCGCGTTTGCCTTGGCCGCCGCCGAGAAGGGGATGATCGGCGTTGTGCTCTGCAATTCCGACAGTTTCGTGCGGCTGCACGACGGTGCGGCACGCTTTCATGGCACCAACCCGATCGCCTGCGCCGTGCCATGCACTGGACAGCGCCCCTGGCTGCTGGACATGGCGACAAGCGCGGTCCCTTACAACCGCGTGCAGCTCTATCGCAGCCTTGGACGGGAACTGCCGGAAGCCGTCGCCTCCGATGGCGCAGGTCGCGACACGACCGACGCCGAAGCGGTGGAGATGCTGGCGCCGGTCGGTGGCACCTTCGGCTTCAAGGGCGCCGGGCTCGCGGGCATGGTGGAAATTTTCAGCGCCATTCTCGGCGGCATGGCGCCTGGCTTCGACGTCCTGCCGATGGCTGGGCCAGACATGAGGACGCCGCGGGGGCTCGGCGCCTTCGTCATGGCAGTGCACCCCGAGGCGTTCGTCGACCGCGCCGTCTTCGAGGCGGGGATGCGGCGCTATGTCGAGGGACTGCGTGCCTCACCCGCCCAGCCGGGCAGCCGGGTGATGGCGCCGGGTGATCGCGAATGGGCGGAGGCCGCGCGACGGGAGGCTTCGGGCGCCCCGATCGACCTCGAGACGATGAAGGGGTTCCAAATTCTCGCCAGCCGCTACGGGCTGGCGGCGCCGGCGATCGCAATCGGAGGCACCTGAGGAGGGGCAGAGCGATCGGCGAATCGATCATGAACGAAACCCAACGGGAGGAACAGCATGACCATCTTCACTAGGTACATCCGTGCACTGTCGATAGTAACCGGCGCCTGCCTCGCTGGGCTCGGCGGCGCTGCCGCGCAGGACACCCACACGCTACGGTTCAATCACGTTCTCGGCCCGAACGAGCCGTTCCACAAGGGCTTTGAGCAATGGGCCGAACGCGTCGCCGAGCGGACCAATGGCGGCCTCACCATCGAGGTCTTCCACAGCGCCCAGCTCGGCGTCGAGGAGGACATGATCGAGCAGATCCGCCAGGGCGCAAATTTCGGCCAGAACACCGACGCGGCGCGGCTCGGCAACTATGTTCCCGGCATCGCCGTCGTCAACGGGCCGTATTTCGTGGAGTCCAACGAGCAGGCCTTCGCGCTGGCCGATTCCCCCACCATGCAGCAATGGCAGCAGGAACTCGCCGACCAGCACGGGCTGAAGGTCGTGTGCTTCGACTGGGTACAGGGCTTCCGGAATTTCTACACTAACAAGGAAGTGCGCACGCCGGCCGATCTCGCCGGCCTGCGCATCCGTACGCCGCCGGCGCCGATCTGGCAGGAATCGATCCGAGCGCTGGGCGCCGAGCCGACCGCGATGAATTTCGGCGACGTCTATCCCGGCCTACAGCAGCAGGCGATCGACGGAGCGGAACTGGTCTATCCCAACATCACCGCGGCCAATCTCAACGAGGTGCTGAGTCACGCCAACGAAACCAAGCACATCATGCTGGTGAACTTCCAGGTGGTGAGCTCGCAATGGTTCGACAGCCTGCCGGCCGAATTCCAGACCGCCTTGGTCGAGGAGTGCCGGACCGCTGGCCAGGAAACCTCCCGGGTGGTCGCCGAAGCGACCGAAGCCGCACGGCAGACGCTGCGGGATGGTGGAATGACCATCGTCGAGGAAGTCGATCTCGATGCTTTCCGCGCCGCGGGCGAGAAGGCTTACGAGACGCTCGGGCTCACCGACGCGAAAAACCAGGTGCAGTCTGAGATGGCCGGCCAGCGATAGGCTGCCCTGGCCGGCGGGAGATGACGATGCGCGCCTTCTATCATGCCCTCCTCAGGGCGGAAGCCATCCTCGCCGGCACGTTGCTGCTGCTGATGGTCGGGCTGATCTTCGCGGGGGGTGTTGCCCGGATGATGCATAGCCCGATCAACTGGACGATCGACTTCGCCACCTGCTTCTTCGCATGGGCTTGTTTCCTCTGCGCCGACATCGCCTGGCGCAAGGACGCGCTGATGTCAATTGACGTGATCAAAGCGCGGCTGCCGGACGGTGCGCGGCGCCTGCTCCAGATCGTCAACTATATGATCATCATGGCGTTTCTTGGAGTCGGCATCTATGCTGGCCTCTGGCTCGCCTGGACCAGCCGGGCGCGCAGCTTCCAAGGCATTCCAGGCATCAGCTATTCCTGGGTGACTATGAGCCTGCCCGTCGGGGCCCTTCTGCTGCTGATCACCACCATCGTGAAATTGCGGGCCGAGTTGCGCGACGACCCCATCAGCGTCGCCGCCCCGGCATCCAAGCAAAGATGATCCCGCCATGCTGATCGTCACGCTCGGCTTCGTCGTCCTTCTGGTCATCGGCATGCCGGTGGCTTTCGCCATCGGTATCGCCGGCGCCCTTTTCTTCTTCCAGAATCCGGAACTGCCTTTCACCATCCCGGCTCAGGTCACGGTGTCGCAGACCCAGAATTTCGCCCTGCTGGCAATCCCGCTGTTCATCCTTGCGGGCAATTTCATGAACCGCTCGGGCATCACCGAGCGGCTGCTCGAACTCGCCTCGGTGGTGACCGGACGGCTCAAGGGCGGCCTGGCGCAGGTCTCGCTGGCGCTGTCGGCGCTAATGGGCGGTGTCTCCGGCTCGGCTATCGCCGATGCGGCGATGCAGAGCCGGATGCTCGGCGACGAGATGATGCGGCGCGGCTTCACGCGCGGCTTTGCCGCCGGCGTTCTCTCCTACGGATCTGTGCTGACGCCCATAATCCCGCCCGGCATCGGCATGATCCTGTATGGCACGATCGGCCACGTCTCGATCGGCCGCCTCTTCGCCGCCGGCTTCGCCCCGGCGCTACTGCTGTGGGTCGGTCTTGGACTGGCGATCTGGATGACGGCGCGCCGGCGCGACTACCAGCCGGAGCGCGTGACGCGCCCTAGCGCCACCGAAGTCCGGCGGGCATTTACTGGGGGGATCTGGGCGCTGCTGTTCCCGGTATTCCTGCTGGTGGGGCTCCGGATGGGCATCTTCACCCCTTCTGAGATCGGCGCTTTCGCAGTGATCTATGCGATCTTCATCGGCGTCCTGATCTATCGCAAGATGCAGAGGCAGGGTTTCATCGACGGGCTCGAAAGCAGCCTCGCCGATGTCGGCTCTGTGATGTTCCTGATCGCCCTTTCGGCGATATTCACCTACGGCATCGTCCTGGAACGGGTGCCGGAGACCGTCGCTGCCTGGATTCTCGGGATCACTGATAACGTTTATGGAGCGATGGTCCTGATCGCGCTTGCAGTCGTGGGAATAGGCTTTTTCATCGACGCGACGGTGCTGATTATTATGCTGACGCCGATCCTCCTGCCGGTAGTGCGGGAACTGGGGGCGGATCCGGTACATTTCGGCATCGTCTTCATCGTCGCCGCCACGATCGGCAACTTCACGCCGCCGGTCGGTGCGGCAATGTACGCCGTCTGCTCGATCCTGCGGTGCTCTATCGGCGAGTACACGCGCGAGTCCGCGCCCCTGCTTCTCGCCGTAGTGCTGGTGACACTGTTTCTGATCTTCGTTCCGTCCTTCGTGCTGCTGATCCCCAACTTCATTTTTGGCGGCTGAACGGCGCTTTCCGGTTGCACAGTGCACGATCAGCCGGGCTGCTGACCATCGAGTATCCAACCCTGTTGGTCGCCTTGAATTCTTGTTTTATGCAAGACTAGGCGCCGAAACGGTCCGTATGCTTCGAGCATGCGGACGAAGAAATTGTCGTCTTCACGACCTTGTCGGACATCGAGTTGGGTCTGCCGCAAATCTTGAAACGGGCCGGAAGCAGACAGTCTGCTTCCGGATACGTGATCTGCGAAAGCCGCCCTTCGGCTCCCGCCCCGTGTGGAACTTTGCGAACAATTGCCGACGTTCTAGAAGCAGCCGTTGATTATTTCGCCGACCCGCTTCAACCGGTTCAGCGATCGGATCAATTACGACCTTCTATCGGTAGGCCGCTAGTCCGGCACCGCACGGGACAGTTTACATAGCAATATTTGACGAGAACCCGTCGATGATGCCGTTCCAGCGGCCCACTTCCTCGGAGCGATAGGATTCGCTAGCGTGACGAGGTTCATTGCTTACTCGGGAATGGGCGGGATCGCCGGCAGACAGGCGCAAACAGGGACGCATTCTTGAAGAAGCAGAGGCCAGAGATCCCCGCGCTCAAAGCGCCTCCCCTACTGAGCCTCATCGACCGCATGCGCCAGCAACTGCCGACCATGAAGCGCGCCGACAAGGCGGTCGCCGTTGCCTTGCTGGAAAATATTGACGCTGCGACGAGGAGCAGCGTCAAGGCATTGGCTGGCCGGGCCGGTGTGAGCGAGCCCAGCGTCATCCGCTTCGCACGCCGCATGGGCTGCGACGGGTTCAGCGACTTCAAGATCCGGCTCGCACAGGACTACGCCATCGGGCGCATGTATCTCTCGGCCGACTACCAGCATCCCGCCAGTACCGGCAGCGAGGTGGCCGGGCACGTTTACGAGGCTACGAGCCAGGCATTGGCCAGCGCTTTCGCGCAGCGCGATCCCGACGCTCTCGAGCGCGCCGCCGATCTTATCGACGGATCGCGCCGCATCTTCTGTTTCGGCGTTGGCGGAAGCTCTGCCAATGTTGCATCGGAGGCCGAGAACCGGCTGTTCCGGCTGGATCTCGCGGCAAGCGCCACCGCGGATGCCTACAAGCAGCGCATCACGGCGGCCACAGCCGGCATAAACGACGTCTTTCTGATGTTCTCTGTAACCGGTCGGCCGCGCTCGCTGATCGAAAGCGCACGCGCGGCGAAGCAGTGCGGAGCCTTGATCATCGCGGTAACGGCGGCCGGCACGCCTTTGGCGGGCGAGGCAGACGTGCTTCTCCCGCTAGTCGCCTTCGACGAGGAAAAGTTCTTTTACATGCCGAACCGCGGCAGATACGGCCAATTGTTCATCCTGGACTGCCTCGCCACGCTCCTCGGCGGCCGTCGGATGAAGCACATATCGCCGAAACTGTGGAACGCCCGCACGATGCTCGCCGACCTGAATGGCGAGATTGAGAACCAGCCCGTCGGCGACTGAAAATGTAGTGCTTTGCACATGGCCGGGGCCGAACCGGCTGAAAAAAGAGGCAAAACTAAAAACCGTCGCCTCTCGTCTCTCGTAACTTGACCAAAATGTAGTTTTGATACAGCTTTTGTTTGGACGCAGACGGAGACCCCCTCGTGGACAGCATCGCTTCGCGCCAGGCGCATATCATCGGCTTCCAGTTCGACGAGGTCGTCGTTCCCGCCCACCCCGGCGTCATCAATTCCGACACGCTGGCCAAGCCGCTGCACATGCTCCCCGTCGGCGGCAAGGAGAGCTGGAGCGTGCAGTTCGACGAACTGCCGAAGCTTATCCTTCGCCTTCACCTTTCGGACGGGACGGTGGGTCTCGGCGAGTTCTACCGGGACCACGAATGGAGCCGGGTCGAGCAGATCGCCGACAACCTGATGGGCCGCTCGCTCGACGAGCTGATCCTGCAGAAGCTGCCGATCCCGCTTTGCCGCGAATATGACGGGTTCGAATGCGCCATCTGGGATGCCTACGCCAAGCAACTGGGCGTCCCGCTGCACCGCCTCCTCGGCGGAGCCTTGCGCGACAGGATCGCCGTAAGCGCCTGGTCCAGCCACCGGACGCAGGACGAGATCGGACCCTGGGTCCGGAAATACCAAGACCAGGGCTTCAAGGTCATCAAGTTCAAATGCGATCTGGAGGACGACGTGCCGGGATGGTGCGCGCAGATCGCCGAACATGCGCCCGGCATGAAGATCATCTTCGACCCCAACCAGCGCTGGGAGAATTCCGGCAACGCGCGGCCGATCATCCGCGAGATCGAGAAGATCGGCAACGTGCTCGTTCTCGAGGATCCGATCCCGCGCTGGATGATGCTGGACTACAAAGAGCTGCGGCGCTTCTCGTCGATCCCAATCGCGCTGCACGTGTCCCTCCCGTACATCTACCAGGGGCAGCGCCCCTACGAGGCGATCGACGCCATCGCCCACGGCGCCGTCGACGGGTTCAACTTCAACGGCGGGCTGGCGGGCTTCCAGCAGCTCGACCACATCGCCCGCACGGCGGGCCTCTATTGCTGGCACGGCTCCGAGGTCGATCTCGGCATCCTCGAGGCCATGTACGTCCATCAGTGCTCGGCCGCCGCGAGCTGCGTCTGGCCCGGCGACATCTTTGGTCGGATGATCCGGTCGCACGACCTTCTCGACACGCCCCTCGCCGTCGAGCCGCCCTTCATCCATATCCCGGCCGACGGGCCGGGCCTCGGCGTGAGGCTGAGCGAAGCCGCGCTCGAACGCTTCGGCGTCGCCAAGCGCATGATCGACTGACCCGATGCGCTGGGAACGCCTCACCACACGCGAGATCCAGGACCTGCCGCGAAGCCTTCCGGTCATCGTCAACGTCGCGGCGATCGAGCAGCACGGCCCGCATTTGCCGCTCGACACCGACGCGGTCATCGGCGGGGCGTTTCTCGACGCGCTGGAAGCCCGGGCCGGCGCGGAGGTGCTGATCCTGCCCCAGGTCAAGATCTGCTGCTCCGAGCATCACATGGACTTTCCCGGCACCCTGAGCATCGGGCATCGCAGCTTCCTGGACTATGTCGGGGCCATCCTGCAGTCGGTGGTCCGGCACGGCTTTCGCAATCTGGTGATCTTCAACAGCCATGGCGGGAACCAGGCGATCGGCCAGGTCCTGCTCGAGGAGTTCGGCGCGGCGCATCGCGAGAGCCGCCTCGCGATGCTGACTTGGTGGCGGATCGCCGGGCCGGAGATCTCAAGGATCCGGGAGAGCGGCTTTGCCGGGGCGAACCACGCCTGCGAGCTCGAAACCTCGCTGATGCTGCACATCGATCCGGCAGCGGTCCGTCGTCCCGACCATCTTCCGGCGATGAGCTACGTGCCGACCCATGGCTGGGCCGACGCCGACATGATCATGCCGGCCCGCGGCGCGCTGTTCCGCTCCATGGCAGAAATGTCCGATGGGCTCGGCGCCGTCGGCGACGCATCCCTGGCGACCGCAGCCAAGGGCCGGGCGATCGTCGAGGCGGTAACCGAACAGTTGCTTGTCGTCGTCCGAGACATGGCGGGCGCATCTTCCAACGCAGAACTGAAACCCGAAGGAGACTGAGACATGTTGAAGGCATTGGCAAAATCCTGCCTTGCGGCGTCGGTGACGCTTGGCGGGCTCCTCACCTCCGGCGCCTCGGTGCTGGCGCAGGACACGCCTGGCGGCATCGTCACGGTGGCGACCATCGGCGAGCCGAACACGCTCGATCCGATGGCCGCCACCGGCGATTTGCTGGGCATGGTCACCCAGCACTTCCTCGAGACGCTCTACACCTTCGACAAGGAATGGAATGTCACCCCGCTGCTGGCGGCCGACCTCCCCGAAATCTCCGATGACGGGAAGACAGTGACCATCCCTCTGCGCGAGGGCATCAAGTTCCATAACGGCAGGACGATGACGGCGGACGACGTCGTGGCCTCGCTGGAGCGCTGGCTCAAGATCGCCTCGCGCGGACAGCTCGTCGCCGACAAGGTGGAAAAGGTCGAGGCGACGGACGCCAGCACCGTCACCATCTCGCTGACCGCGCCCTTCGGCCCACTGCCGGCGCTGCTCGCCTTCAACAATTCCGCGGCGGTGATCCTGCCGAAGGAGACGCTGGCCGAACCGCTGACCGACTTTGTCGGTACCGGGCCCTTCATGCTGAAGGAGCGGCGTCCCGACCAGTACATCCAGCTGGTACGTTTTGAAGACTACAAGCCGCTGGAGGGCGAGGCAGACGGCTTTGGCGGTCGCCGTGAAGCGCTGCTTGACGAGGTGCGGTTCGTGCCGGTTCCCGACGCCAATACGCGCGTGGAAGGCGCGGTCGCAGGACAGTACGACTACGCCGAGCTTCTGCCCGTGGAATCCTACGGCCGTCTGACCGGCCAGACCGAGCCGATGCTGACGGAATCCTTTGGCTGGCCGATGTTCATCATGAACACCAAGCAGGGGGTCATGACGGATCAGACCATGCGCAAGGCGGTCCAGGCCCTCCAGAATTCCGACGACCTCTTGCTGGCGGCCTTCGGCGAGGAGCGCTTCTTCAATGTCGACGGGGCGCTCTACCCCGAAGGCTATGTGTGGCGGAACGAGACCGGCGTCGACGCCTACAACCAGGGCGACGTGGAGAAGGCGAAGAGCCTCGCCGAGCAGGCCGGCTACGATGGCGAGCCGATCCGCATACTGACGAGCCGTCAGTATGAGTTCCACTACAAGATGGCGCAGGTCCTGGACGCCTATCTGAAGTCCGCCGGCCTGAACTCGCAGCTGGACGTGGTCGATTGGGCGACGCTCGTGCAGCGCCGGGCCGATCCGGCCCTTTGGGACATCTTCATCACCCACAGCCCCTTCCTGCCTGATCCGGCGCTGATCGCGCCGCTGCCGGCAAGCTATCCAGGCTGGTGGTCGACGCCGGAGAAGGAGGAGCTCCTGACGGCGCTCAACACCGAGACCGACCTCGCGAAGCGCCAGGAGATCTGGGCCGACATCCAGGCCCTCATCTACGAGCAGGCGCCTTTCTACAAGGTCGGCGACTTTGCAGCCCTCGCGGCCAAGTCGCCGAAGGTAGAGGGCTTCGAAGCGTCGCCCTGGCCCTATTTCTGGAACGTCTCGATCTCGCAGTAAGCCGAGCCTGACGGGCGCTCCGCGCCCGTCAGGCTCCTTCCCGATTCACCGGAACGCGCTATGGCCAGCTACGTCCTCAAACGATTCACCGGCATGGTCGTGGTCCTGTTCGTGGTGGCGACCATCGTCTTCGTGATCGTGCGCATCGCCCCCGGCGACCCGGCGGCCGTCATGCTGGGACCGGACGCCACGCCCGCGGATATTTCGGCGCTGCGCGACCGGCTCGGTCTCAACCAGCCGCTTCTCGTGCAGTTCGGCGTCTATCTGAGACAGATCCTGACCGGTAATCTCGGCGACTCGATCTTCCTCAACATGCCGGTGCTGACCGCCCTCGGCCAGCGCGCCGAGCCGACCTTCTTCCTCACCCTCTTCTCGATCCTCATCGCCACCGTCATCGCCCTGCCCATCGGCATCCTGTCGGCCTACTATCGCGGCAGCCTGTTCGACCAGGCTTCGACGACCCTCGCAATGTTCGCCGCGAGCGTGCCGAGCTTCTGGCTCGCCCTCATCCTGATCCAGGTCTTTGCGGTGCGTCTCGGCTGGTTCCCGGTGGCCGGCTATGGCGGTCCGGATACGACCCTGCTGGAACGGCTGCATCACCTGATCCTGCCCGCCATCACGCTCGGCGTCGTCAGCTCGGCGCTCATCCTGCGGTTCACCCGCGCCTCGATGCTCGATGTCCTCGACGACGACTACATAAGGACGGCGCGCTCGAAAGGCATGGCCGAGACGCCGGTCGTCCTCAAGCACGCCTTCAAGAACGCCCTGATCCCGATCCTCACGGTGATCGGCATCACAGCGGCCCTGCTGATCTCCGGCGCGATCGTCACGGAGACGGTGTTCGGCCTGCCCGGCGTCGGCAATCTCGTCGTCTCGGCGGTCTTGCGCCGCGACTATCCGGTGATCCAGGGCGCGCTTCTCGTCGTCGCGGCGCTCTACGTCCTGATCAATTTCGCCATCGACATGCTGTATCTCGTCATCGATCCCCGGGTGCGGTTCTGATGGCCGTTTCCACCGTGGCCAGAACCAGCAGGACCTTCGCCGTGGCCAAGATCCTGCGCGAGCGAAAGCCGCTCGCCCTCGGCGCGGCGCTCCTCCTGGTCATCGTCGTCCTGTGCGTGTTCGCCCCGCTCTTCGCGCCCTACGACCCCAACAAGCTGTCGATCGCCATTCGTCTGATCGCGCCTGGCGCCGACCACATCTTCGGCACCGATGAATTGGGCCGCGACGTCTTCACCCGCGCGATCTATGCCGGACGGACCTCCCTGATGATCGGCGCGGCGGCAACGATCTTCGCCTCGTTGATCGGCATCGCGCTGGGTCTCGCGGCAGGCTTCTTCCGCCGCACCGACGTGGTCATCGCCCGGATCATCGACGCGATGATGGCGTTTCCCGACATCCTGCTCGCCATCGCGCTCGTCGCCGCCCTCGGCCCTTCGGCCGCCACGGTCATCGTCGCCCTCGGCATCGTCTACACGCCGCGCCTTGCCCGCATCGTGCGCGCCTCCACCTTCGTCATCCGCGAACTGCCCTACGTGGAAGCCGCCCGCGCGCTCGGCGTGCCGACCTGGCGCATCCTCTACCGCCACATCCTGCGCAACCTCCTGTCCGTCATCATGGTCCAGGCGACCTTCATCTTCGCCTACGCGATCCTGGCGGAGGCGAGCCTGACGTTCCTCGGCGTCGGAGTCAGCCCGGACATTCCGACATGGGGCACGATGATCGCGGCGGGTCGCCAATATGTCGGCCAGGCCGACTGGATGACGGTCTTCCCGGGCCTCGCCATCATCCTGTCGGTGATGTCGCTCCAGCTCGTCGGGGATGGCCTGCGCGATCTTCTCGACCCACGCCTGCGCAAGGATCTCTGAGATGCCGCTGATGCACGCGGACCCGGCGACGGCGGGACTGGCGCTGGCGTCGTCCGACGCGGTCACGCTGAAGGTGACCGGCCTCAGGACCCACTTCCGGATCGGGTCGACCATCGCCAAGGCCGTCGACGACGTGGACCTGACGGTGCGCCAGGGCAAGACATTGGCCGTGGTCGGCGAATCCGGCTCCGGAAAGTCGGTGACCAGCCTCTCGATCATGCGGCTGCTCGCCCCGTCGGCGACGATCGTCGACGGGATGATGGCGTTCACGCGGCGGGACGGCACCGTCGTCGATCTGGCTCGGGCGAAGAACCGCGTGATGCGCAGGATCCGCGGCCAGGAGATCGCGATGATCTTCCAGGAGCCGATGACGAGCCTCAATCCGCTGTACACGGTCGGCGACCAGATCATCGAGATGATCCGCCTGCACGAGACCATCTCGCGCGCCGAAGCCCGCGCCCGCGCCCGCCGCATGCTCGAACTGGTCGAGATCGCGTCGCCGGAGCAGCGGCTCGACGACTACCCCCACTCCATGTCCGGCGGCATGCGCCAGCGGGTGATGATCGCGCTCGCGCTCGCCTGCAACCCGTTCCTGCTGATCGCCGACGAGCCGACAACCGCCCTCGACGTCACGATCCAGGCCCAGATCCTCGAGCTGCTGCGCCGGCTGCAGCAGGAGATGGGCATGAGCATCCTGTTCATCACCCACAATCTCGGCGTCGTGGCGGAAATCGCCGACGACGTTGCCGTCATGTATGCCGGCAAGGTGGTCGAGCAGGCACCGGTGAAGGCGCTCTTCAAGGCCCCGCGCCATCCCTATACGAAGGGGCTGATCGCCTGCATCCCCGATCCCGCGCGCGACCGGGACGCCGCGGGAGGCCGGCGTCTCCTGAGCCCGATCCCCGGCTCCGTCCCCAGCGTGACGAACCTGCCGAAGGGCTGCGCCTATGCTGATCGCTGTCCGCTGGTGGTGGCGAAGTGCCGGGAGGAGAGCCCGCCGCTGATCGGGGTCGAAGAGTTGCATTCCACCCGCTGCTGGAGGCACGAGGACGTATGATCGAGGCCGATCGGACGAACGATACGCTCCTATCGGTGCGCAACCTGGTCAAGAAGTTCCAGGTTGGGAAGAGCGTCGTTCATGCCGTCTCCAACGTCTCCTTCGACGTCAGGCGCGGCAGGACGACGGGGATCGTCGGCGAATCCGGTTCGGGCAAGACCACGATCGGGCGCTGCATCATGCGCCTCGTGGAGCCGACGGAAGGCGAGGCGATCTTCGAGGGCGAGGATCTCTTCGAGGCTTCCGGCAAGCGGCTGCGCGCGCTGCGCAAGCGCCTCCAGTTCATCTTCCAGGACCCCTATTCCAGCCTCAACCCAAAGATGAAGGTCGCCGACATCATCGGCGAGGCGATCGACACCCACAAGATCGCCAAGGGCGCCGCGAGGCGGCAGATGATCGGCGATCTTCTCGAACGCGTCGGGCTCGACCGTGACCATGACCGCCGCTTCCCGCACGAGTTCTCCGGCGGCCAGCGCCAGCGCATCGGCATTGCCCGGGCGCTGGCGGTGCAGCCCGACCTAATCGTCGCCGACGAGCCGATCTCCGCCCTCGACGTCTCCGTCCAGGCGCAGATCCTCAATCTCCTCCAGTCGCTCCAGAACGAGCTGGGTCTCACCACCGTCTTCATCTCCCACGATCTCACCGTCGTCGAATATCTCTGCGACGATGTCGTCGTCCTCTATCTCGGCCGCGTCATGGAAAGCGGCCGGGCCGAGGAGATCTACGGCAACCCGCGCCACCCTTATACGCGGGCGCTTCTATCGAGTTCGCCGCTTCCCGATCCCGAACGCCGCCGCGAGCGCATCGTCCTGAAGGGCGACATACCGAGCCCGATCTCTCCGCCCTCCGGATGCGTCTTCCGGACCCGCTGCCCGGAAGCGATCGAGGCCTGCGCCAACATCGTCCCGCCGGTCGAGGAAGTGGGCGGGAATCACGTCGTCGCCTGCATCAGGCACCGCGAGCTGCCTGCCTGGTCGCCGGCGAGGAACCTCATCAAGGAGACCCCATGACGCCCGAAGAAAAGCTCGCCGAACTCGGCCTGACGCTGCCGCCGGTACCCGCCCCGATCGCGAATTTCGTCACCCATGTCGAGGAGGGATCGCTTCTCTTCCTGTCGGGGCAAGGGCCGCGAAACCACGACGGCCAGCTGGCGACGGGAAAGGTCGGCGCCGGGGTCTCCGTGGAGGAAGCCTATGAGCACGCGCAGCTGACGGGCCTCAATCTCCTCGCGGTGATGAAGCACGCCCTCGGCGATCTCGGCCGCATCGAGCGGGTGGTCAAGCTCCTGGGCATGGTCAACGCCGACCCGCTCTTCTCCGACCATCCGAAGGTCATCAACGGATGCTCCGACCTCATGGTCGCGGTGTTCGGCGAAAAGGGACGCCACGCCCGCTCCGCCGTCGGCTTCGGCTCGCTGCCGGGCCAGATCACCGTGGAGATCGAGGCCATCGTCAAAGTCCAACAATATCACCGATAGATTCATCTGTACTGACCTCTTCGCGCTGCCTCAAAACACGGCCCGCCCCTCGCTCGCTCTTGGCCTCCTTGGCATGACGGGATTGGCCGCATGGTATGGGCTGACTGTCATCGGCGCACCAAAGTCCGGCGAGACGCTGGTTGTCGGGGCGGCCACGGGTGAAGCGCGCCGGGCTCCCCGGAGACCGTTTGGTTTGAATCCTACGCGGCGATCTGCATGACCTCAAGCTGAGCGTAGTAGGCGGCTTCCGCCTCGGCGGGCGGGAGGTTGCCGATCGGTTCGAGCAGCCGGCGATGATTGAACCAATCGACCCATTCGAGGGTGGCGAACTCGACGGCTTCGAAGCTGCGCCACGGCCCGCGCCGATGGATCACCTCGGCCTTGAAGAGACCGTTGATCGTCTCGGCCAAGGCGTTGTCGTAACTGTCGCCGACGCTCCCGACGGAGGGCTCGATGCCGGCCTCGGCCAACCGCTCGGTGTAGCGGATGCTGACGTATTGCGATCCACGGTCGGAATGACAAACAAGGCCATCGCCCGCGTAGGGTCGCCGGTCGTGAAGCGCCTGCTCCAAAGCGTCCAGGACGAAGTCAGTGTGGGCCGTCCGCGACACGCGCCAGCCGACAATCCGGCGGGCAAAGGTGTCGATAACGAAAGCGACATAGACGAAGCCGCGCCACGTGGCGACATAAGTGAAGTCGCTGACCCACAGGGCGTTCGGCCGCGGCGCCTGGAACTGCCGGATTACCCGGTCGAGCGGACAGGGCATGGCCTTGTCGCTGATCGTCGTCTTCACCGGCTTGCCACGCACGACGCCCTTCAGGCCCATGCTTCTCATCAGCCGGGCGACCGTGCAGCGGGCAACGTCGATGCCCTCGCGCTTCATCCGGCGCCAGACCTTGCGGACGCCGTAGACGCTGAAGTTCGCCTTGAAGACGCGGCGGATGTCCTCGCAGAGTTCGCCATCGCGGCGCTCCCGAGCGGGCCTGAGAGACGGATCCCGTTTGCGAGCGGCGTGTTCGTGATAGGTCGACGGGGCGATCGGCAGAACCCGGCAGATCGGCTCGACCCCATAGACATCACGATGGTCGTCGATGAACGCTGTCATCGTCTGAACGGGCGGTCGAGCTCCGCCTGGGCAAAATACGCCGACGCCTTGCGCAGGATCTCATTGGCCTGGCGAAGCTCGCGGACCTCGCGTTCAAGAGCCTTGATCCGATCCCGCTCTTCGCTTGTCTGTCCAGCACGAGCGCCCTGATCCCGCTCGGCCTGCTGCACCCATTTGCGCAGCGTCTCGCCCGAGCAGCCGATCTTGGCCGCAATGGATGAAATCGCCTCCCACTGCGACGCATGATCGGCCCGATGCTCCCGCACCATCCGGACAGCCCGCTCACGGACCTCCGGCGAATATCTCTTCGATGTCGGTTTCGTGATGATGCCCCCCATCCTCTCAGGAAATGAGGTCTCCAGGAAACCCGGAGCGCTTCATATGGTGGCCTTGAATTTACGAGCGATCGTGTGAATCCCTCCCGTACAGATATTTTACGTTTACATGAGATGCGAGGCTAAAGGGCAGCTTCACGACGGTCCGGTCTTGAAGCCGACAGTCCGGGGCAGTCGCAGGCACCGGACGGCGGGATGATCTTCGGGCGGCGAGGTGCCGGGTCAGGCCCGGCGCGGGCGGGAATCAATGGATCACCCGATTACTGGAAGCCTCGAATGGAGCGCCGGAGAGGGTTGTCGGCAGCTTTCCCTGCAGCGACCTGAAGAGTGGCCGCCCAAGCTTCGCTATGAGGGCGGAAAGTTGGCGCGGCAATTGCCCCCACGACAGGCTGCGGGTAACGGCACGATAACCTTAGGTCTGCGGAGGGGCGCGCCTTCGCCTCAGCCAATGGCGAGCGTGAGCCACGGCAGAGGGCCGTCGTGCAGCGGTATTCTGCAACTTTCCCCCCATGCGTCGCTTCCACCATAGCGACCGAGGCAGCCAATTTTTGTCGCCAATTGTGAACAGATGCGCCGACAATCCCAAGGCGAGATCGTCTGTGGTGGATGCGTCCTGAGCGCGGACCGTTCGAAACCGTCGGAATATCCCCGAAGGGCCGAGCCGTAATGTCCGTAACGTTACGTCTAGCTGCGCCAGTTTTCGAAGACGCTCAGATAGATAACAAAATAGTTGACAATCCGACAGGGCGGGCGTCTGCTGCCTGTAACAGCAGGTAACCCGATGCAGGTGCCTGCCAGGACTTTGCGCCAAGGGAGCGGCGCGGGAGGACAGGCAGCCATCCCGGCTGCGTGAAGAGATCTGGGAGGATCCACCATGAAACAGACAGGTCGCGCGGCATTTGCACTTGCCGTCTTCAGTAGTAGTGCAGTGGCACTGTCTGTCTTCAACATTCCGATTGCCAATGCGGCCGAGTTCGAGCTCCGCCTCGGTCACGACCAGCCGGTCTCCAGCAATTACCAGGGGGCGCTCGAACGCTTCGCCAAGGAGGTCGCCGAGAAGACCGGAGACAGGGTGGAGATCGACATCTTCCCCGGCGCGCAGCTCGGCAGCGAGTCCGGGATGCTGGAGGGACTTGAAGTCGGAAACATCGACATGTCCGTATCCGCTGCGGCGAACGCCTCCACCTACGTGCCCGCGTTCAACATATTCAGCGCGGGATACCTGTTCGACGACGCCGATCATTTCAAGAAGGTGCTTGCGGATCCGCAATTCGAGGCGGCCATCGACGAAAAGATCGAAGCAGCATCACCGGGTTTCCGACGAGTTGCGACGATTACGGCCGGACTCAGAAACGTCTACAACAACAGGGGCCCCATCGAGACGCTTGCCGATCTCCAGGGCCTGAAGATGCGGGTGATGGCATCTCCCATCGAAGCGCAGGTCTGGGGCGGCCTGGGCGCGCTGCCGCTCGCCATGCCCATGGGCGACGTCTATACGGGCATGCAGACCGGCCTCCTGGCGGCCGGAGAGAATGCTGCCAGCAACTATGTCGGGCTGAAGCATTACGAGGTGGCGCCCTATTACTCGCTGACGGGGCACCAGTGGCTGATTTGCTTCGTTCTCGTCAGTGACATCACCTGGAACAGGCTTCCGGAAGATGTTCAGCAGGAAATCCTGGCTGCCGGTGAAGCGCTTTCCGGTTTCTCAGTCGATTACACCGTCCAGAACGACGCCAACGCGTTGGAGTCTGTCTCGAATGGCGGTCCGGTCAAGTTGAACGGGGTCGAAACCGCGCCGTTCAAGGCGCAGCTCCAGCCGCTTCAGGACGAGGTGGCAGAGACCTTCGATGCCGGCGAAATACTGAAGCGCATCCGCGAACTCGAGTAGCAAGCCAGGGCAACGCGGGGCGACACCGCCCCGCGTTGCCGGCTCTCTCCACGCGCACCTGTCATTCTCGTATCGGAGCAGTTCATGCCGGCGAATGCCTCACGTTCGCGGCCGCATGCCATTGGCGTGCTGAGCCTCGTCTGCGACCTGGTGGAAACGCTGCTTGGCTGGCTTGCGGGTCTAGGGCTCGCTGCCTTCGTCGTTACTGTTCTCATCGATGTCATCTATCGAGAGATCCTGGAGCGCCCGTTATTCGCGCCGTCGGAGATTTCGGTCTGCCTGTTCGTGTGGTCGACGCTCCTGGCAGCAGCGGTCGCAGCACGGCGCAACGCCCACTTCGTGATGGACTTCCTTCCCGCGTCGATCCCGCCGAAACTGGATTTCGCCCTGAAGCTCCTGGCTGCGTTGCTAGCGGTCGCGTTCGCCTGCGTGCTCACCTACTACGGCTACGCCATGGCTGACCGCGGCTGGATGCGCGTGTCCCCTATGTCGGGGTTCTCAATGCTCTGGTTTTACACCGCCATGCCGGTCGCCGGGTCGGCATTCCTGCTCTTCACGACCGAGAAACTGGTGCTGACCCTCACCGAGCGCGCAGGAAAGGTGACCTCTTGAACCCGCTTCTCCTACTGTTCTTGAGCTTTGCGGCCATTGCCGTCATCCGCGTGCCCATCGCCTACGCGCTCGTCCTCTCCTCGTTGGTGACGACCCTGTATGTCGGCCTCAGTCCGGCGCTTGTCGTTCAGCAGATGTTCCAGGGGCTGAACTCTTTTACCCTCATGGCCCTGCCGTTCTTCCTGCTCGCCGGGCAGTTGATGAACAGCGGCAATATCACGGATCGCCTGGTGCGCCTGGCACAGGCGATGGTGGGACACATCAGAGGCGGCTTGGCCCACATCAGCGTCGTCGTCAGCATGATCTTCGCCGGCATGTCCGGCTCCTCGGTCGCGGAGACCGCCGGGGTCGGCGCCTTGATGATTCCGGCCATGAAGCAAAAGAACTACGACAGCCGCTTCGCCGTCGCCTTGATTGCATCCGCCTCGACGATGGGCGTCATTATTCCGCCGTCGATCACGATGATCGTCTATGGCGCAATGGGCAATGTCTCGATCGGAGCGTTGTTTCTTGCCGGCGCCATTCCCGGGCTGCTCGTCGGCGTGTCCCAGATGGGCTTTTGCTATTACTACGCGAGGCGCAACGGCATAGAGGCGGAAACGAGAACCTCGGGACGGGAATTCGTCGACGGTGCCCGCCATGCTTTCCTGCCACTGATGATCCCGGTGATCATCGTGGGCGGCGTCGTCTCGGGTGTCTTCACCGCGACCGAGGCTGGCATGGTCGCGACGATCTACGCGCTGTTTCTCATCATGCTGGTCTACCGGAAGATGCCGTTGCGGGACTTGCCCTCCGTCTTCGTGGAAAGCGCCGTCCTCTACTCGCAGCCGCTTCTCGCCGTCGCGGCGGCAACCGTTTTCGGCTGGCTGCTCGCCTATTTCCAGGCGCCGGAGGCGATCGCCAATCTCGCGGGAGGGATCGTCGACAGCCCGACCCTGACGGTCCTGTTCGTCGCCTTGATCTTCCTGATCGTCGGCACGTTCATGGACGCCATTCCCGCGATCATCATATTCATGCCAGTCGTCGCGAAGCTCGTGGAAGCGTCGGGAGCCGATCCGATCCACATGGGGATTATCGTTATCATGTCCCTCGCCATGGGGCTCGTGACGCCGCCCTACGGCCTCTGTCTGATGATCGCGAGTTCCATCGGCAAGGTGAAGATGAACAGCGTTATGCCGATCATGTTTGTCTTCTACACGCTATTCCTGTCGATCCTCGTGCTCGTCGCGGTGTTCCCGTCGGTTGCCATGTTCCTGCCTGAACATCTGATGCTGGGTGTACAAGCCCGGTGAAGGCACAAGGGCCTTATCCTGCTGCGGATGGCACGATGGAGCTGGCTGCCGTCGCTGCGTCGGCAATCACCGAAGCGAGCCAGCGTCTTCCCCGGCGGCACGGAGCCGCGTGATCAGACGGCGATCCCGCCAGGCGCATCCATCCAAAGCGAAGTGAGACCATCATGACCGAGTTCTGCAACCCCGCACGCGAAATCACCGCGCCGCCGAAAAACCCGTTGCCGCCAGGCGCCTGCGACACTCACTTCCACATCTTCGGCCCGGCAGAGCGCTACCCCTATGCGCAGAAGCGCAACTACACACCCCCGGACGCCAGCGTCGCCGACTATATGAAGCTCACCAGGACACTCGGCATCGAGCGCCAGGTCATCGTCCAGCCGAGCGTCTACGGCACGGACAATACGAGAACGCTGGAAGCCATGCGTGAGCTTGGGCAAACCTGTAAAGCTGTCGTCGTCATTGATGCGGAGACTCCCGCGGTGGAGCTTCGGGCGATGCACGACCTCGGAGTGCGTGGCGTACGGTTCAACTCGGTCACCGGTGGCAGCGCGGGCGTTGAGGCACTCGAGACGATGGCCGCGCGGATCGCACCGCTCGGCTGGCACATACAGCTATTTCTGAACGGCGACATCTACCCGCATATCGAACATATCCTGGAGCGTCTGCCTGTCGACTTCGTCATCGACCATATGGGGCAGACGATGACGGACAGGGGAGTCGATGACCCTGGCTTCAGGACAGTAGTGCGACTGATCGAGCGACGCCGTGGCTGGGCGAAGGTCACCGGCGCCTATCGCATATCCAGCGACGGGCCGCCTTACGCGGACTCCGAGCCGTTCGCGAGAGCCCTTATTGAGGCCGCACCTGATCGGGTCGTTTGGGGAACAGACTGGCCACATCCAGACGTCAAGAGCGAGATGCCCGACGACGGACAGTTGCTCGACCTCCTGTGGGATTGGGCAAACGATGCTGTGCAGCGTCGGCGTATTCTCGTTGACAATCCCGCGCGTCTTTACGGCTTCGAGACCTCGGAAACGGGCTCCAAGCCGGCTTGATGATGAAGCGACATGAAGCCGGCGCCTATCAACCGCCGTTGGCCGGACCATCTTATTCACGCAACGCGAGCGAGTTTGCGGTTTCGATATAGTGGTCCTTCGCAGGAATGAGATGCTCGCGACACAACCGCACTAGTCTATTGCGATCACCGCGCCGCATGGCTTCGATCATCGCCAGATGCGCGTCCGACGCCCAGTTTTGGTAGGTGCGGTCGCCGATTAAAATAGAGCGATATGCGTGCGACTTCTGGGCGTGGGCCTGAATGCCGGCGACGAGGGCACGGTTTCCACATAGACCGAACAGCCGGCGGTGAAACTCCAGGTTCGTCCTGAAAATGTCGCGCTGGCGCCCTTCCCTGATGGCCGCGAGGTGTCGAGCCTGGATCTCCTCGATGTCGGAAAGATCCGCATCTCGGACGGGCATGGCAATGAGCGATGCCGCATGACACTCGAGCAGGTCACGGACGGCGTTGATGTCCTCGACCTCACGCGCACTGTAGAGCCTGACGACGGCGCCACGATTTCGGATCCGTTCCACCAAGCCAAGATGTTCCAGACCAATAATTGCCTGACGCACGACATGGCGCTTGACTGCGAAGCGCTCCGAAAGGTCTTCCTCGATCAAACGCTCACGTGGCAGCAGCCGTCCGAGGACGATGTCCTCCTCCAGTTGGGCCGCCACGACGGATGACGCGTCATCTCCATTCTTGCCGCCAAGCGTCAATCTCGGTTCATCGACCAACACTTCGCTCGTGTTCCCCGCCCTTGGCCGCCCGCTCTGAACTGACGGCAATTCAGCTTCGTTGATCGACGATTGCAGTCGACCGCAATACGACCTTCGTTTCTACCTGCTTGCCCTTGCTAAGCTCAACGTTCAATGATGGGCATCGCTTCGATCGCGTGCAGCCTTTTCCCGCCGTCACCTCTCCCGAGAAACCATGTTTCTCTTTCCGCTCCAAGGGAAGAAGTAGATTCCTCCGCCGGGGATCTCGCGTCATCGTCGGACGGGCATGATACAGGCCGATCTGCTGCCGGAATAGACCTGGCGGCCCAGCCGGGACGGCGCAAGAAACGGAGCCGATGGATCAGGGCTCGAAAGCGACGTAGCTGTCGCCCTGTGCGGATTTGGGCGCGGCATCGCCATCAGCTTGGCCATCTTCCTGAGGTTCTGGGCGGTGGTTGCGAGGTGGAACTCGTCGCGAGCCCCACTGGAGTTCCCCTGGTTTGATGGACACAATCCGCTTTGTGAGAGGAGAGTGTCGACTCGCCGACGAGGGCGTGCGAGTCGCTCGCAAGCGCGTCGAGCGGCTGATGAAAGCGGCGGGCATAGCCGGACGGTGTTTGGCTCACGATTTATCGGGGTCAGGACAGCGTCCACATGCTGGACGGCCGAGACATTGAGGCACCGGCACATCCGATTTTTCCGAGCGTGGAGCAGGCGCGCGAATGGCTGGAAGCGCGGGCGAAATAGCAGTCCGCGCGAACGGCGCAGGTAATGAGCCTTGGCGTCCGTGTCCTTTAGCTACCGCCGCTACCGCCTAGGCTCGCGCGACCTCGTCACCGTCCCCTTTTAGGTGCAAGTAGTAGCCGGTTTTCCTCGCCCAGCTGGCCCCCAACGGTGGGCCCGCAGGCATCGCAGTAGCTTCAGCGTCGTCATCACCGGCCGGGGGCGGAAGGCCAGCTCAAGTGTGTTTTGGCTTGGAATGTTGGCTCTGACCCATGTCTGATGCAGTCTAGAGCACATCCGGATTAGTCCGGTTCATAGCCGGCAGCGGCGAAATAGTTGGCGCATTCGTCCGGCTTGAATAGCGGGATGACGGAGCCGATTGCATCCCATAGCCCGTCTACTGTCCTTTCGGCCTTTGATCTCATCTGACGTGCCCCCGACTTTGGACCGCCCGGCTGGGTAATTTCCGGGGGTGCTGCTCAGGCTGGCGGGCTGCCTCCTGAGCGTTTCATAAGCTCGATCGGCGTCTTATGGCGATCGCGCTGTGCGGGCGGATCTCGTTATAGTCTCTACGCCAAGCCTCCATCTTGGCCCGGGCGTCGTCAAGGCTCATGAACCAGTGGGTGTTCAGGCATTCCGCCCGGAACTTGCCGTTGAAGGACTCGATGAAGGCATTATCCGTCGGCTTTCCAGGCCGGGAGAAGTCGAGGATAACATCTCTCTGGTAGGCCCAGAGATCGAGATCACGGGAGACGAACTCCGAGCCCTGATCGACCCGGATCGTCGGATAGCCGATTTCGCCGCAGACGCGTTCCAGTGCCTGCACGACGTCCTCGCCGCGGTAGCTGAAGCGCGGATCGATCGACGGCGAGAAGCGGGAGAAGGTGTCAACAACCGTCAGAATGCGCAGCTTGCGACCCGTGGCAAGCTGGTCATGGACAAAAATCCATGGCCCAGGTCTGGTTGACATGGGTCGCCGCCGTCCGGTCGTCGCGGAGCCTCGCCTTCACCCGCCGCTTGGGGACCTTGTTGCGCAACTGAAGGCCCATATCCTTGTAAAGCCTGTAGATTCGTTTCGGGTTCACCGGCCAGCCCTCCCGCCGCAGCAGGACGTGGACGCGGCGATAGCCATAGCGCATCCGCGTCTCGGTGATCTCCCGGATGCGCTTCATGAGAGCGGCCTGATCGCCGCGCCGCCATGACAGGATCGATCCTGCCTGGAACTTCCCGCCTGAAGGAGACGAACCGCAGGACTCTTGGTATGCCTCGTGCCCATGCCGTCGATCCCGTTGCCGTTCGTCATCTCCCTTGTCCTGTGCCTTCTCCTCGTCCGCATGGGCCGACAGGGTGACGGGAGGCTCGGCCTGTTGCCGCTGCTCGTCGGCTCCTTCGCCCTTCAGGCGGTTCTGTCCGGATTGAACTGGAGTGTCGGCTGGCATCCGGTTCGGCTCGTGCAGCCGATCCTCGCGGCCGTTCTGCCCGCTCTCGCCTTCGTCGCGTTCGACCATCTGCGCCGGAGCGGCAAGCCCGACCCGGCTCGGCTCTGGCCGCATCTCGCGCCCGCCCTTCTTGTTGCAGTCCTCGTGGCCTTCCGGCGCGAGCCGATCGACCTCGTTCTCTTCGCCGTCTATCTCGGCTACGGCATCGCGCTCCTGCGGATGAGCCGAGCCGGGCCGGCCGCGCTCGTCGCAGCACGCATTGGCGACGAACGGGTGGCCCATCGAGCGCTGATTGCACTCGGCTGCCTTCTGGTCGCCACCGCCTTCGTCGATGCCGCCGTCTCCCTCGACCTCGCCTTCGGTAGCGGGCGGCTCGCCGGAACGATCCTTACCGTCTCCGGCGTCCTGTGGCTCGCCGCCGCCGGCTATGCAGCGACCGCCGCCGAAGGCAGTCGCCCCGCGTCCGAACCCGACGGTATGCCAGACGTGCCGGAACCGCCTGGGGCAACGTCCGATGCGGGGATCGGCGCCGAACCACCACCGGAGGATGCCGCCATCGTCGCGCGGATCGATCGCCTGATGCGCGAGCACCATCTCTACCGCGACCCGGACCTGACGCTCGAACGCCTCGCCCGCCGCGCCGGTGCGCCGGCCCGCCAAATCTCGGCGGCGCTGAATCGCATCCATGGCCGTAACGTCTCGCAGGTCGTCAACGAATACCGGGTGGCGGAGGCGCGGAGGCGCCTCGTCGAAACGCGCGAGCCGGTAACGGCGGTGATGCTGGAATCAGGCTTCGGCACGAAGTCGAACTTCAATCGCGAGTTCCTGCGCATCACGGGTATGAGCCCGAGCGCCTACCGTCAGTCCAACGGCGGCACCCCTGGCGGAGCGAACCTCGCGCCAGAAGGAAGATCGCCCGCATCCGCGTCCTGAGCCTTCGCGCGAGTGGGGGCGCCGAGGGCCTCTAGACCCTGATCGCGATCTTGGACGTCCTCGATCCTGTTCGAGGTCGAACAGGAGACTACCTGCGGCCATGGTCCTGGCATGAACGCTCACGCCCATCCCGATCCCCGCCTGTCCGAGAAGCTCAACGCTCTCTCCCTGACCTCGGTCCCGTCCGGCTCCCGTCCGCCGATGCGTCGCGGCGGATGGGCCCTTCCCGTGCTCGGCATTCTCGCACTCGCCGCGATGGGCGTCGCGACCGTCTTTATCTTGTCCGGAGCCCGGCTCGACACGGTTCTCGACCGTTTCGAGGGGAGTGCCGTCGGTGCCTCGCCGCCGGATGCATCGGGCTCCTATCAGGCGACGGGGGCGGCGCTGACGGATGCCGCGGCAACTGGAACTCCCGTTCCCCTGCCGCCTCCTGCCGCCTCCTGCCGCCTCCGTCGTCACCGGCTCCGGCCATGTCGTCGCGCTTGCGGAGGCCAAGGTCCATCCCCGGCGCGGCGGCACGATCGCCTGGCTTGCCGCAGATGTCGGCACTGTCGTGACGGCAGGTCAGATCCTACTGCGGCTCGACGATCCCGAAACGAGCTTCGCGCTGCAGGCGGCTGAACTCGCACGGGACCGCGCGCGGCTCGTCCTCGCCGCCCGCCGCCTCGATCAGGACGATGCGGAAGCCGCTGCCCAGCGCATGGCGGGGCTGGCGAGGAGCGGCGCCGTCAACGCGCAGATGGCGATCGATGCGGGCAGCGCGGCCAGCCGGGCCGCCAACCGCGTCGAGCAAGGCGCGCAGGAGGTCGCCGAGGCTGAGCTCGCTCTCGACCGGGCGCGACAGGCCGTCTTAGAACTGACCATCACCGCCCCCATCCCAGGCATCGTGACGGCCCGCAGCGCGCGCCTCGGCGAGACCGTCCTCGCACAGATCGACGGACGCGGGGATGCACCGCTCTTCACGATCACCGACCCGGACCGTCTCGGCATCGACGTCGACATCGCCGAGACAGCCATCGCCGCCGTGCGGCCGGGGCTTCGCGGCGAGGCGGTGCTCGACGGCTATCCCGACCATCCCTTCGTCGTCGAGATTTCGCAGATCGCGCCCCTCGCCTCGGCCGAGCGCGGCACCGTCGCGCTGCGCCTGTCGCCTCTTGCGCCGCCTCCCGGCATTCGCCCCGCCATGGCCGTACGGGTCCGCATCGAGACGGATGCCGCCGTCGACGCCGCCACCACCAGCCAAGGACACTGAAACGATGGACGCCGAGAACAGCCCCTTCATCGCCCTGACGGGCGTCACCAAGAGCTTCGGCAAAGGGGAGGACAGGATCGCGATCTTCTCCGATCTGTCGCTCAGCATTCCCCGCGGCGACTTCGTCGCCATCATGGGCCCGTCCGGGTCCGGCAAGTCGACGCTGCTCAATCTTCTCGCCGGTCTCGACGGCGTCGAGGCCGGCCGAGTTGCGATCGACGGATGCGACATCGGCGCGATGGGCGAAGGGAGTCGGGCTGGCTGGCGGGCGCAGACACTCGGCATCGTCTTCCAGTTCTACAATCTCCTGCCCATGCTGACGGCGGCCGAGAACGTCGAGCTGCCGCTCCTCCTCAAGTGTCTTTCCCGCCGGGAGCGGCGCGAGCGCGTCGAGACCGTTCTCGGCCTCGTCGGATTGTCCGAGCGGGCAAGGTACTATCCGCGCCAGATGTCAGGCGGGCAGCAGCAGCGCGTCGGCATCGCGCGGGCGATCGTCGGCGACCCGGCGCTCCTCCTCTGCGACGAGCCGACCGGCGATCTCGACCGCCGCTCGGCCGACGAGGCGCTGGAGATGCTCGGCCTTCTCAACCGCGACCTCGGCAAGACCATCGTCATGGTGACGCACGATCCCACCGCCGCCGAGGCCGCCCGTCGCACGCTCCACCTCGACAAGGGCGTGTTCCTTGACGCGGCCCGGATAGGGGAAGGAGCCGTGCGATGAGCTTCTTTCGTCTCATGCGGCTCAACGCCTGGCGCAGGCCGCCGCGCACTCTCCTGATGATGCTCTGCGTCGCGGTCGCCTTCCTCATCCAGGGCCTCGGCGCCGGCTTCCTCTCGGGATCGCAAGGATCGAACAGTGCGGACGAGAGCCGCCTCGTCGTCGCCAGCCGCAGCGGCCGGACGCAGCCCTTGCCGCTCAGCCACTTCGCCCGCATCGCGGCCGACACCGACGTTGCGGCCGCCGCCTATTCCGCCCGGATTCGCGGCTTCGTCGAGACGGAGCGGAACGTCGTCGTCGCCAGCGCCGTCGATCCCGCGGCCATGGCCGCCACGATGGGCGACGAACTCGGGCTGACGCAGGGCCTTCTCGCCGGGCTGGCGGGCGCGCGCGACCGGGTGCTCGTCGGCCGGGCGCTGGCCGAGACCATGGGCTGGAGCGTCGGCCGGCGTGTCGCTCTCACGCCCTTCCAGACGACGCGGGCCGACGGCGCGAGGACCTGGAGCTTCGAGATCGCCGGGATCTTCGACGGCGCGCGGGCCGACGTCGATACCCATTTCATGCTGGCCCGCTACGACTATCTGAACGCCGCCCGCGCCAAGGATAGGGACACGGTCGACGGCATCATCGTCATGCCGCGGCCCGGCGTGTTGCCGAGCGTTCTCGCCGCCAGGATCGACGCAATGTTCGCCAGTTCGGCGGCGCCGACGCGGACGCAGTCGGAGAAGGCGTTTCTCGAGGCGTTGATCCGCCAGATCGCCGATTTCGGCCTGATCGTGACCCTCGTCACATCGGCCGCCTTCGTCTCGATCCTGATGATCGTGGTCAACACCATGGTCTTCGCGATCCGCGAGCGGACCTTCGAGATCGGCATCCTCCAGGTGCTGGGCTTATCGCGCTGGCGGGTCATGGCGCTGGTGCTGGGCGAGACGCTCTTCGTCTTTCTAGCCGGAGGGCTTGCGGGTCTCGGCCTCGCCAAGACTGCCTCGCTCCTCCTAGGCGCCGAACTCGGCCTCGCCCTGCCGCCGTTGGTGCTCGCGAAGGCCGTCCTCATCCTCCTCGCGCTCGGCATCGCCGCAGGCATCGTACCCGCGGCACAGGCCATGCGCGTGCCCATCGCCAAAGCCCTGAGATCGAGGTAGTCCCGTGTCCGCCATTCCACGCCAGATGCTCGTCCTGACGAGAGCCTCGCTTGCCAGCCTGCCGCGCCGGACCGCGATCTCGCTCTCCATGGTCTTGTCGGTTGCCCTCGTCGTCGCCGTGCTGATCGGCTTCCTGGCCACGGCGGACGGGCTTCGCCAGACGCTCGGCGCGGGCGGGTCGCCCGATGTCGCCATCGTCTTCGGCGGCGGCGGCACCCGGGAGGTCGGCTCCAGCATTCCCCCGGAGGCCGCTCGCAGCATCCAGGCGGCCGGCACATCCGGCGGCATCGCGAGCGATCGGGCCGGACGCCTCCTTGTCTCGCGCGAGACTCTCGTTCCGGTGGAGGCGACGGGCGCGGACGGCACGTCTCGGATGATCACGCTCCGGGGCATGGAGGCGGCAGGCCCGGTCCTGCGCTCGAGCGCGTCGATGAATGGAGGCCGATCCTTTGCGCCGGGATCACGTGAGATCGTGGTCGGCGCGCGCCTCGCCCGCGACCTCGGCGGCCTTGCGCAGGGGCAGAAGATCCGCCTCGGCCCCGTCGACTGGACCGTCACCGGCCTGCTCTCTGCCGGCGGCGGTATCGCGGAATCCGAGATCTGGGCGGATATCGACGCCGTCCGCTCTGCCTTCGACCGTCAGGGGGAGATCCAGACGCTGCGCGTCCGGCTCGCCGGGCCGGACGATCTGGCAAAGCTCCAGGCTTCCCTCCCGGCACTGTCGACAGTGCCGCTGATCGCCGTTTCCGAGGCCGAATTCCTGACGGGGCAGTCCGCGCGGGCAGATCGCCTCGTCACGCTACTCGGCTGGCCGATCGCCCTGCTGATGGCGGTCGGCGCGACGGCTGGCGCGCTCAACACGATGATGAGCTCGGTCTCGGACCGCTCGGTCGAGATCGCGACGCTCCGCGTCCTGGGCTTCAGCCGCTTGTCGGCCTTCACCGCGACCTTCACTGAGGCGGCGCTGCTCTCGCTTGCCGGAGGCGTGCTCGGCGCCTTCGCATCCTGGCTGATCCTCGACGGCTGGCAGGCCTCGACGCTCGGGGCCAACGACACGCAACTGGCCTTCCGGCTCAGTGTCACGCCCCTCGCCATGCTCAAGGCCGGAACCCTCGCCCTTCTTGTCGGATGCCTCGGCGGCGCGCTGCCCGCCTTTGCGGCCACGCGGCTGCCGCTCGTCTCGGCGCTACAGGGCAAGGGCTGACGCGCCCGGCACTCTCCGATTCGCTGAAGCGGCTGGCGCCCGACCGGCAGAGATTGCCCGCCTCCTCAAGGCCTTACGGAATCGGACTGCCGTCCTTCGCCGGCCCGGGAGTCTGGCGTGCCGGATCGCAGTGGGCGCAGAGCCGCCGGTCAATCGCGTCCAGTGGAAAGGCTGCCTATAGCGAAAGCGGCGAGGCGTATCCGGTGAGCTCGAGATAACCTTTCCCGCCGGGCGTGCGGACAGCTCCCTCCCAGTAGACCGGCATCCCGGTGGCGCGGCCGTCGAGTTCCTGATCATCGAACAGCGGCGACAGCGGAAAGCTGCGCTCGCCCTCCGGCAAGCGCAACGTCAGGATCTGTTCGACGGGATAGAGCGCATCGGTGCGGGGAGAGCGCCAGCGCCGGACGGCGGTGAAGGTCACGTCGCCGGGGGCAAAGCGGGTGACTGTGCCGTTCGGACGGCGCAGCGAGCCGCCGGCCCAGACCGTCTCATCGTCGCCATCGCGGATACGGAAGGCGACCAGCGCGCCGCCGTCTTCGAGATTGAGGCCGACCCACTCCCAGCCGACCGCGCCGGGCGAGAGGAAGTTGGAGGACCATTCGCGATCGAGCCATGCCGTGCCGGTGACGCTCGATGCCGCTCCCTCGCGCGTCAACGTCCCGGCGACTTCCAGATGCGGCATGGAATAATAGTGGCTGGCATCCTCGGGCCCCGGACCCTTGCGGCTGAAGCTCTCCTCCCCTTGCAGGAAGATCGCCTGCGTCGGGGTCAGCGTCAAAGCGAGAGCGAAGTCGGGCGTCGAGACCGCGGTCGTGAAGCGCCCGTCCGGCTCGCGCTCGAGGCTCCAGTCGCGCAGGACGACGGCGGCATCGCCGGTCGGCGCCTCGGCAATGCCGAAGCCGGCGCGCGCGGCCCGCTCGCCGTGCAGGAGGCGGCCGACCTGCGGGTCCGACAAGGCGGCATGGGCGAACAGCACCTGGGAAGGCGCGAAGCGGCTGGGATTGGCCGGATCGACCGCCGGCCGGCTGCGGAAGAACGTCACCTGGAAGCCGAGTTCGCGTCCATCTTCGGTGGTCAGCCAGCCGGTAACGTACCACCATTCGAGGCGGAAATCCGGATGTGCGCCATGATCGCCCGGAAAGGCGAGAGCGACGCCGGGCTGCACCCGGGCAAACTGACTGTCGGCCCTCACCGCCACCGTTGCGCAGAGGAAGAGCGCGAGAAGCGCGGCGAACCAGCGCATCACCAGTCCTCCCGGACGGCGAGCACCGCGTTCGTCGCGGTCGCGCGCCGCCCCGCCAGCATCGCGGTGACGGACGCGGCGAAGACGAGGGCGGCGAAGACGAGGACGACCGTGCCGACGGGCACGATCGTCGCCATCGTCCAGTTGAAGGATTGCGGGTTGATGACGTGGATCAGGATCTGGCTGAGCGCGCCCCCGAGCAGCACGCCGGCGACGCCGCCGATGGTGCCGAGCAACGCGCCTTCGATACCGAGCATCGCGATGATCTGCTTTTTCTCCACGCCGAGATGGGCCAGCATGCCGAACTCGCGGACCCGTGCGATGGTCTGCGAGGACATCGTCGCGGCGACGCCCGCCAGGCCGACGAGGATCGCGACCGCCTGGAGCACATAGGTGACGGCGAAGCTGCGGTCGAACAGCTCCAGCGCGAAGCGGCGCAGCGTCGCGGGCTGGGCGACCGAGACCGCCGACCGCAGCTCGGCGGGAAGCGCTTCGACGAGCGCGCGACCAACGGCGTCAGGATCGGCTCCAGGCTCGATCGTCACGGAAGCCTCGTCGCGATCCACGTCCCCGGTGAGGTCGGCATAATCCCCGTCCCGGATCACGAGCGCGCCCTGCTGGCGGGAATAGTCCCGCCAGATCCCGGAGACCGTGAAGGCTTCTCCATCGCCGATGGGCAGGTCGACCGTGTCGCCGACGCTCCAGCCGTAGATCCGGGCCGCCGGCTCGGACACCCACACCGGGATCGACCCCGGAACCTGCGCCGGGGCTTTCTCGATCAGGACGAGCGAGGCCTGCGGCCCGTCGAGCGAACGGGCGATCAGGGAGACGGGCGGCCGATCGGGTAAGAGCGTCAGCGGAATCTGGCGGCTGAAGGTAAGGCCGGCGACGCCGGGCACGCCTGCCAGCCGGGCCTGAAGGGTCGGATCGAACTCGGCGCTGCCCTCGGCGCGCAGATAGAGATCGGACGACAGCACCTCCCCCAGCCAGTCGTCGACCGCGCCCCGGAAGCTGGTCACCATCGTTGCCATCGCGATGACCAGCGCGGTGCTGGCGACGATGCCGCAAAGCGCCGTCGCCGCCTCGGCGGGGGCGCCGTGCACATGGCGGATACCGAGAAGCCACGGCACGCTGGTGGTACGGCGCACGGCCAGAGAGGCCAGCAGGCGCCGCGCCAGCCAGGGCACGCCCGCGACGCCGCCGGCCAGAAGCAGCGCCATGCCGACGAAACCGAACACCGGCAGGCCGCCGACGGGCGGCAGCAGGGCCGCGAGCACACCGGCCGCGACCAGGACGAGCGCCGGCAGGAACGGCACGGCGGCGCGCGGGTCGAGCATGTCGCCGCTGTTCTTCAATGCGGCGGCGGGCGCTGCCTGCGAGGCGGCGCGCGCGGGCAGCACGCTGCCGAGCATGGCAGCGGCAATGCCGAGCGCGAAGAACACGGCGGCGGCGAGCGGCTGGAAGACGACACGCACGTCGCCGCCCCGGAAATAGCCGGCGCCGAGATCGCCCCCGAACCAGCGCAGCGCGAAGGTGGCGAGCGCGGCCCCGAGGGCAAGGCCCAGCAGCGCGCCGACGATTCCGATCGCAAGGCCTTCCAGCACCACCACCGCGACGATGCCGCGGTGGGGCAGGCCGAGGGTGCGCACCAGCGCGAAGGCGCGAAGCCGCCGCGCCACCGACAGCGATTGCGCCGAGAAGACGAGGAAGCCGCCTGTGACCAGCGCCACCAGCGCCAGCATGTCGAGATTGACGCGGTAGGCACGCGACAGGGCGCTGCCTTGGGCGAGTTCGCTCTCGTCGCTGCCCAGAACGACATCGCCCGGAAGCCACTGCGACAGGGACCGCTCCGCGGCCCCACGGTCGGCGAGGCCGAGATCGACGCGGTCGAGGCGGCCGAGCCGGTCGAAGCGCCATTGCGCGGCCGCGATGTCCATGACGGCGATCGCCTGCCCGTCCGCGACGGCGGGCAGGATCCCGGCGATAAGCAATGCCACTGAGCGGCCGTTGGCACTGACGGTCAGTGTCTCACCGATCGCGCGCCCCGTCGCATCGAGCACGGCGCGCGAGACGAACAGGGCGCTCTCGTCGAAGACATTGGCGCTGCCGGTGTCGGGGCCGCTCATTTGTTGGCCGACGAGGCTCGGCGTCACGGAAGCGGCGCGGAGAATGTCGAGCCCGAGCAGCGGGAAGCCCGCCTCCCCCGCCTGTGCGTCGAGGGCGACGACGGGGCTGGCATCCCGGACACCAGGCGTATCGATAATCCGCGGATAGAGCATCTCGTCGAAGCCGAGCGGGCTTGCCGCGCGCACCTGCAGGTCGGCAGCGCCGTTGACGCTGCGCACGGCGCCGTCGAAGGAGGCGAGCGCCGAGCCGTTGATCAGATGGATCGCGAAGCCGAGCGCCACCCCGACGGCGATGGCGATCATCGTGCCGAGGAAGCGCGCCGGATGGGCGCGTGCCTCGCCGAGGATCAGCCATCTGAGCGCCAGACGCGCGGAGACGAGATCCGTCCTAGTCGTCATGGCGTTCCACGAGTCCTTCGGCGGTCAGCGTCAGGACGCGATCGGCGATCCGGGCGGTCGTCCGGGAATGGGTGACGACCACCCCGGCCGCGCCCCCCTGCCGCACGGCGTCGGCGAAGAGCGCGAGCACCTTGCCGGCCGTGTCGGGATCGAGATTGCCGGTCGGCTCGTCGGCAAGGATCAGCGCCGGGCGATGCACCAGCGCCCGGGCGATCGCGACCCGTTGCATCTCCCCGCCGGAGAGATCGCGGGCGTAGCCGTCGCCGCGCGAGCCGAGGCCGACCGCGTCGAGCATCGCGTCGGCGCGCGCGTCGATGGTCGCGGCGTCTGCGGAAACGAGGGCCAGAGGCAAGGCGACGTTCTGGCGCAGCGTCAGATAGGGAAGGATATGAAAGGCCTGGAAGACGAAGCCGATGCGCTCGCGCCGCAACCGCGTCCGCTGCGTCTCGTCGAGGACGCCGAGCGCCACGCCCTCGATCGAAACCTCGCCCGCATCGCTGCCGTCCAACCCGGCGAGGATGTTCAGCAGCGTCGATTTGCCGACGCCGGACTCGCCCACGATCGCCACCAGCTCTCCCGCCGCGACGGCAAGGTGGAGATCGGCGAACAGACGCCGCCCGCCCGGCACCGACTTGGTCAGGGCGCGGACAGTCAAGGTGGGTGCCGGATGGCTCAAAAGATGTCTTTCGTTGAATCAGACAAGGCGGGATCAGGACCGATGTTACAGGACCCTGCCTCACGTTCCCAACTTCACGGCAGCACCCCACAGAACGGCTGCTCCGGATCATCATCACAACAGCCAGTTGCGGCGGCAAAGAGCGCGGAGCAGTCTGGCGGCGTTCAGCGGTGGCTAAGGCACCGACAACCCGGTACCGCCCGTTCCAGGAGAGGATCGCGTTTGTGCTTTAGCTCAGAACGGAACCGTGGCCGGATCACCAGTTGGTTCGGCGGATACGGCATCTTGATCCTCGGTGAAGCTTCGATCCAGTTCGAGCGCCTCGGCGAAGCCCATCTGGAGAGGCTTCGCCCGAATGAGCCTCTCCACGAGCACTTGCCGTACCCGCAGCACCTCGATCGGATCAGGTTTAGGCAGCATGAACCCCGGCAGTCTGCTGCCTCCCTTCGGCGGACGCGCATAGTGCGTCAGCGCCGTGAAGTCAGTGCCGTGTCCTAACAAGGCGCCGACTTCTGATGGCGTCAGAACAGCTTTTGCAGCAGCGGCGAAGGTGTGCCGGGTTGAGTAGAAGCTCGGTCGACGCTTCCGCCGCGGCCACAGCTCTTGGCAAACCTCGTGGAGCGTGTCCCTTAGCTGAGCATAGTAGCTCTTCCAGGCTGTACGCGCTCGTGTCCGGTCGCGGGGCAGACAGGTCTTGAGATGTTCCAGCCAATCCCGGACTGCTAGCACCTCCTCGCTACAGCCGTTCCAGGACAAGGTTCGGGACGGCCCGTGCGACCTGCCATTTGTGCACTTGCCGTTCTGCACCTTCAGCTTCCATTCATCTTTCGCGACCTGAAAGAGCTCCGCGTCGACCCATTCGGAAGGCCGGAGCCCGGTATCGAGACCTGCGGTGAGCAACAGGAGGACAGCCGGGCATGCCGACGCTCCGAGACCAACAGAGCTGCAGTCAGTTTCTCCCAATCCTGCGCGTCGATTCGCTTCTGCTTGAGGGCAGACGTTCGGGGAAGAATCTGCCGTCGCGGGGACAACTGGGTTCTGCGGGTTGAACAGAGCATGCCAATCGCCCGCTGCACCTCCGCACGGACGCTCGCATCCAAGCTATCGAGTTCGAGGATGGCTCCGAATACGGAGATCGATGCAGAACGATACTGGCGAAAGCTCGCAGCACTCATCTCAATGCGGCGGTCTCTGAGCCAGGCGGCGTAGCCCGAAAGAGTCGGAACCCTCGGCGTCCCAAGCTGATAGTTCGCCAGGAGCAGCGCGACGCGATTCTCGTATCGTCCGGTCGTCTCCTTCTTTCGGGTAGGCGTCACGTTCAAGAAGGCTGCGAATCACTGGTTTGAAAAGCGGTCGCGATCACAGCGCGACCTCCACCATCCAGTGCCCATTTTCATCCTGTAGGGTGCGCCATTTCATTTCCGATGACTGAGTTGTCCTTCGCATCATGCGCTGCCTGCCTGTCGGGCCGGGAGCAGATGGCGACGGACGTCGTTTCGCGTTCGATTTTCCCTTGCCTTCGGGTGGGCAGTTTCGGCCTCGCTTCATGCTGGGTCATTTCCGCAGGGTGCAAGCGGTAGCGTAGCGGCCTCAGCCCGATTCCCGGCGGGAGGATAGGGGCGATCAGCCCGTCAGGCGATGGTCAGCAGCCCTGCCGCCACCGCGCTTCATCTCGCTCATACCCTGCCAAACCCGCCCAAAGGCCTATCCCCGGGTCCGGTTCCGGCGGCCGACCCCACGCCGGGCCCATGCCAATGCGAACGACGGCGGCGGCGCGGTTGGGCGGTTCAGCCACAGCAGGCCATAGCCGCA
>JAESGL010000269.1_pt1 | contig 38349 bp, 43 predicted proteins | sample 9269711 | NCBI WGS metagenome assembly JAESGL01 (sample SAMN14515918, study PRJNA621676) | algae metagenome | isolation source: Kastovskya adunca ATA6-11-RM4 and co-occurring heterotrophs from soil and... | place: Chile: Atacama Desert | collected 2011-06-27
GGTCCCGTTCTCCTTTCGAAGTTTCAGCCCGAGGGCACCGGTAAGCTCGGTGGGCAGATGCCATTGCCAACAAGCATCACGTCATCAGACGCACTCCTTTCTCGCGCCACAACGGCGCACACCAGCCACCTTCTTCGGGGCCGCCATAGGTTCGGTCGATCTCGTAGAAAGCGAGGATGCTGCGCATGTTGGGCTCCCGTCGGCTGCGGGCGGCTCGATCACCGCCAGCGTTCAGCCACCGTCATCCCCCTCCCCTTCGGTCAGGCGTCCCGGGGATCATCGTGTCGTTGGTGGCGCAAGGCGCGCGCGAGCGCTTTCTTGCGCGCGATGGCGTCGGCCCGCGTCGGACATGGTGCCGATAGGCGGCCGTGTCGTGTGCTGCTGTTGTCGAAGACGATCCAGCCTGCGGCGGTGTGAGCGACGTGCATGCCGTCGCTGCGCGAGCGGGTCATGACTCCTGTCCCCGTGGGTCACGCTTCGCGGCCTCGGCCTGGAGGATGTCGATCAAGCTCTCGCGGCCCGACCGGACCTCGCTGTCCGGGGCGGCGATCACGGTCGCGGCTCGCCGCAGCAGGCTTGAGAGCTCGCGATCGTTCATGGGCCGTTGCGAGGGTGCGGGATGCGCCGGTTCGTCCCCGGCCTCGTCCATGAGGAGCACGAGGATGGACGGCTTGTGAGCCTCGTCGAGCGGACGGCTGTCGGTCACATGGCGGCCGCGGCCGGTCACGGCGAAGGCGTTGAAGGTGGGTGATACCCCGTCACTGGCATTGGGGATCGTGGTGCCCCGGTCATGGAACTGGATGTCGACGAAGCGCGCGGGGCCGTCGTAGCTCTTGCCCATGAAGCAGAAGGTGACGCGCCGGTTCTCGCTGGTCTTTGCCGTGATGGTAAAGGCGCCGTCGGGCACGTCGATCGCCTTGTGTGGCACGTCGTTGAAGCCGGCGAAGCCGAGCGAAACGGCGTCGGCGCGGCTCATGACGGGAAGATCGGCGATGTCGGCCATAAAGGGGCTCCTCCGGTTTTCATGGGAAAGGGCTGCAGCGGCACGGCCAACCGAGCCGTGCGTTGAGGCTCGATGACGACTGGCGACATCGAGGACCTGTTCGTGACGCTGTTGGTCGGCGTAGCGGGCGGCAGCGATGCGTCGTGGCGCAAGGCGGTTGGGCCGGTGACGGCGCTGCCGGTCGTGTTCCATCCGCGCTCGAATTGGTCGATCGCGCCGCAGGGGTCGGCGCGTCAGATCGAGGCGATCGAGAAAGCCGAAGCAATCATCCGGCAGGAGCACCCTTACGTGCCCAGTCCCGGTTTCCGGTCCTAGGCGGCGCGGCGATCGGCGGCTGCCATCAGGCGGGTTGCGGCGCCGAACGTGCGCAGCGTCTTAGCGATCGTACCGCGCAGCTTGGCTTTGCTCGAGACGGCGATTTCCGGGTCGAGCGGCGTGCCGTCTGCCGTCGCGAAGCCGCAGGCAAGGCCGCTGCGTGTCTCGACGCGGACGAGGTGCCCCCGCCCCGGCGCCGGTCCGACGTGACGCGCGGTGAACTCGCCGAGACTGCCGTAGAGCGAGGTGATCGCTTTGCCCCAGCGAATGTGGCCTTGGGCGGCAGCATCAGTCCCGCTGAAACCACGATCGAGCCAGGTGCGAAGGTGGGTCCGCTGTTGGAGACGTGAGTTGCGGGTCCGCTCCATCGTGCGCGCGAGCGGCAGAATGTGGCCGATGGTGTCGATCAGGTCGAGATCGGCCCCCTGCAGCGCGACAAGAACATCGTCGTATTCACGATTTTGCAGAAGTGCGGCTAGCTGGTTGGCAGCTGCGACGTGATCCACGGACGGCGTAGCGACGTTCGCGTCGCCGAGTGCCTCGGCAGCGACGAAGCCGCCCCGGGTGAGCACGACGATCGTCGCGGCGTCGGCGCCCGGGCGTGCGAGGGTCAGGGCGAGGAAGTCCCACGCGGGGTCGCTGTCGATGTGGTCGGCGCCAACGATCAGCAGTCGGCGCGACCACCGGGCAGGTCGGTGGTGGTCTGAGGGCTTGGGATAACTGCTCGGCACCGGGCGTCCGGCGAGGATGATCTGAGGGTCTTTCGGCAGGTTGTCGCGGCGCATGTCAGCGATGAGGCTGCGTCGCGCCGCGTCGAACAGGTCGGTTCGATCACCACCGCCGTCGCTGAAGCCCTGGTCGTAGGCTGCGTGGCGCTCGGCGAGAGGAGCCGAACAGGGGATCGCGTCGGAGTAGTGATGGGGCCATCCGACATGCGCTGCGTACCAACCGTCGGCGTATCGATTGGCGAGATCCCAGCTCAATGCGTGGTCCTCGTGCCCCCGCATGATCGCGATGTCACGGTCGCTGCCGAGTCCTCGGCGGATCTGATCCTCGGTGAAGGCGAAGTTGGTGGCCTCGCGTTGCGAAGCGGCCTCGGCCGCGATCGCGTCGTTTACGCTCCGCATCGCGGCGATCCGTTCGCGGCCTCGGGTCATTCGGTCGGAGAGGGGCGCGTCGCTCGGCAGATCGGGAAAGGTGCGCCACGCCGCGGCGATCGCCGCGGCGTGCTCGGGTGAACGTCCGCGCGACTGCCAGGCCGCGGGATCTGCGGGATCGAAGGCATCTGACATCGTCGGCCTCGTTCTTGCTGGTGGTCCGCCCAGGAGGGCAGCGGCATCGCCGTCAGGCGGTCGCGGCCTCGGTGAGGCGCGCGCTGGCGACCGCGGCCTCGTCGGGGAAGGCGGCGGCCAGGTTCCGGTGCAACGTCTCAAAGTCGGCGATAGGAAAGCTTCCATCTGGGCTGGGTCGCGTGACGTGAAAGGCGCTGACCAGGATCTCGAGCGGATCGCTCTGGACGATCGTTGCCGTGGCGTCGTCGTACTCGACAGGCGCGCGAAAGCCGGCTTCAAGCCAGGTTCCGAGGCCCTCTTCGACGGCCTCGGCATAGGCGCTGACCGCTTCGTCCAGCTCGTTCTCGACGTGGAGGACGAGCGACACATAGCGGCCGAAGTCGTGCCGATTTGACAAGCCGGTCAGCCGGCATCCTGCTGGCGGCGAACCGTAGCGTGCGATGATCGCGTATTTGTAGGCGAGCACCTCGAGCTTGTTGAGAACGTCGAAATTGGGCGTTTGCCCGAGCTGCGCGCACGGTTCGTTGGCGGGCGTACCGCCGATGTCGACGAAGTAGGGCATGGGGATCTCCAACGGTCCTGTCTTGACCGTCTGTCTCCTCCCCCTTCCTTCGCGCTCTAGTCGTCAGCGTGCGTCTTAAAGCGGCGCCCTGCCGCTCGAGCCGGAAGCGTGCCTAAGCCTGGTCCTTCTCGACACTAGCCGTCGGAAAGCGTTCTTCGATCACGAGTGACTGCCATTGCAGACGGTCACGTCCAAGCGCTGTGGACCGATCGAGCATCTGCTCAAGAGTGGCGCTCAGGCGGTTGAGCGACGCGGCGTAATCGGTGTCGAGCTCGTCGGCCTGCTGCGATGTCGGTGAGACCGTGGCCCGTGCCTTTCGGTGAGCCCGGGTCAACGCGGGCATGTGGCGCTGTTCGATACCTTCGAGCTCGATGGTGGCTTCCTCGCGCAACTCTTCAGGTACGGCCTTGAGGCGAGCGAGCAGCCCGGCAATCCGTGCCTCTGCCATTCGCGCGTCGATGTTCATCGGCAGGGTAGCAGCCAGAGGATTCGGTCGCGGGGCGGTCCCGTCGGAAGGTCCAGCCAGCTCGATGTATCCCATACCTGTCGCGTAAAGCATTCCGCCTACGAGGATGAGCACAACGGCGAGCAACTTCACGACATTGCCGCTGAGCAGATCGGCTATCTGCTGCAGCGGACTCGCGGGATCCGCGCCAACGCCGTTTCCGAGTTCGGCGAACTGCGATGTCATGAAGTTCGCCGCTGAGAGAAACACGCCAAGCAGTCCGCAGGTAAGTCCGATATCGAAGCCGCCCTTTGGCGATGTGGGCTGACGGTGGTTGTCCATGTTGAAGCTCCCTCCGCTACAGATCACGATCAAAGCGCTGACGCTTCATGGCCGCCTGCGCGGGTCCATCGAAGCTGCCGAGCGTCTGCAGGCGGTCCGTCTCGAGTGTTGTTCCGAGATCGGTGGGGAGCGCGGCGTGCGGCGTGGCGATCGCGATTGCTGCGGCCGCGGTGGACAGTTCGCCGGGGGCGAGGCCTTTCCACACGAAGGTGTCGCGTTCGCTCGGGTCCTCGGGGTCGGGGCGAGACACCTGCACGTAGAAGGTCTCGAGTGGGCGGTCCCACCCGATTGCGACACTGACGCCGGCGGGCCCGACAAAGGTATGTCGACTCATGAGCGTGTTCCTGGGCTGGTCCGGTCGCGGCACATCGTTGCTGGCGACGTGATTAAGCGTCGAGACGTAGTGCGAGGAGTTGGATCAGGAAGCCAACAACGAGGAAGCCGCCGATGAACCCCCACGTCGCCGTCGCATGGCTTACCGAAAGGACCGTGTTCACCAGCGCGTCGCTTGTCACCGTCGCGGGCTCGGGATCACTCCCCAGCAGCCACATATTTCGAGCGCAGATCATCGCCGCGAGGTAGAAGACAATCGCGAGGGCCGACACAGGTCGGCGGATGAGGAAGCTGATCATAGTCACCTCTATGATGTCTCGAATGAAGGTTATTTCGGGTTGGTCGGGTCACGTCCAGTCAGCGATAGACGCCCTGGTCGCCGTAACCGCGGCCCTCGATGTCGACTGGGCGACTAAGCCAACGAGGCAACGGCTCGGATCACCGAGACGGGCTGCAGGTGATGCGCGCCGATCACGTCTTCGACGCCGTAGCTGAGGCACTCTTCGAGCCAGATGACATAGCACGCGGCCTCTGCGAGTTCGGTGGCGAGAAGCTCGTCCATCATCGCGGCCTCGCGCGCCATCTGCTCAGGCAGGGCGTCCCAGTCGAGCGCGTCAAGAAATCGGTCCCGCCGGCTGATGAAGCGGATCAGGCGGTTCTCGTCGGCCTTGGCGATCGCGATCGCCTGTTGAATGCGCATGGCTCGTCTCCTCTTGTGGACACGATTCCTGCTCCCCCTCCCCTTCCCGTCGGCACGACGGGTCAGGCTCCGAGCTGCTCACGCAGGATGTCGGACCTGATCGGATAGGCGAGACGCGGTAGCCCTCGGCCCGCGCGCCGCGCGCCGCGGGTGAGCTCGAAGCAGTAGGTGAAAAGGGATGCCTGTCGCGCTGGGACCAGGATTTCTGCGCGACGGCATCGTTCGAGCCATTCGCGAAGGTGCTCGTCCGCCTGCGGCCTCGGAGCGCCGAGCCTCACCAGTTGATCGACGGCGCCCGCATGACCTGTCTCGAGGTTTCGAATTTTGGACAAGGTGCGATCGGAGATCGTTTCCCCGGCGATGCGGAGCACCGTCCGCGGCCTCGTTCGCCCGCGATACGCCCCGGAGAGCGAGGCGTAGACGCAGCCGCAGTGTCCGACCTGAGGGTCGGAGAAGCTGACGACGGACTCGATCACCGGCTTTGCCTGACGCAGCAGCCGGAAGGCCCGGGCGGCGAAATAGCTTTCCCCATTGGCGGCGACGGAGGGCAGGCAGAGCAGGCGTTGCAGCACGCAACCGCGGGTTGGCTCGTCATAGCCGGTATGGCGCGTGATGACCGCGCCCGTCGCGGGCACTCCGAAGACAATGATACCGTCGAGAGAGGAAGCGCCGCCCCGGCCTGGGCCGAATAGCCCGACGGCCAGCTGTGCGGCGGGATAGCGATTGAGATAGTGATGGTCTGCGATGAAGGCGCGAGCGGTGTCGTGCGCCACGACGTCGACTGCGTAGCGCCTCGGGTCGATGACGGTGTCGTCGGCCACGAAGCGGCTGCGCCGGTCGCGCCAGCGTTGTGAACGGTCGGTAATCATGGTGAGCCTCGCTCAGGCGGCGCGCTGGTGGAAGAGATCGGCCGCCCAGGATTCGACCCAGTTGGCGGTGATCTGGTCATGATCGAGCTCGCCGGTCTCGATGAGTTCGCGGATCTGAGCGCGTGCATCAGCGATGGCCCGCTCCCATGGATCATCGTCGCCGAGGGAACGCGCCTGGTGGTCGGCGGCCTCGGGCAGCGTGACCGGAGGGGCGAGCGCACGGCCGCACTGGCGTTGATACCATTGCTCCATGTGCGAGGCGACCAGGCGATCGCTCTTCGCAACGCCACGGCGAAGCGCGTCTCGTCGCGCCGCGACGCCGAAGGCCTGGCTGTCGATCGAGGCGATCCAGCGGGAGAACGGTGCCAGGTAGGGCAAGGCGTCCCCTTTGACGCCGAAGGCGTGGGCACGGACCCCTACCGGGAGCACGCGCGAGAGCCGTTCAACCACGGCGACGAGCCCCTCCGGGCCATGGATGACGCGTCGGCACATGCTTCCGATGCCGACAACGGTGCCCGGCAGGAGCATGCCCTCGATCGCCTCGAGGCAGCGGACGTAGTCGTCGGGCGTTCGGCCCTGCAGGACCGGCATGAAGCGATCCCGGATACCAAGGTCTCCAGCGCGGGCGAAACACTCGTGGTTGGTCGCAATCGTACGGGAGATCCTGTCGAGAACCTCTTCGCGGTGCGACGCGACGCCGTCCTCGCAGCAATAGTCGATCGAGGACACGCGCCGGAACGGGTACGAGGCGGCAAGCGCCATGTAGTCGGCTATCGACCACGGCAGACCGCCGTAGCGCACCATCATCGAGTAACCGGCGCTGTCGAGGTCGAGGCTGACGAGGCCGTGGGCGTTGTCGAGGGTAGCCGTGCGCCACCCCGCCCATTCGCGCCAGCCATCGGCCTTGCGCCAGCGCGACAAGCAGTTGGCGGAGATCAGCACCGGTGCCTGTAGGCGCCGCGCTGTTGCGAGAAGCGCACCATCGGCGAGGTGCGGCAGGCCCAGGATGATCTCGATCGTCATGACGGCTCTCCCCGGTAGATGTCGGGATAGCCGCTGATCGTCGTCAGCTTGCCTCCGGCGATCGCGACGGAGATGTTGCCGTGGAGCTCGAGGTGGCGATCGCCGCGCCGGCGGATGTAGAAGTCGAGAAGGCCGCGCCCGTCAGGCGTTAACTCGACGCCGCGCGTGAAGGCTGTCCACGGCTCATAGTCGTCGAGATCGGTATCCTGCCAGTCGGGATCGTCGCTGATCAGCGCGAAGTTGATCGACGTTTCGCCTGACACAAGGCTCTGCCGACGCCCGACCTCGAGCATCACTTGCCCGACCCGTTCGAACTTGGCCTCACGCCGTGCGGCGTCGCGAATGGCCGCGATGTCTGCCGCAGAGGGGCGGAAGCGAGGCATCAAAGATCCTCCCGCAGCATGAGGGTTAGCACGCGGGTCGTGCGGTTGGCGTCGGCAGGATCTTCCGAACCCCATTCCAGCGCCGGATCATAATAGTCGATGCGGAAGAAGACCTCGGTGTCGTCGATGATGAAGGAGCCGCGATCGCGCTCCGGGCAGTCGGCAGCGAAGCTGTGCCGGCGAAGCTCCTGCAGCAGGCGCGCTTGGGCCACGGCCTCCGACGCGAGCGAGTCGGTCGATAGGGTGGCAAGGCACGTGCGCGTGACGGTGATGCGCGCGGTTCGATCGAGGCCCTGACGGCATCGGTCGTTCAGACGCGCGATCGTTTCGACGCGCGTCTCGGCAGCATTCTCGATCATGGGTCGATCCTCGGTTCGTTCGATGGGCGGGGGGGATCAGGCGGCCAGCGCGTCCGGGTGGCCGCGGCCTCGTTCGGCGAAGGCCAGGTGAAAGCGGTCGAGCCATTCGCCCATCTTCGGGCGCTCGCCGACGGGGATCGCAGCCGCGACGTCCTGGAAGCGGATGAGGTCGGTGGGAGCATCGCGGGCGATGCGATCGACTTCATCGGCTCCCAGTAGGCCCTCGGCCCGGATGAACGCGGTCATCGATCCGGGACGTGTCCTGGTCGACTTGCGCCATAGCCCTTCGACCGTATGGAGCCGGGGCGCGGCGCGTGCCTCCACCAGGACGATCAGTCGGAGGCACCATGGTGGAAGGCTGCGGATCTCGTCCGGCTTGTTCGCGATGCACAGGATGCACGCCGACTTGGGTGGCACGGGCAGGCCTTCGGCCTCGATGCGCGACACGCATCGCGGGCGGTGCCATTGCCAGTCACGCAGCGGCGATCGACAATCGTAGAGTGGGTCGTCGATCGTCAGCGCATGGTTGGCGCGCGCGGTGTCGCGGGGGCCAGCATCATAGCCGATCAGTCGGATGACCCGCTGGCCGCGGTCCCATGCCTCGACCGCAGGCTGCCACGTCTTGAGGAAAGCGTCCTGTGGGGCCTTCTTGTACTTGAGGCTGCATGACGATCCGCCAAGCGATTTGCTCGGCAAGGTCGCGTTCGTCAGGCACATTTCGAGGATTCCGAAGTACGGCGGCCAGTGCTTGAACCGCTTGGGCACGTAGGAGACGAGCTCGAACCGGATGCCGCGGTCGCGCATCCAGGGACGGATGATGTCGAGGTAGTCGTAGGTTTCCGGCTTCTCGTTGCCGGTGTCCGCGCTGAGGACGAGATCAGGAGCCTGCCCGCGGGCATGCAGCTCGATCAGCAGCGCTGTGCTGTCGACGCCTATCCCGTACGACAGCACGGACGGAGGGGGCGGCAGCATGTCACGCGCCCTCCTCGTTGGTGACGGTCGGCGGGGCGGCGCGCTCGACGATCTTCACCTCGAGACGCTCGCGGTTGATGACGACCGTCACGGTTCGGTCGGCGGGAACCATGAAATAGTGTCCCGACAGCTTGTCGCGGATGCGGCTCTCGAGCGCTGCATTGTCACCCTCGAGAAGGCCGATGATCCGCTCGGCCGCATCCGCCTGGAAGCGCTCTAGCTGGGTGTCATAGCTGTCAGCGTCGCTGTCGGAAGACGGCTCGAACGCGGCACGCTCGAACAGATCGGCGACCGCGAGGGAGGGCCGGCTGCTACCGCGGCACACGAAGATGGACGTCCCGTCGACCGAGTTGCAGGTCCATCTGTCCGGCGCGAAGGCCACATCGGCAGCGGTCGAGGCCTCGATCGACGCGCCCGCGTGCGAGATGGTGGCCTCCAGCGTGATCGCGTCGACCCAGCCATCCTCGGCCTCAGCAGGCGCATCGAGCGTAGCCGAAACCACGAAGTCGAGGTTGCCCTGCACGATGCGGAACCGCAGGTCGTCCACGCGGGCGAGGACGTCGTACCAGCGATAGCCGATGAAGGCGTCCTGAGCCATGACAAGGGGCCCGCCGAACGGGTTGTGGGTGGCGATCGCCTCCGCTGCCGGTTGTGCGACCAGCGCGTCGAAGTCGGACATGACCACCATCGCAGGATCGGTGGTGCGCTCGCCCGAGGCATAGTTGCGGCCGCTATCGGCCGCGGGTGCGATCCATGCGAAGAGGTATGCCGCCGCTTCCGGCAGATCGACACCGAGGTCGATCGCCTCGCGCCAGCGTTCGGCCGACAGCCGGTGCGATCCTTGCGCGGCGATCGCGCGGTAGATAGCGATGCTCACCGCCCGGCGCAGTTCTGTCAGGCCGTTGTTCTCGATCGCCTCCTTGCGTGCCGGGAGCACGAGCTGGATCTGTGGCGCGTCAAAGATGTCGACGCGCGCGATCCAATGATGGCCTCGGTCGACCTCCTGGACGTCCGGCAGCTTGCAGGGGATCGTCAGCCCATGGAAGTTCAAGCGTCCGTCGTGGGTCGTGTAGGATGACGGATGTTTCTGGAAGACCCCGATGCGGGTTCCGTTCCACTCCTCGATATGGACTGCGTCCGCCAGCCAGTCCTCGCGCGGCAGTGCCTTGCCGTCGAGCGTCACCGGCAGCGGATAGTGTTTCGCCGCCTTGGCGACGTCGTCAGCGAGCGTCTTCAGCCAGCTGTCCGGCACCTTGATGGTGATGGCGGTGCCGCGCGAGATCGGGTCGGGCGAGATCGCGATCGGCCGGCTCGTTTCCCAGGCCGAGGCGGGGATGTGTGCCATCCATCCTTGGCGATCAGGACGGGAGAAGGAACGCACCATTACGTCTCGTCCGGCGAGGCTGAAAACTCCCATACCGGCAGGATCTTCCATGCGGCGCGTCTCGTCGGACCATCCCGAACGACCCAGCGTCACAATCGACGTGGGGTCGGCGATCCCATGCCCGTCATCGATGATGTGGAGGAGCGTATCGGGACCTCCCGACTGGATCAGCACGGCAACCGCAAGAGCGCCGGCGCGCCGAGCGTTCTGGAAGAGCTCGGTCACCACGTCGAAGGCGGTGTTGTTGAACAGCCGGGTGACCTTCGCGATCGTCTCGGGTGCGACCGCGGTCGCGATGGTGGCGGGGATCATGATGCGCTCCTCGTGGCTGGCGTGTCCTTCACGCCCGCCCGGCCCCTCCCCCTCCCCTTCAATCCAGGGTCGTTCCGCGCCTATGGCTGCGGAGCAAGGGCGAGGATGTCCTGCAGCGTCGGTGCAGACTCGCGACGCGGACGTCGGCTGAACTTGAGGCCCTGCTTCTCGGCGTACTTGTGGACGCCCGCGTAATTGCGCCCCAAGGCGACGACGAGGTCGGGCAAGGCGATGCCATGAGCATGCGCGAGCGCGAGCGCGCGGCATTCGTCATCGCTCCAAGGCCGTTGGTAGCCGTGGACCAATCCCAAGATATTTGCGCGAGTGAAGAGGGAGGCCTTGGTACGGCCCATCTTGGTGGCGAGATCCGTCATCGGCATCTTGCCATAGTGTTCGCGCAGCGTTGCGATGTCGCCCTCGGTCCAGACGGGACCGCTCCGGAAGCCATCCCGATTGGCGTGAGTACCGCGCAGACCAAGGTATTCGGCCCGCCACTTGATCGAGTGGGTGGTACGGCCGAGCCGCGCTATGAGCGGCGTCCGGCTCGTTCCGTCGGCATAGACGCGCATCAACAAAGCGTCCTCGTCTGAAGTCCATGGACGGCCCCAACCGCGGCCGTAGCCGAGCTTGCGCAGGTGCGGGCCAAACCCCGCCTTCGTGCGTCGGGGAAAGCCCTCCGCGACCATCATCTCTATGATATCGAGGTAGCGATGGCCCTCAGCCGCGAGTGTCAGCGCGCGTGCCGCCTCGGCCTCGGTCCATCCTGGCGGGTTGTTCGGGTGTCGCAGGCCAAGGTTGCTCGCGTGCGTGATCGTGCCCGAGAGCGGGCGACCGATCAGGACTGCGATCTGTGCGACCGGTATCGCGCGCTCGAAGCCGGCGCGCAGCTGAGCATCCTCCCACTCGGTCCAGCGTGGGGCATTGCCTTCGGTAAGGCCGAGAAGGCCGGCGCGAGCATAAACGGCGGTGCAGGCTCGTCCGAGATCCTGTGCGAGCGCGGATGCGGGACGTGAGCCGTACTCGCGTGTCAGCCAGGCGTCCTCGGCCTCGGACCAGTTCCGCTGCGAGTTTCGGCGCAACCCCAAGGTCGCGATCTTGTCGCGGACGCCGTGGATGCGCCGACCGATCGCTGACGCGATTTCATCTATCGCTATGTCGTCGCGAAACAGGCGCTCCAGCGTTGCGACCTCGTCGGGCATCCAGGCATCGCCACGGTACGCCATCTCGCGAAGCCGGCCAGTCGGCGCCGTTCGTACCGGACAGGCGACGAGCTCGACGATATCGGGCGCTAGGTCGGTCATAGGGCCACCACTGCGACGTCGCTGAGGCGGGCACGTAGACGCGCATGGAGACGCGCAATGCGGTCGTCGCCCTTGGGCATCGTGTCGACGGCAGTGATCGCCGACAGGAGGTTGAGCGCCCGATCGGTTCGCTCCGCATCGAGCGACAGGTGTCTTGCGAGATCGCGCGCCGTGCTGGCGTTCGGGGAAATGCGTTTGAGTGCCTCGACGATAGCGGCAGCATCGGTCGCGGCGGGATCAAGGAGGAAGGCGTCGAGCGCGCGCGTGCCCTTGAGCGCGATCGCAGGGCCATGGTCTGCCACCTCGGCAAGCCCGGCGAGGTCGAGCAACCGAGCCGCCTCGGTCGCGTCGACAGAGGCCGCGGCGCGCAGCTCTGGGGTCTTTCCGATATGCTCGGTGATCGTCGGATCGATGTGGGCGAGGCAGGGTGTCGCCGAAAGGGCCGGTCCCATCGCGAAGAAGTCGCCAGGGACGAGCGTGCGAAGCGCATCGGCCTCCTTGGCTGAGAAGCCGAGAAGATCGGCTGCTCGCGCGATGTCGCGATCGAAGACGTTGAGGCCCACGAGGACGTTCTGCAGCTCGGAAACCACGGAGGTCGACAGCTTGGCGAGCCGCTGGGTGGCGATCACGGGTGCCAGGCCACGCTTACGGCCGCGAGCGCACAGATCGGTGAGTGTCGCGACGCCGAGGCGTCGCGCCTCCGCGTCTCGAGCGGACCCGGCGACGTGTGGCGCGAGGAGGTGTCCCTCGTCGATGCAGACAAGGACGGTGTGATCCCAGTCCTCGCGCGGCGCACCGATGAGACCGGCGAAGAAGGCTGCCGCCTTGATGATGCGCTGATCGGGATCCAGGTCGGTCAGGTCGATGTGGATCGACAGCCGATGATGTCGGCTCCGCGCGGCCGCTGCGGTTAGGCCATCCGCGGTCAGTTCGACCGCCCGGATCGTGGTGGCACCGATGTGACGGGCGAGGTTCTCGAACTCGCCCTCGGGGTCGACGATCGCGATCGTCGTGTAGTCGAACGCTTCTTCAATGATCCGGCGCAGCGTTCGGCTCTTTCCCGCACCCGAGCTGCCCTGGATGAGCAGGCGCCCGGCAAGAAGTCGATCGAGATCAAGGTGGAGTGCGCCGCTCGAATGGTGGCCCAGCGGTACGCGATTGTCTGCGGCCTCGGGGAGCGGCCTGATGGGGGTGACGCAGGTCATAGCGGCATCCTTGTTCTGGCGTCGTATGGTTTGGGGTGTCAGGTCAGGGCGGCGACCTGCTTGGTGATCGGCGCCGTGCTTGCGACCCGCTCTGCCGAGAGCGTGTCGAAGGTTTCGGGCATGACCCGAGCGTCGTAGCGTGCCTTGTCGACGAGGCCGTAGATGGGCTCGCCCTCGTGGCGCGCGAAGCCGAGCGCATCCACGCTGGCGACACGGCGAAAGACGCATCCGACCTTGCCGTCAGGAACCCAGTCCGCCCATGACCCGGACGCCGAGACGCTCTCGTACTGCCCAATGATGGCGGTGTAGGCGGCGCGACGGCGGACGACGTGGCTTTCTCCGATCGTCACCTCCTCGCCGGTCAAGGCCGTCCAGCGATCCGGATGCCAGCATCGCACCGACCGACGGGCGTTCTCGACCTGAAGAGCGATGCCGGGCACGGGCAAGCGGCGGAACTCGCTCGCGAAACCGTAGAGAACCAGCGCATAGTCGACGTCCTCCTCGTAGAATGGGTCCGCTCGACGAAGTGCCTCGGGCATCGCGGCTTGACGTTCATCGGAGAGGACGTAGCCGCCATGGCTCGGCGTCGAGACGCGCCAGATGCCGTGAAGAACCTGGTCGGCGCGATCGGGTGTGCCCCATGGCGTTGTGTCGGGCCGGGGGCTCGGCTGGAAGCGGGTCATCTGTCGTCTCCCTTATGGATCGGACAGGTCCCTCCCTCTCTCCTTCACTTATTCCGAGACGCTTAAAGGTGTCCCATTTTCCCGTCGACCCGACGTCATTTCGAGAAAGATCAATTGGGAACAGGTTTCGAGAAAGCCTCTCCTACGGGGTAGTCCTACTCGGCCGAAAGAATGATCAGTCTCGCTGCTCGTTCCCAATCGGGAAAGCGGAGTGCCGCGTCACCAGTATTTCGAAATCGCCCGAAACTGCTCGACCGCAACCTTCGTCCCTTCACCTTCCTCGGCATGAACGAGGCAGTGGTCAATATGGTCGTTGATGAGCGCGCGCTTGGCGCTGGCAATCGCGCTTTCGACGGCCTGGAGCTGCTGGGCGATGTCGACGCATGGCCGCTCTTCCTCGATCATCCCGACGATGCTGCGCAGATGACCCGCTGCGCGGTTCAGGCGCTTGATGATCGCCGGGTGGCTGGAGTGCGCGTTATGAGACATGCCCTCAATGTAGGATGCCGGCACCGATGTTGTCGAGTATCCCCCCAGGGGGATAGACGGCATCCCCCTAGGGGGATATGAGGCGTCCATGCTCAGCGTCCTGGCAAACCGGACTTACCGTCATCTGTTTCTCGCCCAGATCATCGCATTGATCGGGACGGGACTTGCGACCGTTGCGCTGGGACTGCTGGCTTATGACATCGCTGGTGGCAGCGCCGGGGCCGTGCTGGGCACGGCGCTCGCGATCAAGATGGTCGCCTATATCGGCGTCGCCCCGATCGCCGGAGCGTTCGCCAACCGCGTACCCCGGCGGGCGTTGCTTGTCAGCATGGATGCGATCCGCGCGGCCGTGGCGATCTGCCTGCCGTTCGTGAACCAGGTCTGGCAGGTCTATGTCCTGATCTTCGTCCTGCAATCGGCGTCGGCCGCGTTCACGCCGACGTTTCAGGCGACCATCGCGGACGTTTTGCCGGATGAGCGTGACTATACCCGCGCCCTGTCGCTGTCGCGTCTCGCCTATGACATGGAGAGCCTGACCAGCCCCATCCTTGCGGCCGGCCTGCTGACGGTGATGAGCTATCACTGGTTGTTCTCGGGCACGGCGATCGGCTTCATCGCTTCGGCGCTGCTCGTCGTCTCGACGGTCCTGCCCCGGCCCGCACCAGTCGAGGATCAGGGCGGCATTTACGACAAAACGACGCGGGGAACGCGCATCTACCTCAGGACGCCGCGCCTGCGCGGACTGCTGGCCCTGACGCTCAGCGCCGCTGCCGCGAGCGCGATGGTCATCGTCAACACCGTCGTCATCGTGAAGGGCCTGGGCCTGAGCCAGCGCGATGTCGCACTGACGCTCGCCGCCTTCGGAGGCGGCTCGATCACCGCGGCGCTGACCCTGCCGCGGGTATTGGACAGGATCGCCGATCGCACGGTGATGATCGTCGCCGCTGCCGTGCTGACGATCACGCTCGCGGCGCTCGCCGCGATCAGCGCGACGATGACGCCGGGCGCTGCCTATTGGCACGTCCTGCTGGCGGGCTGGCTGGTCATGGGCGTCGCCTACTCCGCAAGCCTCACGCCGTCCGGACGACTTCTTCGCCGATCGGCCAATGCCGAGGACCGGCCCGCCCTGTTCGCGGCGCAGTTCGCACTCAGCCATGTGTGCTGGCTGATCTGCTATCCGCTCGTCGGACAGTTGGGCGCTCGCGTCAGCATGAGCGCGGCCTTCGTCGGCATGGCGGCGCTGTCCGCGATCGGCGTCGTCGCGGCGCTTCGCCTATGGCCGGCGCATGATCCGGACGTCATTCCGCATGACCATGCCGATCTACCCGCCGACGATCCCCACCACGCAGAGCACGCCAAGGGCGATCATGCTTTCGTGATCGATCGCCGTCATCCGAAGTGGCCGAACCGGTGATGCGCTTGTCCGTTACAGGCGGTCAGCGTAGTTTCGGCAGAATGCCTATGCGTCATCCTCGATCCGCGCTGCTGGGCGCCGTGCTGGCGCTCGTCGCCATGCTCGGCCTGATCGGCCTGTCGGGGTGGCACAATGCGATCGTCCATGACGACGATGCGATCCATGCGTCAGTGATCGAGCATAGCCACGATACGCCCGAGAAATCCGATCCCGATGCACCGATCCATGTGTTGGCGCACGCGACAGGGCATTGGGTAGCGTTTGACGGGGCGCTCCCGTCCGAGCGGATGATCCTCGTTGCCGACCGGCAATGGATGATCGGCACCGCTCGTCTGCCCGGAGGGATCGACCCCGCAGAGTTTCTTCGACCTCCACGAGCCTGAGCCGGCACCGGCGCCAACCGCGCCACCAAGCTCACCTTTGCAGGAAGAAGATCATGAACGGCCCCAGTCGCCGGCAGCGCAGGCTTGCGCTGGCCGGTATGCTCGTAATGCTGTGCCCCATCGGCACGGCCGGTGCGCAGACGGCACCACCCTTCGCCCAGCTCCTGCGTCAGGCGCAGACGGCTCCGCGCGTGACCGCCCTCGATGCGGACGTGGCCCGCGCGCAAGGCCTTGCCGAACAGGCGCGCGCGCGGCCCAATCCCTTCATCAACGTCTACGCCGAGAACTTCGCCGGCGACTTGCAGAACAACGCGCGCAATCAGCAGCAGACCACCTTCCAGATCGATCAGCCGATTGAGCTGGGGGGCAAGCGTTCCGCCCGGATCGCGGCCGGGGAGGCGGGCATCGCCGCGGCGCAAGCACGGAACCGCGATGGCCGTCTGCTCTTCGCCACTGAACTGGCGCGCGCCTATGCGAGTGCCGAGGTAGCGGAACGCCGGATCGCGCTCGCCGAGGACGAGGTGGAGGAGGCGACCGCCGACCTGAAGGTCGCTCGCGCCCTTGTCGGTGCCGGCAAGGAAGCACGGTTGCGCCAGCTTCAGGCGGAAACCGAACTCGCGACCCTCGAAGCCGATCTTGAAGTCGCGCGTGCCCAGAAGACAGCGGCGCTCGCGCGGCTTTCAGGCTTGGCAGGTTCCCCGACGACGTTCACCGGGGTTGGGGAATCCCTGCTCGATCGGATGAACGCGCGACCGTCGAGCGGACCGGTCGATCCGATGCAGGCAACGACGGTCAAGGTCGCGGAAGCGGAACGGGAGGCAGCTGCAAGAGCCGTTACGGTACAGCAACGGCTTGCTGTTCCCAACATCACGGCGCAGCTTGGCGTTCGCCAGCTTCGCGTCGCCAGCGGCCCCGCCGTCGTCGCCGGGGTATCGGTGCCGCTGCCGTTCTTCGATCGCAACCGGGGCAATATCGATGCAGCCCGTGCCGATCTTCAGGGAGCCGAAGCCCGCGCCGCAGCGGCGCGGCTCGAAGCGGAGACCGGCGCGCGGGCCGCTTTCGTCCTCGTGCAGGCCGCCGATACGCGCGCGGTAGCCGCACAGCGAACGATGCGGACCGCCGAGGAGGCGTATCGCCTTGCACGTATCGCCTATGAGGCGGGCAAGGCACCGCTGATCGAACTGCTTGCCGCCCGTCACAATCTCGGCGCCGCCCGAGGCGTCATCCTCGACGCCGACATCGCGCGTCTCGACGCCCGCGCCAACCTTGCCCGCCTGTCGGGCCTCAGCATCACCGGAGAAGCGGTCCAATGACCGGAAAACATCGTCTCTATGCCGGGGCCGCCATCGGGCTGGTCGCGGCTGCCGCGCTCGGTTTCGGCGTCGCACGCCTCACCCAGGCACCTGTTCCGACACCGGCCCCGACAGAAGCCGCCACACCGGCAGCGTCGAACGACAGGCTGGTCATCACGCCGCAAGCTATTGCGACGTCGCAGATCACCGTCGCCCCTGCCGCTTCAGGCGAGCTGGATGCTGCTGTCATCGCCTCCGCGACGGTTGAGGCCACACCGGACGCGGAAGCGTTGCTGACGGCCCGCGCACCGGGGACGATCACGCGCATCTTCTCGCGGATCGGCGATCCTGTCCGGGCAGGCCAGACACTCGCCCTGGTCGAAAGCCGGGACGCCTCGCAGATCGCGGCCGACCGTTCATCGGCATCGGCGCGCGTGACGCTCGCCCAGCGCCAGCTCGCGCGCGAACGGACCTTGCTCGCACAGGGCGTCAGTCCCCGTGCCGACTACGAGGCCGCACAGGCCAACCTCGCGGTGGCTCAGGCCGACGCGCGCCGTGCCAGCGCCGCGGCAGGCGCCGCGCGTGTTACCGGCGACGGACGCTCCGTGGCGATCATCAGCCCGATCGCCGGCCGTGTGACTGCTGCTGCTGCCAATCTCGGCCAGTATGTCGCGGCGGAAACCGAGCTGTTCCGGGTCGCCGATCCGCGTCGATTCCAGATCACCGCCAACGTGCCCCCGGCCGATGCCATGCGGGTCCGCACCGGCGATCGGGTCGAGCTGAGCACCAGTGATGGCCGCACCATTGAAGGCCGGGTCCGTGCCGCAACAGGCGTCGTTGATCCGCAGTCGCGCACCGCGACGATCGTGGTGACGCCGACCGCCGGCACCAGCACGCTCGCACCCGGACAGCTCGTCCAGGCGCGCATCCTGGCCAGCGGCGGTGCGACCAAGGGCGGCGTCATGGTCCCACAGGATGCCGTGCAGACGCTGGGCGATAGGACGGTGGTGTTTGTCCGGACGCCGCAGGGGTTCAAGGCGCAGCCTATCCGCATTGCCAACCGCTCTGGCGGCATGGTCGCCGTTGCCGAAGGTATTAGCGCGGGCACGCAGATCGCCACGACCAACGCCTTCCTCATCAAGGCCGAACTCGAAAAGAACGTGGGAGGCGAGGAATGATCGAGCGCATCCTTTCGACATCGGTTCGCCTCCGATGGCTGGTCGCGTTCCTGACCCTCGTCGTCGTCGCGTTCGGGGCATGGCAGATCACCAAGCTGCCGATCGACGCGGTGCCAGACGTCACCAACCGTCAGGTGCAGATCAGCACCTTCGTCCCCTCGCTCGGCCCGGTCGATGTCGAAAAGCAGGTGACGTTCCCCGTCGAGACGGCATTGGCGGGCATCCCCGGGCTGGAGATGACGCGCTCCTTCTCGCGCAACGGCTTCAGCCAGGTGACGGCGGTCTTCACCGACGCGACCAGCATCTACTTCGCGAGGGCGCAGGTCACGGAACGGCTCGCCCAGGCGAAGGACAGCCTGCCGGCAGGCGTGCAACCCAACCTCGCGCCGCTCAGCACCGGCCTCGGCGAGATCTTCTTCTACTCGATCGCCTTCCGTCACCCGGACGGCAAGGGCGTGAAGACGGTCGATGGTCAGCCGGGCTGGCAGTCGGACGGCAGCTATCTGACGCCGGAGGGCGAGCGGCTGACCACCGAACTCGCCAAGGCTGCCTATCTGCGCACGGTGCAGGACTGGATCATCCGGCCGCAGATGCGCAACGTGAAGGGCGTTGCCGGGGTCGATTCCAATGGCGGTTATGTCAAACAGTATCTGATCGAACCCAACCTCAATGCGCTCGCCTCCTACGGCATCTCGATCACCGAGCTGGCCGATGCGATGGAGCGGGCGAACGTCTCGGCAGGCTCGAACTATGTGCGCCGCGCCGGCGAGAGCTTTCTGGTTCGCGCCGATGCCCGCCTGAAGTCGATCGAGGACATCCAGGAGGCGGTCGTCGCCACCCGCAACGGCGTGCCCGTGCGGGTCAAGGACGTCGGGCAAGTGATGATCGGTGGTGCGGTCCGCACCGGGTCGGGCAGCCGCATGGGATCGGAGGCGGTCATCTCGACCGTGCTGATGCTGGTAGGCGAGAACAGCCGCATCGTCGCGACCGCGGTCGGAGAGAAGCTGGAACAGGTCAACCGGACGCTGCCGCCCGATGTATTCGCCGAACCCGTCTATAACCGCTCGAAGCTGGTCAACGCGACGATCGCGACGGTCGAGAAAAACCTGATCGAGGGCGCGTTGCTCGTCATCGTCGTCCTGTTCCTGTTGCTCGGCAACGTCCGCGCCGCGCTCATCACCGCCGCGGTCATTCCGATCACGATGCTGATGACGGCATCGGGCATGAATGCGCTGGGCGTATCCGGCAATCTGATGAGCCTGGGCGCGCTCGACTTCGGCCTGATCGTCGACGGGGCGGTCATCATCGTCGAGAATGCGCTGCGCCACCTCGCCGAGCGCCAGCACGCCGAGAACCGCCTGCTGACGCTGGACGAGCGCCTTGAGACGACCGCCGCATCGGCGAAGGAGATGATCCGGCCGACCGTCTTCGGCCAGCTTATCATCTTCCTCGTCTTCGTCCCGCTGCTCACGTTCCAGGGCGTCGCGGGAAAGACGTTCTCGCCGATGGCGACGACGCTGATGATCGCGCTGGCCTGCGCCTTCGTCCTGTCGCTGACCTTCGTGCCGGCGATGATCGTGATCCTTATCAAGGGCCGGGTCAGCGAAACGGAGGTGAAGCCGATCCGCTGGTTCAAGGAGCGGTATGCGCCGCTGCTGGGCAAGGCGATCGCCCGACCGTTGCCCTTCATCACGGCCGGTGCCGGCGTGTTCGTCGCGGCGGTGTTCTGCTTCGGCTTCCTCGGCGAGGAGTTCATGCCGCAGCTCGACGAGAAGGACATCACCGTCACCAACTTCCGCGTGCCCTCGGCCTCGATCGACCAGTCGACGCAGATGCAGATGCGGATCGAGGATGCGTTGAAGACGCTGCCGGAGGTGGCGCTGGTCTTCTCCAAGAACGGCAACGCCGACCTCGGCACCGATCCCATGCCGCCCAACTCGTCGGACACCTATGTCATTCCCAAGCCGGAAAGCGAATGGCCGGCGGAGGTAAAGACCAAGGAGGATATCATCGCCCGCATCGAGGAGCGGATGAAGGGGGTCATCGGCAACCGGACCGAAATCCAGCAGCCGATCCAGATGCGCTTCAACGAGCTGATCGCCGGCGTCCGCGCCGACGTGGCGATCAAGCTCTATGGCGACGACCTCGATGCAATGACCGCACAGGCCCAGAAGATCGCCAATGCGGTGCGCACCATCCCGGGCGCGGGCGACGTCAGCGTCGAGCAGACGGACGGCGCCCCCACCTTCGACGTGCAGATCGACCGCCAGGCTGCCGGACGGCTTGGCCTCTCGGTCGAGGAGGTGGCGAACACCGTCTCGGCCGCGCTGGGCGGCCGGGAAGCCGGGCTGTTATTCGAGGGCGATCGGCGCTTCTCGGTGGTGGTGCGCCTGCCCGACGCGCAGCGTGACGACATCGATACGCTGGGCGCGATCCCGGTCATGCTGCCGACGCCCGAGGGACAGACCGCGCGCTCGATCCCGCTGCGCGAGGTGGCGCGGTTCAATTATACGCAAGGGTTGAATCAGATCAGCCGCGAGAACGGCAAGCGCATGATGACCGTTCAGGTCAATGTGCGTGGACGCGACCTTGGCGGCTTCGTCAAGGAAGCCGAAGCCCGCATTGATGCGATGCCGCTTCCTGCCGGCATGTATACCGGTTGGGGCGGCACCTTCGAGAGTCTGCAATCGGCGCGGCTTCGCCTGATGCTGGTGGTGCCGATCTGCTTCTTGGCGATCTATGCGCTGCTCTACATGGCGCTTGGCGGCTTCATCCCCGCGCTGATCGTCTTCTCCGCGGTGCCGATGGCGCTCGCGGGCGGCGTCTTCGCCCTGCTGCTGCGCGGCATTCCCTTCTCGATCACTGCCGCAGTCGGGTTCATCGCGTTGTCGGGCGTCGCGGTCCTCAACGGCCTCGTCATGATGGGCGCGATCCGCAAGCACCGCGAGGAAGGCGAGGACGATGATCGGGCTATCGCCGATGGTGCGATGGAGCGGGTTCGTCCGGTTCTGATGACGGCGCTGGTTGCGTCGCTCGGCTTCGTACCGATGGCGCTCGCCACCGGCACGGGTGCGGAGGTGCAGCGCCCGCTCGCCACGGTCGTCATCGGCGGCCTCATCACGTCGACCGCGCTGACGCTGCTGGTGCTGCCGGCGATCACCGCATGGGCGTCGCGTTTTCAGCGACGCCGCAAGGTGGCCGAACCAGTCCTTGCCTAGATCGGTGCCGCCAGTCGCTCGAACCGGCGACTGGCAGCATCCCAGCTCAGCACCTTCATGTACGTATCAACGTAATCGCCGGCCTTCGCGCCATAGTCGATCGCATAGGCGTGTTCGTACATGTCGAGCGCCAGAAGCGGCGTTCCCCCTGCCAGCGTCATCGTATGATCGGCAGCCCATTGGTTCGTCAGACGCCCGTCCCGTTCGCTCCAGGTGAGCAATACCCATCCCGACCCGGCAGCCAGCGCCTTGCCCATGCCGGTAAACTCGGCCGCCCAGCGCGCATGGCTGCCGAAGTCGCGTTCGATCGCCTGCGAAAGCCGTGCGCCCGGCCGCGAAGCACCGCCCAAGCCCGCGAAATAGATTTCGTGCAGGATCATCGAGTTCCAGGCGATCAGCTCCTCACGCTTCAGCCCGTTGAGCGTGAAGCCCGGTGCCGTCATCGGGTCGAGCCTGGCAAACTCGGCCTTGATCGCTCCGAGGCGCTTGACCGCACCAATATAGTTGTTGTCGTGGTGGCTGGTCAGCAGCTTGGCGGACAGCCCGGGAAGCGTTGCTGCATCGAACGGTAGCGGCCGGGGCGTGAAGGCTGGCGCCGGGTTGGCAGGAGCTTGTGCGGCCACAGGCCCGCCCAACGAGGCGGCACCCGCTGCGATCCCCAGACCCAGCGCCGCACGACGATCGATCGCATCCATCGACTTCTCTCCGCTATTCATCGGATTACCCCAAGCCCATAAAGCGCCAGCCCCACAGCCGACGTCGCCAGCAGGGTCGTGATGACCCCCGCCCGCGTCATGAAGATCGCGTAGGCTGCGCCCAGCGAGAGGACGAAGGCGGCCGGATCGATGCTGGTCAGCACCGGCGCATCGAAGCGGAACGGCCCTGCTGCCACCATCGTCGTTTCGCGAAACAGCGTATGCAGCGCGAACCACACCGCGAGGTTGAGTACGACGCCCACGACCGCCGCGGTGATCGCCGACAGCGCGCCCGCGACGGCAGCGTTACCGCGCAGTCGCTCGATGAAGGGCGCACCGAGGAAGATCCACAGGAAACACGGCACGAACGTTACCCAGGTCGCGAGCAGCCCGCCGAGCGTCCCAGCCAACAGCGGGGACAGCCCGGTGGACCCGCGATAGGCGCCGAGGAAGCCGACGAATTGCAGGACCATGATGAGCGGCCCAGGCGTCGTCTCCGCAATGCCAAGACCGTCCAGCATCTCCTTCGGCCCCAGCCAGCCATGATTCTCGACCGCCTGCTGCGCGACATAGGCGAGGACGGCATAGGCCCCGCCGAACGTCACCATCGCCATCGTCGAGAAGAAGGTCGCGATGCGGCTGAACACGTCATCGGGACCGAGCGCGATCAACAGCGCCGCGACCGGCACGAGCCAGAGAGCCAGCCAGACCAGCGCTGTGCGGACCGTCTCAGCCCATGTCGGCCGGGCATGGGCGGGCAGCTCTTCGCCGAGTAGTGTATCCGCGTCGGCTACGATCGTGCCCTTGGACGCGCCGTGCCCTCCGCCCCTGAAGGCCGTGCTGCCTTGCCGGGTCGACCACCATCCGATGAGGCCGGCACCCAGCACGATCAGCGGAAACGGCGCGCCGGCGAAGAAGATCAGGACGAACGCCAGCGCGGCAAGCGCCCTTGCCGGCGTCGACTTGAGCGCCCGTCCGCCGATCCGCACGACCGCCTGAAGCACGACGGCCAATACCGCGCACTTGAGGCCGAAGAACAGCGCCGAGACGATACCGACGCGACCGTAGAGGACATAGACCCAGCTCAGCGCCATGATCGCGACCGCGCCGGGAATAACGAACAGCACGCCGGCGACGATGCCGCCCTTCGTCCGGTGCATCAGCCAGCCGATGTATGTGGCGAGCTGTTGCGCCTCTGGCCCTGGCAGCAACATGCAATAGTTGAGGGCGTGCAGGAACCGCTGCTCCCCGATCCAGCGTTTTTCGTCGACGAGGATGCGGTGCATTACCGCGATCTGTCCGGCAGGACCGCCGAACGAGAGCATCGCGATGCGCAGCCAGACCCAGAAGGCCTGGCCGAGCGTGACCGGTTCCGGGCGCGTCGGCGTCGCGACGTCGGCTGTCACCGCGGTCATGACGACACCTTCCCGCGCGCCGGCTGATGCGAGGACCAGTTGTGCTTCTCGCCCTGCGCGTCACGGCACCAGCGATAGAGCGCATCGTATACCGCCATGCCGGCTTCGAGCTGGGCGTGATCGTCACTGTGGATACGCGACAGGCCAAGCGAGATGGCGAGCAGTCCAGCAGCCTCGGGCACAAGGTCGAGCCGATCGGTATCGGCGCCCCGCACGATCGTCGCGAGGCGGACCAGCGGTTCGTGCGCGTCGAGGCCGAAGGCCTCGACCATGATGTCGAAGGTGCAACGCTCGCCGCGATGGCTCCAGAATACGCCTTCGTCCGCGACGTCGAACGGCTCGGCCTGTTGTTGCTTGGCGACGGTCAGCACGTCACCGGGCGCGACGAACAAGAAGCGGGCCTGCGGATCGACGAACCGTCGGATCAGCCAGGGACAGGCGATGCGATCGACCTTGGGCCGCGCTCGTGTGACCCACCATGTTTGGCCATCGTCATGTCGTGGCGGCAGATGGACCAGGGAAACGGTAGGCAACCCGCTTGCCGCCCATGCGGCGAACCCGCCGTCCAAGACTTCGGCCGCTACACCCTCGCTGCGAAGAATGGCGGCCGCTGCAACTGCCAGACCACTACCATCGGTGTCGATGAGGACCGCTGATGACCCGGAGGCATATCCCCATTGGGTCGGATCAAGGAGAACTGGAAACAGTGATCCCGGAATGGCTTCTGTCGGTCTGTCGCGCAGATCGATGATACGCGGCGCGCTGGGCGATGCGACAAGGCGGGCAAGTTTGTCCGGTGTTATAGCGTTTGGAGCAGGCATGACGCGTCCCTTGCGTGTTCGTGCTGGACGCGATTCTCTGGCTGACGCCTCGTGGGGAGATCGCCATCCCCATACACTTAATCAGCCATGCTCACCGTGCGATGTCAATCACCGTCGCCACTGTCCCAATTCTCGTAGCCGACGAGTTTCGAGAAGCGATTTCGATTCCCGCAATTCGATCCAAATCGGGATAGGTGACAGTCTCCTCGACAAAGCGGGTTACGCCAGCTCGCACGTACGTCCCTGCTAGGTACCATCACCCGATATGCAGCTGGTCGAGCACGGCCGCTTCGAGGGCGCCATCTTCCAGGTCCTCGGCATGGATCGTCACCACCGGAGCGATCTCGCGGAGCTTCTCCACCTGTCGCATCTTGAGGCCCAACGTGTCGGCGTCGTGCCCGGTGACCACCTCCAGCGCCGCTTCCATGACCTCTCCTGTTGTGAAGTCACGTAGATCGAGGAGCAGATCGGGGCGGACCTCGCCCGCACTCGTCGCGACGTCGAAGAGCAGCCTTTTGAACCCGATGCCGATGCCGCGCCGGCGGAGTCGGTATTGCAGATCGAGCAGACCCACGATGGTCTCGCGCTCCGCTGCATTATGCACGGCAATGAAGTTGGAGGGGCGAGCGACAGGCTGCGCATACGCCCGAAGCGCAGCATAGCCCTCGCGCGGGTTATGTTCGCCGATCACTGCGAGGACCAGGAACGGAGGCCCGATCCGGCGCTGATGAACGCCGATGTGCCTGACGCGATTTTTCACGATGAGCTCGCGTCCGCCCGCCAGCGTCACCGTCGTTCCCGAAATATCGACGGCGTAGAGCAGGAGGAATGCCTGTGGCGCATGTTCGGCGGGCCAGTGGCGCGCCGCCTCGCGCAGCTTCGCGAAGACGATGCCGCGTTCGTAGGGGTCTATATGAGTGTAGAGGTGGCGTGCGAGCGGAATGCCGGGAGCTATCTCGACGCGCTCGGCCGCGCTGCGCAGCCGTCCGAACTCCAGCGCCATCGACGCCTCACGAGGTTCTCCCCTACCCAGCGGCTCGACAACGTTGACCCGAGCCATTTCCATTAGCTGCCAGAGCAGGCGCGCAAGGCGCGGTATCGCAACGCCGCGCGTGCGATCATCTGGCTCGTCGTCTTCAGGAAGCTGGGCGAGCTTCTCAGGCGCGAGCCGGTGCGCGGAGAAGAGACCGTCTGGCTCGTTGATGGTGCGCGGCGTCGCGGTCGCCTTCTCGCGGATGCGGGGAGGTGCCTGTTCGCGAAAGAACGGGCAGTCGACATGGTGCTCCGGTCGCCGCTGCCGGATGCTCGTAAGGCGCCTGAGGTAGTATGTCTCGGCCTCAGACAGATAGGCTGGCGATAGCAGTGGTGGGTCAGCCGCGTCCCCGAGGCAGTCGCATGCGATCCACTGATGATGATCGCGCGCTTTGACCACCATGATGACCGAAGCCCGATGATCGCTGTCTTCGCCATCGCCGCTGTACCAGCGCACCAACGCGCGTCGCACGACGTCAGGGACGCCGGTGCGTGACGTAAGCCCTCTGGTGTCGCGCGGTACGAGCCACATGAGCGGGATCATATCGGAAGATCAGAGGGTGAAAAGGTGCCGATGAACACTTGCAAGGTCGCAGATGTTCACGTTACGTTCGGAGGACAAGAGGATTAGGTCATGAAGCTTCAAGATTTCACCGGGCCGATCGATCTCGACCTCACGTTGCGCGACGCCTCGCTCAACCCCGATGTCCGACCGACCCGCCGCGCCATCGCCGCGGCCTCGATCGGTATCGAGCCGGAGGATGCCTACTATTCCGTGCGTGAGCTGCGGGAGGCATGCGAGTGGATCCACGAGGGCGACTCTGCCGGCAAGGCGAAGCTGGCGCAGATGCTCGGCAATCGCTGCGACGATTATCAGCGGTGCATCTACTACAATCTCGCGGGTCGTGGCGTGTGTGTGCTGATCGATGATCTGCTGTGGCTGGAGGCGCTGCTGCTCGGACGGGGACGCGTGGCAGGGTATCTGCATCGCACGAAGGCGCCGAAGCGGATCGCGCCGGCTCCCTACGTGGCGGCCGAGCCCGATGGCCCGGTTGGCCGTTTCGAGGCCGAGTTTGCGATCGGCGCCTCCTGGTCGCACGACCCGGGTCCCGACTACGATCCGATCGATCGTCCAGCAAAGCGTGATCGCCCGGCATAGGGCTGGAGCCTACCAAACAAAAAAAAAGCGGTCCGGCATCGTCAGCCGGACCGCTTTGTGTAGCGGGTACAGGCATCAGGCCCGCTCGCATGTGAGGCGTTCCCCGCGACGCCATTTCTCGGGATCGATCCAGGCGCCGGCATGGGCGCCGCGCTTGTTGGTCCTCGCATCCTCGTAAGCGCTCATATACCGCCCGGCGCGATCCGGATCGCTCCTGAGATACTTCGTGGCCGGCACCGCCCACCCCTGAGCGATCAGTTGCTCGCCCAGGTCAGAGCCGTTCACACTGACCACGGCAACCGGTCGACCGTAGCTGCTACTGCCAACCAAACGGATCGTCGCCTCCCCCGAGCGGAGCATGCGGGCGGTCGCGTCTTGCGCGAGCTTGCCGCAAGGATAGCAGCCGCTGGAGATCTGGCAGAGTTGCTTCCGCTCGAAGGCGTCCGCCCCTGAGAACCGGAAGTCGATGCTGATGGTGTCGCCGTCCAGCGCGCGGCCTCGTCCGGTGAGATCCTGTGCGGGCTCGTGCCCGGGCTCGGCTGCCCCGCAGGCCGCAAGTGCGACAAGGGCAAGGAGGATCGCCGTCTTCATGCGTAACGCAGCTCGAGCTCGACGTTCGGATCGTCGACGAGCGCCGGGATGACCCGGAAGGGCTGAAGGATATCTCCGGTACGCACGACCGAGACTTGGCGCGCCCCAGCGTCGAACATGCGGGCGGCGACCGCCTGCGCGTTGGCGCGGCTGCATAGATGCGATCGCTTGGGGCTGATCGGAGCGGTGAGGTCATCGTGACGAAGCATGGGATCGATCCTGATGCTGGACGGCTCGGCGATCAACCGAACACCGTCTTGTGGACGCGGGTCTGGGTCGGCGGGGGAACGATGGTCCACGGCATGTCGCGCAAGCCAGAAATACGATAACCCGGAAAATCGGAACCGAGCTTGGCGAGCGCGATCTTTCGGCCGCGCTTGTGGACGACGAAGTCAGTGCCCTCGTGCCCGTCAACGAACTTGATGGGGTGTGGCAGCCGGATGTGCATGCCGTGCTCGAGCGGCCGCTCGGATCGCTGGGCGAGGCGGTCGAGGCAGCGGCGCCGCCAGTTGAGCGCCGAGGCGTTGTGGGTGTCGCCGAGCAGGGAGAGGATACGCTCGGGGCACGCGGCCTCGTTCGGCCCCATCGTCTCGTCCATATCCTTGTAGGCGAAGACGAAGCCGTCCTTTGCGCGGGGGTTCCAGCTGACCAGGCACACGACGGCGATGGTGGGCTCGTCGATGCCGTCGGTGCTGGGCGTGACGGCGGCGTACCAGACCTTGTTTCGCAGGCACGACGAAGCGACGACGCGCAGCGCCCTGCCCTTCCCCTCCGCGTCGCGCCGGTCGTACGTGAATTGCGCGTCGAGATAACTTTTGGGCGTCGAATGAGGGGTCATCGACGACCGTGGCATGCTGAGCCAACCCATGGCGATGTTCCTTGCTTATAGGGGTCGAAGACGGACCCGATCAGTCCGCCAGGAGCGCCGGCGCCGGCGCTGACGTCGTCAGCCGCAGCTCTCGCTGCAGTCGTTCAGCGAAACGCTCGGTCGCGAGCAGCTCGCGTGCCATGGCGTAGCGGGCACGATCACCCAGATGGTCGTGACGGCCGCGAACACGACGATAGTTGACCTCGTGGCCGGGACCGAGTGCGGTCAGCGAGAGTTGCACGCGCACCTCGTCGGTGTGGAGCGTGATCTCGCCGGATTGAGACGCGTGGCCGCGGTTCGATCGAAGGTCGTAATCGCCCTCGCTCAGTCCGAGTGCGATAGCGAGGCGGTGCAGGGCCGCGTGTCCTTCGACATGGAAGAGATCCTTCGCAGCCGCATCGTAGGCGACGCCCCGGATAGCGAGCGTGGCGAGTGCCGGGTGCTTCTTCAGCTCGGCGATCTTGTCCTCGCAGCGGCGTCGCAGAAGAGAGTCATCGGATCCGGCTCCGGCGATGTGGCCGAGGTGACGCGCGAGGAGCAGCACGCCGGGATCTGCGTCGAACGGCACGCCGGCGTTGCGACAATCGTCGATCGCGGTGGTGACGGCGTGCAACGCAGCGACGATGGTCGTCAGCGCGCTTGGATCGAGTGCCTGCTGGTGGCGGAAGGCGACGTCGTAGGGCATCGTGGAGGTCTCCCGAGCGCCACATCGCGCTCGAAACCTCGCTCCCCCTTCCCTCTTCTCCCCCGGCTGGATCACGGTGCTCGGAGGTTAATGGCGCTCACGTCGACCGGAACGATCCACGCCCTAGTCGGAAGGCCCCCACGACGGTCCCGCCATCCCAGTGCCCGCCGAGGATCCCACGCCGTGGCACGCTTCCGACGGGGTAGCGCCGCGCCGCGAGCAGTCGGGCTCGTCGCGTGTCGCGGTCGACAGGCGTGTCGGTCATGAAGTGAGTCGCGAAACGAAGGGGAAGCATGGGTCACCTCCTATCGGGCAGCTGCAAGCAATGTCGGCTTCACAGCATGAGGCCAAGCGGGTCGCTGGAATGGGCCGCGGCATCGAAGCCACGATGCCAGGCACCTGCCAGTCGGCTGCCGCGGCGGTAGCAGCACGCGGAATTGCCCATCACCTGGGCGCGCCAGCCCGCCTTCTCTGCCTCCCATTCGGCATTCGAAGGACCGGGCGCCAGTAGGTCGAGGAGATGGTGCGTCACCTCCCGCCGGCCAACTCGTCGGCTGCGATCATGATGGTGATCGCTTCCTCGAGCGCGGCGTCATCGCCATTGACCACGCGCGCCGCGGGCTTTTGACGCTTGATCGCGGACGCCACGGTTTCGGCCGGTCGGCCCTTGAGCGGGTAGGACCAGACCTTTCCATCCTCGATGACGACGAGCTTGTTGCGGAAGGTGCGCCGGAGCCGCTTGGCTTCCTCGATCCGGGTCATCAGTGCGGCGACCTCGAACTCCAGCGTGTGCTTCAGCACAGTGTCTCCGAAGCGGGTTGGCGCGCGGTTGGCGGCGAGCCACACGTCGACGTCGGCTTCGCTGAGCGAGCCTACCGGATGGAACATGTCGGCCGCGCCGTGACCATGGTTGGACGCGAGGAAAGCGCGCCGCCCATCCACCCAGATCTCGGCGCTGTAGCAGGTCGTCTCCTCCGACAGCGCGGCGACGATCTTCAGCTTGCGCAGCTCGATGTGCATGGTCTGGGCTCCTGTGATGACGCGCGGTCATGCCGCGAGCGCTTGCATGTTGCGGGCTTGGGACCCCTCGTCAGCGGCGTCCCTGAGCCACGCGACGGCCTGCTCGGCCTTCGACGCGGCCTTGATGATCGCGCTCGAATCTCCCTTCAGGATGCGCAGCCAGTGATCGATGTAGCTGGCGTGGTTGTCGTGCAGTTCGCCCGGCAGGCCGAGGTCGGCGCAGATGAGGCACTGCCCGATCGAGGCGACGAGCTCCTCGAAAGCGTAGGCTTGATCGCCGAACTTCTTGCCGAACTCGCGATTGAGCCGCGACTGCGCGCCCGAATAATGAACGTATTCGTGGCCGAGGGTGCTGGCGTAATGATCGTCCGACCGGAACATCGTCCGGTGCGGCATCTGGATGTAATCTCCGATCGGCGAGAAAAACGCCTGGTCGCCACCATGCCGCACGGTAGCGGGCAGCGCGTCGAAGAAACCGTCGATAGCGGCACGATGCACGCTTTCGACCCGCGGTTCGGGCGGCGCGGCGACCGGATAGTAATAGACCGGCAGGCCGTCGATCTGCTCGACGTTGAAGACGGTGTAGGAGCGAAGAAAGCGGATGTTCTTGTTCGCCTCCTCACCCGTAACGCGATCGGTCTCGGTCTTCGAGAAGCTCGAGAAATAGACGCTGTGCGAACCGTGCTCGCCGCGGCGAACCTGGCCACCGAGTTCTTCGGCCTGACGGTAGGTCATCCAAGTACGCGCGGAGTAGCCGCGTGCGTCACCGATCGCCCAAAGGTAGAGATTGTTGATGCCGGTGTACGGCGTGCCGCAATGGCGCAGCGGGCGCCCCCCGGCGCCGGTGAGACCCCACGGGCGAGACCATGGCAGGACGCCGGACTCGAGCTTCTGGATGATGAGGCTGGTGATCTCGGCCGCGACGTCGCGGCGCGGTTTGTCGACGGTTTTCCGACGAAAGGTCATGTCGAGGTTTCCCTTGTGATGGGAAATGGCGGCCGCCCCTTTATGAGAGACGACCGCCAGTCTGGCCCGGGAGGTCCCAGGCAGCGGGATGGCGCTGGACCTATTCGGCCGCGATCAGCGCGTGGTCGTCGTCGTTGACCGAGCCGAGCGCGCCCTCCGCCTCGTCGCTATCGCCATCGGCGGGATCCTCGATGTCATTGCCGCTGGTGACATCGTCCTGCGCCGTCTCGGAGGTTTCATCATCGACGCTCTCGTCGAACTCGGCGTCAGCGACCGCGACCACCACGTCGAAGCGCATCGCGTCCGGCACCCACGCAAGGGCGGCTTCCTTGGTCTCCGCCTCGGTGATGGCCTCGCCGGCGAACAGCTTCTCGCACGACGTCGAGATCTCGCCCTTCTTGGAGCCGACATAGCGTGCCGCCAGCACCGGCCCACCAACGTCGGTGAGAAGGGCGAGTAGCGTTCCCTTCGACACACGGTCGAAGAAGTTTGCGGAGGTCGGCCGCCACCATTTGGCGACGTCGATCTCGAGGATCGAGGCGAGGCGGGCGTGGAGCGGATTGGTTTTCGCCGAGCTGTAATCGGGCTTCGCCTCGAGCGACGACGCGACCGTGAGGGCCAACCAGGATGCCTTGGCATCGTCATCGAGTGCCCGGAACGCCTCGAACCGTTCGACCGGGCTGCTCGACGTGGTCCAATCGCTGTTCAACGATTCACGCGCCTCGGCGATGGCGAGCTGCGCCTGGGTCGCCGGCTGGTCCTTGGGCATCTGAGGATCCTGCGGCCGACCGGCAGTGACGGTGGTGCCATAGCGACTGTAGCTGCGGCTCTGGTCCGTCATCGCGAACAGCATGTAGTCGAGGGCCAGGCCGGGGTCGGCGAGGATCGATGCCGCCAGGATGTCGCGACGCTGTACCGCGAGCTCGTCGTGGAGGCGTGCACTCAGCGGCTTGCCGCCGGGAGCAACCGCTTCGGGCGGAAGCGACGAGGTGTCCCGAGCGCTGCGGGTCAAGCCGGACGTGCCGTCGCCGGCCGAGCCCTGGAGCGGCGTTTCGCTGAAGTAGGTGGTCTCCAGCGTCATCTTGCCGTCGCGGCCGAGGGTCAGGAAGGTGCCCACCTTGCCCCTCATCTCGTCGGAAAGAACGGGCGGTCGCGAGTGCAGCGTCTGATATTCCTCACGGAGCCGCTCGAACTCCTCCTCCAGAGCCGCGTACGCCGTCTCCTCCATCTCCTCGTCGGCCATCAGCTCCTCGAGCGTCTCGCAGCGCGCGACGATGGCGTCGGAGCGTGCCGCCTCATCCTCGCCGAGCGGCGCGGGCTCGAGCGTGACGCGGTGCAGATCAGCGGTGGCGCCGTACAGGCTGGTGGTCGCGATCGGCCGGACCCAGGCGAGGCCCTGCTCCTCGCCGACGCGCTTCGCCTCGGCCTCCATGATCGCGGCCGCGAGCGTCCGCGCAAGCTCCGGATCCGACCAGCGATCGCCGTCCTCGCTGAACAGGTCGCACTCGACCTTGCCGCCTGCAGCCACATAGGCGTCGGTGCCGACGAGGACCGCGACCGGGTCGCTCGCCTTCATCGTGTCGTTCACGATCGCGCGGCGGATTTGATCGGCGTTCACGTAGGAAGAATGGGCGTACTGCTGGAAGACGCGCTCCTGCTTGGCCTGATCCTCGGTGGAGCCGTAAGCCTTGGCCATCTCCAGCGTGATGCGTCCCTCGCTCAGCGCTTCGAAGATCGGTTCGGCGAGATTGGCGAGCCGCAGCCGGCCCTCGATGAAGCGTCGCGTCTGGCCGAACCGGTTCGCGACGGCGTCGATGTCACCGTCGGATTTAAGGAAATGCTGAAATGCGACGCATTCCTCCGCTGCGGTCATCGGCTCGCGCTGAAAGTTCTCGGTGAGCGACACCTCCCGCAGGTCCGCGTCGTCGCCGGAGACGATCTTGACCGGCACGCCGTAGGTCGCCGCGTCGATCTCGCCAGCGTCGGCGAGCATCATCGCGCCGAGATAACGCCGATCGCCGGCGATGATCTCGTACGTCCCCTTGGGCCGTGCGGCGGTAACGAGCAGGTTCTGCATGATGCCGCGCGCACGGATGCTCGAGGCCATCGCCTCGATGTTCCTGGGCGGGGTGGTACGGACGTTCTTCTCGGAGCGCTTCAGCTTCGCGAGTGGCACGGTCTGGGTCATCGTCGTCTCCATCAGGTGCCCGGCCGCGCGACGTCTCGCCGCACCCAAACCGGACACCTTCCCGCTCCCCCTTTCCTTCCTTGTCCCGATCGCTCCGGTGCCCGCGCTCATGCGCGGGCGGCGCATCCCGGACGCCGTTGGCGGTAAAGAGGCTTCGCTCTCATCGATCGCCAAGCACACGCTGCAGGATCACGGTCGCCTCGGGCACCGGTACGAACACGCGTGTCTTGTAGGCGATCACCTCGGTGAAGCAGCCGAGGGACTTGAGCCAGGCAAGCTGGCTGGCGGGCGCACCGACGATCTCGATCCGCGGGAGGCCGTTCACGCGTGCCCGCTTGATCTCGCAGGCGAACGGCCGCTTGAGCGTAAGCGTGGCCTGCGGGCCGCCTTGCCCGTTTTGCCGTAGCTGGGATGTTTGTCGCCTTTGACGAGGGCGATAGCGGTGCGGGAAGTTTTCGGGTCCGAGACTGGTCATACGAGCGCTCGTATGACTGGTCGCGTGGAGGTGGTCGGCCGGGTGTCGGGCCGGCGGAGTTGGTCGGACGAGGAGAAGCTGGAGATCCTGGCCGAGGCGTTCCGGCCTGGCGTCCGGGTTCGCGATGTTCTTGAGCGGCGCGAGATATCGAGCGGGCTGGTGTATACGTGGCGCAAGCAGGCGCGGCTGGGCAAGCTGGGCGGCATAGCGCCCGCGCTGCCAACATTCGCCGAGGTGTGTGTGGCTGAGGTTCCTGCACCACAGCCGGCGACATCCACGCCCGGCCTCATCTGCATCGAATTGGCGGGTGGCGTGCGGGTGAGCGTGGACGGCTCGGTGGACGCCGGCGCGCTGGCGCGGGTGCTGTCGGTGCTGAGGTGAGTCCGACGCCGTTGCCGACGCGAGTGTTCCTGGCCTGCGGCGTGACCGACATGCGCAAGGGCTTCGATGGGCTGGCGGTGCTGGTCCAGCAGGTGCTGCGCGAGGATCCGCATTCCGGCGCGCTGTTCGCGTTCCGGGGCAAACGCGGTCACCTGGTCAAGCTGCTGTGGTTCGATGGCCAAGGGCTGTGCCTGTTCTCGAAGCGGCTGGACCGGGGCCGCTTCGTCTGGCCGGTGACCGCGACCGGCGCGGTGACGCTGACGCCGGCGCAGCTGTCGATGCTGCTGGAGGGCATCGACTGGCGTCGGCCCGAGCGCACGTTCGTGCCGACACTGGCGGGCTGAAAACGGCGGTTTCGCGTGGCTTTTGCTCGCCCGTCGGCATGCGATCTGCTATGCAATTCTGGTGTCGGAAGCGCCCGTTTCCTCAGCTGATGTCATCGCGCGGATCGCCGCGCTGGAGGCTTCGCTCGCCTGGGCCAATGCCGCGCTCGTCGCCCGCGACCTGCTCATCGACACCCTGCGCGGGCAGATTGCCCGGCTGCGGCGGATGCAGTTCGGCGCCTCGTCCGAGAAGCTGGGCCGCGAGATCGAGCAGCTCGAACTGGCACTGGAAGAGCTGGAAACCGAGCGCGATGTTTCCGCAGTCGAGACTGCGGCACCCGAAGTAGCGCCGCGACCGGCACCGGTCCGCAGCCTGCCGGACCACTTGCCGCGCGAGGAAGTAGTCCATGAGCCGGCATCTGGTGCCTGCACCTGCCCGGACTGTGGCGGCATGTTGCGTCGCTTGGGCGTGGATACGCACGAGATGCTCGACGTCATGCCGGTCCACTGGCGGGTCGTGCGCAACGTTCGCCCCAAATATAGCTGCCGGGCTTGCGAGAAAATCGTGCAGGCACCCGCGCCGGTCAGCGCCGTGGCGCGGGGCAAGGCGACCTTCGCCACGCTGGCGCATGTCGTCGTTTCCAAGTTCGACCACCATCTGCCGCTCTATCGTCAGGCCGAGATGATGGCGGCGCAGGGCCTCGACATCGACCGCTCCACCCTTGCCGGCTGGACCGGGCAGGCCGCAGTCCTGCTCGACCCGGTCGTCAGCCGTATCCGTGATGCTGTCTTGACCGCAGACAAGATCCATGCGGACGACACGCCGGTGCCGGTGCTCGACCCGGGCCGAGGCAAGACCGCGACCGGGCGGCTGTGGGTATACGCGGCCGATGACCGCGCGTCCGGCAGCACGGCGCCGCCCGCGACCTGGTATCGCTTCACACCCGACCGGACCGCCGCGCACCCGCAGACGCATCTCGCCGGCTTCCGCGGCTTCCTCCAGGCCGATGCCTATGCCGGTTATGACGGGCTGTACCGCAGCGGTGTCACCGAGGTAGCGTGCTGGGCGCATTACCGGCGCAAGGTGTTCGACCTGCACGAGCGCATCCCCACGCCGCTGACCACCGACATCCTCCAGCGAATCGGCGCGCTCTATGCCGTCGAAGCCGAGGTGCGCGACCAGCCACCGGATGTCCGGCACCGAGTGCGACAGGACCGAACCAAGCCGTTGGTCGGCGCCTTGCGCGAGGTGCTCTACGCTGCCCTTCGTCGCCTGTCGCCCAAGTCCGATATGGCCAAGGCCATCGCCTATGGCACCAAACGCTGGCCGGCACTGTGCCGCTTCCTCGACGACGGCCGCCTGGAGATCGACAACAACATCGCCGAGCGTGCCCTGCGCGGCGTCGCCGTTGGTCGCCGCAACTGGCTGTTCGCCGGCTCCAGGGCGGGCGGCGAGCGTGCCGCCGCGATCTACACCGTCATCCAGACCTGCAAGGCCAACAGCGTTGACCCGCAGGCGTACATCGCCGACGTCATCGCCAGGGTCGCCGACGACTGGCCCGCCAGCCGCTGGGACGAGCTCATGCCGTGGAACTGGGCTCGCGAACCTGCCAGGGTGGCGGCATGAGCGCCGAAACCGTTGCCCGCCTGCACCTCGTCCTGGACAACATCGAACCCGCCATCTGGCGCCGGGTCGACGTGCCGGTCACCGCCAGCCTCAAGATGCTCCACGATGTCGTCCAGGCTGCGATGGGCTGGGAGAACTGTCATCTCTGGCACTTCGAGGCCGGCGACCACCGCTACGGCGTGCCGGACCCGATGTGGTCGGAAAGCGGCATGGCGGCCGCCAAGAACGTGAAGCTCGCCGCCCTCCTCGACCGGGGCATGAAAGAACTCGTCTACACCTACGACATGGGCGACGACTGGCGGCACACCATCACCGTGGAAACGGTCGGCCCCGGCGAGCCTGACGTCAAATACCCGCGCTTCGTCGCCGGCGAACGGCGCTGTCCACCCGAGGATGTCGGTGGCTTGCCCGGATACGAGATGTTCCTCGACGCCATGGGCGACCCCACTCACGAGGAACACGACCGACTGCGCAACTGGTATGGCGGCCCTTACAACCCTGACGACATCGACGAACGCTTCACCCGGCGCGCCGTCGCCGCCCTCGCCATCCGCCGCCATGCTGGCAAGCTCGCCTACCAGAAGAGCCGGCCGCAATAACAAGGCGGCCTACCGGCCACGCTTACGCTTGAGCGGGATGACATTGCCGTTCTCAACGGCCCGCGCGATCTCGCTGGGTGTGAGCGAGGTCTCCTCCGAGAGCCCGAGCTTGCCGAAGAGCTGGTGCAGGTCGCCGGGGAACACGATGCGGCCAAGCCACGACCGCCCCTCGGCGTCGACGATACGGCTGACCGCCAGATGTGTGCTGGGCAGCGCGGACCAGATCGGCAGGAGGAGCCCTGTTGCAAGTCGGATCGTCTCTGTGTCGACGTGATTGCGCGCCTGCTCCTCCTCTTCCGCCCACGCCTTGGCGAAGGTCTCGCGTGCGCACTCCTCCCAGGCGGTCTCATAGAGGTCGTCTGCAGCTAGGTACTCGCGGCGGGTGGGTCGCATCAGCTCGATGCGCAGCACGGGCATGCCGTCCTCCGTCATTCCGGCACGCGCCGGGGTTTTAAGGGCGACCTTCCCCGACTTGGCGTTCTTTACGAAGACCGCGGTGTCGTCGGCGTCGGCGAGACGCAGCGCTCGGTCGAGCGAGACCGGATGGCGACGACGAGCGACCTCGATCGTCAGCAGATGCGAGGTGGCACCGCTAACTGTGTCGGTTCGCAGAATGCGATCATCGAGGACGGTCGCGGTTTCCACCAGCATGGTCTCGACCCCGACATCGAGGGTGCCGGCATCCCGAGCGGCCGCAACGCGTGTCTCCACCAGCGCGAGAAACTCGTCAAAGATGACGTTCTGCAGGCCGATCGGCAGGGCTAGCAAGCGGTTGAGCCAGCGCTGAATGGGCGGGAGTTCCTCCTTCAGGACCCCATCCTGATCGGTCAGTTCGAGGCCGGTGCGATGAGTGAAATCCTGGAGGCTGGTGCTTTTCAGCTTCCCGCTCTTGAGAAGGTGATACCAGCTGATCAGGGCGGCCTTGGCGTACTCGCTTTCGAGATTGTCGGCAGGATCGAACAGGTTTTGTCCACCGGTCTGGCGCTGGCCGCGGGTGAGCGCACCGAGGCTGTCGAGCCGGCGCGCGATCGTCGAGGTGAACCGCAGTTCGCCCTTGCAGTCGGTGGTGACAGGGCGGAACAGCGGGGAGCAGGCCTGATGCGTGCGATGGGTACGTCCGAGCCCCTGAATCGCGCGATCGGCGCGCCAGCCCGGTTCGAGCAAGAGGTGGACACGCTGCTCCTGGTTCAGGGCGTCGAGGCTGGCATGATACGACCGGCCGGTTCCGCCCGCGTCGGAGAATACGAGGATGCGCTTGGTGCCGGCCATGAACGCTGCGGCGTCGGCTTGGGTCGATCTGCCCGATCGCGTCTCGAGTTTCTGGGTGCCGTTCGCGGCCGGGACGAGGCGCTTGGTTCGACCCGTCACCTCGGCAACGGCGTCGTGGCCGAAGTAGGTGAGGACGCCATCGAGCACCGCGGCGATCGGCGGGAGAGCGCAGAGCTGCTCGATGAGATCGTCCCGCGCGGCTTCGGCCTCCGGATTGGTGACCGCGTGACCGTCGACGTCGATCATCGGGCGCGAGCGCACCTCGCCAGTGTCGTCGCGGTAGTCCCGCATCTGCTGGACGGGAAACGCACGCGTCAGATAGTCGATAACCGCTTCGCGCGGTGACAAGTCGATATCGAGTTCGGCGCGCTCGTCGGGAGTGAGCTCACCCAGGCGACGGTTGAGGATCGCCTCGGCGGTGCTGACCAGTTGAAGGACGACGGATTGCCCGGCATCGAGATGCTGGCGAACCGCCGCAAGCACGGTCGGTAGCTTGCATGAGAGGAGCAGCGAGCCGAAGAAGCGCTGCTTGCAGCTCTCGAACCGGGAGCGCGCTGCCGCCTTGGCGCCGGCATTCTTGGTCGCACCGTCCATCGCGTCGACCACGCCGGTGATCTCGAGCGCCTTCTCCATGTTGCGATGGATGATGCCCCAGGCATCGGCGTATCGATCGTAGACGTCGATCTGTTCGGGGGTCAGTTCGTGTCGCAGGATGTCATACTCGACGCCGGCGAAGCTCAGCGCGCGCGCCGTGTAGAGGCCAGTCGCCTTGAGGTCG
>JAESGL010000270.1_pt1 | contig 38199 bp, 33 predicted proteins | sample 9269711 | NCBI WGS metagenome assembly JAESGL01 (sample SAMN14515918, study PRJNA621676) | algae metagenome | isolation source: Kastovskya adunca ATA6-11-RM4 and co-occurring heterotrophs from soil and... | place: Chile: Atacama Desert | collected 2011-06-27
GGCCCCGCTCTCTGGACTCCGAACGATCCTGGATGGCTGCATGGAGGATCTGTCCACCTACAGTCGGCTGCTGGGTCGCGATCCTGAGGCTCGTGGAAAACTGCGTGGCGACCTTCTACTGCCGCTGGAGTTACGTCGGGAACGGCCGTCCTTTGCTGAATGTCGGAGCGCGCTCGGCCTTTCAACGGTCGGTGGGCTTGCTACGGTCGCCGACGTGGCTCGGGCGCTTGGTTTGGAGCTGGAGCCAGGCGCCGACAAGCTCCCTGCCTCCTTAGTTCGACAGATGGGCCTCGCCCTCGATGCACTCGATCTTGGGTTCGAGCCAGATCGTCGATACGGACCAGCCGCCACGTTGAAGGCGGACGGGCGCATCGCGCTGTTCGCGGCGAGGCTCGGCGGGGCTGTAGACCCTGACCGTGGTGCCTACGCCTCTGCCCGCGGGATGGTCGAGGTTGCTATGCTGGCCGCAGTATCCGACGGAACAGTCGCTTCATCGGAGATGGACGCCATCGAGCGCCGGCTCCGCTCGACACCCGAACTTAAGGACGAGGAGATCACCCGGCTCCTCGCTTGCGGGAGCGCGCTTGCGGCGGATCCGCCAAAGGTCCGCGCAGCGCTGAAGAAGCTGGCGGACGTCGCGCCGGAGAGCCGGGCGGCGCTTGCAGACTCAGCGGTCGAGGCGGTGCTGGCGGACGGTCGTGTCCTGCCGGACGAGGTGAGATTTCTCGAGGCCCTCCACGTCGCCCTCGGACTTCCCGCAAGTGCGCTCTATTCGGCGCTGCATCGTAGTGGAGAGGATGTCGGACCGGTGGAGGTCGTATCAGCCATCGACGAACGAACAGTGCCGCTGCCCGCTGAGCCTAAGCGGTCCGGCGTATCGATCGACACCGCACGGCTCGAGAGGATCCGGGGCGAGACGACCCAGGTATCGGCCATGCTCGCAGCCATCTTCGTGGAGGAAGAGCCTGAGCCGGCCCCCGCTCCGCCACCCAAAGCAAGTGTCACCGCATCAGCCTTTGCAGGCCTCGACGTCCCTCATTCAGACCTTCTCGTTCGCATTCTGGCGGGACCGATGTCCAGGATTGATTTCGACGCGCTGGCGACGGAGCTGCGCCTGATGCCGGACGGAGCCATCGAAACCCTCAACGAATGGGGCTTCGACACTCTTGGCGAGCCTATAGTCGAGGATGACGACGACGTGCGCGTCTCCTCTGAAGTAATTGACCAAATTGAACCAATGGGAGTTGCCGCTTGAGCACAATTCGACGCAAGGACCGGGATCTCATCATTCAGGCCCTATCGGCTGGCGTCGTTCCGCGAGTAGGCCTTCAGCATATCCAGGTGGGCCGCTCGCGGGAGGTCGGCGCACTTGTCCGCGACATTGATCGCATCGCAGATGCAGGGTCGGCAGTGCGCTTCGTCATCGGTGAGTATGGAGCGGGAAAGACGTTCTTCCTCAATCTCATTCGCTTGATCGCGCTTGAACGGAAGTGCGTGACTGTTCACGCCGATCTAGCTCCCGACCGCAGGCTGCACGCAACTGGGGGCCAGGCACGGGGCCTCTATGCCGAAGCCATCCGAAACATGGCCACGCGCACGAAACCGGAGGGCGGCGCACTCCCCAGCATCGTAGAGCGGTTCGTAACCGAATGCGTCAGGGAAGCCGAAGATGGCGGCTCACCGGTCGAGCGCATCATAGACCGGCGCCTTGCTCCCTTATTGGAGATGCTAGGCGGTCATGACTTCTCCACGGTCCTCAAGACATACTGGCGCGCTCATGAGGAGGGCGACGACAGCCTCAAAGCGGCCGCACTGCGTTGGCTAAGGGCGGAATACCCAACGAAGACCGAGGCGCGGCAGGCTCTCCCGGTCCGCAGCATCATTGACGATGCCGACGTCTACGACACGTTCAAGCTACTTTCCGCTTTCGTTCGCATTGCGGGCTACTCCGGCCTCCTCGTGGTGTTCGACGAGATGGTCAACCTCTACAAGCTGCAGAGCTCTCAGGCGCGCAACCAGAACTACGAGCAGCTTTTGAGGATGCTCAACGACGTGCTTCAGGGTAACGTCGAGGGTCTTGGCTTCGTGTTCGGGGGGACGCCAGAATTCCTGCTCGACAGTCGGCGCGGCCTCTACAGCTACAAGGCGCTCCAGTCGCGTCTGGAGGAAAACAGCTTCGCAACCGAGGGGCGGATCGACCTCAGCGGACCTGTTATACGGCTGCAGAGCCTCTCGCCCGAGGATCTCCTCGTGCTGCTGGGAAACATCAGGTCGGTCTTCGCACTCGGAGATGCGTCGGCCTTTCTAGTCCCTGACGAGGCAAAGACCGCATTCATGGAGCATTGCAACAAGCGGATCGGAGAAGCCTACTTCCGAACGCCTCGCAACACGATCAAGGCGTTCGTCCAGTTCCTATCTGTCCTGGAGCAGAACCCCGACACGCAGTGGCACGAACTGATAGGCGCGGTGTCGCCTGACAAGGAGGAGCCTGAAGAGCCAGAGGCGGACGACGAGCTTGTCGACCTCCGCATCTGACGTCCCTTCCTATGATCGGCTTCATCCTGAAATCCGCCGCTGGGTTCGCGACGAGGGATGGACCGGCCTGCGTGAGATACAGGACACTGCGATCCGTTCGATCCTGGGGTCGGACAGCGACGTGATCATCATGGCAGGCACGGCGTCGGGCAAGACCGAGGCCGCGTTCCTGCCGCTGCTCACCGAAGCAGCAGCAATGACAGGCGGTGGCCTTCGGCTCCTCTACATCAGTCCCCTAAAGGCTCTCATCAACGACCAGTTCCGGCGCCTGGAACCACTATGCGAACGTCTTGGCCTGCCGATTACCCGTTGGCATGGTGACGCGCCGCAGGGACCGAAGACGCGGCTGCTCAAAACGCCGGCCGGCGTAGCCCTGATCACGCCTGAATCTATCGAGGCACTTTTCCTACGTCGCCCCGCTGATGCCGCCAAACTGTTTCGTGGCGTGCATGGGATCGTCGTCGACGAGCTCCATGCGTTTCTGCAAGGACCGCGCGGGCTGCACCTGGCATCCCTCCTCCGTCGCGTCGACAGGATAGCGTCCGGACGTCCGCGACGGGTAGGGCTCTCCGCCACGCTTGGTGATGCCGACGCCGCCTGCCGCTGGATGAACGCGGCAATCCCGCTCAGCGTCGATGTGCTTCGCGCGCCGCAAACTGGTCCGGGCGTTAGGCTGCAAATCCGCGGCTATGAGGAGCCACCCGAGGGAACCGCGATCGACGAGATCGCGGATAACGGTGCGAGCGATGCGCTCAGCCAGATTGCCGACCATATCTTCTCAAACTTGCGCGGATCGAACAATCTCGCATTCGCTGCATCACGCCGCACGGTTGAGGCCCTTGCCGACCGTCTGCGCGAACGGTCGGAGCGCGACAATGTGCCAGAGGAGTTCTTTCCCCATCACGGCAGTCTTTCAAAGGACCTGCGCGAGACGCTGGAGACCCGCCTTAAAGCCGGCGACCAGCCAACCACCGCCGTCGCGACGACGACGCTCGAGCTCGGAATAGATCTTGGCAGTGTCCAGTCGGTCGCGCAGGTGGGCGCGCCCAGATCGCTTTCAGGTCTGAAGCAGCGTCTCGGCAGGAGCGGTCGCCGCGGGACCCCGGCGGTGCTTCGGATTTACGTTCGTGAGGATCATCTCGATCCGGATTCCGATCCTCTCGACAAGCTGCGGCTGGAAACGGTGAGGGCTGTCGCCTGCGTCCGGCTCCTGCAGGCAAACTGGGTCGAGCCATCAACTGAGGACTCCTCGCTCGCTACGGTGGCACTGCATCAGACCCTGTCACTCATTGCAGCGCAGGGCGGGGTCCGAGCAGCCGCTGCGCACAAGCTCCTGTTCGGCCAAGACAGTTATCTAGCTTTCGCGCCTGCGGATTACGCCGACCTCCTGCGAGGAGCCGGCCCCCAAGGCTCCGACCTTCTCGAGCAATCGCCAGACGGCATCCTTATGCTTGGGAAGACCGGAGAGGAATTGGTCCAAGCGCGAGACTTCTATGCGGTCTTCAAAACTGACGAGGAATGGCGCCTGATTTCAAGCGGTCGGACACTCGGAACCGTTCCGCTCACCAATGTCCTCGGAATAGGATCGCTGGTCGGCTTCGCAGGGCGGAGGTGGCGGGTGGAAGCTGTCGACGACCGCGCCAAGGTGCTCGACGTCGTTCCCCATCGATCCGGCAAGCTGCCCCGTTTCGACCGACCCGCAAACGAGCAGCTGCATGACCGCGTCACTGCGACGATGTTGGAGGTGCTGTCCGACCACGAGGTCCCGGCATATCTCGACGCGACCGGAAAGGAGTTCCTTCTGCAGGGGCGGATTGCATTCCGCGAACTCGGCCTTGATCGGCGCGCACTCCTTCCAGCGGCGCGCGACACCCATGTCATCACCTGGCGCGGTACGGCTGTAAATTCGGTGCTGTCGATCGTTCTTATGAGCGCAGGCATCGAGGTCGCTGTCCACGACGTCGGCGTGACCGCAGTGGACGTAACACCTGAGCAACTGGCTTCAGTTCTACGTCAAGCGGGCGATTGCCCACCGATGGAGGATCTATCGGACTTCGTCGCGGGCCTCCGAACAGCGAAGCTCGACGACTTCGTCGATGAAGCGCTCCTGCGGCGGCTATGGGCGACCCGGAACGAAAGGTATCGTGATGACGTAACCCATGTTCTGGAGAATCTCAGATCAGCGGCAGCTCCCCTCGGACACTGAATGCTGACCCTGCCTGCAACAAGCGGCTAATAGCCGGCATAGGGAATGCCGAAAAGATGTTTGGCGCCCGCAATATCGGCGGCAGAGGTTATCATCACCTCCGTCATGAACGTCCGCATTCCTCGGATCGCTATCCGAAACCGGACTGTCGCGAAAGTCCCATTGTGCTCGAAAGGCAGGCGTACCAAACCCAACTCGCGTTGGTCTCCCGACGGCACCTGACAACCTTGCCCTCTCTATATTTCTGCTCCTGTGAGGCATTCGCACCTCTCCTGGTCCAGATGGATTAAAGAGGTCGCACAAGGGGATCGCGATCATGACCAGTACAAGATTTACCCGGCTGAAGCGTTTGCGCCTCCAACTCGACATCGCTCAGGCTGACAGCAGCAAGGGAAGCCCGCTTCGAAAGATAGCCAAACCCTCCCTGCCAGCTGTGCGGATCGCGACAGAGCCGCCGGGCCCGTTCAGGCTCACGCTCCGGCGCGCCAGATTGGCGCGTGGCGCGCGCAAATGATCACGTCGAAGCACCCCTGCAAGCCGGATCCAGCGCAGACATCGCGATCAATGCAAACAGGCCCTGACCCGGTCCTTTCCGTGCGATAATGCATGCAAGCCTGATGCCCGGATGCCGGACCAATCAGCCCGAATATGCCAATTGAATGAGCGGATAGAACCTGCCCTGCCCATCCATCGGCGAACGGCCGGTCGGCCTGAAACCCATTTTTTTATAGAAGCGAACAGCCTGGTCATTCTGCTCGTTCAAATCGGTTTTCATTGCGGGATGACGCGCGAGGCCATGGCGTACAAGCGCCACACCGATACCGGTCCCGCGCCAGGCAGGATCGACGAACAAGGCCTCCATATGGCCGTCATCGACCAGCATGGAGGCCAGCGGATAGTCATTGTCGTCGACCGCCAGCCAGAGCGGCGCGTGCGGAAGTAAGCGGCAGACCATTTCATCGATGGCGAGGCGATCCTCAGGCGTCAGAAAATCATGCTGAGCATCAACTGCGCCCCGCCAGATTCCGAGGATGCGGGCGCCCTCGTCCGGGCGGGAGCGTCGGATCATGATCATGATCCCCTACTATGCCATGCTCAAAGGCGTAAATCCCGAGATGGCTCCTCATGTCCAAGCTCCAGCTTGCAGACGATAGCCGGACGCACTTGCATTCATTATCTGCCATGCTATCGCCGCCGCGCCCTTGGCGCCCTTCATCGCGGCGTGCGTCAGGGGCACCGCCTGTTTCGCTCCGCATTCTGCGCGCAATGAGGCATCGCATCATTTGTCATTAAGCGATTCAGCCCTTTCATGCTGAACTGATAGCGGCCCTGGCGACCTGGATCCCCCCGTAGGATCCGTCAGGGTCACCTAGAAACTCTCCTGCAGGTCGCACGTCGGCATCGCGGCTGGGACATATCATGTTCGAACGCCCCGGCAAGCTGGACCGATCAGTTGATGCCGGGACCGCTCCGCCCCCGCCCGAACCGCCAGTCGACATCGCCGCCCACGACCATGCCGGATACGGTTTTCCCCACCCGCCGATCAAGCGCCTCTCGCCACGGCACGAGCGTAAATTCATGGGCATTTTCCAGCAGCGCGAACCGGCCTGACAGAAGGTCAAGGCGTCGGCTCAACCGTCCCTCGACCGGCTCTCCGTCAGTGGACGCGCGATACCGAAGGGCAAGCTGTCGCGCCAGCTGGTTGGAGTAGCGATCCAATTCACGCTGGCGCAATGTGGCCAGCATGCCGGGCGCAAAACTGACCGTCTCGCCATGTCTTTGCGCCAGGCCCTCACCCAACAGCCAATCACGCCGGGCGCCGAGCGCCGTTCGCGCCTCCGCCCCGAAGCCGGCGTCGCGAAGCGGCGAGCTATCCTCGCCAACCAGCATACGATCAAGCCAGGTCGCGGCCTGCGCCTGGACCATTTTCTCGAGCGCGACCGGGGCGCGAAGCGTCATCGTGACCGGCCGGTCCCCTGACCGCATAGCCTCATGCGCAAGGACGCGGGTCAGATGATCCGGGCCGATCGTCCAGCGTCCGTCAGGGGATCGGACAAGGCCGAGCGGACGGCGCAACGCCTCCAGCCGGCGCTGGTGGCGATCGAGAAAGGCGGGCGAGGCATCAGGATCAAAATCCAGATGCGCATCGCGATCATAATGGCCGTCATTCATGCCGGCGATGGCGACGATCGTGCGGTCTGCCGGTCGCAGCACGACTTCACGGGGACGGATTTCGACGATGGTGCCGGCAATGATGCCGTCGGGCATTCCATCACCGTCTCCCGTCTCGCCCTGCCCTTTCCCCAGCTTCACATAATGGCTGTTGCCGTCCACACCTTCGACGATGAGATATTCGCGGCCCGCATGTTCGTCGGCGAGGCCGCGCGCCATCACGCGACCGACAAGCGGCTGTTCCCCTGCCCCTGCCGGGTCATAGATGCGCGTTTGCGCGGGCGGCAATGTGCGCGATGCCCTGCCATATTCGCGCTGCATGGTGCGGATGATGTCGCCCTTCTCCCCCATCGTCCGCAACACGGTCTCGAGGTCCGCGGCGAGTCGCCAGCGTCCGGCGGCCAGCGGCGTGGCGAGTCCCATGCGGGCAAGGCCCCCCAGCCGTCCGGCGCGCAGATCATGCTCGAACGGGTCACGCGCGCGCGGCGTGACGATGCGCTCGGCATCGGCCGCCCGCACCAGCGTCCGATCGATCGAGGTGAAGCGCGGGTGATCGATTTCAGCGCGCCGGCTCGCCATGATTTCTCGATCGCTGCGCGGGCCCAGGTCCAGATCGATTAGTTCGGCTGCCCGTTCCCGCAGTCCCTGGCTGATATAATCGCGCGCGATGACAAGGTCTTTCCCCGCCTCGTCGACGCCGCGCAGCAGGATATGACTATGGGGATGACCGCTGTTGAAATGATCGACTGCAATCCAGTCGAGCCTGGTGCCCAGGTCGCTTTCCATCCGGGTCATGAGCCGCCGGACGAGGGGCTGGAGATCATCATATTCGCCGCCATCTTCCGGCGCGACGATGAAGCGGAACTGGTGCCGATCGCCCTCGCTGCGGGCGAGAAACTGCTGGCCATCAGCCTCTGGCCCGACCGGGCCATATACCTGCCCGCGCGCGCCTTCGCGCGTCGTGCCGTCGCGCTGGAGATAGCGTAGATGCGCTCTTGCGCCGCCGATCGCGCCGCCCCGCAGCCGGACGATCCGCGCCTTTACCACCACCCGCCGGCGGCGATAGAGAGCATGTTTATCCCGGCTTGCAAGCAGCCGCCCGATCCCGGCGCCGCGCCCGTTGCGATGGCCGGCATAGCTGCTTCGACCCCCGCCTGCCCGCGCGCCGCCGCGCGCGACATTGGTCGCCGCGCGCACGAGGCCGGCAAATCGGCGCCGTGGGCCACCCCCCTTGCCCATCCGGCCGAGCCGGGGATCGAAATGGTTGTCATCGGCCATGCTGCATGATCCTGCCAAGGCCGCTCTCGCTGGCATGGTGCGTTGCCCGGCGCCTGGCGACAAGCGGTGTCGGCTATATTGCCGTGATTGCCCGCAAAAGAGCGCAACCGACACTGATGGCGGCCGGTAAGGCGCCGACCGACACCACAAAAAAGGACGTGCAGACAAGGCCTTGGCGCCCGAAGGGTGTCGGTGCTTTTATCTTGCCCTCCGCGCCCTTTCCTTCCCCCTCGTCTGCGTCCCACGATGCCGATGCCAAATTCGCATGATCGCGCCCTGAGGCCCGACACCCTAGGACTGGTGGTTGCAGGCCCGGCGATCAGCACGAAAAAAGATCCGGTCCCGACACCGATCGATGTCGTGAACCGGGTCTTCGAACATCCCATCCTTCCGGCTAGCGCCATTGCTGGAAGGCCCGCAGCGCCCTCCATTTGCTTTCCAGATTGCGGCGACCCGTCACTTGCCGCGGGGCCCCTTCTCCGTCGACCAGCATTCTCGCGGCGAACCAGCCCCCTTCCACCTGCTTCAGGATCGCGACCAGGTCCCATTCCTCCCCGGCCACGACCTCGCCTTCATAGGCGCCGAGCCAGCGCGCCGCGATCCGTGCCTCCCACAAGCAATCCTCCTCCGCAGCCAGGGCATTGGCCGCGCCGCCCCCGGGGCCGGTCTGTGCGCCCGCCAGCGCGCTAGCCGTTGCGCTAGCTGATCCCTGCCGCTCTTGCGCGCCTGTCCACCGCAGCGTCACCGCCTTGCGTGCGCCAGTCCGAGCCTGAAGATCCAGATACATAATTACCTCCATCCTTTGTCCGGCCTCCCTTCGAGAACAGACCTCGATCTACGGGCGGCGGCGGAGCTGTCAGGGCCGCGGAGCGCCGCGCCAGCAGCGGCGGAGGAACCGATTTTTGCCGGGCAGCCATCAAATAAATGCGCGCGCGCCGCGCGCTCCTTCTTCCCGGCAAAATTGGAAGGACCGCCGGCCTTGATCAGCCCCACCGCCGGCCGTCATGCTGGGCCTTGCCGAGATGAGCTTCTCTCCCTCTCCCGCATGCCCTGACCTTGCCCCTGCCAGCTGCCCACATCCGGGGAAAATCCGAGGCCATATCCCGAGCAGTTCGCATCCTTCAGGGATGCGGTGGGAGGGCGAACAGGGGATCGCGCGCGCGGTCGGTGCCAGGCGACGGCGCATGGACATCAGGATCGTCCGGATCAGCATCCAATGCCCGCGACCGCGCTCCCGAACTATCGTCGGGCAAGGGCGCTGCAACCGGCCCGCCAATGACGAATAGCGGCGGCGCTCCGGGACGGCGATCTTGCGCCGCGCCGGTCATCATGATCGCATCGTCAACGACGGGGCGGCCGGACTCCAGCAATGTCCGTATCCGCGCCACATAGAGCCGCGTTTCCAGGGGGAGTGCGCGTCCGCCCAGATATTGGCCATAGCGGCCCGGACCGGCATGATAGGCGGCAAAAAGGCCGGGATAGCCGAAACGCGCATGCATCTGGGTGAGATAGGCTGTGCCGGCCAAGATATTATCGGCCGGCGCGTCGGGGTCGTCACCCAGTCCATGGCGCATGCGCATCGTCGCCCAAGTGCGGGGCATCAGCTGCATCAGTCCCATCGCTCCGGCCACGCTGCGGATCGGGAGGCCTTGCCGCATGGTCTGGCCGCCGCTCTCGATCTGCATCACGGCCAATATCCAGCGCGCGGGTAGGCTGAACCGACGCGCGGCGTCATCGACCAGAGCAGCCCAGCGCGACAGCCTCTCGTCCAGGCCCGGACCGCGATTGTGCCCATGCCGACCCAAAACCGGATCGACAGTTCCCTCCTTGTCCCTGCCTCGTGCCCCATCATTGACCAGTTCATGTGGAACAGAAGGCTCGAGAGCGACGGCGCGCCGGAGAGCGTTATCGCCCGAAAACATCATTGGCGCGCGGCCTCGCCCATAGCGACGATCGATAGCGCGATCAGTCCCGTGATCGGCACCCCGACGGCTGGGCGTATCGATGCGCGGATCTCTGCCGGGAGGCACTCCGATGACGCGGTCCTCTCCGGCCGGCACCGCCAGGAGAAAGGCGGCGGCTGCGATCGGCAAGGACCAGGCCGCGATCATGTCGCTGCCCGCGTCCAAAGGAGTGTCGCGCGGCCAATGATGTCTGCGCGCTCAGTGCTGCCGAAATAACGACCATCAAATGAGTCCGGGACAGCCTCCATCAGCAGGAGGTAGCGGGTCGGGCCCAGCCCTTCGCAGCCCTGCCAGCGCGGCAAGGGTCGCCCGTCGCCATCACGCGCCTGTCGCTGCGCCACAAGCCGGCCATTGACGAGGATGGCCTTATCGCGGGCGCAGATGATATCGCCCGGCACGCCGACCACTGTTTTCACCAGCGGCACGTTGAACGGGAGATAGTGCCGACGCGCGGCCAGCAGGCGGGCGGAATAAGGTGCCCAGGCGACGACCATGTCGCCGCGCACCAGATGCGCGCCCGGCAAGACCCGATAGAGGCCGATCGGGGCGCTGGCGCTGGCATTCCAGACGAGGCGCGGACGCGGCGGAAAGAGGATGCTTACCCCCAGTGTCAGCGTCAGTGCGCCAAGGCCGAGACAGCGGCGGCGCCGCGACTGGCAGCGGGCCAGTTTCTGCGCGCGCAGTGCCTTGCCCCAGGCCCTGATGGCGGCGAGGCGGGGATCAGTCATGATCGCCGCCTGTGCCACTGTCCCTGGACCAGGCTTCGATATCATCGATATGGAAGCGCCAGCTGCGCCCATGGCGGCGGCCGCGCGGGCCCGTTCCTGCGGCCTGGAGACGCTGGAAACTGCGCAGCGAAAGCCCGAGATGGAAGGCGGTCTGCTTCACCGTGAGAAAGGGATTGGTCTGTCGCGCGACGCGGGCGCGATTGTCGCTATCGTCCATGTGCATTGCTCTTCTTGCGCGGACCGACATGGTCCGTTTCGCAGGACTTTGCCGTCCGGGTCGATGCATCAGCAGGGTCGCAATCGGGACCACCCGAATTCGACCGTCCCGCTGAGCGGGCTCGAGGAGTGAGCCCCCACGCTCTGTTGGAGCGCGGGGGCTGGCCCGAAGGGCTAGTCGTTCGGGTTCCAGATGATGGCGAAGGCGTCCTCGTCATCCTGACCCGCGGCACGGCCGAGATTGGCATAGAGACGGCGGGGTCCGAACTCGGGCGCGGCTAGGCTCAGCGACACATAGTCCTTGCCCGACATTTCGCCGCGCCGCAACCACCCCGCCCCGACGTCTGCGCCGGCAGCAACAACCTTGAAATCAGGCTGGGCCTCGCTGGTCTTGCGGCTGTTGGGAATGATCTCGATATCGGTGCGGATCGAGAGGGTGCGAAGCTGGCCCTTGAAGCCATGGCCATCGCGGATGACAAAACCGATTGCGGGCATTTTCAGTCTCCTTAGCTGTGCGTCCCGGACCATTTCCGGGCGACACACAGACCAGCGGGCCGGCCCCAGCCGGTCGCCTGCACCCGCAGGGCCGCAGCATGCGCGAAGGACCGGGCGCGCGTCTTATTTGGAGCGAAGCGCCGCGAGGAGCCCATCGTGATGGGCGGGGAAATAAGGCAGCAAGGCCGGTTGCAGGGGGGCCGGTGGCCGGACCAGGTCGAAGTGGATGGCGCCGGAAGGTTCGTGCTGCACGGCAGGCGGACGAGTGATGCCTGCAAAAGGATGCCCAGCATCGTTTGCCAGCGGCAAAGCGGCGCGCACCCATCCGTTCAATCCGAAAGATTCACGTCCGCAAACGCCCATTCATGGTCCTGCCTTGGGAGCGTGATCGCAGGTTGACGGACCTGTGCTGGGGAGATTGGGGTCGAATTGTTCTGCGCAAGGGAATAACGATGCCCTGCCCCAACGGGAGCCGCTCTTAGGCTCCGCGCTTTGGCACTGACCATGCGTCAGGATCGAGAATATGCGCCGTCCTGACCAAGGCAGCGCCTGAGCCCACCAGCATCCGTTTTTCCACCAATCGGCGCATGGGTCGTCAAAGGGTCGGCAAGACAGCCCAGGCCAAGCCGCACAAGTACAGGCCACCTCCTCGTTTCGTCGCCGCCCGCGCTGCAAAGCGGCGCGGGCGGCGACGATTTTTTCGCATCGGTCCCTGCGCACTGCAGTTCGCACGCGAATCCAGTTGCTCTGGCGCCGCCGGGGTCAGCGCATGTTCGCGACTGATGCATTGCCTGATCGTCCATGACAGCGCATAGGCGAAGGCATGAGTGAACAGATGCAAGCAGCCATTCTCGCCGTGATCGAGCGGGCGCCGCAGTGGATCAGGCAGGATCTGACATCCAAGGATTCGGCGGCCCGCACCCGTGCGGAGGAAACGCTGGCGATGATCATTGCCGACGCGATCCGCAAGCAAGGCGAACAGCCTGAATGATCAGGCCCTAAATGATCAGGCAGGGACGCCGGCAGTCCGCTTCAATTCAGCGATGCGCTCGGCGCAGACTTCATGCGCGACACGACCCAATTCCACAACCTGTTTGCCCAGCCAGTTTAGCTCCGCTTCGCTGATCTTGAAATGCTTGGAATAGCGGGCCTTCACATAGGCCTCCTTGAGCTTCTCGAACCGCGCCCGATCGACATGGCGTTCGTTCGGCCAGACATAAGCAAGGCGGCGGTCTAGTCGCTCTGCCTGGGTGCGCAGGAAAGCCAGATTATGCACGTGCGGTGTGTAGAAGGTCATGACCAATAGTACGCAGTGGTAAAGCGCTTCGGTGCCTTGGTGGAGCAAGAAGGCGGCTTTCTTCCAATCGCCCTCCTGCATGTAAAAGTTATAGCCTTTGAGGAAGCTCGCGCCGCTCGGCATCCACTCGTCGAAATATTCCTGCGCCATAGCCAGCGCCTTGTCCGGCGTCTTGGGCTTTGGCGTGTGCAGTTCGCTGTCGTCGCTCTCGTAAAGGGCGATGCCGTCCTTGGCGACATCCATGAAGAAATAGCGGCCATGGGCAAGGCCATCATTCACTTCTTGGAGGGTGTGGACGATGAAGTTGACCGGGGTCTTGAGCGAGGCGGTGATGCCATATTCGCGCATCAGCCGCTCATCGACTCCAAGCCAATATTTGACGCGATCGGTCAGGCGCTGATCGTTGACGATGATCAGGAGATCATAGTCGGACTTGTAGCCCTTTGCGGTATGCGGTTCATCAACCCAGCTGCCACGGGCATAGCTGCCATAGAGAATGATCTTCTTGATGCGGCCCTTCTTGCGCCATGCCTGCGTCGCGAGCGCTAGCCCGTCCTCGAATTCCTCGAAGATGATCTGCACGATGCGCGCCAGTTCGCGCTGCTTGTCGGCGGGAAGATGATCGAGATCGTTACGCATGGCACAGCCACCCTGTCGGACCGATCGCCCGATGGCAAGCCATCGGGCGCGGCGGGTTGATCACAGGCGATGGGAAAGCCGTCGCCACCAGGGCTCGGGCTCGTACAAGGTCCGCAGGAATATGCGCAGCGCGGCGGCAAATTCTGCCTCGGCCTGCTCGGCGCTGATGCCGTGCCGCTCGGCAAGCTGGGCATAGCTTAGATCTTCCATCCGGATATCGAAGAAGATGGTGCGCTGAAGGACGGTCATGCGGCGGAGCGACCGGCGCCCGCGCCGCAGAAAGACGCGCAAGGGAAGTTCGTCGGTCATGCCGCTGCCCCTTCCATGGCGAGCAGATAATCGGCCGCCTTGCTGGCCGCGCTCGCCGCCTTGAAGATCGCCCGCTCATCCTCGCGCAGAACGGCAAGCCAGGAACCGATATAATCGCTATGCCGGACGGTGGGCACGATCCCTAGCGACGCGCAGGTGAAAGCGCTCGCCATCTCGGCGACCAGTTCCTCTTTTGCATAGAGCGCTGAGCCAAACCCGCCCGACTGATCCCGCGCCAGGCGGCTGCGATGGCCTGTCCAATGGCCAAGCTCATGCAAGGCGGTGCGATACCAGTTGATGGGTTCGTGAAAGACGGCCTGTGGCGGCACGGCGACATAGTCGCCGGACGGAGAATAATAGGCCTCGCCGCCGCCGATGCGGAAGTCTGCCCCGCTATTTCTGATCAAGCTGTCAGCCTCGGCGATCGACACCAGCGGCCCAGGCAGTTCGGGTACATGGGACAAGTCTTCGGGCAGCCCCTCGCACTGGTCGACATTGAAGACGGTGAAGCGCTTCAGGAACGCAATCGTCCTTGCCTCGCGATCCTCATGGCCCGCGCGCTCTTCCTCCGCCTTGGGAACAAAGCGATCCGCATAGCAGATGACGCTGCCCTTCTCGCCCTTGCGGACATGGCCGCCAGCCGCCTCGGCCTGCCGGTAGGTGAGCCAGCGCTGCCCGGTAAAGCCGCGTTCGATCACGGTCGCCCACAGGATCAGGATGTTGATGCCCGAATAGCGCCGCCCCGTGACGGCATTTTGCGGCATGGTGCAGGGACAGGCGCTGCTGTCCCATGGCTTCACCCAGGGAAGATGCCCGGCCTCCAGTTCCGCGATGATCCGGGATGTGACTTCGCCATAGATGCTCTGACGTTCCGTATGAGCCATGTTCCTCACTCCTTCTTCACACCGCAACCGGCGCCGGAAGGGCGAAGGCGGGTGGCAGGAGCGGTCCATCAGCGCCGCCGGGAGCGGCGGCCTGCACCCGCAGGGCCGCAATGAACAAGGAGGACCCCGGCGCAGCCGGGGTTGCAGGGCGCCGAGGCGGGGCTAGGGACAAGCGACGCCCGCCTTTGCCCGTCCGATGCCGGAGGCCAACGCCATCGCGCCATGCGCGATGACCGCATGGCGGCACGCAGGGAAGCCCAGAAACTCCGAATCAGATGCCATGCGCGCGGCCCGCCGCGCGCGCCACAGCCCCCAAACCACCCAACCCAAAGCGTCTCAGCCGGCAGAGCCGGCGAGGCATCAGCCAGACATCATCAAAATATTTTGATGGCCGTTCGCACCCCAGGATGCGCCTCAGTTTGCCAGGGTTCGACAAGGCCGGATCGGCCCATTCTCAGGCCGTTGACGCGCCGCGAATACCCGACGATCCTCAGGATCAGGCGCGCTCATGTCACCACTCAAGAGATGGAAAACGACCATGATCTCCCAGCCACCCGATCGCATAATTCGGCTCAACACTGTCCTCGACCGGACCGGGCTCAGCCGGGAGACGCTCTATCGCAAAGTCCAGGCCGGAACCTTCCCCAAGCAGGTCCGCATCGCCACGCGCTGCATGGGCTGGCGGGAATCCGCCATCAATGACTGGATGCGCAATCCCATGTTCTGGACGGTCGAGCACGCGGTCAAGCGGCAGAATGCATCGTCATTGTAAAACCGTCGATGCACACCATATCAGCTTTGTCGCTCCTTCCCCCCTTTGGAGCGGCACCTCCCTGAACTATGGCCCCGCCGTTGAGATCTCTCCGGCGGGGTTACTTTTATCGATGAAGATCACCACGCCTCCCAGCTTCATGCGTAGCTCAGCCTTGCCATGAGTATGCAGAAGCCCGATCGGTGCAGGCTTGAACGGGGGAAAGCCCAGGCAGCATGAGAGCGATATTCACCGAAGCCGCAACATTGCTTGGCCGCAATGTGGAAAGCGTGACCCGCGTCACGGGCGGCGAACTTTCCTTCGTCGCGCGCCTCTCCCTGGGCGGCGGCGATACGGTCATCGCCAAGCGGGGCGACAGGGTTGTGGAGGAAGCCCACATGCTCACAGCGATCGCGGCGACCGGCACGGCAGTACCGCAGATACTGGCTGTCCAGGATGATCTTCTACTGCTCGAAGACCTGCCCTCGGGCGGCCGCCTTGTCCGCAACTGGGCGCATCTTGCCGAACTCCTGGACCATCTCCATGCCCCAGACCAGAAGGCTTATGGCTGGGATCGCGACTATGGCTTTGGCAATGTATTGATTGGCAATGGCCGCTCCGACAACTGGGTCGCCTTCTGGGCGGAGCAGCGCCTGCGCTGCCACATTCCCCATCTGAGTGCTCAACTGGCCCATCGCGTCGAGCAACTCGCCGATCGCCTCAGCGAGCACATACCCAAAAGCCCGCCTGGAGCCCTGCTTCATGGCGATCTGTGGGGTGACAATATCCTTGTGGGCCAGGATCAGATCAGCGGGCTCATCGACCCTGCATGCTATCATGGTGACCGCGAGGTCGATCTTGCCATGCTGAGCCTGTTCGACCAACCGCCACAGATATTCTTCGATGCCTGTGGCCTGGCGCAGGGCTGGGAAGATCGCCAGCCCGTCTATCGGCTATGGCCACTTCTCGTCCATGTTCGGCTTTTTGGCGGCGCCTATTATCAGCAGGCCGGAGCGTGCCTCGAGCAAATGGGCGTCTGATCCGACCTTTATTGCACCTTCCGGTCGGGGACAGTTGCGCAAGGCGCAATCGCATGCCCAGCCTTCTCAATTGGCATGTCAGCGTCATGCAACCATAGAGGCCATGCCTTTCAGGCATCCTCTCCTAAAACTCATCGGCCGGTCTTCTGATCGGCCTTTTTTTTTCCCATTTCGGTAGCATCCGCCTTTGGGACTGCCAAAATGTAGGCTTTGGAAACACGGACACAGCGAATCTGCCGCCCATAGCTGATGGAGAGCCGAGAGCCAGAAGGTAGCGGTACGCCCGTTGTTAAGTTCGGCAGCTCAGCCATCTCCTTCACACATAGCACATTCCTGCCATGCCATCGCAGCAGAGTTTTTTCCCCTGCGCCGAAGGCGCCAGCCTTATGGAACATAGGCGGCCGACGGGAGCGCGAACGGCGTCGCGTCTCTCTCCTCGACTGACAGGCCCTTCGCTCTTCAATCCCGATTGCGCCCAAGTAATTGCCGATACCCACCGCTGGCCATATGCTGCGCGTCGCGTACGAGCCGGCGGACACGCGATCGCAAAGCATCGGTCGGACCATCCCACTGGATCGCGACGCGATCGGCACCGAACAGGGCTATTCCGATATCACGATGCGACGCTCCTTCGCGCAGCGCATCCTGGACGCGCAGCAACATGAGCCAGCGCGCCATGCGCGGCTCGGCGGGATAGAGCGCGGGCCGCAAGCGACGGTGCGACAGGAAGTCGAGGAAGCGATTAAGCGCACGGAGCGGCCCCCGCGCCGAGGAAACGCCTTCGATGTGGAAGACGGGGCGCAGTGGCGGCTCCATGGCAAGGCTGCCCCCGACAATATCGAGACGGATCCGGCGCAAACCGTCGGAAAGAAGCAGGGGTTCACATCCCTTGGCAGCCTGCCCGACGGTCAGAAACTCGGTCCATGCGGCCGGATCGATGCCATCACCATCGCCTTTTTCTGCCGGCAGCAAGGACAGACGCAATATTTCGGGATCATGATTTGCATGCCAAAGGATCCGCGCATCTGGGGCCTGGATGTCGGGATGTTCGGCGAAAATGAAGCCCCCATCGTTGCGGATCGGCCGGTCCATTCGTGCTGGCGCGCGCATCGGCATACCAGGCGATATAATCGCTGTCGCGGCGCAGCCATTCCCACATGAGTCCCGCGCGGTCGATTCCCCTCAGCCGGGAATAAAGCCGGCTGTTCCGCCAGGCGCCATCCTGCCTCACCGGCAAGTGACGCCACGGCAGCGAGGGCGCACAAGCGCCGCTTTCATTGCCGATATCCGGCGGATAATGAAGTTTTGCGTCGCACCGCAACATATGACATTTTGATGACAGTGCTAGTCGCCTGCGGGAGGCATGAGACCCCTGCCGCCGGCCCGTTGATCGGAAAGGGGTTGGATGCGGGGTCGCCGGCAGCCCAAGACGCCGCTCGCGCCACCAAATCGCTATGAAGCAAAACTATATTCTGCTGCAGGAACTGACCCGGCGGGTCCAAGGCGCAGCAAATATCGAGGACTATCGCAAGGCCATGGCGGCTTTGACGCAGGCCCTCCAGTTCGATTATTTCGCGCTTACCCACCATGTCGATCCGCGCACCGCGGGCGAGCATACGGTGCATCTGCACAATTATCCCTCGCACTGGGCCGACTATTATGCGCGGCAGGCGTTGGGCATCTGCGATCCGGTCCACAGGGCGAGCCATGTCGCGCCAGGCGGTTTCCCCTGGGCACGCATTGGCGACTATATTGATCTGACCGCGCGCGACCGCCACATGCTGCGCCTGGGTGCGAGCCAGGGGATTGGCGACGGGTTCACCATTCCGATCCGACTCGAGGGCGAAATGCCAGGTTCCTGCACTTTCGCCATGCGTCCGGGTCGCCCGCTCGACAGCGCGTGGCTCGCCTTTGCCGAGATTGCCGGCAGGTTCGCTTTTGACGGCGCGCGCCGACTGATGGGAAGACAGGCGCTGCGACTGCCGATGCTCGGCCGGATACTCACCCGCTGTCAGCGCGAATGCCTGCTGTGGGCCTTTCGCGGCAAGAGCGACTGGGAGATCAGCCAGATCCTCAAGATCACCGAAGGAACGGTCAAACGCCATATCCTGAACGCCTGTGCACGCTATCGGGTCAATAAGCGGATCATGCTTCTGGCCCCGACATTGTTGGACGGAACCTTCAGCATCACGGAAATTTACGGCTACCGCGATACATCTTTCGGTACGTAGCGGCGTCGGTCACGCCGGATCATGCTCGGCTCCCATTTCTAGAGGGAGTCGAGCCATGTTGCATACCCATGTTGCGTCGCAAGCCAGGAGCGGACCGGACGCGGGCGTCCGGGGATCAGCCGAGGACGCATTGCTGCGCGCCATGTTCGCGGCTAGAAAGTCGGTTTTCGTCGACCTGCTCAAATGGGACGTGCCCGTCCTTGCCGGCTGCTATGAGGTCGATCAGTTCGACGATCCGAACGCCCAATATCTGATCCTGGCGGACCGGGATGGTGCACATCTGGCCTCGGCGCGCCTCTTGCCGACCCTGCACCCGCACATTCTTGGCAGCTTCTATCGATCGCTATGCGAGCAGGAACCACCACAGGGACCTGACATTTTCGAGATTACCCGTTTCTGCCTCGATCGCCGGCTTTGCGCCAGCGAGCGGCGCCAGACGCGCGATAGTCTCATCTGCGCGCTCGTAGGTCATGCGCTTGCTCGGAATATGCGCCAATATGTCGTGATTGCCGAATTGAGCTGGCTTTCGCAGATTCTGGCCTTTGGCTGGGAATGCCATCCGCTCGGCCTGCCGCAGATGATCGATGGTCGAATGCTGGGCGCGATTTCCATTCAAATCGATGCGTCCACGCCCGATCGGCTTGCGATAGCAGGCATCCGCCCGTCCCGCTCGTTGCTCGTCGCCGCCCTTCCGCGCGCTTAAAAGGAGCCCATCATGTTCCAGACCCAGACATCCATCGCGAACATGCGCGATCACGCCGTCGCACCCTATGTCGACCAGCTTGCGAGGGACGGCTGGTGCATCATGCCCGATGCCCTGCCGGCCGAGCTTATTACCCAGCTCGACGATCATCTTGCGGGAGGGTTCGACCGCGCACCCTATTGCCGCGGTCCATTTTATGGCGAGACGACCAAGCGGCTCGGACGCCTGCCGCTACGATCCGGCCATAGCGAGGCCCTTATCTGCCACGCCAGGATATTGGCGATCGTGCAGCGCGTTCTCGGGCGCTGGTGCGACCATGTTCAGCTCAACACCACCCAGGCCATCGCCATCGATCCCGGCGCACCAGCCCAGGCGCCGCATCGCGACCAGGACATGTTCCACGGGCCCAAGGGCGAGATGGAATATCTTCTCAACGTGATCTGGCCGCTGACGCCCTTTCACCCTGAAAATGGCGCGACCCGGATCTGGCCCAGCAGCCACGGCCAAGCGGCGCTTGGCGATGCCCCCTTCCAGGAAGAGCAGGCCGTTGCGCCGGTCCTTGCTCCCGGCTCCGCCCTGCTGTTCCTCGGATCGACATTGCATGGCGCCGGCGCCAATCGCAGCGCGTCGGTGCGGCGCGCGGTGGTGATCGGCTATAGCCTGGGCTGGCTCAAGCCCTATGAAAATCCCTGGCTCGCCTATCTGCCTTCGGTCGCGCGCCGCTTCTCGTCGACGCTTACAGCGCTCGCCGGCTATATCCAGCACCGTCCGAACCTTGGGAATTTCGAAGGACAATGTCCCTCGATATTGCTGAGCGGACGACCCGATCCAGTTTCGGGACCGCGCGATGCCCTGCTGCCAGAGCAGGCGGAAATGGTCGAGGCCTATTGCCGGGCGCAACAGGTGTCAGGATGAATTCGGGGCTGACCGCCGAGCGCGTCTATGAAGCGATCCGCGGGCAAATCCTTGATCGGGCCTATCTGCCCGGCACGCGGCTCGATCCGGCGCAGCTGACAAGGGATCTTGCCGCCAGCATGACGCCCGTGCGCGATGCGCTGCATCGGCTGATGGGGGAAGGTCTTGTCGAAGCCCGGGCCGGAAGCGGCTTTCACCTGCCGCTTCTCGACGAGCTCTCGCTGATCGATCTTTATCGCTGGGCGCATGAACTCACCTTGCTGGCGTTGCGACACTGGGCGCCGGCCCCATCCGCGCCGGCAAAACCCACGCCACTTGCCGATCGCGCCGACGCGCTGTTCGACCGGATCGCGCGCGGATCAGGCAATGGCGAACATCGTCGTGCCATGCGGCAGGTTGCAGCGCGGCTGCATGCGGTCCGCCATGTCGAATCCCAGGCCTTGCCGGGCGTCGAGGAGGAGCTTGAGCTGCTGGAAGAAAGCCTCGACCACCCCGACAAACGCCGGCTCCTCACGCTTGTGGGCGCCTATCATCGCCGGCGCAGCCGAGCTGCCGGCGCCATATTGCGCGCGCTCTATCGCACGCAATGAGAGTCGCCAGCCGCCTGCCCACTGTCCGCGGCAATAATCGCGATATAAGATCCGTATAAAATCCAGATAGCGCACCGCCCGTCCTACACTCGAGCCTGTCACCATCCTGGTGGCGCAGCAAAGGAGTGAAGCTGATGGAACGCGAAGACGAGACCGTGCGCATCGACCTTGGTGCGGCAACCGAGCTGACCCAGGGCCCGGGCGGCATCGACGGGGACGAATTTCTCCAGCAGGACCGGGTCGGCCTGGCCGACGACTGACATAATGGGATGCCCGGCGATGGCGCCGGGCGTCCTTTCTCTTATGGGAAATGCCGGCCATGGCGATAGGTCTCAAGCCCAATATCAGCTTCTGCGATGTCGAGGGACAATTGGTCTTTCTCGACACGAAGGCCGATCGCTATTTCGGGCTTTCGCGAGCGGCGGAGCGCGGCTTCCGGGATTTCCTGGCCGCCCCGGCATCGCCAGACCCCGCCTCTCCTCACATGGCCCTGATCGGCGATGCGCAACTGCTCGAAATGGATGCACCGGCGGCGCCCATAGCCTGTCCAGCTCGCACAAGCGGTCGGGAGAGCCTGCTCGACCGGCTGGAAGCGAGCAACCATGGATCGAGCGCCGCTGCGACGATCTCCGCCAGCCTGAACATATTATCCATGCGCGCCCAGCTGCGCCTGCGCCGCCTATCGCGCATTTTGGCGCGGCTCGGCACCAGCAAGAACGCCGTGCGCGATTGGCGACACGCGCCCGACGAAGCCATGGCGATCATAGCCGCCTTCGCCGCGAGCGCACGCACGCTGCGATCCCATGATCAGTGCCTGCCACGCTCCCTTGCCCTGGCGCATGCCCTCATTCGATCGGGTCTCAAGGCCGATCTGTTCCTGGCTGTTCGACTGCGGCCATTCGCGGCCCATTGCTGGGTCGAGCATGACGGCCTCATTGCCAATGACCGCGCCGCACATGTCGACAGCTACCAGCCGATCCTGATCCTGTGACGCTGCAACGCTATCTTGCGCTGCTTGGGCCTTGCGAGGATGGGCCCGAGCGCCTGCGCCGGATCGGCGATCGGCTGGTTCATGAAGGCCATAGGGTGCATGTTCACCATGAACAGGATTTCGCCCTGCTGGTGCTGGGCGATCCGCCGATGGCGATCGATGCCGGCCTGATTGTCGGCCCGTTGTTCGATCGCCGTCATCCCGGTCCCGTCGAGATGATTTCGCAGGAAGATCAGGCGAAGATCAGTGCAAGCCAGGGACAGCATCTGATCGAGCGCTTCTGGGGCGGCTATGTCGCCTTTTTGCGCACCAATGAAGGGACTGGTCTGCTGCGCGCGCCGCTTGGCGACCTGGCCTGCCTGTTCGTGCATCAGGCGCCGCGCACCTGGGTGGCGTCCGACATCAGTCTGCTGAAGCGGACGGGCCTGGCCCCCTTTGCAACGGACTGGGCGATGATCGCGCAGCATCTCGCCTGGCCCCATCTGCGGGGAAGCTGGACCTGCCTTGAAAAGCTGAGAGCCCTGCCTTCGGGTCATAAGCTGCAGTCCAGCATGACGGGCGTGCGCGTGGCGCCGCTCTGGTCGCCCTGGGCGTTCACCGATCCGGACCAGCGTCTCACGCGCGAGGAGCATGTCGAGAAGATTGCGCGCGCGGTGACAAATAGCGTTGCGACGCTGACGGGCCATTGGGGCCGCTCGGTCCTGCTCCTGTCCGGCGGGCTCGACAGCTCGATCCTCGCGGCGACGCTCGCCCGCCATGATGTCGATCTGCTCACCCTCTACACCCGCGACCCGATCGGCGACGAGCGCGCCTATGCCGCCCAGGTAGCGGACCATGTCGGCAGGCCGCTGATCGAAGCCCGGCGGGAGGTGAGCGAAATCCATCCGCTCCGCTCTGCAGCTGGCGGCCTCCCCTCGCCGGCGCGCCGCCTGTTCGAACAGGAAACGATGCGCCAGGTAGAGATTGTCGCGGGCGAAAATGGCGCCGCTGCGCTGATGACCGGCGGCGGCGGCGACAATGTCTTTTGCGCCCTTCAGTCGGCCGCGCCTGTCGCCGACCGACTGTTGGTCGAGGGCCCCGCTCAAGGCATACTCGACACCGCCCGAGAGCTCAGTGCCCTCGCATCCGCCCCGATGCAGACGGTCCTGCGTTCCACTCTTGCCAAGGCGATGCCATGGCGGCGCAGGAGCATCACCCGGCCCGATCATGCCTATCTGAGCGAAGAGGCCAAAGCGCGCGCAGGCGCAAGCCCGCCAGCCCATCCCTGGCTGACGCCCCCGTCCCGTCCCTTGCCCGGCGTTGCCGGACATATCCGGCTCCTGGCCCTGGCCCAGAGCTTCAGTGAGGGTCGGGATCCGGCGGCCGCGATCCCGACCATCCTACCCCTGCTCGCTCAGCCCGTGGTCGAAGCCTGTCTTGCCGTCCCCAGTTGGCTGTGGTTCGAAAAGGGAAGGAACCGGGCGCTGGCGCGTCGGGCCTTTGCGCCCCATCTTCCGCGCGCGATCGTCGAGCGGCGGTCGAAAGGCACGCCCGATTCCTTCCAGGGAGAGATATTCGAGCATCATCATGCGACCTTGCGGGACATGCTGCTGGGCGGAGCTCTTGCCGATCAGGGGCTGATCGACCTTCCCCGGCTGACCCGGCTCTTTTCGGGCCCTGTGCCGATGGCACCGCCGGATGTTGGCAGCCTGTTGCGGCTGGTCGATGTCGAAGCCTGGTTGCGCTCGGCACCGGGTCGCCATGAATGAAGACCTTCATGGGGCGCTCCCTGGCCTCGCAGGCGCCATATTCGACCGCATCGCGTCCCAGCGCGCATATTGATCCTGCTTGGCCGGATCGGGATCGCGTTCGCCCTTGAGCCAATAGGCAAACCAGTCGAGATTGCGCAAATAGGCGGCGCGGCGATGGGCGGGCTGCCATTTGATATGATGCTCGCCGGGAAAGACATGCATCTCGACCGGCTGGCCATATTCACGCAGGGCCGTGAAGCCTTCGAGGCTATGGATATATTCGTCGTCCGACAATTGCATGAGCAGCGGCCGGTTCAGTTTTCCTGCGTTCATCGCAACCGAATAGGGACGCCACAGGTCAGGATCCGGCTTCGTCAGCGGAGGCAAGCCATAGGCTCTCTGCTTGTCGGCAAAGGCAATGCCCGCCTGCATCATGACCATGTTCGCGTCAAAGCAGCAATTGCTGATCGACGCGGCTGCAAAGATCGGTCGGTTGATGAGCGCAAAGCGAACGGTCGAACTGCCATCGCTCAATCCCGTGATGCCGATCCGGTCGGGATCGACGATGCCGCGCGCCTTGACCGCATCGATCCCCGTCATGAGCGAGGAGAGAAGGCTCCAGCGCTCGGCCCAGCCGGCCTGCATCGCCCGATTGAAATCGTCCATCGTCTTGAGGCCGGGTTGCCCGGTGGCGACAAAGGCCGGGCGTTCGAGACTGAGAACCGCCATGCCATGCGCTGCGAACAACTGGATCGGATATTCATCCCCCGTCCCGCCCCGCAAGAAGCCGTCGCTATGATATTGGACTATGACGAGCGGAAATTGCTGGCCCGGCCGCGCATCGGGCGGCAACACCAGATCGCCCCAGGCGGCCAGCCCCCGGTCATTGCGCCAGCGCAGCCGCTCGACCGATCCCAGACGAATATGGGCAAATTCCGGATTGGCAACGAATAGGCTTTGTACCGTGCCATCGGTGAGGGCAATGCGGGCCAGATAGCGCGGCGTGGTCGCATTTTCGCGCAGGCAGTAGAGCGCTGCGCCGCCCTGCACACAGCCCAGCAGCACGTCACGCGTCCGCATGACGATCCGCGGAGCGCTGTCTTCGAGGTTCCAGGCATAGAGGGCCATATCCTCCTTGGCCCATCCCGCGCGCCGCAGAAAATAGAGATGCCCCTGCGCATCCCACCAAAGGCCCTGCACATCGCCAAGGCAGAGCGGCGACAGACAGGGAATTTCCCGACCGGCGCGGTCACGCACATGGATCCGCTCGGGACTGAGCGGGGCAGCGCTTTCGGGCGCGAGCCAGGCGCGCCGCCCGTCCGCAGCTTGCGCCAGAGGCGCGAGGTTGCGGCTCTCCGCAAGTTGTTCAGCCTCCGCCTGCGTCGCCGCTTTTTCCGCGCCGGTCGCGACATCGATCAGCCGGACCTCGACGGCGAGCCCCACGGGTGGCCGCGGCCGGGGTCCGATATTGGGCGCGACGCGCCGGTCATAAAGCCAGCCCCCCAGCCCCTCGGCGTCGACCCCGGCCTTGTCGACCAGGAACGCGGGACGCGAAGCGATCAGCAAGGACCGGCCATCGGCCGACCAGGCAAAAGTCTCGATGTCGACCTTGCTATGGGTGATGGCCCGGGCCTTTCCACCTGCCGTTGGGACGATCCAGAGCTGGGTGACGCCGTCGGCGCGGCGCTGAAAGGCAATCTGTCTGCCGTCAGGCGACCAGCGCGGCGCCCAGACCTCGGGCACACCGGTCGGCATGCGCCCCCCTTCTCCATCCAGACTGGCTGTTGCCATCTCGCCGCCCTGATCGAGCAGCCGGACCGCGCCGTTGCCGCTGACCACCACCAGACCCTGACAATAATCGTTCCGGTCCGGGTCGGCGCGGCGGAGGATGAAGGCGACCTCCTGTCCGTTGGGCGAAGCGCCAAGCGGCGTCGGGGCGCTGAAGGCGGATCCCTCGGGCCGGCCGATATCGCGAAGGCGCACAAGATCCTCGGCATTGATCAGCCGGCTCGCTGCATTTGCTGCGACCGGGCCGGGCAGGAGATCCTTGCATGACGCATCGGCCCGGGCATCCGGGCAGAGCGCAAAAAGGCTGGCGCCCAGAAGTATGGCAGCGCCCGCGCGCATGGTCCGACCGCCGCTCACCAGGCCATCCCCAGCGAAAAGGTGATCAGTCGCCCGATCGGCGCATAATTGGTCGAGTCATAGGTGCTGTCGATATAGGATGTGCTGGCGATTTCCGTCGGCCGGTCGTCGAGCGCATTGATGACCGAGAGCCCCAGTTCCAGGCCTGCAAAGGGGCCGCGCGACAGGGTGTAGCGGGCGGTGAGGTCCAGCGAGCGCATGCCATCGACCGTCACGACATTGGCGGTGCGACGATCCTCGACGCTGCCGATATAGCTCAGGGAGGCGTTGAGGCTGAGTTCCTTGTCGAGCCAGCCCAGACTTGCTCGCCCGCGCCAATGGGGCGGCGTGAATAATTGCCCCGATCGCGGCAACACCGGCTGGTCGGGAAGAAAGCGCTGGTCGAAATGGAGGTAGCTCAGGTTCAGGGATGCATTGAGCGTGCCGCCGCCCAGCGGGCGGACATAATCGGCCAGCATGTCGACGCCCTCGATCGCCTGGCTGCTGGCATTGGTGTAGCGATTATTGACGATCGCCACGACCTTAGCCGGATCGACGGGCAATCCGGTGCGGTTGGTGAAGGTCGCCGCCTGGGCGATAAGCGCGGAGACTGCTGCATCGGCCGGATCATAGGTGATGAAGTCGGCATAGACCGGATCGCGCATCGACTGGGAACTAAGCGCGATCGGCGTGACGATCCGATCCTGATAGCGGGTATTGAAATAGCTTAGCTGCAGCCGCAGCCCGCCGAGCTCGGGCGGATGGACATCCACGCCCAGCGTCCAACTACGGGCCTTTTCCGGCTTCACATCGGGGTTCCCGCCGCTCAGCAGCAGACCGGTCGCATCCGCGCCATAGCCGGTGCCGCCAAAGGCGCTGATAGCCGCGAGCGAAGCGGTCTGCGCCTGATGCTGCTGCATGAGGGTCGGCGCCCGGAAGGAGCGTCCCCAGCTCGCCTTGACTTCGATGGCTCGATTGGGCGCGTAGATAAGCCCCAGCTTCGGGGTCAGCACGTCGCCGATGCCGGGATAATCTTCATAGCGAAGCGCGGCGCTGGCGCTCAGGCGATGGATGCCGGCCCATTCCATGGCGGGCGAGACAAGCGGCAGGCTCAATTCGCCATAGCCATAATAGCTTTTCTGCACGGCGTAGACATTGGCGACATTGCCCAGGCCCTGATTGCCGTCGAGCAGATTGCGACGAAAGCCGGTACCCAGCGCCACGCGCACGGCGCCGGCTGGAAGATGGAAGAGATCACCATCAGCCGCCAGCTCGACCGATTGGCCTTCATTGCAGTAGCAGAGCTGGGCGGATACGACCGGCATGTCGCCGACATAATAGGTGTTTCGGCTGGTGAGCTTTTCATCGCCATAGACGCCCGAAAGACCGACATGCCACTGGCCTGGCAGGTCGAGTGTCAGGGCCGGCGCGATGGCGAAAGAGCGGGTGACCGACGGCTGAATGTAACGGCTGACCGACAGATCGCCGGCCGGATTGCCGGGCTGGACCGTGTGGGTGGTCCGACGGTCGTAAAGAAAGTCGGCGGAAAAATGGAGGGTGCTAGTCAGGTCCTGATGGCCGGCGACAACCACAGCATGATGCTCGAGCGGCGGGAGGATGCTGACGCCGGGACGACCGTCGGCAAAATCCCGTTCATCCGACATGAGCAGGCTGGAGCGGGCATATTCGAAGGAGGCCATGAAGCCCCCGCCCTCCCAGCGCTGTCCGGTTGTCGCGCCATAGCGCTGGCGCGAATAGCCGCCCTGTGTGGCAAGTCCGCCCTCAAGATCGAAACGCAGCCCATCATAATCGCGCCGCAATATGATATTGGCGACGCCCGCGACCGCATCCGAGCCATAGAGGGCCGACGCCCCGTCCGCGACAATCTCGATGCGTTCGACCGCGCCTAAGGGAATGGCCGACACGTCGATCCCCTGGCGCGAGCCATTATAGGCCAGCCGATGCCCATTGAGCAGAGTCAGGGTCGCGTCGCTGCCGAGCCCGCGCAGGTTGATCGTGCTGGCGCCACCGGTATCGATATTGTTGCTGCCGGTGTTGAACCCCACGCCATGGTTGAGCCCGCCGCTGTAATTTTGCGGGATGTTCCGCACCACATCGGCGAGGCTGGTCTGGCCGCTGCGCACGAGATTGTCGCGTTCCAGGCGGATTACGGGCGAGGCGATCGGAGCACCGCGAATGCGGCTCCCTGTGACGACCACAAGCGGATCGGCCTCTTCCCTCTGTGCCGGGGACATCCTGTCCGGGCCTTCGATGATGATGGCGCTGCCCTCGAGCCGATAACGCAGGCCGCTTTGCGCAAGCAATGTCGCCACGGCCTCCTCGGCTGATAAGGTCCCCTTGAGCGCCGGAGCGGCCCGTCCCTGCAAGACTGCGGCGGGCGCGCCTATCGACCGTCCCGATCGAGTAGACACCGCATCGAGCGCATCTTCGAGCGACTGGGCCGGCAGATCATAATCCTGCCGAGGCAGGTCCTGGGCACGGCCGATCGCCGGCGTGAGCGACGAGGCCGTCGCAAGGCATAGCAGGAAGGTCAGGCGACGGGCATTGGACGATCTCATATTCTTCTCCCCCGCCGACGCCACTTTCGGGCCGGCTCAAGGGGAAGGACAGATGACCTTGCCTCTACCCTGGCAGTTTTTTTTACCGCTCTATCAAGCGCATCGCGCCATCCGCCGCGACGTCGATCTTCGCGCCCATGGCGCTGGCCAGCAATTGCGCGGCAGCCCTGGTATCACGCACGTCGAGCGTGCCGCTGAACCGCTTGCTGGCAAGGGCTCCCGTCACGATGATGCGCCCATGCGTGGCATAGCGATTGCAGGCCGCCGCCACGCTTTCGAGGGAGGCATCGGTGAAACGCTGCATGCCGCTCGGCCAATCCTGGATTGCCGACCGGTCCGGTTCGGGCCTGGGCAAGGGGCCGGACCTGCTCACCCTCATGACCTCGCCGGGTGCAAGAAATCGGGTCTTCCCATCATGGTCCGTCCGGCGTACCTCGATCCGCCCTTCGATCAGGGCGATCGCGGCCTTCTCATCCTGCAGGAATATGTCGAAGAGCGTTCCATGGGCGACCACGTCCTGCGCGCCAGCCGTGACGACGAACGGCCGCGGATCGCCATGCGCGACGGCAAAGCGTGCACGGCCGGAGATCAGACGAACGCGCCGTTCCGTGCCTGAATAGGCAAGGTCGATCCGACTTGCGGTATCCAGCGTCACGCGCGAGCCGTCGAGCAGACGAATTGTCTCGATTTGGCCCGGCGCTGTTTCGCGCCGTTGCTCGGGATGCAGCAAGGCCGCTGTCTGCGATCCAGCATTCCTCTGGAGATCGGCTTTCTCCAACCAGAAACCGGCACCGATGACGGCAATAAGGCTGGCCGCCAGAAGGCCGATCAATGCGCTTCGCGTCGCACTGCCACGACTGCGGCCCTTGTCCCGGTCCGACGCAGGTAGCATGCGTCCCATGGCCTCCCAATTGTCGAGCAGTGCATCATAGATGTCAGCGTGCCGGGGATCGGCGCAATACCAGTCCTCGAAAGCGGCGTGATCGGCCGCACTGGTCGGACCGCGCAAGCGGGTGAGCCAGGCCACGGCCTGCGCCCGGATCTGCTCGAGCGGATCGCTATTGGATGAGGTCATCCCGATCAGCGCGCCCGCAGCGCCCGGTCAAGCTGCGCGATTGCCTTGCGCATATGCCATTCCACCCCCTTGATGCTGAGCCCCTGCGCAGCCGCGATATCTCGATAGCTCATACCATCGATGCGATGGGCAAGAAATATCTCGCGGGTTTTCGGCTTGAGCTTTTCAAGCGCCGCCTGCAGCCGCGCCAGCATGTCGCGCGCTTCGAGCGCAGCGATCATGTCAGGTGCGGTAAGTCCTGCTTCCTCTGCTTGTATCTGCTGAGCCAGCGATCGCTGAAGGGCTGACCGGGCGCGATTGCGCAACAAATTGGTCGCTACCCGGCCCAGATAGGCCTCGGGCTCTTCGATCCTGCGCGCCGGATCCCGGCCGGCTTCGGCAAGGCGCGCAAAGCTTTCCTGAACGAGGTCGGCTGCGTCCTGACGGGCCTGGTTGCTGGCGAAATAGCGCTGCAGCCGACCCGACTGGCTGCGATACAGATCTTCAAGGGCAAGGGATGAACCGACGATCAGCCGATCGCTCGGCGGCAAGGGATCTTCGTCTGCAAGGCGCGTGTCACCGATGGCGCGCAAGGCATTGACGATCAGGCGCATGACAACGCTCCCCTCAGCCAGCCCGCGCTGGCGGAGAGCCCTGCCTCCATTTTGGTCTTCCTGCACATGTTCCGGCGCACCTCCTTTCCAAAAGGCGCAGCCGGTCCAAACCGGGTGTTGAGAACATGCCCAAGCATGCGCCGATGCCTTTGGCCGCTAGCGGCTTGGACATGCGCACCGGCCACCCGGCAGAAAACCGGTGGGGAGGATGGGGAGGTTCTCACGCCTCTACGCCGCTTCCACACGGCGCAGCCAGAGTGTAACCAATCGCATCAGCGTGACAAGACATTGCCACGCAAATGGCAATGGCAATCATTCGCGCTGGCCCAAGCGTGCGATCGCGCCGGCCAGACGGGCTTGCGCAATGGGAGGGCCCCCGCAACGGCCGTCCCCGAGCTCTCGCAAACAAATCGCATCACGCGGCCCCTCCCCCTTCCGCATGAGCCCCAGAGACCTGACCAATCCTCCTTGAGCGAGCAACGCCACTTGCTATTCTGACAAAGCGACGACTCAGCAGGAGGCGGCTATGACCACAGCCGACAACGTGAATTATCTGTTGCGAAGAGCGCGGCAGGAGGCCCGCACAGCCAGAGAGGCCATGGCCCGCGGCGATCATATGATGATGATTTATGCCCATCGCGAATTGGCAGTGCGATATGCGGCGAAGGCGTCGGTGCTGCAGCGTGGGCTCATCCTAGTCTGAATTGCCGGCCGGTCGACTGGACCATGCCAGCCGCCCGTCGCAATCAGATCAGCGAGCGATGGCCAGCGGCCGATGGGATCGCGAAAGAGAGGAAGCAAGGCGACGACGAATGCGCGAGGGCGTGCTCCGTTGATCCGCCCGCATCGCCGTCAGCATTGCAAGCGAGGCGCATCATCGGGCCGCTTATGACTCACACATTGGGTCCATGGGCGGCAAGGTCGCGCCGCGCCTTGCTCAGGCATCACGAGCGTCCTGGATCAAGGAAGCCGCATCCAGCGGCAGTTGCGGCCGAGGTTTGTCTCATTCATGCTAGCCAGACATTTATGAAGGCGCATTGCGGAGGCAGGCCTGTGACGCATGAACTGAATGAAGCGTATATCGCCAAACTGCGGCGAGGCATACTCGAAGCCATCTGCGAGGCATCTGTACCGGAAGGAGGCGCGGCAGCGTCGTTCGACAAGACGCTCTACATCGGAACTGTCGAGGTCTGCGAGGTTCTCACAATCACCCTTGCGGAGTTTCTGGAAAGCATGCCGGGGCTTGACAGTCCATCGGATATCCGCGTCGTTTCGGAGAAGATTGCCAAAAATCTGAGATCCGGCATCCAGACTATCAGGCGCATTCGAGTTGAAACCGGGTCAGATCCTTTGCCAACCGTTGCAATTCGGCCAAACTAGAAATTGGAATTCTGCGACGGCAATTATATAAATTCAGATCAATGGATGGGAGTTACATCTACGGTTTTGGCATTTTCAATTCCATGCATGAGAAATTGTTTTATCGGGCACACTCCCCTGATCGGTTTCAGCTGTCTCGATCACGGGAACCTCACCCGTATATTTCAGAGCGATGCGACCCTTCTATATGCGGGTGAGGACCACTTCCTCCTCTGCAGCCCCGACCGTAGAAGAAGCGGGCTCCTGATGCGGTCTTACGTTGGCGTGATACGCGTTGGGGGCAACTTCCTTTAATGGCTGCGGCGCATCCACATAGCCCTGCCAATGAGCGAGGCCCCTGCACGTTCCCTCATCCCCCCGAACCATGACCAGGTCGAGTTCAGCCTGCTCAAGCCGATCGCCACGTGATTTGCCTGATTGCGGAAGAATATTTTCCTTTATGCCTTCTGAACTTCTGCCGAAATGGCTAGTCCGGGCAGCCCGGTTGCCTTGCCGTCCCGGACGCGACATCGGTGCCAAGGAGGATTTCATTCTGCTCATGGAGCCCAGACACAGATTGATGGCAGCGGGACCGCGAGTAGGTCGAGAGATGCTGCCCCGCGCCGTGTCCGGGCGCGCGTCTTTGCGGCTCCCCAGCATGATCAGGCTCAAAATAGGATAGAGGGTCGACCGCGCGTCCGTCGATCCAATATTCGAAATGAAGAGGCGGTCCGGTCGATCTTCCGCTCGAACCGACAAAGCCGATGACGGTAGCGGCATCACCCCCTTCTCCCGGGAGCGCCGCCAGTCGCGAGAGATGGGCATATCTCGTGCGGCGATGGTCGGAATGGGCAATTTCCACCATATTGGCGTAACCGCGTCGCTCGCCGGCAAAGACGACCACGCCATCAGTCGCGGCAACGACCGGCGTGCCCCGCGCGGCGGGTATGTCGATCCCCCTGTGAAATCGCATGTCATGATTGATCGGATCCGCGCGTACACCAAAGGACGAGGATATAGGCGGTAGAAGGTCGCGCGATGATGCTGCCGCAGTTAGCGGCGCGGAAAACAGAGCGGTGACAAGTGCGCTTTGAAGGAAGGATCGCATGTCGGAGTGACGATATACGGGCTGAAAAGCCGTCTGACACATAGCTGCAATATTTGTAATCGCGGCTCGCTAGGGCGAGCGCGGTTTTACGCCGTTTCCGCTCCAGCGCGCGCTGCCTGGCAATGCTACAATCGTGCATCCCCATGTCCGGACCGTCCGTAACCGGCAGGTCGCGACCAGAATTGGCCGGTCAGCGGTCACGATGGAAACGTCTGGGTTTGACAATTGCAGTCATAGGGCGCCTGCTTTTTTCCATGCAACAGAGATCGGTCATACTTAAGGTTTCCGCGTCCGTAGCTGCTTGACCTTTCACATGGCCCGCTCGCCCTGCTGATAGTGTTGATCAAGCGGCTTGACGATCCCGCCATCGAGGGCGCCGCCGGTCACGGTCAGCCAGGCCGCTGCCGGTCAAGAGAATGCGATGCTGGCGACAGGATTAGGGTGTGGTGCGCGTCTGTCTGGCAGCGTCTCAAGCGTAGTGCAGCGTTCGGCCAGCGGCCTGGCTCTGACATCTGCTCGGCCGATCCTGACAGCGTCGAACACGATCATCAATTGCGCGGGCATCTCGCGGGACAGTTTGGCGACATGCGAAGCGTTCGGGTGAAGACGGGCCTGCTCCGCATCGAACGAGACGATCGCCGATCGAAATGATCAATTCCTCGTCGAGTAGCAGGCCCTTCTTGTCCAGCCCGCGAATATGCTCGATCACTTCCGGAAATAGTGACCAACCGATTTCCCGGACTTCGACCAGATCGCGATGTCGTCACCTCCGCGATCAACAAGGGCGCGGAAGCCATCCCACTTCGGCTCATACTGCCATCCTTATAGGTGGGGGAGCGTTTCGACCAGCAGCCTCTATCGGCACGCGCGGAGCTTCGGTTTGATCGACCAATCGAGCAGGTGCTTGCGGGCCATGTGGGGATAATCCTTCGCGGCGCCGTCAGTTTCCTGACGATAGTTCCGCCCTACTAAGCCAGACTGTAAGAAAATGGGTGAACTACATAGCAGGCGTGAGGCCGCAATGTTTGGCGGACGCCTCCGAGCCGCTCGTCCGCCACTCATCCTCACCCGCGTTGCAGCGAGCGCCCGTTGTCGACAGCATCAGAAGCAACTCCCCACCAAAAAGCCTTTAGCGGAACGACGCGGACTAACATGTGTTAGTTAGCTGCCAGAGCATCACTTTATCGGGTGAGAGATGGCGAGCCGTTACTGTTCGGAGGCCGGCATGCAGAATTTTTCCGCCCAAGACACTTTGATCCGAAAGCTTACCATCCACTCGCAATTATCCCCTGCAGAATCGGCAGCGATCTCAGCGCTGCCCGTGCGGGTCACGAATTATGAACGGGGCTCGTTTATCTCCCGGCAAACAGATTTCGATAGGGACGCCTTCGTGATGCTGAAGGGGATCGCATGCTTGCAGCAGACGACGAGGGCTGGCGTTCGCCAGCTTCTAACTGTGTACCTGTCTGCCAACGTCGCTAATGTAGATGCCGGCTTTGCTGAGGAAACACAGGATGTCATCGCTATAACGCCGGTCGAGGCAGCGCTCATTTCTCTCGATGCACTGGACCAAATATTTACAGAATTTCCCAATGTCGGAACGGCCTTTCGCCGAGAAGCAGCTGTTGAGCTAGCTTTGCTGCAATCGCGCCTAGTGAGTCTTGGACGATGTAATGCGCGGCAGCGTATAGCCCGGTTTGCCTGTGAGATGGCTTCGCGACAAAAGGCGTCGGGTGCGAGCCAATCTCAATCCATTGAATGGCCTTGGACACAGGAGGAACTGGGAGATCTGACAGGGCTAACAGCGGTTCATGTTAACCGGACGCTGAAGAATTTGCGGGAGGATGGCGTTCTCACAATTTCCCGCGGTAGCCTTCAGGTAACGGACTGGAACGCGATCGAGCTTGCAGCCGGACTGATTAGAAATTCCTAGATTCAAAAACGACCTGCATTTCACAAGTGTCTGGCCGATCTATCCCTTCAGCCGACGCCCGCTGAGTAGCGATCCATATGATTGAACGAATTGATTTCGATTGGGTCGACTGTCATCCTTCGATCATTGCCCGGATCCGCGTTGCAAGGGCTTCCATCGCAAATGGCTTGGTTATCATCTCCATACCGGGTTCAAGGAAACCAGAGGCAAGAGCCGCATTTTCAGCGTAGCCAGTCATGAAGAGAATCTTGAGTGCCGGCCGCAGGTCGCGCGCTGCATCAGCAACCTGTCGTCCATTCAGGCCCGGCAGCCCGATATCGGTCACGAGCAAGTCAATCCTGCGCCTGGACTGAAGGATTTCGAGGCCCTTTGGCCCATCGGCAGCCTCCAGCGCCTGGTAGCCCAATTCCTTGAGCTCTTCAATGATCAGCCCGCGGACGATCGGTTCGTCTTCGACGACAAGGACGACCTCGCCGTCATCAGCCATGTGCGCGTCGGTTAGCTGGGGCGCAGGTTCATCCGTTTCTTCGGTGCCGCGGAACCGGGGCAGATAGAGCTTGAACGTCGTGCCTTTTGCGACCTCGCTGTAGATTTTTGCGTAGCCTTCGGACTGTTGCGCAAAACCGTAGATCATTGATAGACCAAGTCCGGTGCCCTGACCGATCGGCTTGGTCGTGAAGAAGGGCTCGAATGCTTTGGCGATGGTGGCGGCATCCATGCCCACGCCGGTGTCGGTCACGCAGATGCAGACATATTGGCCCGGATTGACGCCCCGCTGGCGCGCTGCATAGGCGCTATCGAGATGGGCGTTGCAGGTTTCGACCGTCAGTTTGCCCCCATCGGGCATCGCGTCGCGAGCGTTGATCGCAAGATTGAGGATCGCGCTTTCAAGTTGATTGGGATCGCATTTGGTAATCCACAACCCACCGGCGAGAGCAAGCTCGAGTTCAATTCGCTCGCCCAGGGTCCGACGCAGGAGATCCTCCATGGACGCTACAAGGGTATTGGCACGCACGGGCTTGGGATCGAGCGGCTGGCGCCTGGAGAAAGCTAACAGGCGGTGGGTGAGACCCGCCGCCTTGTTAGCGGCGTTGGACGCGCCGGCGATGTATCGATCGAGTTCGGTGACGCGCCCCTGCATCACACGACGCTGAATAATTTCCAGGCTCCCGGTGATGCCTTGCAGGAGATTATTAAAGTCGTGAGCGATGCCACCGGTCAGCTGTCCGACCGCCTCCATCTTTTGCGACTGACGTAGCGCGGCTTCGGCGTCGGCCAGGGCGGCCGCTGCCTCCGCTGCCGCGGTTATATCTCTGCCAAACCCATAGAAGGTGCCGCCCTCGGGCACAGTTGTCCATTTGATTAAGCGCTCATGACCATCCTTGGCGCGCAACCGCGTCTGGTATTCGAGCATAGACTGCCCGGCGGACAGCGTCCGCACCCGCTCGCCCCAAAAAGCTTCGTCGTCGATCATGAAGTCTGTGCTGCGCTTGCCGAGCGTCTCTTCACGGGTCCAGCCAAGCGTCTTGGTCCAGGACGGGTTGACGTCGGTGATGTGACCCTGGCTGTCGGTGACCACCTTTAGGATAGGAGACAAACTCCAGGTCCGATCCCGATCGCGCAGAAGTTGGCGCTCCTGCGTGATATCCCGCCCGACGGCGTGAATGCGGTCAGCATCTGGAACTGCAGTCCATGCGAGCAACCGATAATCGCCACTATTCGTGCGATAGCGGTTTTCAAAAGCGAGCGTGGTCACACCGCGCGAAAGCTTTTCCACCTCTTCCTGCGTGCTACTGATGTCATCGGGATGGAGAAAATCTCCCAAATTCTTTCCGACCATTTCCTGTTCGGTCCACCCAAGGAGGCGCCGCGCTGACGGGTTGACCGCTGTGATGACTCCACCGAAAGTGCATACCAGCATAAGGTCGCGAGATATCGACCACAGGCGATCGCGATCTGCTGTGCTCTCGGCCTGGCTGAGCTTTTGTTCGTGAATATCCGTGTTCGTACCAATCCAACGGATGATCCCGCCGGCATCATCGCAAATCGGTACAGCCCGCACCAAATGCCATCGATACCTGCCGTCAGCGGCACGGATGCGATATTCCGTTTCATAAGGCTTCGCCGAGCTTAATGAGAATTCCCATTGCTCGGCCGCCGCGGATACATCATCGGCATGGACGATTTCGGTCCAGCCATTCCCTATCAGGTCTGGCTCGCAAACACCGCTATATTCGATCACCCGGTCATTGAACCAATCGAGATTCCCATCGGGGGCTGCCGTCCAGATATGGCTGGGAAGCGCCTGCGCGAAGGTCCGGAACTGAGCTTCGCTGGCACTCATCGCCGCTTCGGCCCGCATGCGGTCGGTGACGTCGATGCCCGACACGAAGATGCCAGTAGTCTCGCCTTTTTCGTCTGCGACCGGTTGATAGACGAAATCAAGACGGCGTTCGAGCGAGGGATCGTCAGGCGACCCCTCAAGCCGAAATGGCGCTCCTGTGGCCTGGAACACTTCTCCGCTAACATACACCTTGTCGAGAATGGCCACGAAATTTTGCTGCAAGGCTTCAGGCAGCACGTCGGCGATCGGTCGGCCGATCACGTCTCGGCCGCCGACCAAGGCTTGGTAGGCGGGATTGGTCATCAGGAACCGATGCTCCGAGCCTTCCAGCAGGGCCATGAAGCTCGGACTATGCTCAGCCATTTGAAGCAGCTTGCGGCGCTCGTCAGCGATACGCTCATTCGCGAGCACGGCCTTCGTGGTCTCGAGGACGATGGCGATAACGCCCAGAACGGAGCCATCATCGTCAAACGCCGGGGAATATTCGATGTCGGTCCAGAGGCGGCGTGGCGTGCCATCGCGGATAAGGGTCAGCTCCTGATCCTTATAGGAGAGCGTCCCGCCACCCTGATAGACTTCGCGCATGACGTTGGCGTTGAAGTCGGCAACCTCGTGCCAGCCTTGAAGGACATCACATCCCAGCAAGCTTGGGTGCCGGTCTCCCGCAAACGCACGATAAGCGTCATTATAAATCATGACGCCCTTAGGGCCCCAAAGCGTAACGATTGGGGCTTGCGAGTGCAGCACGAAGGCCAGGTTCGCGCGCATCGCTGCAGGCCATGTTGCGATAGGGCCGATGCTGGTTCTGGCCCAATCGAAGTCAGCGATGATGGAACCCATTTCGCCGCCGGAAGCGAGAAATGCCGAAGCGTTATGATCGCCGCCTGAGTTCATAAACCCGACTTGCGTCCCCTCAAATTCATTCATCAGGCTTTCGCTCTGTTTGATTGCCGCGCCGCCCGCAGCGCGCGCGCGAGCCCATCGGCGGTGTAGGGCTTGTGGAGCAAGTCGAAACCGTGCGTTCCTTCCGCTGCCAGAACATGACTATATCCGCTGGTAAGAACCACCGGCAGGTCCGAAAAGCGCGCGCGCAATATTTCGGCAAGCTCGATACCCGACATGCCGGGCATGACAACATCGGTAAAGACGATATCGAAACGCTCGGGATCGGCTTCGATGAGAGCCAGAGCATCCTTGGCGCTCGACACCCAGATATTGCCATATCCCAAGTCGCCGACCAGCTGGGCTGCAAATTCACCGACTAGCTGATTGTCCTCAACCAAAAGGACATAGCGCTCCTGACCCGGTTGCGGCTCGGTTGGCGGAGATAAGTCGGCCGACCGGCTCAGCGGCTTTTCCTGCGCGTGGGGAAGATAGAGGATGAAAGTCGCGCCTTTGTCGATTTCGCTT
>JAESGL010000273.1_pt1 | contig 37528 bp, 35 predicted proteins | sample 9269711 | NCBI WGS metagenome assembly JAESGL01 (sample SAMN14515918, study PRJNA621676) | algae metagenome | isolation source: Kastovskya adunca ATA6-11-RM4 and co-occurring heterotrophs from soil and... | place: Chile: Atacama Desert | collected 2011-06-27
GCGGACGCTAGCTCGCGTCACGCGAGCGAGGCCAACTCCAGTGTAGCACCAAGGAAATTTGTCATGCGTTTCAAGAATGTGTCGAAATCAGCCTGTCCCGTTCGTCCTGACGGAATGAGGCAGGTCAACGCGCATAGCATCAGTCACATGCGTGTTGAGATGGCTTGCTAGTTTTGCTCCACAACCAAAGGAATGGGTCATGAAAGTCGTTGCCAATATAGATTTCGACGGCGATTGCCGCGAGGCGTTCACCGCCTATGCCAGCATCCTTGGCGGCGAGATCCGCGGAATGTTGAGTCATCGCGACATGCCAGGAATGGCCGAAGGCGTACCTGAGGATCGCCTGGACCGGATCGTTCATGCTTGGATCGAAATCGGCGACCAGGCGCTGATGGGTCAGGACATGCAGGATTTTTCCGGCCGCAGCGGCTACAGCGTCACCGTCGCCGCTGATTCTGTTGAGGAGGCTCGTCGCATTTTCGACGCGCTGTCCCAAGGGGGCACCGTGCTCATGCCCTTCGAGCCGCAGCCATGGTCTCCAGGGTTCGGCGTGACCATGGACCGCTTCGGTGTCACCTGGGTTATCGACTCGCCAGCGGAAAGCTGAATTTACGCGGGCAAGCTGAGCGAGATTTCTGCGCATGTAATAAACGGGCCGACTCTCCCTATGGGAACGAGGCCCCGCTCCTGTCGTTGTTCTTTGAACGACGACAGGAGCATGCATGAAACAGCAAGCAGCGGCCTGGGTATTCGCCGCCTTCGTGGTCCTGGCGCTACCCTTTGCGGTACTGCTCGCCGGTGAGAGGGTCGAGGGACGCAACCTGCTGTGGGATTTCTCCATGGGGCTTGGCTTTGGCGCCCTGGCCCTCACCGGCATGCAGTTTGCCCTAACCGCTCGCTTTCGCGCGCTGACCTACCCCTTCGGTGCCGACATCGTCTATCTCTTCCACCGCTATCTCGCGCTGGGCACGCTGGGTGTCATCCTTGGACATTTCGGCATTCTCTACTTCTGGTTCGAGGCGGAACTTCGTGAGCTCAACCCGCTGGAGGCGCGGTGGGAGCTGACCTCGGGACGGGTGGCACTCGTTGCCTTTGGTCTCTTGGTGGTGACGTCCGAGTTCCGCAAATGGCTCAAGCTTGAGTACGAGTTCTGGCGCTACGTGCATTTTGGGCTCGCCGTCATCGGCTTCGGGGCCGCGATCGCCCATGTCCTTGGCGTCGGGCGCTTCACCGCCGCCGTAGAAACGCGGGCCCTGTGGCTCGGCGTCACCTTGGCGTGGGTGCTGCTGCTGGTGTGGCTGCGCGTCGGCAAGCCCTGGCTACAGCGGCGCAATCCCTGGCGGGTGGTGAGTAACACAGAGGAGCGCGGCGGCGCCCATTCCCTGGTGTTCGAGCCATTGGGCAAGCCGCTGAAGCCATGGAAACCCGGCCAGTTCGTATGGCTCACCTTCGCAGGCTCGCCCTACCAGCTGGACGAGCACCCCTTCACCATTGCCAGTGCCCCCGAGGAAGGGCCCAACGTCACGCTCTCCATCAAACCCCTTGGGGATTTCTCCAATGCGGTTGTCAAGGCTAAGCCCGGAGACATCGGCTATTTGGAAGGGCCATTCGGCGTCTTTACCACGGAGCGGGAAAAGCCGGTGGGGGGTTTCGTAATGATTGCCGGGGGCATCGGCATCACGCCCATGCTCTCAAACCTCAAAGCCATGCAGGCGCGAGGTGATGACCATCCGACAGTACTGTTTTATGCCAATCCTGATTTGGAAAGCGCCGCGTTTCGCGAGGAACTGGCAGAGATGCAGAAGAGCCTTAACTTCAAGCTCGTGCATGTGGTGGAGGATCCGCCGCCCGGTGCCAATGTCGAGAAAGGCTATGTGACTCGCGAGATCCTCGAAAAGCACCTCCCCGGCGATCTCGATGGCTACAAGTTCCTCCTTTGTGGCCCCACGCCGATGACAGAAGGGATCAAATCCACTCTCGAGGAGATGGGAGTGCCCGATAGCAACATCGATACTGAAGTTTTCGGCATGGTATGAGGAGCTAGAGCAATGAGAACTCGGCTGGCACTGATCCTTGCCATTGCACTTATTGCGTTCGTCGTCGCTCTCGCGCTGGGCTTCGGCGTGGTGCTCAACGTTTGACGCCGGATGGTGCCCGCCACAGCAGTAAGCCACCGCAATCACGCGGGAATCGTCTGAAACAAAAAGGGCCGCCCCGGAGGGCAGCCCATTTTTTAGTTCAGTCATCACAGGGATGACTGGTGCGGTCGAGAAGACTCGATTTTCGCAGCCTCGCGAGAGGTTACCAAAGAACACAGTATTTTCAATTCACTACAGTCTACTGCAGATTCATCGCTATACGACCGTCTAGGTGAACTTCTATACGAGTAGGTGGAGATTTTGTCCCAAGGGCGGGTGTCAGGTTTGCCAGAACTGACAGCAATTCCGATGGTAATCGGTTCCGCTGGCAGCACTTGGTGGCAAACAAGCTCCGCATCAGATTAAGATTCCGCCTCTGCATAGGGTCCGCGAGGCTTCTTCACTGCCTTGCCGCCGAGCTCCGATCAGGTGTCCCGCGCCGGGCTCGATGTTAGGCACTCAGGCTGCAATGGGCATAGGCCGCATTAAGCGCTGCGATTATGTCAGCCGCGGCGTGCTGGTTTCGCAATCCTACCTCAAGGATTCTGGAGCCCTCCGTCTGAAAGCCCATATAGCCGTTGTGCCGAGGTCGTACCCAAGCCCCTTCCAAGGTAGGCCATGTGTCTCGATAGAAGTCATGCACTGGTCTATTGACCCCGTCATCCTTCCAAGCAGCAGCATGCCCAGGCTGCCCCCCAGCCCGGGCAAAGGTGCTTGTCTGCACCTCCGCCCCTGCTACCCAGAAGGCGTAGGCGATGGCTTCACGTGCATGCTCGGAAAATGCTGAAACCGCGATGCCGGTGCCGCCAAGCGCAGATCCGACAGGACCGTTCTTTCCCAATACAGGGATGTTAGCGAAAGCGATTCGATGCGCCCTGAAATCATCCATGGCGTAGCTCACATAGCCATAGGTGAAGGGGATAAGGACTTCGGGCCCCGCCCCTGAAGCAAGTGCATCCAGGGCAGCGATGGGGTCCATGTCCCAGCACTCGGGACGGACATGTGCCATCAGTTCAGCAAGTTCATGTATCACACGCTCGCCAACCCCCGGCTCTACGAGGCGGTCGCCCGCGCTGGACGCGCAGGGCGCTCCCAGGTTTGCGGCAAGCGTATAGAAGCACATGAGGTTGTGCGGAGAACGCATTGGGATCAGCACCCTACCCTCTCGCGCCATTTGCAGGACTTCATCCCAGCGACTTACCGGCCCCTTGAGTGCATCCGCGCGATAGGCCTGAACCTGCGTCGCCGCGTCGATCGGCAGAGCCCACTGGTGGCCGCGCCAGAAATAGCTCGGGAAAGACTGCCCAACCGAATTGGCAGCAAGGGCCGCGAGTTCGTCGGTGCGGTCGGGTCGGCCAAGCGGCAAAAGGCAATTCTCGTCAGCGATTTGCCCAGCATGCGGATGGTCCACGACGATGAGGTCATATTTGCGGGCGAGATCTTCGACCGGATAACTCTCGAAATCCTGCAGACTGCGCTGCTCCCAGATGATCTCAACGCCGGTTTTGCGCCGCCACTCCTCGGAAGTTGCAACCATGGGATCAAAGCCGCGGGGGTGGCGCCAGGTCATGCCTTTAAGCGTCGTCAATTCAGTCTCCCAGGAATAGAAATGCAGTCGCGCGCGTCAGGTGTTCTGCATGGTTGACGTAAGTTCATCAGCGGCGGTGATGACCTTGTGGAGCACCACGTCAATCGAGAGCCGCATCCGCTTCTGCGGCAGGAAAGGAACCGTGATGGCTCCCAATGGCTGCCCTGCCCCGTCCAACACGGGTTTGGTGAGGTTAACCACGCCCGCAGTGACGTCGCTTTCCCGCCGTTCAAACCCGTCACGCCGGATGCACTCGAACCGGTTTTCGAAACCTCTGCGCTCAAGTTCCGTCAAAGCTTCGAGCAGCATCTTCTGGCGCGAAGGCACTGACAAGGCGGCCATTGCCACACCGGAACTCGTTTCCATGGCAGGGAAACGGGAACCAACCTTTACGGTGTAGTGCATCGGCATGGGGCTGTCGGCCTGCGCCAGAATGACCAACGACGTGCCGGTTATGGTGGCGAGATGACACGACTGATCCGTTTCTCCAGCAAGGCGCTGGAGAATCGGAGTTGCCTGGTGGATCAGCCGCTGCAGCGGCGGATGCCTTGTGGCGATCTCGTAGAGCTTAAGCGAGAGGCTGTAGCGGTCGGTGACTTCGTTGCGCCGCAGCACGCCGAGGCGGTGCAGGGACACTACGATGCGATAGATTTGGCTGGTGGACCGTCCCAGTCGCATCGCCATGTCGGTAACCGTCAGCCCCGACACCTCCCCTGCCACGAGGTCGATGATGTCGAAAGCCTTGTCCACCGCCGGGGCCGAATAGCTGGGCTGCCCGCCAAGCGTTTCGGTTTCGTCGAACTCGCTCATGTCCCCTCCCCTACAGGTACGCCAATCCAGTGCTGAGCACAGGAATGCCGATCAGGCACAAAGCGAAGACAAGGTAGGCAAGGATCATGGGCCAGACGGCACGCATGAAGTCGGTCAACGGTGTCTTGGTAACGGTGCAGGTGGTGAACATGATGGTACCCACCGGTGGCGTGACGCCACCAAGGTGCGCCATCAGCACAAAGACCACCCCGTACTGAACAGGATCGATGCCAAGCGCATTCGTAACCGGCAGGAAGATCGGCCCAAGGATCAGGATCAGTGCGGTGCCCTCAATAAATGCTCCGGCGACGAGCAGGACGACGGCAATAAGCATCAGCAGCAGGAGCGGGTTGTCCGTGAACGAGAGCAGGCCCTCGGCAATGGTCTGGGGCACCCGTTCGAAGGTCAGGACCCAACTGAAGGCGGCGGAGGCAGCGAGGACGAGGATAATGGCCGCAGTGGTCGAGATGGTCGAGCGCAGTGCGATCCAGACCTGCTTCCAGGAAGCTTCCCGGTATGCCAGCACGCAGATGAGCGTGTAGACCACGGCGACACCTGCCGCTTCCGCCGGTGTGAAGACGCCGCCACGGATTCCCACGATGATGAGCACCGGCAGAAGAATAGCCGGCAGCGCACCAATGAAACTGCGCAGGAGCGATGGGTCGCCCGGTTGCCGATGTGAGGGAGGGTCCCATTTGTGGCGACGGGCGGTGAAATAGGTCTGCGCCATCATGACCGCAGCCAGCACGAGACCCGGCAGGATGGCACCAGCGAACAGCGCACCAATTGAAGTGTTAGTGACAAAGCCGAAGAGTATGAGCCCAATTCCCGGAGGGATCATCGGCGCTATCAGGGAAGACATCGCAGTAATGGCGCTGGAGTACCCAAGCGGATAGCCGCGCTTGGTCATCTCCGGTACCAAAATCTTCGCCTGCATGGCGGCATCACCGTTGGCCGAGCCGGACATGCCTGCAAGCAACGTGGATAGCAGGATATTGGTCTGCGCCACGCCACCCCAGATTCTCCGGGTAAGTGCCGAGGCAAATTCCAGCACCCTCCTGCTGATCCCGGAGATGTTCATCAGTTCACCGGTTAGAATGAAGAGAGGCACCGCCAACAGCGGAAAACTCTGTGTGCCTTGCACGATCCGCTGAGCTAGCACGACATCCATGACGGCCGGCTCAAGCAACACATAGGCTACCGACAGGCTCAGGAGGATCAGACCCACCGGAACACCGAGCAGCAGAAGAACGATGAAGAGTATTGCGATAAGCCAAAGCATTGTCACCGGCCCCAGTTCGCAAAATGGCGCACGATGCGCCCGCAATAGGAGAGGGTAAGCAGGCCGAAGCCCAGGGGCATGGCTGCATAGAGCCAGCGCGCAGAGATGCGCAGCGAGGAGATTTGTGCACCTGTGCGCTGAAACAACTGATAGCCGATCCAGGCTAGGTAAGCGCTGAGAACCAGAACAAGGAAGTAGCGAATGGCGACCAAGACATGCCGAAGCGCTTCGCTGGAGAGGCCGGGGACAAGATCGAGTCCCATATGGGCTTCATCATGATCGGCGATGATGAGACCGACGAAAACGAGCCACGCAAAGAGCAGGGTAGACAGGTCAAAGGAGAAGAGCATCGGCGCGTTCAGGATGTAACGCATGACTACCGCTGCAAAGACCACGCCGACGAGCACCACGAGGCAACCCACTGCCAGGGCGATCAGTAGCCGGTCCAATCCTCGCAGCGCAGTGTCAATAAACTGCGAAAGAGCTGTCACCTTCTCCTCCCTTTAGGGCTGGCCCGGATGTTACCGGGCCAGCAGCTTGCCTATTCGCCGTCGACGATCGCCTTGGCGCGTCCGTAGAGCCCTTCACTCCACTCTGGGAAAGCTTCGGCGATACCTGCCGCGCGCTCAGCGAACGCGGCACGATCCACGTCCGAGATGATGGTCATGCCTCCGTCCGCAAGCTGTTGAATGCCTTGCTCATAGCTGGCTATGGAAGCCTCCGACATCCGGTCACAGGCGGCGCTGGCTTCTTCCTGGAAGATTGCCTGGTTCTCCTCCGAGATGCTGTCGAACCAGGAAGCGCTGACCGTGACCGGAACAATGTCCATCATGTGGTTGGTCTGGGTCAGGTACTTCGCGTTCTCATAGTGCTTCTGGTCGATTATCGCCGAAGGCGGTGCTTCGGCAGCATCGATTACCCCCTGGGCCAAGGCGCTGTAGACATCAGGCCATGGCATCGGGGTGGCGGCGCCGCCAAACACCAGGCGCACCATCTCGGTGTAGATCGTGACCGGTTGCACACGGATGCTGAGGCCCTCCGAATCAGCGGGAGAGCGGACCTCTACGTCACGCGTATAAAGGTCGCGCACTCCAAAATGGGCGTAGCACAGTACCTTAATGTTGCTCTCGGCAACCTTGGCTTCCAGCTCCTGAATCAAGTCGCTGCCGAGCAGGCGTTTAGCCCCTTCAAAGTCCGAGTACATAAAGGGGTAGAGGACGATGGAATAGTCGGGCGCATAGTCGGCAAGCATTCCAATGCCCACCTGTCCCATCAGATCGGCACCGAACGACATCTGTTCGGTAACTGCACCATTCTCACCAAGCTGACCGCTGGGGAACAGCTCAATGCTCACCTCGCCATTGGTGCGCCCGGAGATGGCCTCCGCCATTTCCTGCGCTGCCACATGCACGAAGTGCTCCGGTGAATTCATGTGCGCGAAGCGGACGACGGATTGAGCTTGGGCCGGAGTCGCCGTCAATGCAGTTGCAATTGCGAATACCGAAGCGGTGGACAGCAGTTTCATAGATATCTCTCCCTTCGCTGCAAAACCTCCCGCAGCGACGTTTTTCATATATGACAATTGTTTTTCATAGAGCGACGGGATAGCACTGTCAACAAATCACGCCCCAGGAGGAAAGATGACCAATCTGCAGGGAAAAACGGTTTTCATCACCGCAGCGGCGCAGGGCATCGGGCAAGCTTCGGCTCTGGCGTTTGCTCAGGCTGGCGCCTCGGTTGTTGCCACCGACATCAACGCTGAACGCCTCACGGCACTCCAAGGTACTCCCAATGTCCAAACGTGCGTTCTCGACGTTCTCTCCGACGAAGCGGTCAAAGAGGTTGTCGCCGACATCGGGCGCATAGATGTGCTGTTCAACTGCGCTGGCGTTGTGCATTCCGGAACGGTGCTCGAAATGACAGACGCCGATCTGGAGCTCGCCCTCAACCTCAACGTCAAAGCACAGATCCGAACGATCAAAGCCGTGCTGCCGCAGATGCTTGAGCGCAAGGACGGCGCCATCATCAACATGGCAACAGTGGCCAGTTCGGTTAAAGGCGTACCCAACCGGGCAGCTTATTCCATATCGAAGGCCGCCGTTATCGGACTGACCAAATCCGTCGCTGCTGACTTCACAACCAGCAACATCCGTGTCAACGCGATCTGTCCGGGTACGGTGGACTCGCCAAGTCTGCATGAACGCTGGTCCGCAACAGGCGACTTCGAGGCCGCAAGGAAAGCATTCATTGCGCGACAGCCGATTGGTCGCATCGCCCGCCCCGAAGAGGTGGCCGATCTCGCGGTCTATCTCGCCGGAGCAACGTACACCACCGGGCAGATCCACGTCATTGATGGCGGCTGGACAGCCTAAAGCACCACTGCATTGCCGCCCAACTAGAGGACCTTTCATGAAACTGCTCCGCATTGGTGCCAAGGGCGCCGAAAAGCCCGCCCTCCTCGCCGAAGATGGCTCAATCCGTGATCTCTCTGGCGTGGTCAGCGACATCGGGGGAGCGACCCTGTCCGATGAGGGCCTGGCGAAGGTTCGGGCGGCCGACTGGCAGGCCCTGCCGCAGCTGGATGCCGGCGAACGGATCGGGCCCTGCGTGGCCAATGTGGGCAAGTTCATCTGCATCGGCCTCAACTATGCCGACCATGCCGCCGAAACCGGCGCTCCCATTCCCGCCGAGCCGATCATCTTCATGAAGGCCACGAGCGCCATCATCGGGCCCAATGACGACGTGATCATCCCCAAGAACGCGATCAAGCCGGATTGGGAAGTCGAGCTGGGCGTCATCATTGGCAAGGAAGCCCGCTATGTCGAAGAGGCCGAGGCCCTCGACTATGTCGCCGGATATTGTGTGGTGAACGACGTTTCGGAACGCCATTTCCAGACCGAGCGCGGCGGGCAGTGGGACAAGGGCAAGGGCTGCGATACCTTTGGGCCCATCGGTCCTTGGCTGGTAACCCGCGACGAAGTCGCTGACCCGCAGAATCTGGGCATGTGGCTGGAAGTCGACGGCAAGCGCTACCAGGACGGCTCAACCAAGACGATGATCTTCGGCGTCGCCAATGTCGTGAGCTATGTCAGCCAGTTCATGAGCCTGCAGCCGGGCGACATCATCACCACCGGCACGCCTCCGGGCGTCGGCATGGGCATCAAGCCCGAACCTGTCTGGCTCCAGCCGGGCAATGTGATGCGCCTGGGGATCGAGGGGCTTGGCGAGCAGACCCAGAGCGTCAAAGCCTACCAGGGCTGATATGCGGCCCGGAAGGAATGCGTCTCCAAACCGCGTTCCTTCCTGTGGCCCTCTCCCGTTGCGCTTCAAGCCACGGGAGCGGCTATTGACTTGATGCTTGTATGATGTCTAATAACGTACGTCTGCGACGACCCCAAACGGGGCGGCACACGGGAGGTTTTAAGATGAAAAAATGCGCCCTCGCGCTACTGATGGCCACAACCATGTTCGCCGGTGTAGCGCCCACTATCGCTGCAACACCTGCAGATCAGCTCGTGATCGGCATGAGCATGAACAACATCCTCACTCTTGACCCGGCGGCCGTGGCTGGCCGCGAGACCACTGGAGTGATCACCAACGTCTACGATACGCTCGTTCGCCTGGACCCGGTTGAGCGTACGCAGGTGAACCCCGGGCTTGCCGAGAGTTGGGAGATCAGCGAAGACGGCACAACCATAACGTTCAACTTGCGAGACGATGCTGTGTTCGCCTCGGGCAACCCGGTGACAGTCGATGACGTGCTCTGGTCGTTTAAGCGCGTCGTCAGCCTAGGCCTCGTCGGCAATGCCACTTGGCAGGCCTATGGCTTCAACGCCGACAACTTCGATGAGCATGTCCAGGCCGACGGTAATTCCATTGTGATCACCGTGCCGCAGGAAGTCGATCCGCAACTGATCGTCTACATGATGGGCAAGTCTGGCGCTGGCTCCGTCATCGATTCCAAAACAGCCTTGGCCAATGAGGTCGACGGTGACATGGCTGCTGGTTGGCTGACCACCAACGCAGCTGGCTCGGGCCCGTTCACTCTCGCCAACTGGACGGCCAATGACATCATCATCCTTCAGCGCAACGAGAATTATTGGGGCGACCCCGCGGAAATGTCTCGTGTCATCTACCGGCACATGCCTGAATCCCAGACCAAGCGCCTGATGATCGAGCGCGGTGACATCGATGTCGCCCAAGACCTCTCAGTTCCCGACCTCGCTGCGCTCAGCGAGAACCCCGATGTCGACGTGCAATCGATCAGCTCTGCTGGTTTTTATTATCTCGCCATTTCGATGAAGGACGAGAAGTTCCAGGACCCCAACGTCCGCCTGGCGTTGCGCCACCTCATCGACTACGAGGGTATCAACGAGACCATCATGCCGAACTACGGCATTCTGCACCAGCGCCCCATCTCGCCGGGCGTGCTCGGCTCCATGGACAACCCAGGTTACGAACTGGACGTCGAGCTCGCTAAAGAATACCTCGCCAAGGCGGGTTACCCGGACGGGTTCGAAACCGAACTGTTGGCACTCAATGAGCCGCCGTTCATAGACATCGCCACTGCTGTCCAGGCGACGCTCGCTCAGGCCGGGATCGATGCTGACATTGTCACGGGTACCGGTAACCAGGTCTATGGGCCCATGCGAGAACGCAACTTCGAGATGATTGTGGGACGTGGCGGCGGCGGCGTGGAGCCGCATCCGCACTCGAACCTCCTTGCCCTGGTAATCAATCCCAACAACGCTGACGACGCAGGCCTCTCCGGTTCGATCGTCTGGCGCACGTCCTTCCAGGACGAGGAGCTCAATCGCATGGCACAGGAGGCGCTCCTGGTGCGTGATCGGGAAGCTCAGGAGGCGGCCTACAACGCAATCCTCGAGCGCTACGAAGAGATCGTTCCGGCGCTTCAGCCAATCTCGGCGGTGGTCGACACCGTGGCGTTCCGCTCCGATGTCGAGAACTATCAAGAGCATTATGGCTGGACGACACGCCTCGAGGACGTCAGCAAGTCGCGTTAAGCGCCCGTACAATCACCTCGTGCCCGCCTCTTGCGGGCACGAGCACTCGATGGGAGAGACCGCAGTGAAGCCCGCGATGCTCCGCCTTCGTCCGCAGATTACCGGCGGCGCTACCTTTATCAGCTCGATCATCCTTACCCTCTTCGGCCTACTGGTTCTGACCTTCATCATCGGACGCATGATGCCGATTGACCCGGTACTCGCCATCATCGGTGACGAGGCGCCGCAATCAACGTATGATCGCGTCTACCAGCAGCTCGGACTCGACCAGCCGCTGCACGTCCAGTTCTTCCGCTTCGTCTCGGACGTGCTGCGCGGCGACTTCGGCGTCGCCCTCCTGACGGGCAGGCCGGTCATTGATGACATCGTACGGGTTTTTCCCGCCACCATTGAACTAGGCACCGTTGCCATTGTAATCGGCGCTGGCTTCGGGGTACCAATTGGTGTGCTCGCAGCCGTTCGGCGCGACCGGCTTTCGGACCATTTGATTCGCTTCTTCTCTCTGATCGCGTATTCAACACCAGTCTTCTGGCTCGGCCTGATGGGGCTTTTGGTGTTCTACGCCTATCTCGGCTGGTCCGGCGGCACCGGCCGCGTCGAGATCTTCTACACCGGCATTGTCCAGCCAATTACGGGCTTCCTACTCATTGACAGCGCGCTCACTGGAAGCTGGGACGTTTTCCAGAGTGCCTTGCGCCACATCTGGTTACCCGCACTTGTCCTTGGGCTCTCCTCAATGGCCTATATCAGCCGGATGACGCGGAGCTTCATGCTCGAACAGCTGAACCAGGAGTACGTGCTGACCGCCCGTATCAAGGGACTCTCCGAGGGAGAGGTGATCTGGCACCACGCCTTCCGCAACATTCGAGTCCAGCTCGTCACCATCGTCGCTCTGGCTTATGGGAGCCTCCTCGAAGGCGCTGTCCTGATCGAAACCGTCTTCTCGTGGCCGGGCTTCGGCAGCTACCTGACTTCAAATCTGATGATCGGGGACATGAACGCGGTTATGGCGTGCACGCTTCTGGTGGGCCTGATTTTTATCGGCCTGAACGCAGTCTCAGACGCACTCTATCGCCTCTTCGACCCACGGACCCGCGCGACATGACACCGACGCTGACCACACGCCCGCAGAACCTGCGCGACTGGCTGCACAGCAACGAGATCACTTCTTCGCGCCAGGCCAGCGCCCAGCGCTTCTATTGGGGTGCTCTTAGCTTCTTCTTCAATCCTCTTGCCGTCATTGGACTGATCATTGTTCTGGCACTGATCGCAATGGCGGTTTTTGCCCCTTGGGTGGCTACCCACGATCCATTGGCTCAGAACCTACGCAACGCCCTCCAGCCGCCAAGCGCGGCAAACTGGTTTGGCACCGATGACCTCGGGCGGGACATCTATTCGCGCGTCGTTCATGGATCGCGCATCACCCTCTACATTGTGATGCTTGTATCGATCATCGTCGCCCCGATCGGGCTCCTCGTCGGGATGACCGCGGGCTACTTCGGTGGCTGGGCTGATCGGATCCTGATGCGCATTACCGATATCTTCCTTTCATTTCCCAGCCTGATCTTGGCGCTGGCCTTCGCGGCCGCGCTCGGCCCCGGCCTTGAGAACGCGGTCATTGCGATCGCCCTTACTGCCTGGCCGCCCATTGCCCGGCTAGCCCGTGCTGAAACCCTTACGGTGCGTGGAGCCGACTACGTGGCAGCTGCCCAGTTGACTGGCGCTTCCTCGGTGCGCGTGCTACTCGGCCAGATACTCCCCATGTGCATTCCTTCAGTGGTCGTTCGCATCACGCTCAACATGGCGGGGATCATCCTGACTGCTGCAAGTCTGGGGTTCCTGGGTCTTGGAGCCCAGCCCCCCTCCCCCGAATGGGGCGCAATGACTTCTTCCGGACGGCGCTTCATGATCGACAGCTGGTGGGTCGTGACCATGCCAGGATCAGCAATCCTGGTCGTGGCGCTGGCCTTCAACCTTTTCGGCGACGGACTGCGCGACCTCCTCGATCCGCGACGCGGGAACTGAACATGAACGATCCCCTGATCCACGTCGAGAACCTGAATGTACAATACCTTGCCAGCCGCGGCTCGATGCATGCGGTGAGAAACGTCAGCTTCGACCTCGGCCGCGAGAAACTCGCTATCGTCGGCGAGTCGGGATCAGGCAAGTCTACGGTGGGTCGCGCGCTGGTGCGTCTACTGCCATCGTTCGCGCGCATTACTGCCGATCGCCTGACTTTTGAAGGCGAGGAAATGCTGTCGCTGGGAACCCGACGGATGCAGGATATCCGCGGTCGCCGAATCTCAATGATTTTGCAAGACCCAAAGTATTCCTTAAATCCCGTGATGAGCGTGGGTGCCCAGATCAGCGAGGCATATCTCGCCCACCACAAAGTAGGTCGCAAAGAAGCAAAGCGTCGCGCCATCGAGCAGCTCGAAGCGGTGCAGATTCGCGACCCCGAGCACGTATACAGTCTTTACCCTCATGAGGTTTCAGGGGGCATGGGTCAGCGCATCATGATTGCCATGATGCTTATTCCCGAGCCCTCGGTGATCATCGCTGATGAGCCGACCTCCGCCCTCGATGTCACTGTGCGCCTTCAGGTGCTCGCACTCCTTGATGATCTCGTGCGCAAGCGCGGCATCGGGCTGATCTTCATCAGCCACGACCTGAATCTCGTCCAGAGTTTTTGTGACCGTGTGCTGATCATGTACGCCGGCCAGGTCGTCGAAACTCTCCGTGGAGACCAGTTGCACGCCGCGGAGCACCCCTACACTCGTGGTCTTCTCGCCTCGCTCCCGCGCATTGGCTCACACCAGCGTCGCCTGCCGGTCCTTGATCGCCAGCCTGCGTGGGCTGAAGCTTTGGGGTCACCTTCATGACTGGCATGATCGATGTGCAGAACCTGACCCTTTTTCTCGGTGAAGGCGAACGACGGCGCAAAATTCTCGACAGCATTGGATTTGCGGTAGAGCCTGGCCAATCCTTCGGGTTGGTAGGAGAGTCGGGGTCCGGCAAGTCGACAGTGCTGCGCTGCATTGCCGGCCTATACCGGCATTGGAGCGGCGGTATTTCCATTGGGGGCCAGACATTCGGCACCGGCAACAAACTCGATTGGTACCGCTCGGTGCAGATGGTATTTCAGGACCCCTACGGCTCACTGCACCCCAAGCACAAGATCGAGCGTATTCTCGCCGAGCCGCTGCGAATTCACCGTTTTGACGATGTAGATGGCCGGATCAATCGCATTCTAACCCAAGTGGGGCTTGGTCCGCAGTACCGTTACCGTTTCCCTCACCAACTCTCCGGTGGCCAGCGCCAGCGTGTAGCCATCGCGCGAGCTCTCGTGCTGGAACCGAAGGTTCTGCTTCTCGATGAGCCCACCTCGGCGTTAGACGTCTCGATCCAGGCAGAGATTCTCAACCTTTTCGTTGATTTGCGAGAAGAGCTCGGATTGACGTACCTGCTGGTCAGCCATGACCTGGCGGTCATTGACCACATGTGCGATGCGTTTGCGGTGATGCGACAAGGTCAGGTGGTTGAGACTCTCTCGGGTCAGGCGCTGGCTGCTGGTCAGGCCGAACACCCCTACACCAGGAGCCTCTTCAGCGCGAGCGCGGGATATGACCGCACACTGGCGAGTGAACAGGCAACAACCGAAACTTGAGGAGACGGAAATGGCACGATCGACTACGTTTCTGCGGGGCGATGAGGCACGCTGGAAGAACATGGGGGGTGGCCGGCGCCTGCAGATGCTGTGCCACAGCCATGACCTGATGATGTTGCGCTGGGAGTTCGCCACCGGAGCCGTGGGCGAACCTCACCGTCATCCGCACTCCCAGACCGCTTATATCGAGAGCGGTGTTTTTGATGTTACAATCGACGGCGAAACCCAGCGGCTCGGTCCCGGGTCCAGCTACGTCGTGTCCGACAATGTGCTGCATGGTGCCGTCTGCATTGAGGCTGGCTCCATGGTTGATGCCTTTTCGCCGCATCGCGAGGATCTCCTGGTCGAATGGAGCAGGTAAAAGCCGCCCGGGGCGCGGTGCAAGGGAAGAAAATGGAGCTGAAACGCGGAAGCCTGTCCGAGCAAATCGTCGCTGTTCTGCGCGCGAGGATCAACGACGGGCAGTATCCTCGCGGCGGCAAACTGCCCTCCGAGCATGAGCTGATTGAGGAATTCAGCGTCAGCCGGACGGTAATCCGGGAAGCCATCGCCAAACTGCGCGCCGCAGGTCTCGTCAGCGTGCGCCAAGGCGTAGGAGTCTTCATCGAAGCGCTTGCTCCACTTCAACCGTTCTGGATCGACACTGACCTCGCATTGGTCAACGAAACTCTGGCAGTGCTTGAACTCCGTATTGCAATCGAAGTCGAGGCTGCCGAACTTGCTGCGACGCGTCGGACGGAAGCCCAACTCGATGCTTTGCGTGAGGCAATGGCAACGATGAACGATGCCATCACCAAAGGGGAAGACTCAATCCGGGCGGACCTCGACTTCCATCGTGTAATTGCCGAGGCAACGGGTAACGCTCACTTTCTGAAGCTCTTCAACTATCTCGGTGAATTAGTCATCCCTCGCGCGAAGCTGCGGACCTTTGAGCTGACCGGGCAGACCCGCCAGGACTATCTCGACCGCGTGAACGGTGAGCACGCCAAGGTCTACGATGCCATCGCGGCTCACGACGGGCCCGCAGCAAGTGCCGCCATGCGCATGCACCTGAGTGGCTCAAAACAACGCCTCGAAGGCAAGGTCCAGTCCGGATAACGCGCCGCAACAAATTCATGTTCAACTAAGGGGACACGACCGTGGCCACGATCCGCGCTTTGGAGCTAAGCCAGTTCAGCTATCGCTATGACAATCTGACTGTCGACCCTAGCGGTAACACAGTTTACAGCGCCGGCGCCCACGTCATTCGGTCAGGTCTCACCATTGTGGTGCGCGACAGCGACAATAACGTGGGCGAGTTCGTCAACCTCGACAGTGATCCGGCTATGACCGCTCAGACCAGGCAGATCGCCCAGTCACTGATCGGCCGCGATGTCGATGCGCGTGAAGAAATCTACGACGACGTGAAGCGCATACACCGCAAGCAAGGCGCCTTTGGACACTCGAACATCGACATCGCGCTGTGGGATTTGGCGGGAAAGCGAGCCGGCCTACCCGTTCACAAGCTCCTCGGCGGTTACCGAAAGACCCTTCCGGCCTATGTTTCCACATTTCATGGCGACCGCAATGGCGGGCTCGCATCAAAGGAAGCTTTTGCCGACTACGCCGAGGCCTGCCTGTCGCTCGGTCACAGAGCGTTCAAGATTCACGGGTGGAGCGCGGGGGATCGGCGAGAGGAGGCGGCCAACGTCCTCCATGTTGCCGAGCGGGTCGGTGATCGAATGGACCTCATGCTCGACCCCGCCTGCGAGCTGAGGACTTTCGCAGATGCCCTCTATGTCGGTCGGGCCTGCGATGAGGCGAGATATTTCTGGTACGAGGATCCCTTTAGAGACGGGGGCTTCTCGCGCCACGCGCATCGCAAACTGCGGCAGATGATCAAGACGCCCATCCTGATGGGCGAGCACATCCGGGGATTGGAGGCCAAAGCCGACGTTATCACCGCTGAGGCTACAGATTTTGTGCGCGTCAACCCTACACTCGATATGGGCATCACCGGCACGATGAAGATTGCCCATCTCGCCGAGGCCCATGGGCTTGACGTGGAGTTCCACGGCTGCGGACCCTCCCAGCGACAGGCCATGGCCGCGATTCGCAACGCCAACTACTACGAGCTGACGCTTTGTGCGCCGAAGATCGGCAACCCCAAGCCGCCGATCTATGCTTGCGGCTATTCCGAGTCACCCGATGCGGTGGACTCCGAGGGTGCAGTTCCCGTACCCCAATCAGCCGGGCTTGGTGTTGCATATGACTGGGACTTCATCCGCGCCAACGAGATCGAGCGCGCGACGGTGGACTAAGCCGCCCCCCGCAAAGAGAAAGGGGCGGCCTCGACCTGTTGGACGAGATCGGCTGTCGGGAATGGCACTCGACCATACCGTTTCGGAGGCGGTAGCCGCTTCCGCATGAGACTCAGTCGTTCTATTGCGGGCCTAGGACATCAATGAGTTGGCTCAAGGCCGCGTGTTCACTGTCGTTCAGGTCGACTAGAGGGGGGCGAACCGGACCGGCGGGATGCCCCACGAGGCGCGCTCCGGCTTTAACGATCGATACGGCGTAACCAGGCATACCGTTCCGGATGTCGATATAGGGCAGGAAGAAGTCTTTGAGCAGTTTCCCGGTAGTCTCCTGGTCTCCCTCTCGCACGGCTTGGTAGAACTGCATGGCGGTTTTGGGGATAAAGTTGAAAACCGCGGATGAATACACTGGGAATCCTGCAGCATTGTAGGCTTCCGCGTAGACCTCGGCAGTGGGCAGTCCGCCAAGATAGCAAACGCGGTCTCCCAGACGATGCCGCATGACGGTTACCGCCTCAATATCCCCAATACCGTCTTTGAAGCCAATCAGGTTTGAATTGGATTCGCAAAGCGCTTCCATGGTCACAGCGCTCAAGCGGCAGACGTTCCGATTGTAAACCACCACGCCAATCCGCACGGCTTTGCAGACGGCGTCGATGTGAGCTTTCAGTCCAGCCTGCCCGGCTTCGGTCAAGTAGTGTGGAAGCAGGAGAATTCCAGCCGCTCCTGCAGCTTCGGCGTTCCGGGCCATCTCGATTGCCAGGCGTGTGCTATAGCCAACACCGGCAATGATCGGGGTATCGCCTGCACATGTTTCTACAGCGGCGCCGATCACCTCCACGTGCTCGTCCGGGGTCATCGAGAAGCCTTCGCCGGTGCCCCCGCCCGCAAACAGCACACTCGCCCCATAGGGCATCAGCCACTCAAGGCGCTGCCGATAATTGCGCAGATTCAGGTCGCCTGCTTCATCAAAGTCGGTGATTGGAAAAGACATCAGTCCGCTCGAGAGCAAGGCCTTGAGCTGCTGAGGGTCGACGGCGGTATCACGCCGGGCGCTGAATGTGTTCACGGTAGTAAATCCCTCGTCGCGTTGGCCTAGGCCACCAGGTTGTCGTTGATGAAATCGAAATTGATGTCTTCCCCGATGCCGGGGAGGTCAGGAAGATGGACAAAGCCTTCCTCGTCCATGGGGTCAACAAGGCGGTTCAGGTATTCAAAACCGTCGTCGTATTCGAGGAACGGGTGCAAAAGCCCGCGCTCGTACCAGCGCGCGTTCTTGCAGGCTCCAGCAAGCACCAGGTTCGGCGCGCCGTTGCCGTGGATCTCGCAATGCATGCCGAAGCTGTCGGCCAGGTGCATGGACTTGAGCGCAGGACTGATGCCGCCAACATCATGCACGCCCGTGCGAAGGATGTCGCAGGCACCCGCCTTGACCCATTCGGCGCGGGCGAAGTGCTTGCCGGCAGCGCTTTCGGGCCCGAGCACCGCGATGTCGAGGGCCTGGCTGAGCCATTGATATGAGGACATGCTCTGTTCATCGAGCGGTTCCTCGATCCAGGCGAAACCAAGCTTTTCGAGACCCCGCCCCAGTTCGTAGGCGTCGGTTCTCGAGTACCAGTGGAAAGCGTCAATCATCAGTGAGATGTCGGGACCGACCGCTTCACGAACGGCAGCGCATGCCTTGAGGTCCATCCGCACGTCGGGGGCCCAAGACACAGGCGGCATCCAAGTGTGAAGCTTTATCCCCTGGTAACCGCGAGCGACCAGCTTTTCGGCGAAGCGCCCGTAGTCATCGGGCGTCGACAGCCCCCCCTCGAGCTCGTCGCCGCACATCGTGGAGCCATACGCCGGCACCTTGTCCCGATAGGCTCCGATCAGTTTGTGAACGGGCACTCCCAATGTGCGCCCAGCAAGGTCCCAGAGCGCGGTATCGACTATTGCGAGGCTGCGGTCCGTCAACTGACCGGCGCTGCCGCGCTGCCAGTGAGCGAGTTCCTGCCAAAGGCGCTCGCGATCATAGGGATCCTGACCTACCAACACCGTCTTGACGAATTTCTCGATGATGTGCGGCCGAATGACCTCCGGTGCTCCGAAGCAGTGGCCCTCGTGCCCCTCATCCGTGACGATGGTCAGAAGACTGTGGCGCACCTTGTGCGGTTCACCAGGGTGGCCATGACCGGCCGCGTCCTGATGGCGGCGGGTGGTGTGCAGAAATGTCCTGACGCGGACGTCGATGATCTTCATGGGCCCTCTCGCGCTTCGGCAAGATACCTAGCAGCTTGTCTGACGACTGACAAGACCGCAGCGGGTTCATGGATCCCATGCGAAGTGCGTCAGTGCTTCCGGGTTGAGCGTCATGCCCCAGCCGGGCCCCTGCGGCACGGCTATCTGCCCGTCGGATACAGAGAGCTTCTCGCGGTATAGCGGGGCGAACCAATCGACATGCTCGAGAAGGGTCCCTGTCGGCGCCGAGGCCATCACCTGCAGGCTCATTTCGGGAAAGAGGTGAGAGGAAAGCGGGATGTCGTAACTAGCAGCGAGGCCACTGACGCGGTGAAACTCCGTAACGCCGCCAACCCGCTGCAAATCAGGCATCCATATGTCTGCTGCCCGGGCTTCCAGCATTCGCCGGAAACCGTATCGTGTATACTCGTTCTCCCCGCTTGCAACCGGCATGTCCAACGCTGATGCGACCTCACAGCTGCGCTCAAGGTCGTGAGCGGGTACAGGCTCCTCGAACCAGGCAATGTCATATTGGGCCATGCGTTGGCCGAGCGCGATTGCAGCCTTGGCGTTTAGCCCCTGATTGGCGTCGACCATGAGCGTTACACCCGGACCCACCGCCTTGCGCACGGCCGAGATTCTCGGCAGGTCGAACTCGGCGTCGCCCGCGAGCCGCATTTTCATGGCGGTGTGACCGCCGGCAAGGAATGCCTCTGCCTGAGTGATCAGTTCGGCAGTCGTCTGATTGATCCAGAGCCCTGCGCTGGCGTAGGTCGGCACGCTATTTCGGACGCGACCCAGCAGGTCACAGATCGGCCGTCCAGAACGTTTTCCGCTTAGGTCCCAGAGCGCGCCATCGATTGCCGCGATCCCCATGATCGATACACCGGTGAAACCGATGAAATTGATGCGTCGCCAGGCTTCGGCCCAGAACATGGGCGCTTCCTCCGGCTTCCTGCCTATGACCGCATCCCGCAGCACCTCAATCGCTGCGGCAAGAAGCGGCACTTGCTCGGGGCGGATGGTGAATATCAAATTCTCCCCTGTCAGGCCCTCGTCCGTGTCAAGAAATACCGCGATGCAAGAAATCTCATGTATGGTGGCGGTTGCATTGCCAATTGGCTTATCGAGCGTCATGCGCAGCGGGCGCAGGCGCAGGTCGGTAACTCTCACTGTTTGGTCTCCTGATGAACGAGGAAGGCGCGGTAACGCTCGGCGCTAGCCTCCAAATGGCGGCACATGGCAGTACGCGCCTGAGCCGGATCACGGTCCGCAATCGCCTGCGCCATCGCCTCATGCTCCAGCTGCAATACCGTCGCGTATGCCGCGCTGGTGCTCGCGCCCGTCGTTTCACTGCGTAGCCGCTGGCGCGGAATGATGACCCGGCCCGCTTGATCTATGAACCAAACGAAGCGGCCATTGCCGGTTGCCTCTGCAATGGCACGGTGAAAGAGGAAGTCGTCTCCTGCATCCAGTCCAGTTGCCTTCTTTAGATCCATTCGCTCGAAAGCTCTCCAGATCTCCTGCATTTGGCCCGTTTGCCGCCTGCAGGCGGCCAGGCCAGCCGCCTCGATCTCGACCGCGGAGCGCAGTTCGAGCCATTCGAGTACATCCTCGAGACCTGCAGTATCCGCAGTAAGAGCCGCGTGCATATCTGCGACAAATACTCCTGAGCCCCGGCGGCTGTTTAAAATGCCGATTGCTCGCAGACCCGCCACAGCTTCTCGCAAAACTGTCCGGCTGACGCCTAGTCGGCGGGTGAGCGTCGTTTCGGGTGGCAGGCGGGCGCCCGCGGTTAGCCCATCTTCAGCTATCAACGCGCGCAACTGCTCAGCCGCCCGCTGTGACAATGTTTCACTCCGCGCCACCATCCCGCTTGCCTCCACGTCTGGATACGGCTAGCAGAAGTAGTATGACTAATATTTTGGTGCAAGCAGGAGACGGCCTATGCGGGTGCTGGTAACAGGCGGCGCTGGACGCATAGGCAAATATTTGGTGCGCGAGCTGGCTGACCGCAGTCACAATGTGACCAGCCTCGATCTCGCTTCCCCGCCCGAGCGCATCGAGGGTGTCGCTTACATGACAGGCAACGCTGGCAATGTAACTGACCTATATGGAGCGCTCAGCTACAGCCGCGCCGAGGCCATCATCCACATGGCGGCTTGGGCAGACCCAGGCATCGTTGCTGATACCCGCACCTATGGGGAGAACGCAGCGGCAGGTTTCGCGGTGCTAGACCTAGCATACAGCTTACGCCTCAAGCGTGCGATTCTGGCCTCCAGCGCCCAGGTCTATGGCTTTGCCGAGCACCCGCCGGTTTATGCTCCTGTAGACGAGGAGCACCCGCTACGTCCCCTCAACAGCTACGCGCTTGCCAAAATCGCAACCGAACAGGCAGCAGCCTACTTCGCAGGCAAGGGCCTCAATGTATTGAGCCTGCGCATTATGGGCGCTCGCCCCCCCGAAGCTCTTGATGCCGAAGTTGAACGAATTCTCGGTGACCCCGGCTCGGATACCTTCCTCCTCTGGACTCGTACCGATGCTAGAGATATCGCGATCGGCGTGCGCCAAGCCCTTGAGGCTGCGGTGGTGGAGTCGGGCGTCTATAACCTTACAGGAAGCGCCAACGTGCTCGATGAGCCGACGGCGGAGCTTTTAGCTCACCATTGTCCGCAAACTGAGCTCCGACACTTCTCGAACGATCGTCAAAGCCCACTGAGCATAGACAAAGCCCGCAGGGCATTCGGTTACGAGCCGCGCTACGTCTGGACGCAATCTAATCGAAACTCACCGTGACTCGCCACTCGAGCTGGTGTGCCAAGTCAGACGATTTGGAGGCGATGTCGGAAAATGGCGGTGAGGAAGGGAGACTCCCCACCCGCTACCGAAACCCTGACTTTCAAAGCATTTTTGCTTTGTGGCTGCCTTCACTGTGTACCACACTCGTGTACCGCAATCCACCCGTGGCCCGGCGCTGCAAATTGTCTCGCTGCATCTTCTGCCGGGAGTGCCCCTTTTACTCCGAGGCAGAGACGGTTACCGGCACCTCAATGGCGCCCCCCCGGGTGGGGCATCAAGGGTCCCCGGCAGAGCTTGCAAGCGCCTGCACACTTCTCGCGGCAACTACAGTCCTCCAACTTCCCCCTCCTCTCGCTTCAATATCTCAAGGATTTTGTTGACCGCCTTGGCCCCTGGAACCTGTTTCTTGAAGGACCGCTTGGCATGTACCAGCGCCACCAGCCTTCTAAGCTGTTCTCTATCCTTGGCTTGTAGAACTTCGATCTCCAGCTCGCGCATCAGCATTACAAGCATGGCCCGGAGGTAGAATGCGTTTTTGTCCGTCCTCTCGATGATCTTTGTAGCTGTCTCTGCCCACTTTTGTCCTTTAGCAGAGATAAGACACGAGAAATTCGCAAGTTCCATGAACCCGACAGGCTTCCCGAGCGCCTCTCGTGCCTTAAATACCCCGGACAGCTTGGAAGTACCCAGGTCCCTAACGGCGCTGGTAGCGATCTCCCGATTAAGAGCGACCGTGATGGCGTTCTTTGCTTCGACCGACTCTGGGTTGAGATCCTCAGCGGCCCGGTAGAAGTCGATGAATGTCACGGAGCCCCAGCTGAAGGTCCTCTTCTTCGCAAGGACGGGGGCAAAAACTGCTCCGATTTGAAAGGCAACCAAATGGCTGCGCAACACCGCATCTAAAGCAGCAATCTTCAAATCGCCGCTGACGTCATCTGCATTCCTAAGTGCATCCGATAGCAGTCGTCCAACGTAGAACAACGAAGATTCGGCCTCCACGAACTTGGTATAGCTAATTTCCTGGACCGAAGTTCTAGCTTCTGCCAACAGAGAAGTTTTCACCTCGTCTATCTCGGAACTTGGACGCGGACCCCGCTCGATTTTCTCCGAGATCTTTTCCCAAAACTCCTCATCGTCATAGTCGCTTATCCAAATCGCCCCCTCCAGCGGATCCAAACCGGCCTCGATATAAGTCTCAGAAAAATACTCCAAATGAGACTCTAGACTATTGGTCAGCGCCTTTACAACTAGCGTGTTGTCTGAACTTATCCCCGTGATCACATCAACAACCCCTGGTACCCTCAGATACTCCTGCTCTTCTATAAATTTACCTAGAACGGCTTCTTTATGAGCGATGTATCGACCCAGGAAGTAAGTGGAGAAAAAACTGTATTTCACCACGATAGTTCCGGACCACCTGACCATGATTCGGGATGAGATCAATTCATCCAAGAGGGAGTTACTGTCGAACTCCGTAAGAGTCGCGCTCTGGTACTTGGCGCAAAAATCCAGCCAGAATCGGTCATCAAACTCATTTTGCCTCTTCTGGTACAGTTCGAAGGCAAACGCGGAAAGAACATCCAGTTTGTTTTTTGCTGAGAACGAGTCGGCATAGGCATCACTGGGGCGACGCAGCAATTCAGTGAGGTACTGACCCACGATATCAACACGGTTCAAAGGGTGGAACTCGCCCTCTTTGTGCAAAATCCTGAGGTACATGATAACGTTGGATGGAGTCAGCGGTATGCAAAGAGCCAGCAGATCAGCATAGACCTTGTCGACTATGCGGGAGAGGAAGACATCATCTTCCGTATCGAATAGAATCGACGTCATCTGCCGGATGTCGTCCCTAGAGCAGGTCCAAAGGTGAACTGTAGTAAAACTGAATTTAGTTTCGGCGGTATCCAGAAAACTAGCTGGCCGCAATCCACGCGAGCTGTAAATTGCAATCGCACGGTCAAACCACTCACCGCTGGAAAGTTCTTTTATTAATCTTTCGTCCCTTTCCGGGTCGAAATTGTCGAGGACAATTACTGTCTTTGCACCGGACTTACGCACATCCTTGAATAACGGTTCGAGTTTCTTCTTGTAAGTCGGCAACTCCCTTGCGTCTTTGAGTACAGCAACAACCCCTCGCTCGGTGAATTCTGCGATCAAACGCTTCGCAAGCGAAGTGCCCCCGTACTCTGCTCGTGACTCCACGATATAGGAGTCCTCGGATACAAGCATCGCCTCGATGGTCACTGGCTCGGCAGCACTGTCTTCGTCCAGAGAATACGCTTGGCCTCGGGTCATCAGACGCGGCTCAACGTAGATCATCCGACCGGAGGGGGTGACAAATAGGTCCTGTTCGAATTCTATGCGCGACGGGTAAACAGCTGCAGCGGGCTTGGCCATCAGCGCTGTCCCCGTCGACCCGTTGTCGTTCGCATCCCCGCCACGACTCAAGGTGTACTGTCCCAAAAAACCAGACTGGTTTGGGAACAGACTAGGGTCCACCGTCCAAACGGGACGAGGCTTACTCTCGTACCTTATTGGCAGAACCTTTAGCATCCGGCCTTCCACACCACAGAACATTGCGGTGTTAGGCCACTTTTGCGTCTGGTACATGGCGCCAGCTGAGAGGCGGACTGCATCACCAGACACCCCTAGAACGTTTTCAATGTCAGATTCGTGCAGATGACCTGTGAGGATCAGATCGGCGGCGGCTTGCAGTTCCGCCTTGATGCTTCTGCTCTCATCCGCGTGCAGCCAGCTGAATGGGTGGTGCAATAAAGCGAACTTCAAAGCCGAAGGCTCTTCAGCTAAGGCCGCAAGTCCCCTCGCTAGACATCGTCTACCTACCCACAGCTTGCCTACGTCCTGATCATCAAAGCAGAACGCTGCCGAGTTGACGGGCAGAATGGATACCAGAGACTTCCTGACCTGCACTGTCTCGACTTCAAACGCTGTGCTGTTCTCTGGGAAGACTCTCACACCTTTAAAGTAGTCGTTGTACCATCCGGCGAATGCCTCCTGCCGCAGCTTCACGTGCAGCAAAGAATCAGACGGGTCGAAATAGTTGTCAGCCTCTTCGGTAGATTGCAGGCTCCGAGCCAGCCCTTTGCCAGCATCTCGGTTGATGTCATGGTTTCCCGGAACCACATACAACTGGCTTCTTTCTAAACCGGTTTCCTTTAGTAACCTGTCGAAGAAGGCTGTGGCGCCATCATACTCCTTGGGCTTGCCAGAGTGCCCCACATCGCCTGTGGCAAAAACTAGATCAGGTTTGCCAGCACGGTCGACGAGCGTAGCCAGGGACGAGAAGAACGCCTCAAGAACAACATCTCGATCGTATGACTCTCCCGATTTAAAATGGAAATCCGAGATGTGCAGCCAACGGAGTTCAGCAGTATCAAATTCCACTTTAGTACGCCTTCAAGCAATGATGTTTAAACAATTTAGACGGACAGCTTGCCGTTCCAGCTGCCATCAAACCCATATTCCCCGTCTTTTTGACTCGACAAACAACTCGTTCTGCGACCGAATTCTAAGCTGCGCCAAAAGAAGGGGGCGCAGGTGAATGCTATCCAGCAGCTACCGTACTCCCTACCGCGCGAAGCACTCGTCAGCCCACAAGTTGCGGCCAGAGGACAGTAAGCAGGAGCAAGATCAAACAAGTCTCGGCTAAGCGGGTCACCGTCCCTTCCCTCCGTCAAGCTACACCACTTTAGACGAAACATCCCAGGCCGCAACCCAGTTCCTCCAACAAGCTCATAATTTTTCCCCTGGAGACTATTGACACCTCTCCAGGCATCGATCAAACATGGTGCAACAAAGGAGAATGCGCATGTTCGGAAACACTGACGGGATGCCTAAGGCGATGGTTTCAACCAAGACGGCAAACGAGTCTGTCAGCCTTAGTGATATGATCAGCTTCGGTAGCGACGAAGAAGAGATCAACGTCTTGATGGGTTACAACCTGGGGAACGTGACCTGGTCCACCGATCTGCCGCTGGCAAAGTTCGTAGACCTCTCGGAAATTGCAAACGACATCGAAAAGGGGGAAGTCGCTCAGCGAAAACTCGACGTGGCGCATGCCAAAGCTCTAGGCCATTTCATGTTGAAAGGGCTGGTCAATGCGGCGATCACCCGTCGCATTCTCAAAGGGCAAGATGTACCGCACGCTTTCTCCCAGGTACAGAAGATGCTGGGGGCGAAACCTTATTGCGCCATTCAGCCGATTGTGGCGAACATTCGCGACATTGATCCAACCAAACCTTCGGTGCGAGCGGATAGGGCGACGACCGAACGCGGAGTGACGGTCGGCTTCCGGATCTTTCTCCCTAGGTCATTCCGATGGTGGGTTATCGATGGCCAGCACCGTCGTTATGGCGGCGAAATGGTCATGGAGTGGCTGAAGGACGTCACACGCACCGGCAAGTATCCCGGGAGAGGTGGAGTCGTTGACATCAAAGGAGATGTCACCAGCGATGAAATGTTAGTTTGGCAAGATGCTTTGGACTGTGCGAGATCTTTCGCAACAGTGAAGATCGAGATACATCTTGGCCTGGACATCGATCAGGAAAGACAGCTATTTCATGACCTGAATAATCTTGGCAAAAAGGTCAATGTCTCACAGGCGACGGAGTATGACCTGGGCAACCCAATCAACAACTTCATCAAATCTCGCTTGATCGGCGAAAATGTTGTTCGGGCGACGGACCGAGAAATCAAGGACTGGTCTGCCGATGATGGATCCCTTAACACTAAGGACCTGGCGAACATTTGCGCCATCGGGTTTCTCAATAAGACGAACGTTAAGTCAGCCACTCCTGCGATTGTAGATGAGCGTGAGGCTCATATTGAGAGCCTTTGGGTCGCAATCGCTAAAATACCCGGTTTTGGTGAGAGTCAGGCGCGCAATAAGACCGTTGCGGCGCAGCCAGTGGTATTGAAGGCGCTAGCCAAAATCACCTTTGACCTGCTTTACTCGAACCGCCGACCAAACAATGGCGAGGAACTTTTCAACAAGTTCATTGAGGAACTCAACCTGGCTGACTTCTCCCACTCCAACCCCATGTGGCGCTATTACGGGATGAGTGATGCTGAGAGAGATGATCCGATTCTTGAAGGACTTGCTGACTATCTCCCCGACGGTGGTGCTGTTAGCACGGAGGCAAACCGCGACATCGGAGCGTTCCAGGGAGATGTTATGAGGTTTGGCGCAAAGCACAACGATATCTACCCGATATTGGCGGACATGATCAGATGGAAGTTGAACCTGCCCTCGCGTCGCGCTGCCGATGTTAGCCCAGTAGAGGCTTAGCACTATCAAGGGTGGGGTGCGGAAGCATCCCACATTTTCCGGGAAACAGGTGTGTGATGGCCGAACTGCAAAAAGTAAGTGCGCTGCGCGTAGCTGACGAAGCCTTCTTAGTTGCTACTACTATCGACCGCTGCCCTAAGACAATGATGGTCCGCGAGCTTTTCATGAACGCCGTTGAGGCGGCAACGCAAGCTCCACCAGGATCTCAAACTATAGAGATCAGATCGCTACGAATGCTTGGCGGCGTGCAGAAGCTTTCCTTCCGCAATTCCGGCCCAGGCATGAGCAGTGAGCAGCTGCATGCGATGTGCGATATTGCTGCGTCGATCGGCAAGGACATGGGGCTGGATGGAAACTTTGGCATGGGCGCTAAAGTCGCTTCGCTGCCGTCCAACAAATATGGCCTACGCTATCGTTCAAATCGGGGCGGGGCAGTGAGTGAGGTGGTGCTTGGGCAGCGTGATGGCGTTTATGGACGCATTCGAAGGTTGAACGAGCACGGGCAATTGGAGGAAGTTTTCGATGTAACTGCCTCGGTGGCCGCTGAAGGCGAAGATCTCAAATCTGATTGGACAGAAGTCGTACTTTTCGGCAATCGTCCCGAACAGGATACTGTGCGGGATCCATACGACGGCAACCCTGCTGTCAATGGGCAGTGGTTGGCAGACTACCTGTACCACCGGTTCTATAGACTTCCGGCTGGACTGCAGGTGCGCTTCCAACCTGGCACGCATAAGCTGGATGGTAATCGCATCTTTAGAACAATCCCGGATCGCGCCTACCCCATTGGACAGTCAGAAAGTGTTGTCCTTGAGAATGGTATCACGGTCCACTATTTCTTCGATCCTCCGCGAGATAACACGAGTCATAATCGTTCCGTCACGGGCGCCATAACCACGGACGTAAGTACCTGCGCGGTGGTTTACAGGAACGAGATGTACTCGCTTAAGCGCAGCAGACAGTGGACCCTAGATGCTCCATTATACGGCATCCCCTTCGGCGCTAAGCACATTTCAATCCATGTAGAACTGCCTGACTCTGCCCCTGTGCTGCCAGAAGCTTATCGCCAGTTCCTCCGCTACAAAGATGGCGAACAACGCCAAGTCGACGTTAAGGATTTCGCGAATCTCGTGCGAGCAAACCGACCGGGATGGTTGATTGAGGCGATAAACTCCTTCGCACCGGCAGATGCGGGCGGCACTGACGAAATTCGGGATGAACTGCAAAAGCTACTTAACAATCTCCGCGTCAGATCTGAAGGACCGACGGTAAATCAGAACGGTGATTTTGCCGTAGACAGCGGCCCGGGAAATGGCCAAAGGCCGGAACGGGGCGACGGGTCGGCGAGCGAAGGCTCCTCTGCAGAGCCAAGGATGGACCTCGAAGACTTGCTTGCGGTTCCAACTGGCGCAAAGCGCGCAAGTGTCTCCATGAATGCCGAGCGTGCTCCAGAGATTACGTTGCTGAGGGAGGAGGTCGACGTACAGGAAAAAGGCCTGCGTGGACGCGCAGCGAAATTTTACAGAGAGGCCGGTCAACTCTTCATTAATATGAATTATCCCGCTTTCCACGCGATGCGCGAACAACTGGAGCTAGAGTATGCCTCCCATCCAGATCCAGAGATCACGCGCAAACTGGCACTGGAACTTGCGGAAAGAACCATCGTCGGCAGAGTAGGTCGGGCTGTGGTATATGCTTTGGCGAAGCAGCTTAATCGGGAGTGGCTACCAGAAGACGTTGCAAGAGCACACACCCCTGAAAGCTTGAGCTTAGCTGCTGACGACTACTCTGATGCGCTTCAGAACGCCCGACGCCGGATGGGACAAGCTCTTCGCACAGGCAGGCAAGAGACTCTCGTCGATGCGGAAGCCTGACGCGGAGGCGGCAGACCGTGTGTAAAGCTAGCATCATTCTGCAACGGCGCTGCCCTCCGACATCACCCGATAAACCGTGGAACGCGCAACATTAAATCGTTTGGAAACGGCAGTTGGCTTGTCTCCAGCAGCGATGGCTGCTCGGATGGCTTCAGCATCCACAGTGATGGGACGCCCTCTGTAGCGCCCCTCCTCTTTCGCCTTTGCGATCCCCTCAAGTTGACGTTCTTTACGCAAGTCAGTCTCAAACTCTGCGATCGCACCCAGCATGTTGAACATTAGCCGTCCTGTAGGCGTCGTCGTGTCGATACTCTGCTCGGTGACGATTAGATTTACCCCCTTTGATTCAAGCTCCTGGCTGATTGCATGCAGGTCAATGACGGAGCGAGCGAGCCGGTCTAGCCGAGTAACCATCAGTACATCCCCTTTGCGGGCAAACCGAATAGCGTCCGCCAGTCTATCTCGGCCCTGACGAGTTGTGCCGCTCGCCTTGTCGACGAAAATCTCGTTAACTCCATTACGGGTAAGGATATCCAGCTGAGCAGCTTCATTCTGGCCCGTGGACGAGACACGGGCGTAGCCGATCTTCATGAGACCTGTCCGACAAGGTTTAAGACGAAATGAGAATAACGTCCGAATATCCGTAAGTCAACTCATATCGGACGTAGAGGGCCTCTTTGAGGCCGTCTACTGTGGGTATACCTTTGGAGACATGCCCCATTGCTCATCGGAACGCTCGTTCTCGTCCCTCACCAGGGCGGACCACCTTGGCATACTCAATCCTCCTACCCCGTTCTAAGATAATCCCTTGGAGCCAGGACACGGCCTGCGCGAAAGGCTCGCACCGCCCTGCTCGTGTGCGAAGCATGGCACCTTTAATTGCTACGCGAGCCAGGCACTGGCATCTTAGAGAGCCCCGGTAGTCCCCCCATTCTGAGCGGGGTTTTACGGTAGAATTTACGCAGCCAGTTTCAGTTTTTGTGCGGGTGTGATGCCGCCGATGCCCATATTGGGCCGCTCGTTGTTATAGGTCCATAGCCACTCCGTGGCAAAGTTCTGTGCCTCCTCGATGGTGTCGATGATGTATAAAGGTGCGGCAGACGAGCGAAATGCTGACCCCGTGTGTCGCCACCGCTTTAGCGGCCATCTCCCGGCGTTGAGATGGCCGCGTCATTTTTTTCCCAGAGCCTCTTTGAGAAGCTCGGCTTGCATGCTCATCTCCGCATACATCTTCTTGAGCCTGCGGTTCTCATCTTCCAGGGCCTCAGCTGGCTGATCATCGACGCATCCATGCCACCATATTTGGCGCGCCACTTGTAGAAGGAGGCCGTGCTCATGCCGTGTTCACGGCACAGGTCAGGTACCGGAACGCCCCCTTCAGCCTGCCGTAAAATCGCAAGGATCTGGGGTTCGCTAAATCTGCTCGTCTTCATCAAAATCTACTCGATCATCATGCCGAGAAAATTCTACTTTTGCACCCAGTCAATCAGCGGGGGGATTACCCCCCCACCCCCGGGGGGGCTTTGGGTCCCCGGGGGAGGCTCGCTGCGCCCCGGCGAGAAAAGCCAAGCCAAACACAACCGGAGGCTCGCAGGGCATTTGGCAGTTAAGGAGCGCAAATTTCTGTCAAAGCATGCTGCTCCGAGTCCCGGGACCCGACCTACCAAAGGCATCAAAGTGTCAGACCTGAGTCGGTACTCAGCTGGCGCGAACCTCGCGGCTTCTCCAACCATGCGATGGCTTCGCATCCGGTGGATTGATAACGACGCAGTGCGGCAATCCGGAACAATCACGCAAAACCGTGAACTTTCGGCTTTCCACAGTACTAAAGATCTCCTCAAAAAAAGGTCGATCAGCGACTCCATCGCAGGACAGTTCGTAGCGGCCCGCTAAAGCCTTCTCCTTTAGGTACCAGAGACACTCCAGTTCATGGGGCGTTAGCAAACGCCTCTTCGCTGCAGCCTCGTTCACTACTTGCACAAGATTTTCGGGATGAGTGCAAATCCCCGCTCGCTCAAGCCTGATCATCAACGCTGCTACTCCAGCAAGGGAAAGGGCCTCAAGCTGAGTCACCCAAACACCCTTCCTCGCTGGGCGAACGTAGTAAGATTCCGCACCGATACCAAAAAGCTCAACTAAGCGTCGCCCTCCCAAACAGAAGGCAAACTCCCCCAGCTGTGGTGATACGGCCTCTAGAAATCCATCGAGGAGATCAACATGTACGCAGCCGCTGCCAACGGCATCCCTAATCCTTTTACCGTAACCGGCGGTTGCGGGAGAGTTATGCGAGTGCAAGAGGTCTATGAGACTCTCAAGTTCCTCGGGGCGCCAGCCAGGTAGCCTACGCTCGACGCGACACTCTTCAGTCCTCAAATTTTGAAGCGGCAAGTGACGGCGAATCCTGTTTCGCCTGCAGTTCTCATCACTCTTGGCCAAATTCTTGCGACTCAGTTTCACGAAACCGCCCCAGCGCTCGTGAGCATGTCACTTGACCAACAGGTGGATGGCCGATGACCACCAGGCACGGGTAGCCACACTGACCCAGAGGAACGGACAGAACGCCATGACAAGGAGACATAGTTGCCTCGCGCAAGCCTCCTGACCTCCGAGGAGAAAGCAGACGGCAAGTAATGCGGATTCACAGTCCTCTTGTTGGCTGCCTCATATGCTTGAACAGCCCTGTGGGCTTGGTTGAAGAGATCATGGAAAACTGCCCACCGCATCAACACGGTGTACTCTTCAAGCCTTAGCGGCTTAAGCGACCGAGCGTCGGCAGCATTGTTCCTCCGGAGAGCATTGTCTCGGCGAGCCGCCACCTGCCCACAGATCTCGTCGAAGTCGTACTTGCGCAAAATGGCGTTGATTACCAGAAAGCGCTTTCCTCGGGGAATGTCTATCCATTCAGGAAGGGGACCCAGCTTCGATCGAAAATCCGCCGACAGCCGGTAATAGTGTGAGCTGCTGATGGTGATGGTGCCAAGCGCCTGTCTAGCCTTGAAGTCAGCAAAGCTCAATTCGAGCGCGAAGGCCTGCTCAAGCCGATGAAGTTCCGGCTTGGTAAACTTGAAGGGCTGGTGCTTGGACGGAAACCGCCGCAACCGTTGCCTTCGATTGTTTTCATCTGCAGTGACCCATTCAAGGTTTTCTGCCCTATTGTCTGAGCTATTACCGTTCAGATGATCTACCGTGTGTGTGCTCCTCGGCGGGGCGCCATGAAACGCTGCCGCCACCAAGCGATGCACGTACTGCGTCTTATAGGCGCCAAGATCAACGACAACATACCCGTCAGTTCGACGGCGCGTCTTGAACCTCTCACGGGTGACAAGGTTATAGACACCACCTTGCTCATCAACCCCAATGCCCGCGAAGCCGACGCCTGCCAAAGAACGGATCGAAACATCCATTTTGTTCTGGATGTTTCTCACGCCCTTGAACTTAGCTAGCCGCTTAGCCTCGTTCAGCACGAGCACAGAATAAGTGGTTTCGCCGTCCACCCCCCGCTTATCGGGCGCAGGATGAAGCTTGAGCCAGCGGTACACCGTCGACGCGCTGACTTGATGGTCCACAGCGAACTGCAGAACAGTGGTTCGATCTTGAGAAGTCATAGTCCCTCGAAAAAGCTCCTAGAACACATTAGCAGTAATCCAGGAACAATTCAAGAACCATTTTGGGCAAACGCAGTCAAACCGAAACGTTACATATATCCCATCCGAATACCTCTGATATAGTTACATATGACCCATAATAAACTAAAGGTTTTTACATCCATACTATCGCTGCCGGTAGATTTTCGCAAACTACCGGCATCCTCCCTTCTACATATATATATATAAGAGAGGGGCTCCACCGAGCCTGCCGTCCCTCCTCAACTCCCCTAACCCCTTCAACCCTTAACGGGCGAACTCAGAGAGAAGCCAGGTGTTTCGATGGTTTTGCCGCTATTGCGACGATTGGTTTTTTGGGGAACATTACCCACGGGCTCCTGATGCTGGAGCCGAGCGTTGCGGGCGGCAGGCCTAGGCCACAGCGTCGACATCGCCAGCCAGAGTGTGAACGCCAAGGGGAGCGATGGGCTAGGCTGCCATGACGCCGGCAAGACGATCAAGGGCCGCCAGCGCCAAGCGCTGGTGGCCACCGATAGCTGATCTGCTCTCCATCCCGCAACATTCAGAACCGCGCCGGCGCGGGCGCCCAACTGAAAGCTTCCTTTTCCTCCTTTGAGAAGGTCTGCGACGCTGAATACCAAAGCACGCGAGTGGAGAAGGCCGCTTCCCGGTCAAGTTGCCCACGCGCCTCGTGGCCTCCGGCAGCAGCCCGCAGGAAGCTAGATCATCGTTTCCGCCGGTGACCCGTTGTCTCCCTTCCCTAGTGAGATGCAAATTTGCCTTCAGTGGGAGGTGAATTTTCAGCAAGTGGGAGATGTTTTCTCACCAGGTGGGACAAAGGTTTGCCGTCGTGATCCACCTAAGCTGCTCGCTGCAGCAGGCACCGACTGGCGAGAGCCGCGCCGCTGCGAAACTTCGTTGTAGCTACGTGCCGCCGACTAACTTTGGTCCGCAGAACTGTCGCGCCCAAAAGGCTCCACTTGTCGCAACCACGCTAGAAGAGCGTCAGGACCAAAGCCATCTCCGTAGCCCTCTTCCGAGCCGGACGACACCCTGCCCGCAAGCCGCTCTCGAACGTCCTGGGGTATGCCAGCATCTCGGGCTAACCTGGTCCAGGTGTGCCGAAACGAATGGAAAGCCTTCCGTTCGTCGGAAATGCCTACGCGCTTGCGTAAAAATCTCCCAAAGCGCTTCCCGTAAGGCCCGCCAAATCGTCCACGTTGATCGGCAGGCAAAGAGTAGAAGATCCTGACCTCGCCGGCAGCTTGCGCGCGAGCAACATGTTTGAGGAACCCAAAGTCAACCAGCGCAGGGTGGAGTGGAATGGTTCGTACGCTGGCATGATTTTTCAGCCTCTTGTCCGGAGCATCTGCATCGGTGATGCGCACGCAGACAATCTTGTTTGGGCCTTCCTCGACAATGTCGGCGACGTGCAGCTGGCAGATTTCCTCCATTCTCGCGCCAAGATAGAGCGCAAGGTGGGGCACCCAGAATTCGTCGTCATGAGAAGTGTGTTGAGCCCGAAGGAACCTCCAGATTACCTCCAGCTCAGACGGCTCGAACCCCGCACGCGCTGGAAGAACCGCTTTTGGACCACCCCTGGGCCTTACGCTGCGATACCCCGCAAAGGGGTCTTCAGCTACGAAACCAGCATTAGCAGCGTAGGCGAGCAGCGCTTTCAGAGCACTGATATGTTTGGTCAAAGTAGCGCGAGAAATATGCGGCGCCCCAGCCGCCTCTCTAGCCCGTACACAATTCACAATAGGTAGGTTGAAGAAGGCCAGCTTGTGATCGACCGGAAGCCCTGCTGCAACTTCGGCGTAATCCCGAAGATGGTCTCTACGCAGACCACGCACTGGCAAGTCACCGTGCAGCTCCACGAATCGTTTCACCGCATAACGGTATTGCCGAACGGTCTGATCGGGATGACCGCCCTCGCGCGTAAAGCTCGCTAGCACCTCATAGAGGCCAGGAGCCCCCTTGCGCGCAAGGGTCCGGGCCTCAGCAAGATCCACACCAGCTTTCTGCAGCAGATCTACTTTGCTAGCGACGAACTTCTCCAGCTGCCTTATCCGGGCGGTTGTCTCTGCGTCTTCAAGGGCCGCCAGCTCATTGTCTGACCTCGCCAGGTCATCCCCTCCTGTACCTACGCTTGCCGACAGGAACGCATGGCTGAGCACATCCCGCTTAACGCTGGCACTAAGCCCCTCCACTCCGCCATACTCGTTCAACTCCCGTCGGTCAGGGGCGCTGATCGAATCGAGGAGCTTAGATGCATCCAAACGCTTCTTGGCAGCAGCGATGTGCTCATCTGTGGCAGCGATGTGCTTATGAACTGCGCGCCTGGCCTCCGCCTGGCTGTCGGTGTGTAATGAAGAGGACCAAAGCTTCTTGCCCAGAATCCCCTGCAGCTTGGTGGGAACTGCCCGCTGAAAGTACCAAATCCCGCTCGGAAGCTGCTTGAGGTAAGTCGAAATGGCGAATAGACCTGTCTAGAAACCGCTGCGCTTATGCGCGGTCCTCTATACGACATTCTATACGACATTCTAGGTGACGATCCAGATGGAGGGGCGCTAAGCGCCTCTGCCATCTGAATTGTACGTCATCCAAACTCTTCTCGTATAGAGAGAGTTTGGTGCGGTCGAGAAGACTCGAACTTCCACGCCTTGCGGCACAGCGACCTCAACGCTGCGCGTCTACCAGTTCCGCCACGACCGCACTCTGGTAGTGCCTCGCCAGTGGCGAAGCGAGTGGGGATGTAGCAAAGGTCTTTTGTAACCACAAGCGGTTTCGACGAGATTTCCCTAACCCGTGTGGGAAGTGAGCGAAAAGCGTAGAGCGCGCCGAGGCTTAGCCGCGCTTGAGGATCTTTTCGGTGACCAGCACGCGCAGATGCCCTTCTTCCACGCTGACTTCACCCTGCGAGATCAGCGTGCCATTGGCGTAGATCTTGAGCGGATCGTTCTCCAGCGCGTCGAGTTCGATCACCGCGCCGCGGCCCATGCGCAACAGATGATGGATGGGCATGGTGGTTGCACCAAGCTCAACGGTGATATCCACTTCAATGTTGTCGAGCGTGCTCATAGATAAGGCTGTACCGCAAAAGGCCACGTGCGACCGCTGAATCGAGATGGGGTAATCTTCTGGCAACCATGGTTATGGAACCGTTAACATCAGGTGAGATGGCCTGCGCAACGTCCAGCAAGCTGGCACGACCAGACGGGCGAGCGGTCGAGTGGATCATCTCGCCCCAAACTGTGCCCTATGAAGAGGCACTTGCCGCCATGCGGGCGCGGGCTGCGGCAATTGCTGCCGGAGAGGCGCAGGAGGCGGTCTGGCTATTGGAGCACCCCCCGCTCTATACCGCCGGCACCTCGGCCGTCCCCAGCGACCTGCTGTCGCCGCGCTTTCCTGTCTACGACGCCGGGCGCGGAGGGCAATACACCTATCACGGCCCCGGCCAGCGAGTGGCCTATGTGATGCTCGATTTGCGCGAACGCGGGCGCGACATTCGCTGCCTCGTTCAGGGCCTAGAGGCTTGGGTCATCGATACCCTGGCGGCTCACAACATCGTCGGCGAGCGGCGAGGGGGTCGTATCGGCGTCTGGGTGCGCCGGCCCGAGAAAGGCATGCTCAAGGAAGACAAGATCGCCGCCATCGGCGTTCGCGTCTCCAAATGGGTGACCTTTCACGGCATCTCGCTCAACGTCGCGCCGGATCTAAGCCATTACGATGGCATCGTGCCCTGCGGCATTACCGACCAGGGCGTCACCAGCTTCGAAGACCTCGGACAACTGGTGTCCCTGGCGGAAGTCGATTCGGTGCTGCGGGGCGCCTTCGAACGCCGCTTTGGCCCCACCCACCTTTCAGCCGAGGAAAGCCTTGTCAGCGCCGGTCTGCGCGGCCAAGTTGCGTAAAACCCGGAATAGAGCCCTGCGGAGCGATGCGATGACTATGGATGACCTCAAACGCCTCTTCATCAGCCGGACCTTGTCCCGGTTAGATGCCGTGCTCGCGCCCAAGCTGGTGCCGATCTTTTATGCGCTGGGTCTGGCAGGCATCCTGCTCTGGGCCGTGGCGCATTTCTTCTTCACCTTCAGCTTGGGCTTTGGCATCGGGCTTTGGGGGCTGCTCGAGATTGTCGTTTTTGGCCTTCTCTATTTCGTGGGCCTGCGCATTCTCTGCGAAGGACTGCTGGTCTTTTTCCGCCGCCATGAGAGCGAAGGCGAGCCGGCTGCACGCTCGCGCTATTCCGCCTCGCTGCTTGACGAGGTACGCGAAGCCATTCGCGATCTGGCCGAGGAGAGCGAGGACCCCGACTACTCCGACGCCGACGACTACTCCGCGCCGGCAACCGATGCTGGGCCCTATAGGCCTCCCGCGCCGCCGGAGCCGGTGGTGACCCTTACGCCGAGTTCCCCTGACAACATCGCGCCCAAGCCTGCGACGGCACCTGCCGCCAAGGACCCCGCAGCTAAGACCAAGGCGGCGCTCGCCTCAGCTGAGGGGGTCAAGCCCAAGACCAAGGTGACTCGCAGCCCGGCAACCAAATCTGGCGAAGTATTCAAACCGCGTCGCACCGCCAAGCGCAGCCCGGCCAAGAAATTAGAGTAAGTCCTGCAACGGAATACGAAAAAGCCGCCGCGACATTGCTCTCAACGGCTTTTTTCATGCGTAGCGCACAGCCTACTTCTTGTTGATGCTCCAGGCGCCCGGCCCGGCAAAGACGAGGTAGAGGAAGACAAAGCAGAAGAGGACCGCTGCGTCGCCACCATTATTCGCCGGGAAGAAATTGGACGGCGCATGCGCCATCCAATAGGCGAACGCCATGGTGCCAGAGGCGACAAAGGCTGCCGGTCGGGTGAAGAAGCCCAGGATGATCAGGATGCTGGTGATGATTTCGATGACGCCGG
>JAESGL010000275.1_pt1 | contig 37224 bp, 59 predicted proteins | sample 9269711 | NCBI WGS metagenome assembly JAESGL01 (sample SAMN14515918, study PRJNA621676) | algae metagenome | isolation source: Kastovskya adunca ATA6-11-RM4 and co-occurring heterotrophs from soil and... | place: Chile: Atacama Desert | collected 2011-06-27
CCGAGAACCGCGATGCCGGCACCTCCCAAATCGTGCGTCTCACCAACGCGGCGCAATAAACAAGCTAGGGCGGAGCCAACCGGCTTCGCCCTTGTCTGTTCTTTCGATGGGATTATTGGTGCCCCCCCCGCCAGCAACATATTGTAATTTCACGATATTTCGCGCCGTCTCACCTTATCCGCACCGCTTTGCACCTTCTCACCTTTCGTGTTTCGTTCTATATCAACCCATCTCGCTAAATATCGCCCAAGCGCACGACCAAAGGGGGATTGGCAGGGGGATTGAAAAACATGGATCGAAAGGTGGATTGAGTGCGGGCAATGCACCGCTTGAGCGCCAAGGCCGTCGCCACTTTAGGCCCCGGCAAATATGCCGATGGGGCAGGGCTCTGGCTTTATAAGCGCGACGATGGCGGCGCTCAATGGGTGCTCCGCTATACCGTCCACGGCCGGCGCCGCGAGATGGGGCTTGGCAGGCTCGACGATGTTTCCCTCAAGCAAGCCCGCATCGATGCCGAACAATGGCGTGGCGTGGTGCGAACCGGCAAGGATCCGATCAAAGAGCGCGACAAGCAGCGGCTAGAGGCCTCGCGCAATATTCATCTCCTCAAGGACATCGCCCTCGACGCCTTCGAGAGCCGCAAAGCAGAGCTAAAGGGTGACGGGGTGGCTGGCCGCTGGTTTAGCCCCCTGGAGCTGCACGTGCTGCCCAAGCTGGGCAAAGTCCCGGTTTCAGAGATAGATCAGCGCGACATCCGCGACACCCTGGCGCCGATCTGGCACATCAAAGCCGACACTGCTCGCAAGGCCATGAACCGGCTGGGGCTATGTCTCAAGCATGCCGCGGCGCTCGGTCTCGAAGTCGACTTGCAAGCGACCGACAAAGCCCGCGCCCTGCTAGGCCAGCAGCGCCATGTGGTGGCGAACATCCCGGCGCTGCACTGGTCAAAGGTGCCTGCCTTCTATGCCAGCCTGAGCGACGGCACTGTCACGCACCTGGCGCTCCGACTGATGATCCTGACGGTGGCCCGCTCCATGCCTTTGCGGCACATCCATGAAGATCAGATCGACGGCGATATCTGGACGATCCCCGGCGAGGCCATGAAGGGACGCAAGGGCAAAACCCTGGACTTCCGCATCCCCCTATCCACCGAAGCAATGGCAGTGATTGAGCAGGCTCGAAAGCATGCGCGTGGCGGTTTCCTATTCCCCGGTCAGCTTCGTGGCGTGATCTCGGACATGACGATGAGCAAGCACATGGAGCGCGCCGGGATGGCCGAGCGCCCCCATGGGTTTCGATCCAGCATGCGGGACTGGATAGCCGAGACCACAGAGACGCCGCACGAGGTGGCCGAGACCATTCTCAGCCATGCCGTGGGGGATAAGGTGGAGAGATCCTATCGTCGCACTGACTACATCGAGCAGCGGCGCAAGGTTATGGAAGCATGGGCCGCTTGGGTGACGAGCGGCTGACAGGCATTTGATCGATCATTTCTTCTTCCGAGGCGGCTTGTCGCGCAGCCGTTCCCATCCTTCGTTGTTCGGTTCGGGAGGCTTTGGCAGAGGCTCATCATCGGGCTTCAGTGTGCCGGCCAACTCTATCGGCCTGCTTTCCGCTGAAGCCGAAGCTCCCCCGCCTCCCTTCAACTTGAGAACCTTCTTTTGCCGAACCTGATCGAGCAGCTCACCTAGACGAGTTATTCCCTCCACCGTCAATAGATCTAGCGTTGCGACCTCATCCTTGACTGCTTGGCTACCCGCCAACGCAGTTTCCACGTCAGCAGTCCGAGCTCGTAGCGCATCGACCTGCATCGAAAGGGCGATGTGCTCAGCCAAGCTAGCGCTTATCTGCTGCAAGAGAGGGTTTATGCCTTGCGAAGCGACACTCGCCACAAGGCCAGCCGCAGCGTTTTCCTGCCGTGCAGCAGCCCTCACCGACTGTGACAGAACGAGCACCCGTTCGGCCTCCGCTGCCACGCTGTCGACAAGACCGGGCATTGCCTCGTCTAACGCCAAGCCCATCTGAGACAGCCGTCGTATAGCCTCCGCGCGTGAGCGGATGCGATTTTGAAACATCCAGTCATCGAGGGTTTCCGCCTCCGCTGGAGACATCATCATCTGAAATTTCAGTGTCTTTTTTTCGCCCGCCATACGGTCCTCCAGCGGGGCTGAGGTTATCGTTTTCCCCCGTTACAACGTCAATAGACGGAAGTTCCGTCACTTTGGGGTTGATTTTGAAAAGTCCTTGCGAGCATGGTTAAGCCGTTACTAACGGAACTAACGGAGGTTTTCTGGTGAGAGAAGCAAGAACCGCTAAGGTTCAAATCATGGTCGAGCCAAGCCTAGTGGCTCGTATCGACGACTGGCGGTTTCAGAACCGCATAGGTTCACGGTCTCAGGCAATGCGCAGCCTGATCCAGAACGCCATCAAAGCAGATGAAGAAAACGGTCCGGCAGCGACTGCAATCGCACCGGACCTGAACACGACCCATCCCCGGTAAGGAATTAGATCAATGAACGTGCAGACTAATACCACGCGCGCGCCTCAGGCCGCAATCGAAACTCCGACCGAACGGCTGATGGACCTATGCGCTCAGATCGCTGAGATCCTCGACGGGCAGTTTGGCGACCAGTTCGACGCAGTGATCAAATCGAACGGCAAAGTCTGGCTGAAGGACGCTGAGCGGATTTCGCCCATGCCGTCGCCCGAGGATGCTTTCGACATCGCCGCCGCAGCGCTGAATGTCGCTGCTCAAAACCTCGATCCCACCATCACCGGGCTCTGGCTCGGTCGCGATATGGGACCGGGCATCGAGGATCGAGGCCGGATCAGTTGCATCACCTTTGACCGTGGCAGCACTGCCCATCGTGCTGCTATGGCCGCGAGGGCTGGCAAATGAGCCTCTCAACCTCTCAACTCATTGGCCTGATCGACCGCATCGACGAGACACGAGACCTCAACCATGTGGCCCTCATGGCTGCTGGAGACTTGGGCGACCGGCAAGACTCTGGTGGGCTAGTCCGCTTGCTTGGCATCGTCGCCAGTCAGCTCCAGTCCGTGCGTGACGATCTGGAGAAGCATCAGATGCAGGAGGCCGCTGATGCATCCTGACATCCTTCTCAAGACCATCGAGGTCCGCGAAATCCTGCGGGTCAGCCATGCCACTCTCTACCGGCGCATTGCTGATGGCACGATCCCCAAACCGATCAAGCTCGGAAGTGCCTCTCGTTGGCAGCGCTCCGACATCCTCGCCGCTATTGAGGCCGCGAAGAATGGGGGCGCCAAATGAGTACTGAGATCGACGATCTCGAACGCCATGTCCGCTCTATTTGGCCCGATCTCGGAAAGCCCCGGCCTGCCCTCGCCGAAGAAGATCGGGCTATCGCAGCAAAGCTCTTGGGCAAGGAAAATTTCCAGCGCCTATCCCGCGCCAAGAGTGGAGACCGGGTCAAGTACCGCACACCGGTCGTAACCGCAGAATATCACTGCTTTCCGTCAGCTACGATGGCTGGCGTTGAGCATTGGGTGATCACCCTCATCGAGGATGGCAAGCGTCGACCACTCAACATCTGGTTCTCGTACGAGGACTGTTTGCTGGGAATTCGTTGGCTGGAGAGCAAGGGCGTCCCTGCCAAGCGAATTGAGACCGAGTACATGCGGCACCGGTCAGTGCCGCCGGCCAAAGCTCAACAAGACCGCAGCAAGCGCTTTGATGCCGACTGGCTGCGGAGGGCTACATCATGATGTTCCTCCGAGCCTGCTGGAATGAACTGCGCATGCATCGCGCAATCTGGCATCGCCGCCAGCACGAGAAACTCTGTCGCAAGGTCGGTCTATACCTCGAGGACATTGAGGAAGGTTACAAGCTGCACGGGGGAGGTGGCCTATGAGCCGACCCATTCCCATTGAAGTGCTCGCTGCGGCCGAATGGCTGGCCAACAACTGGAGTGCCGCCTTCCGCAGTCCATCGATGGTCGGACTGCTGCGCAAGCAGTTCGGGCTCAGCCTAGACCACTCCATCAAAGCTATCGCGCAGGCCAAGCGCCTCCGAGCGGGGAGGTGATGAGTGCCACATCAAAAAAACCCGATGCGACGTACGTGGCTCAAAGACACGGACGGAGGGTGGATCGCTCATCGGCTAGAGCTGAAGGTGTCGCCATCTTGGCGGCACCGGCCTGTGCCGTTGATCCGGATATTGGAGCGGATCGAGGTCGAGCATCTTCGGCACGCTGGCAAGCAGAACGGGCAACTCACCGTGGCCTATGAACAGCTAGTGGCATGCGGTGTTTCCAGACGCGTAATCGCTCCAGCTCTCGAGTGTGGTGTTCGGCTAGGACTTATCGAGGTCAGACAGACCCATGAGATGGTCAGCAACATCAAAAGCCCGAACCTATATCGGCTCACCTATGTGCCGGAGACGGACCGCAGGGCGCCGACAGATGAGTGGGCCAGAGTGACGGAGGAAGCAGCCAAGGCGGCGGCTGAGCACTTCCGGATCGCCCAGAAACAATCAGGAGGCCAGTTCCCTTTTCAGCAACCCTCTAGTTCCCTTTCCTGCACTGAAAAGGTCCCCTCTAGTTCCCTTTCCTGCAAGCCCCTAGTGCCCGTAAGGGAACATACTCTTACATCTGGGGGGGATACCGCTGATGCAGCGCAGGCCGCTGCGGAGGGAAAGCCCAACCCAAAAGGGCGCGCCCGCCGTAGTAGCGGACAAGCGAGCGGCTCCATCTCAGTAACCTCGACGCTCACTGCTCTCCTCGCGAAGGAGGCTCAGTAATGGCTCAGCTCGTTTGCTTCCCCCAAGAGAGGAACATCGGCAAGGCGAGGCGGGTAGCGTCTGTCTATCTTGGCAAGCGTACCGAAAAGGCTCGCTCAAGCTATTGGGGCGACACCTGCAACCGGCTGCAATGGACGATGCAGCGGTGCGGCTTCATCGACCACGAGATCGAGCGCCAGATCCAGGCCTTCAAGTGGGCAGTGGAGGAGGAACTCGATCGTCTATCTCAACGCGGCAATGGACCAGGAGCAGCATGATGCCTTCACCCAATTGCAAACGATGTGGTGGCGCTCTGGTCGACAGCGTGGCGCCGCGCTCAGGAAAGAAGCTGCGGTACTGCCCGGCCTGCCATGCCAAGGCAAGGCGTCTTGCCCGTGCGGCCCGCCCCGAAGTGGCGAAGGCTCATAAGCGGGTAGCCTACGCGCGCAGTAAGGGCTTGCTCGTTCCTGAGCCATGCCAGATCTGCGGCGATCCCAAGACCGAGGCCCACCACCCGAACTATGCAAATGCACTGCAAGTGCAGTGGCTTTGCAGACTTCATCATCGCCGGCTGCATGCGGCACTCCGCAGGGCGGGCGTTACTCTTCATCGAAAGGCGGCGAAATGAATCGGAACATCGGAACTGCAGAGTTCGACAACCCTCACACGACCTATGCCCAGACCCTCTACGACGAGGAACGTGGGATCGAGCGCCCCGGCAAGATTGTGGTGCCGGTCAACCTCCGGACAATGCTCGGCGGCTTCGCCAGCTTCCGTGGCACTGATCTGCAGAACGAGACAGTGAAGCGCTTCCGCAGCATCTTTGAGGGAGCGCAGATCGGTGGCGCCAGGGCATGCGACCCTAGCATTGAGCCGGTGGATGGGGGAGGGGTGCGACAGGAGTCTGCTTCCATCATCGGGGCTGACGCCCGACGGAAGTACGCCGCGGCAAAGCATGCGCTGGGTTCTACAGACCTGAAGCGGCTGGAGTTCGTGGTGATCGGCGAGAGCGGCCCCACGGCATATGCCCGATGGCGCACAGGTAACCGTCGGCCCAACTCGAGGGTGGTGTCAAAAGCCATGGTCGAGATGCGGGTTATCGTGCTCAAGCTGGCTAAGCATTGGGAACTGGCTGGATCAGTGAAGGGCAGGAGGGCACCTGCCGCCTGGACCGATGGCAGCGAGCTCAAGACCCCTTCGCAGCTACTTGACGGGGCGGCGTAGATAAACTAGAGATAGGTTAATCCGGCGCAGTGCGCCGCTGAGCCATCGCTTTCACCAGCGGTGGCTTTTTGTTGGTCGGCACAGTCTCGACCACTAGTCGCTCTCTGCGACCACTGGTCTAAGCTCTTGAAAACCACGGGCGTGGCCAAGCAAATGTTCTAGCCTTGCTTTGGCAAGTGCTTCAATGACGTAACGTTACCGTCACGCTTGGTCACGCGGGACAGGAAGGGACACTCTCTGCACCGCGTGATCAATGCGGGGTTTGCGTTTCGTGATTCAGAAATGCTCCGCTTCGGAGTCGAGGCTGTCGATCCAAGCCGTTTCCGTTCCAGGGCGGAGGGCGTCTAGCGAAAGCACCTTGTGCTGATCGTACTGGCGGTAATGTGCGGTCAAGTGAGCCTTCACGGACTTGCCGACATCATCGATCCGAATGCGACCTTCCATGAAGGTCAGGTATATCTCGGCTTTGACCTCCTCTCGGACCTGTCTTGGGAGTGCAGGAGGCAATGCGCACTTGATGGCCTTTTCTATTTTACGCAGGTTTGCCGGACTGATGCCGGAGTTCCGCCTATAGGCTCTGCGGAGAACTGTGCGGTGGTACTCGGGGTTTGCGGCTAACCTCTTCTGTTGACTATCGCGTTGGTACCGCCTGTTCATCTCGATTAGTTTCTGGGGATCTTCCGCCCTGAGCCTGTCCACATACCTCTTTTTTGCCGCTCGCATTTGGGCTGCATGGCCCTCCGTGTCTTCCTCACGCTTTCTGGCTACGTATTTCCGGTGGTGGGCTCGCTTTGCTTCCACCTGTCGAGGGGTCATTTCCGATATGCGCTTAGACATACGATCAACTCCGTTGTTGGGGTTCGATCATCGAAGCGTATGAGCGATAGGCAGTGGTGTTGATGGCTCGGAGCTCCGATGCAACACGCGCGACCGCAGGAAGTTGGCAAAAGATGCCGTTAATCACTCGAACAAGAGCGGCGCAGATTGCTTAGATCAGAGTCTCCCTCCTGAAGAAACTAAGGCGCTCCAGTTTGAAGCGCCTTTTCTTTGGATCGCGGACTTGGTGAGGCTACCCCACCTTGCGGATACTGCCCAATAGCGCCTGCACTTGCTCGAACGACATGGACTCAGTACTCCAGCCGCTCGCATCCTCGCTTGGTACGAATGGGCGCTTTCCATCGAAGCAGCCGTAGAGATTCTCAGCCTCGTCGTTGAGGTAGAAGATTTGGTGGTAGGGAAATCTACCCTTGCCAGTCACGCCGATGCGAACATGGGCGTTGCCGTGCTGTTTCCTACAGCCGGCCATATTGCTTAGGATGACCCGGACATGCTCCTCAGGCTTGCCTAACGTAGGTCTGGCGGTCTCCAGTGTTGCGTCCGCTGGTAGTGGCGTATGCTTCATGACGTCTCTGCTTTCAGCGGGTGTAGCACTCGTACTCAACTTGGTTCCGGAACTCGACGGTGGCTCGCCGCTGATACTCTTCCGAGCCGAACTGGGGCTGGCCATAGGCCTCTTTGACCAGCTCTATCCAGAGCTCGTAGTTTTCCCCATCTCGGTCGACGCTAGCCATCACCTCGGACATAATCATTCCGCCTTGCCTAGCCTCCATGAATGCCTCGGCAACGGAGCCGATGACCGCGCACTCATCCTCATTGGGGCTCGGCTCCTCTTGGGCTGCGGCAGGAAGCGACAGCACAGCCAAAGCTCCAGTAGCTAACAAAATTCTCATGGTGATGGGTCCCTCCAGTAGCCGCCACCCTTTCATGAGTGAACGGCAGAGGGCAAGCGCCTCCAAGAGGAAGGGCGGCTCCGAAGAACCGCCCCATTGTCGTTAGCTGATGCGTTGGCTTAGCGCAGGTAAGGCGAGATGCACTGCTGACGCGGCCCATTGTAGGGCTGGAACGTATTGTCCGATGCCCGGTAGGAGCGGAAGCGGTTCTCGCACCACACCAGGTGCTCGCGTGTAATGCGGACAGCCCCATAGCTGTTCTGGTGGCGATTGTTCTGATTGGCGATCGCACCACTGATAATGCCGCCGAAGATGGCGCCGATAAACGCCTCCGGCGGGAAGTAGAAACCGTTGTACTGGCGATAGCCACGATGGCGATCACGACTGCCACGGTGACCATTGAAATACACGCCATCACGCCGACGTTCGAACCGATCACGGGCATCCCAGCCGCCGCGGCGGTCGCGATCCCAGCGATCCTGAACGTTGATGAACTGAGCGCCTGAGGTAATCTGCACCGATGCCGCATTGGCGGGCACCGTTGCTGCACCGAAGCTGGTGACAGCCATGATAGCGGCGCAAGCGCCGGCAATAATCTTCTTCATCTGATTGCTCCTCGTCGGTCCACCCACCGCAGGACTCAGCAATGTCTACACGCCGGATTCGTTCGGCACATGGCGGTCATACTTGTTCACCATCCCGAGAGCATCAGAGCTGCAACTGAGTGAGCGATGCCGAGTAAGCCCCCGAAGCTGAGCCCTGCAGGTCAGCCCACCAAGACACAGCAACGACAGGCCCGCGACCGCAAGCGCAACAGCCAACCCTGGCGCCACTGGTACTGGACAGCAGCATGGCGGAAGAGAGCAAAGGCCCAGCTCACAGCTGAACCTCTATGCGCCTACTGCCTGTGCGAGGATCGGATCACCGTGGCGACTGTTGCAGACCATGTGATCCCGCACCGTGGTGATGCCGACCTATTCTGGAACGGGCCACTGCAATCACTGTGTGACGAAGCACCATGGCGGTGCCACTCACGGGTCAAGCAGATGGAGGAGCGAGGCACCTAAGCCACGCAGCCCATAGGAGAGAGCAATGCCGATGGTTCACCACAAAGCCATGCGGGTAGGATCGGCGATGTTCGTCGAGTCCCCGACTAAGACGCTATTCGTTGCGTGCCTTGATGAGGCGAGCGCGGTACGCTTGGAAAGCTGCATTCAAGACATCGACGCCAAACTGGAGGCCTTCCGCCTCAGCCTCTATCGGGACGCCTTCGGTGACGGTGCCTTTGACCTCTCTGACGGCGCTTTGGTGTAGTTCGTCCAGCCAAGTCAGGTCATCCGTACCCTTCACCTCGGCAATCTGCTCGATGGCCAACCATAGGCCGTATTGAAATGCAGCTGCGGCGCCAGTCATCGAAGCTATGGACATTTTCCCTGACATGGGCTGTGCGCTGAACGTCTCTGGATCATCATCCGACATTCGATTCCCTCCAAGTTGCGGAATGGATGAGATCAGAGCGAAGACGCAGAGTCGAGCAGCGCCGGGCAGGGGCCGTCATTTGCGATCGGCACGATCCTGCGCTGCGCCTCTTAGTGGCCATTGACCGGAACGAACCGCACGCGACCCTCTTCGGCAACCAAGAAGGCGTTGTAGCGAGCGCCTTGCCAAGCGTCCCGCTGCACATTCCCATGTCGCTCCACCGTATTGGCCCAGAACTGAGGCAGCCTCGCCGATCTCGGTAGCTTGCTCTCAAGGATCTTCTCTATCTCCTCAAAGGTCAGTGTGACCTCACGAGGATGACACCCGATCAGGTGCCGTTGCAGCGGATCGTACTTCCCCAATGTTCCCGTCCCTCTTGCTTCGGCGCAGTACCGTAGGGAGGGCGGGTTAAAAGTCCAAGACCTGATCTGTCTGCACCGCGCCCCCAGTCAAATTTCTGCCTGTGCAGATTAAATCCTGAAGCAGGAAAAAACTCATGCAGCGTGGTCCCAAGGCCCAGCTCCCTTCGGAGAAAAGGGCAAAGGGCACATTCCAGAAGAGCCGTGACGGCAACAAGGTCGAGATCATCGAACGGATGTCCACGCCTCAGCAGCCGGATTGGCTGACGTCAGAGGCACAGGAAGTCTGGCTGGACGACATCGGCCGGGTGAAGCTGGCGACGGAAGCCGACACGACGCTGTTCGCCAACTACTGCTCTCTTCAGGGCGCGTTGGTGAAGGCCATTCGCCAGGGCGGGGAAATGCCGCCGATCTCTGCCTTCACCGAGGTGCGCAAGATGCAAGAAGTGCTCGGTATCGGCGGAGCCCGCAGTCGCGTTGGCATCGCCCCAGAGGAAGGCAGGCCCGGCAACGTGTTTGCTCGGAATGGCCGCAAGTAAATGGCACGGCGCCCGCGATTACAGCGGCATTGCAGAGCGCTGGGCCAAGGATGTTGTTGCTGGCAAAGTGGTGGCCTGCAAGTGGGTGAAGCTAGCCTGCAAGCGGCATCTGCGCGATTTGAAGCGACCCAAGAAGTGGGGCTTTCATTTCGATCGCTGGCACGGTGATGACGTCTGCGACTTCGTCGAGAAGTTGCCGCACGTCGAGGGTGTGTGGAAAACATCGACGCTGTTCCTCGAGCCCCCGCAGATATTCATTCTGGTGGTGGTGTTTGGCTGGCGCCGGAACAACGATGGCGGCCGTCGCTTCAGCTACGCCTATATTGAGATGGCCCGAAAGGGCGCCAAGTCGACGCTGACCGCTGGCGTCGGGCTCTATTGTCTTTGCTGCGAGAACGAGGTTGGCCCGCAGGTCATCATCGGCGCCACGACTGGCGAGCAGGCGAACAAGGTGTTCAAGCCCATGCAGGGCATGGTGCGCCGGAGCCCCGACCTGCAGGAAGCGTTTGGCGTCACAGCCTGGGCTCGATCGATCACCTGCTCGGACAATGACGGCTACGTTCAGCCGATCAATGCCAAGGGCTCCACCCAAGACGGGCACAACCCGCACCTGGGCGTCCTGGACGAGCTGCATGCTCATCGCGATCGGGCACTGTTCGATGTGGTGAAGTCGGCCTTCGGTGCCCGGTCGAATCCGCTGATGTGGATCATCACGACCGCCGGCTTTGACACTCAGGGTGTCTGCTATGAGCAACGGACTTATCTGACCAAGGTGCTGGAGGACGTGTTCGAAGCCGACCACTTCTTTGGCATCATCTTCACGCTGGACGAGGCGATCCTCGACGACGACGGGCGGGAGGTCTCGCCGGCCGATGATCCCTTCGATGAGAAGGTCTGGATCAAGGCTAACCCGATGCTGGGGGTCACTCCCAGCCTGAAGTACCTCAGGGACGAGGCGAAGGACGCGAAGGCGTCTCCGTCGAGCCAGGGGAACTTCCAGACCAAGAACCTGAACATGTGGCTCAATGCCCATGGCGCCTGGCTCAACATGGTCCGGTGGCGGCAATGCGCCGACCCAAAATTGGATTGGCACGACTTCGAAGGCCTCGATTGCTGGATTGGTGGCGACCTCGCCGACAAGGACGACATCACCGCGCTGGTGCTGGCTGCCTTCGACGATCGGGACCGGCTGATCTTCAAACCGGTGTTCTGGCTGCCGGAGGCGGTGTTGCTGGATCCGCTGCACGCCGAAGGAAAGGGGCCCGCCCCATACCGCACCTGGCACAAGCAGGGACACCTGCAGCTAACCCCAGGTGACTGGGTCGACCACAATGCGGTTGAGGCGCAGGTTGAGGAGTGGATCGAACGCTACGGCATTCGTCGCATCACCTTCGACCAGTTCGCCGCGGCCCAGGCCATGGCTAGCCGCCTGAACGAGAAACACGGCAGCGGTGACGAGCCGCTCGCCGCCATCCTGCACAAGAAGGCGTCTGCCGTCACCGACCCGGCCAAGGAATTGGAAGCCCGAGTGAAGGGCGGACCAGCCCGACTGCGGCACGACGGAAACCCGGTGATGAACTGGATGGCCTCCAACGTGGTGGTCAGCCGCCGCCGCGACGAAACGATCCTGCCGATCAAGGAAAGCCAGATGAGCCCAAACAAGATCGACGGGATCGATGCCCTGATCAACGCTATCGCGCCAGCCATTCATCCCGACCAGGACAGCGGTAGCCTCGACGACTTCCTCAACAACCCGGTGATGGTCATCTGATGACGACGACGAACAAGCGCCGCCGTCGTCCGCGCCAGCAGCTGACCGACAGCGAGGGTGCCAAGCAGCGCCGGTTGAGCACCACTGACTCGGTGGCATGGGCGGAGTTCGCCGGCCGGGATAGCTTCTCTGGCAAGAACGTCACCGTACGTTCGGCCATGCAGTTGGCGACAGTGTGGGCCTGTGTCCGCCTCACTGCCCAGATGATCGGCTCTCTGCCGCTGGGCATGTACGAGAGCAAGTCGGATGGCAGCCGGGTCGGCAGTGATCATCGCGTCGGCGAAGTCATCAGCATCAGCCCCAACGCTGATCAGACGGCTTTCGAGTACTGGGAAACCAAGATTGCCTGGCTCATGGCCACCGGCAACGCCTACTCGGAACGGAGCGACTTCGGCCGCCAGCTGTCATCGCTGCAGCCGATCGCGTCGACGCACTGCCGCCCCGTCCGCAAGGATGGTGAACTGGTCTACCGGGTCACTGATCGCGGCAAGAGCGAGGATCTGCCGCGGGATAAGGTCTTCCATCTGAAAGGTTTCGGCTTCGGGGGCGACCTCGGATTGTCGCCCATTGGCTACGGCGTACAGACGTTCGGCTCAGCCATGGCCACGGACGAGGCTGCAGGGAAGATCTTCGGTAATGGCCTCAACGTCAGCGGCGTGCTGACCAGTGACCAGCCGAACCTCAAGCCGGAGCAGCGCAAACAGCTGCAGGAGATCATGGCCAAGTACGCCGGCTCGACCAACGCCGGCAAGCTGATGATCCTGGAGGCAGGGCTCAAGTACCAGCAGATGACCCTCAATCCTGAGGATGCTCAGATGCTGGAGACCCGGCGCTTCAACATCGAGGAAATCTGCCGCTGGTTCGGCATGCCGCCCATCATCATCGGCCATGCCGCTCAGGGTCAGACTATGTGGGGCAGTGGGGTTGAGCAGATCCTGCTGGCTTGGCTCGCGACCGGTATCAACCCGGTGCTCCGCCGTGTCGAGGCCCGCATTCGCCGCGACTTGGTGCCTCCGGGTGATCGGCGGCGCACCTATGCCGAGTTCAACCGCGAAGGTCTGCTGCAGATGGATAGCGCTGCCAAGGCGTCGTTCCTGTCGAGCATGACACAGAACGGGCTGATGACCCGCAACGAAGGCCGCTCCAAGCTCAACCTGCCGCGTGAAGATGGCGGGGACGTTCTGACGGCACAAACGAACCTGGCACCGCTGACCGCTCTCGGTGGTCAGTCCTCTGGTGAAGCCGCTCGCGCCGCCATGCTGGCGTGGCTGAACCCCGAAACTAAGGAATAGACCGCGATGTCCAAGCGAAAGCTTCCGGCTGCCTCCACGGTGGCCCGCCCCGGCATGCGCTCGGAACTGATGCCGAGTGCGCTGGACCGGTGGAACCCCGAGGTGAACGCGGCCGACAAGGACGCGGACAACACCATCTCCGTGCTCGACGTCATCGGCGCTGATTTCTGGGGGGAGGGCGTGACCGCCAAGCGCATTGGCGCCGCCCTTCGCCAGATCGGCGAGAAGGACGTCACGGTCAACATCAACTCCCCCGGCGGCGACTATTTCGAGGGCCTCGCCATTTACAACATGCTGCGCGAGCATCCCGGCAAGGTCACCGTGAAGATCCTCGGGATCGCCGCCTCGGCCGCTTCGGTGATCGCCATGGCCGCCGATGATCTGCAGATCGCCCGCGCCGGCTTCCTGATGATTCACAACACCTGGGTGGTTGCTGTCGGCGATCGGCACCAGCTGCGCGACGTCGCTGACTGGCTCGAACCATTCGATGCTGCCGCGAACGATATCTACGCGGCGCGCAGCGGACTCGACGCCAACGACATCGCCAAGATGCTCGACCGGGAAACCTGGATCGGTGGCGCTGATGCTGTCGAAAGGGGCTTCGCCGATAGCCTGCTGTCCTCCGACGAGGTCGGCACCACTGCCAAGAATTCAGCTGAGGGCAAGCCCGTTGCGGCAGCCCATAAGCTCGACACCCTTCTGGCCCAGCTCAATGTGCCGCGTTCCGAGCGGCGCGAATTGATCCAGGCTCTGAAAGGCGGCACGCGCGACGCTGCCGCATCCGACATGCCCGGCGCTGTCGTCCAAGAGGTCGAAAGCCTCCTCCACCAGATCCGCTCACTTTAGGAGACAGCAATGTCCAAGCGAAACATGCCGCTGGTGGCGCTCGCCGCGCTACTGGCAAACACTCGACCTGCCGGCGTTCTCGGCAGCGTCCGCGCTGATGCGCAAAACCTCGAAAAGCTCCTCGCCGATGTGAAGAGCGAACTGACCCGCGTCGGCGACGACGTGAAGCGCACCGCCGAGAATGCGCTCAAGCAGAGCAAGGACGCCGGCACCGTGTCGGCTGAGGTCAAGCAGACCGCAGACAAGCTGCTGACTGACCAGGCCAAGCTCAACGACGCCATGAACAAGCTGACTGGCCGGCTTGAGGAACTGAGCGACCGCAATCTCGATCTGGAGCAGCGCGTCTCCAGCCGTGGTCGCGGTGGCAAGGACGAGGTGAAGAGCCTCGGTCAGCAGGTCAGCGAGTCCGATGGCCTCAAGCAGTTTGTTGCCCAGGGTGCTCGGGGTACCATCAAGGTACCGGTCCAGAACGTGATTACCTCGGGCGCTGGTTCTGCCGGCTCTCTGATCACCCCTGACCGCGATCCTGAGATTGTGGGTCTGCCCCGCCGTCAGATGACCATTCGTCAGCTGCTCAGCGTCGGTCGGACCACGTCGAACTCGGTTGAGTATGCCCGCATGGTCTCGCGCGCGCTCAATGCCGCTGTGGTGGCCGAGAACACGCTCAAGCCAGAGTCCGATCTGGTCTGGGAGCCCGATGATGCGCCGGTTCGCACCATTGCGCACTGGATCCCGGTCTCGCGCAATGCCTTCGACGACATTCCCCAGCTCGAGGGTGAGATCGACGGCGAACTTCGCTACGGTCTCGACCTCAGCGAGGAACTCGAAGTCCTCAAGGGCGACGGCACTGGGCAGCACTTGCACGGCCTTGTGCCCCAGGCGTCCGCCTATGCCCCGGCCTTCGCACCGGAGAACGAGACGGACATCGACACGCTCCGCCTTGCCCTGCTGCAGGCGTCCCTCGCTGAGTATGCAGCCGATGGCATCGTCATCAACCCGATCCGCTGGGCCCGCATCGAACTGACGAAGGATGGCGAGCAGCGCTACATCTTCGCCAATGTCATCCAGATGGCTGGTCCGCAGCTGTGGGGCCGTCCCGTGATCGCCACCCAGGCGATGGAGGATGACGAGTTCCTGGTCGGCGCCTTCCGTGTCGCGGCCAAGATCTACGACCGCATGGATGTGGAAGTGCTGATCTCCTCGGAGGACCGGGACAACTTCGTCAAGAACATGCTGACGGTTCGCGCGGAAAAGCGTCTCGCCCTTGCGGTGAAGCGCAGCGCTGCCCTGGTCACTGGCGCATTCCCTGAAGTCGTTGTAACGCCCTAAGCGCGATCAGCTGGGTGGCGGCCTAGTGTCGCCACCTCCTTCCCTCGGAGAATACTGACATGTCCAAGACGACATACCGCGCCACGCGCTCGTTCTATGGCGACCTCGGCAACTTCCGCCGCAACCAGATCGTCGAGCTCGATCCTAGCGACAAGACGGTTAAGGAGCTCATCACCAAGGAGCTGCTGTCGACCGATCTCGGTGACAAGCGCGTCGGTGACGCCGCGCCTTCCCTCGACAAGATGACCGTCGATCAGCTGAAGGCACACGCCTTCTCCAACAACATCGATCTGGGCAGCGCGACCAAGAAGGATGAGATCCTTGCCGTCATCCAGAGCGCTAGCAAGACGGGCTGATTGAAGGTCTGGGGCTACATGTGCAGCATCAGCCAAAATACGGCGATCGGCAGACCGGCTAAGACAGCTGCGATGATGATATCTACAAGCAGCTGATCTCTGCTTGGCGGAGGCGAGGAAAAAAACGGGGCCGCAGGTGGAGGAGTCCACTTGCGCTGGCTGAACTTCTTAGCGCCCTTGTATATCACAGATCGATTGCTTCGATGCTCTCGACTGCCCTCTCTGTATACGCCACTTCAGTGGTGCTGCTCGAATAACTGCCGCGGCGCTGAACCACGACGAACCCCTCGTGCGCCAACTCGGTGGCCAGAGCGTTGAGTGTGCGGTTGTCTTCGACTGTGGCGGTCTGCCCGGAGCGAAGAATGATCTTATAGGTATTCACTTGCTGCCTCGTTTCTCCCGGGCTTATCAGCCGCTCTGTTCAGGGCAACAGGGGTACTGCTGTAGGGTGAAGCAGCGGTAAACGGAAACATCACCTCGGGGGGCAACTGATACCCCGTGGCAACGTTTTCAGCGCTTTGGGAATAGCGCTTCAAGAAGATCAGACTCCGAACAGGATTAACGCGACCCGCCTTCGAGCGGGCTTTTTCATGAGGTGTTCGATGACTGTTTCTGTCATCACCCCGCCAGATCCTGTGATTTCATGGGAACGGGCGAAGGTGCATCTGCGCCAGGACAGCGACGACGAGAAGACCTATGTCGAGGGACTGATCGCAGCCGCTACGGCTTGGCTCGACGGTCCTGCTGGCGGCTGGCTCGGCAGGGCACTGGGCCCGCAGCTGTTGGAGTGGCGCCCACCCAACTGGCCATACCGCGACGATTTTGCCTTGCCCTTCGGTCCAGCACTGGAGGTGGACACTGTCGAGTACATCGACCTTGCTGGGCAGCTGCAGACATGGGCCTTTTCCGACCCACTCTACTTCGAAGATCTGCCAGCAGTGCGGGGCAGGGATGGGGACATTCGCATCCGGTACTGGGCTGGCTACGGCAAGCGCGATCCCGAGGACGCCACCAAGTGGATCGCTGAAGTCCCGCCCCCAATCACCCAGGCCATTCTGCTGCTCGTAGCGCAGTGGTTCACCAATCGCTCGTCGGTCCGCATTGGCGATGCCGTTAATCAACTTCCCTTCGCCGTCGAGGCCCTGCTGGGGCCCTACAAAGTCTGGAGATAGAGAATGAAACTGACGTTCGTAAAAGACTTCGACTTCAGCCCAGAGGCCAAGAACGGGCAGGTCACCGTGGCCTACAAGGCGGGTCAGGAATACTCAGTCACCCGCGAGTGCCACCAGAAGGCGTTCGCCGCCAGCGCTGTCACTGAGGTGCCGAAGGCTGAAGAGACCAAGGCCACCAAGTGATCGACGCCGGCGATCTTGATCAGCGCGTCACGTTTGGCGAGCGCACGATCATAGATGACGGGGCAGGAAACGAGCGCGGCGACTTTGCCGACCGGTTCACCGTCTCAGCTCAGTTCGTGCATTTGCGGGGTGGCGAGAGTGTCATGGCCGCCCGCCTCGACGGCAAGCATGTGCAGGTCATCCGCGTCTGGACCTCCAGCGATACCCAGCAGGTGACTACTGACTGGCTGGTGAAGGACGCCCGCAAGGGTACGCTCTTCAACATCCGCGACATCACCCCGGCGCGTGACGGCTCCTTTCTCGACCTCCTCTGCGAAACCGGAGTGGCGCTCTGATGGCCAAGAAGGTGCTCAATCTGGATCGGTTGAACAGCAAGCTGGCCAAGATGCCGAAGGTCGCTAAGGACGAGATCCGCAAGGCCCTCGACAAGGGCGGTGATGAGATCGTCGCCTCCGCCAAAGCTCTAGTTCAGGACAAGACCGGCACCCTTGCCAGCACCATCGAGAAGCAGGACGGTCGGCACGAGCTTGAGGTGCAGGTCGTAGCGGGCGGACCGGCAACCACCAAGCCGGTGCGGGCCGGTGCGGACGCCGAATACGACTATGCCTGGGCCAATGAGATGGGCACCCGAGAGATGGCCAAGCAGCCCTTCCTGCGGCCAGCCTATCGCCTCGTCGCCAAGAAGGTGAATGGCCGCGTCCGACGCGCCGTCAACAAGGCAGCTAAAGCACAGGCGGGCGGACAGTGAGCGATCCATCCTATGCCATTCAGGTTGCCATCGTGGCAGCGCTGCGGGCGCTCGGCACCGAGGCAGAGGCGCGGGTCTATGACACCGTTCCGGCTAGCGCAGCCTTTCCGTATGTCAGCTTGGGCGAGGGACAGATGATCCCGGTCGACGAAGACTGCGGCGATCCCAGCGAGACCTATCTCGACATCGACATTTGGACCCGTGACGCGGGCTTCCCGCAGACCAAGCGCATCGCCGGAGCCTTTCGCGAGCGCCTCCACCATGGCGATCTCTCCATTGCCGGGCACGTGCTCGATCTCATGGAAGTGCAGAGCGTCAACTACGTCCGCGACCCGGACGGCATCACCCGGCACGGCATCCTGTCCGTGCTGATCAGAACCACTCCCGCCGGCTAACCTTCAGAGGAAACATCATGGCCACCACGCGAAAGCTCCTGATCCAGTTCGGCGATGGTGCCGAACCCGAGGTCTATTCCCACAATTGTTCGATCAACACCTCGCGCGAGTTCACGATCGAGGCGACCACGGTCGACCAGACCGAACCCGATTGCGACGCGCCCGATGCACCCTCCTGGGTAGCGCGTGCGGTTGATACGCTCTCTGCGGGTATCTCCGGCGCCGGCACCATGGACCCGGTCAGCTGGGGCGTGCTGCGCGACCTGATGCTTGCAGGCGAACCGTTCAATGTTCGGGTCAAGCTCGACATCCCGCTCGCACAGGGTGGCGGCCACTTCCAGGGGCGCTACGTCATCACCACCCTCGGCATGGCCAAGGAAGGCAAGGGCTACGTCACCAGTAATGTGGCGCTGTCCTCAGATGGGATTGTCACCTGGTCGGATGCTGCGGCCTCGTGATGGAAGGGTATCTCGAGGAGAACTTCGGGGGTGAGCTTTGCCGCTTTGCCCTTCCTATCGGCCAGCTGCGTGAGCTTCAGGAGAAGTGCAGCGCTGGTCCTGCCACTATCCTGGCGCGGCTCATCTCCAAGCAGTCGGCCCTTGCGGCCATGCCGGAGCCGAAGACTGAGGAGGAGAAGGGCGTCCTGCACATCCTCTCCATCATCGGTGGTGACTGGCGGATGGAAGATATTCGCGAGACGCTGCGGCTGGGTTTGATCGGCGGCGGTAAGACCCCCAGCGAAGCCTATGTCTTGGTGTCCCGCTATGTGGATCTCCGTCCGCCACTGGAGAACCTGTCCCTCGCCGCTTCGGTGCTTTTATCGGCTCTCGTCGGGCCGGAGGATGACCAGCCGGGAAAAGCAGGGACGGAGAAGGCCAGGACAGAGGCGACGGAACCGGTCGCATCGCCTTCTCCGGATATTACGGCTGGGGCGCAGTGATGGGCTTCTCGCCCCGCGAGGTGGACCAGATGACCCTCTGGGAGATGAACGCCTGCATCGACTTCCACAGGCGCGCCAATGGGGCAGAGGACGAAGTCGCCCCGCCCTCTTTCGAAGAGCACCAGGACATGGTGCGCCGGCTCGGCTGAGCACTCCAACCCCTGAGGTCTGAATGGCGCAACTGGAGAAGCTGGTTGTGAGCCTTGAGGCTCGCATCAACCAGTATGAAAAGTCACTGGCCAAGGCGCAGCGGACCACGGACCAGCAGTTCACCCGTATTGAGCAGCGGGGCGCCCGGTTGGAGTCTCGCCTCTCCAAGCTCGGTGCAGGGGCATTCGGCGCCTTTGCCAAGGGCGCAACACTTGCCTTGGCCCCGCTGCTGTCTGTCGGAGCCGCCCTTGGTACCGCCAAGGCGGCCATGGATGACTTCGACAAGATCGCCAAGCAGGCCAAGGCCTCGGGATTGGATCCGGAGTTCTTCCAGGAGCTGGGTTACGCCGCCGAACTCGGTGGCATGTCCGTCGACGAGCTCTCCAGTGCCATGTCGGGGTTCATCAAGAACGCTGGTCTGGCGGCCGAGGGCAAGGGCCGCATGGTGACGGCGCTCAAGGCGCTGAACCCAGAGTTGCTCCAGTCCATCCAGCTCACGCAGAGCCAGGAGGAGCGTCTTCGCCTAGTCGCGGATGCGTTGGACAAGGAAGGTGATGCCAGCCGGCGCGCTGCAATCGCTGCGGCGGCCTTCGGTGATAGCGGCATTCGCATGGTCGAAGTGCTCAAGGGTGGATCGGCTGCCCTAGAGGAAACCGCGCGCAATGCTCGCAATCTGGGTCTGATCATTGATCGGGACCTGCTGGCCCGTGCCGAGCAGATGAACGACGAATTCGGCACCGCCACCAAGGTGATCGACATGCAGTTCAAGCAGGCGCTGATTGAGCTGGCGCCGATCCTGATCTGGACGGCACAGCTTGCTGGCGGGTTGGCGAGCGGTATCAACTACATCTCCGACAGCATGCAGAACCTCGCGAACCGCGGCACCGCTCGGCTGCAGTCCGATCTGGAGAAGCTGGACAACCTCATCGCTGCCGCTGGCGCTGACTATGCGCCCGATGTTGTGGGGAACATGGGCGTGCAGATGGACAGCGGTAAGCTGGCGGAGCTGCAGGCGGAGCGTGACGCCACCTATGCTGAACTCAAGCGCCGCGCCATTGACCAGTTGCGGGCAGACCTCAGTCGACCCAAGCCCCGCGACATCGGCGACCCGGCAGCGGAAACCACCCCTGCTGAAGCTGCCTCCGTGTTGGAGAAGCAAGCCGAGGCGGTTCGCCAGCTTGTTGCCGATCTCCAGCACGAGCAGACCCAGCTGGGTAGAACTGCCGAACAGCAAGAGCTCTACAATGCCCTGAAGTCGGCGGGTGTGACCCTGGAGTCTGCCTACGGGCAGGAAATCCAGGGCGCCATGACGGCGCTACAGGCGCAGCGTTCGGAGATCGAAAAGAACGCCGAGGCAATGGCGCTCTTTGACACCGCATCCCAGCAGGCTCTGAACACCGTCATAGACGGCTTTTTGGAGGGCAAGGACGCGGGCGAGATCTTCCGCAACCTAATCGGAGATATTGGCCAGCAACTGCTGAGCATGGGTGTTTCGGGCCTATCGGGCGGACTCGGCAACGCGCTGTTCCCTGGCATTCCCCGGCGCGAGCATGGCGGACCAGTCCGTCGTGGGCAGGCTTATGTGGTCGGCGAGAAGCGCGCCGAACTCTTCGTGCCGGACCAGAACGGCACCATCATCCCGCAGCTGCCGGATGCTAGCGCTGCTGGTGGCTCCGGCGGCGGCTTCACCTATGCTCCCGTGATCGACGCGCGCGGAGCTGACGTGGCGGCGGTTGCCCGGCTTGAGCGGGTCGTTGCCAAGGATAAGGCTGAGTTCACTGCACGCGTAAAAGAGATCATTACGACGCGACGTCGCAAGTGGTGAGGTCCTAATCCAAGGAGTCCAGAGCACGTTGCAGTGCCGCCTTAGCTCGTTCTTTCATAGAGCGTTCGACCTCGGCGATGCTGATGTCATCGGAGGCCTGCACCCACACTTCTGCAGTGACAACCACCCACCTGTCCGGGTCCATCTCGTCCACGATCGTTACTTTGCCGCTCAAGCCAGCGTCGAAGTTCCCGATTCCTCGTACGACAACGTCCATAATCCGCCTGCTCCATAGGTTCTGTGTGAGCCAATGGTTGCACGCTCAATCTAGTCGCACAACAGAGGTGCTACGTGCCGCTGACCGAACCTCTCGATCTGCTGACGGGCTTCCCCGGCTGGTCCACCGACTTCGCGCTGATGGCGCGGCAGGAGCAATCCCGGCACGCTTCCGGCCGCACTCGTGTCAAGGACTTCGGTCAACCGATCTGGCGGGGCCGGTGGCAGAGCAAAACGCTCTCTCCGAATGCCTTGGATGCGTGGCGGGCTCGCATTGAGCAGGCGATGATTAGCCAGATGACGTTCAAGGCGTGGCAGTCGAGCCGGTGCCGGCCGATTGCGCATCCTGGCTCTGCTGCACTGCCAGCCGGAACGCTCAACACCATTGGCGATGATGACAAGACAGTCCGCGTGGCAGGGCTGGTCAACATCAGCCTTTCCATCGGTGACATGCTCCGCATCGGCTCAAGCCTCTATCGGGCGCTGGAGCCTGCCTCTGGCGATCCTACGGGTGTACTCACCATCACTCCGCACCTATGGCCGGGAACGGCTACAGGGCAGGCGGTTATTATCGACAAGCCCTGGTGCCTGATGACGATCGATCCGAACTCGCTGTCGTCCAGTGCCGATCCTCGGACGGGCAGGGGCTCGATCTCCTTCAGCGCCACGGAAGCGCGGGGCTAAGATGAAATCCTATCCAGCAAACACTGTGGCGGCTCTCTCAGCCCGCCGGCTGCTCCCGCGCGACTTCCTGACCATCACGGCGCGGGATCGCGGGACAGGCGCTCCGGTCACGGTCGGGTTCTATTCTGACCTCGCCAACATCTCCGCATTGGTGGTCGATCCAGATACCGGCGCTCCGGTGCTGCGCGATTTCTACGGCTCTGGCTCTCTGATCCAGATCAGCGACATTCCCTCCATCGTGGGGGTGAGCACGCAGAACGTCACCGTCACCATGTCGCAACTGCACGAGAAGGTGGAGGAGGCAATCCGCCTCTATGACTGCAAGCAGGCGCGGGTGGAGATCCATACGGGGCTGCTCGATCCAGACAGCCGCAAGCTGGTGGACCCGGCAGAGCCCTGGTTCGTCGGGTTCGTGGATCAGATCGAGATCCGCACGCCGAGCGAGAACGAGGACGGTGCTGCGATCCTGACTTGTGCGAGCGGGACACAGGAACTGCTCCGGTCCAACCCTGCCACACGCAGCCATGAGGATCAGCAAGTCCGCGCTCCCGGCGACGACTTCTTCCGGGATGCTGCGGTGTGCGGGGATTGGGATCACTATTGGGGCGCCGTGGGCGAAAACAAGGTCGAGACCTCCAAGCCCAAGGGCCTCTTTGGGTGGAATAACTTTCTCGGCTTCCTGTGATGGTGCGCTTTGCCACTCCAGCGGATCGCACAGCCATGGTTCGGTTGCTCCGGTCGGCGCATGAAGCCGCAGCATTGCCTTTCGCCTTCAGCGCGCCTCATGCGGCTGCATTGGTGGACAGACACATTGCAGAGCCTCATTTGCTGGCGCTGGTGGCCGGGGAAACCGCTCAGGCGGTGCTCTTAGCCTCTAGCCAGGAACACCCGTTTGCTGCCCTCCGCTACGCCATGGAGACGGTGTGGTGGATCGCTCCAGAGGCACGCGGCAAACACGCAACGGATATGCTCGCCGCCTATGAGCAGTGGGCTCGAGAACAGGGCTGCGCCTTCGCGGGCATGGCAGCACTCTCCAGTTTTCCGCGTGCCGGGATCATCTACCGCCGCGCTGGCTTCCGTGAAGCCGAAACTCACTACCTGAAGAACGTAGGCTAACCCTCCATGGCAATCTTTACGGCGATTGGCGCATCTGTTGCGACCGCGACGGGCTTGGCGTGGCTCGGCACTGCCACGGCTGCCGCCCTCCAGATCGCGACCGGCGTGGCCTTCAGCCTCATCGGCAAGTCCATGCAGGGCGAACCTGAGCCGCCGCGTTTCGGTGTGCAGGGCAAGCTCCAGGCGGGCGAGGACGTGCCTCGCTCGATCAATCTAGGCTGGAACTGCACGGCAGGCTCTCTGGCCTGGCACAATACCTTTGGCGACGGCGGAGTCATGTCGGCCCGCGTCATTGCCCTAGGCGATCTGCCCATCCGTGAGCTGCTCTACCCCATCGTTGATGGTGTGGACTGCACCCTGCTCAAGGGCGAGGCGCACGGCAGCTACGGGTGGCCGGTAGCGGAGTTCCGTAAGGGCGGGCAAGACCACCTGTGGATCAAGTTCTATGACGGTTCACAGACCTCGGCAGATCCGTTCTTGGTCTCGACGTTCGGCAGCGATCCAGACCGACCCTATAGTTCAAGCCGCGTCGCCTATGGCGTGCCTTATGTCATCATCACCGCTAGGGCGCCAGAGCGCAACGACGAAGGCGACAAGCCACTCTTTCAGGGCATCCCAAGCCTCAAGTTCGTCACCAATGGTGTGCGCTGGTACAATCCCGCTCAGGATAGCTCGGTCGGCGGCTCTGGCGCTCACCGCTGGGACAATCCAGCGACGTGGGGCGGCGTGGGTGACTTCAACCCCATCGTGCACCTCTACAACCTGCTGCGCGGCATCCGCTACAATGGGCAGTGGTTCTATGGAATGCAAAACACCGCGCCGGCACGTTTGCCGGTGGCGAACTGGATCGCTGGGATCAATGCCGCTCAGGCTGGGATAGCAGGGCCGAACGGCACTGAGCCGACCTATCGGGCCGGTGGTGAAATCCAGGTGGGCGCTCAGGTGGCGACTACCGTCGAGGCGGAACTAACCGCGGCGAATGCTCGGCTGGTAGAGACGGGTGGCACCTATTCGATCTTCGTCGGGCCTCCCGGCACTCCCGTGTTCGCCTTCACCGATGCCGACATTCTCTCGACCGAAGAGCAGAGCTTCAGTCCCTTCCTATCGCTGGCCGATACTGTCAACGGAGTGGATGCCGCCTATCCGAACCCAGCAGAGGGCTGGAACGCCAAGAAGGCACCCCCGATCCTGCGTCCTGATCTGGAGGTTCTCGCTGGCAATCGCCGGCTGATGGCCTCTGTCTCGCTGGATCTGGTGCCTTATGCGGCGCAGGCGCAGCGGTTGATGACGTGAGCGCTGTCTGAGGCTCTACGCGCTCGCCGGCACACCTTGGTTCTTGGCCCTGAAGCACGCCCGCTAGAAGCTGGCGACGTGGTTCAATGGACCTCGGCCCGCAACGGCTATGAAGCCAAGCTCTTCCGCGTCGATGGCGTGGTCTACAAGTCCAATCTGGACGTGATCCTCGATCTAACCGAGGTCGATCCTAGCGACTATGATTGGGACCAGGCTACAGACTACCGTCCGGTTATCGATGGTCCTCTGGCCCTTGTTGGCCCCCGTCCCATGCCTATGACGGGCTGGCAGGTGTTTCCTTGGGAGGTGGAGGACGAGCAAGGTCGAGCGCGTCGGCCAAGCATTCTAGTGCTCTACGCATCTGGATTGTCCAGTGTTGAACGTGTGCGTGTGCAGGTGCGCGTTGGTGATGAGAACGGCGCGCTGATCTTTGACAGCGATGCACACCCGTACGCAGCGCCATGGTACAATGTCTTGCAAGGGCAGTTCCCGGCCAACACGCCGGTTTCCGTCCGTGGCATCTTCATCGGCCCGCCTGCTGCTGAGTGGTCGGGCTGGTTTGCGATCACCACGCCCGACATCAAGCTCTCTGCCCTCGATGTGGTCTATGAGAACATCGATCTTCCGGCTCTAGCGGATGACATACAGGGCTACTTGGCCTGGGCAGGCAACTCCCGCGAGGAGCTAGAGCAAGCCCAAGCTCTCGCCCTATCCACGGCCGACGAGATATTGGCCAACTACGCGGCACACCAACAAATCCGCCGTGAACTAACCATGACGGCGGAGAACGTTACCGCCAAGTACCTTGAGGCAATTACGGTTGCCACGGGGCCAGGATCGGCCATCGTTAACCGGATCGAAACGCTTGAGGTTACGGTCGAAGAAGACCTTGCATCAGCGGTGTCAGCCCTCACGACGCAGATCGAGACCGTTGGGAACGAGGTAACTGCCGTTGCTCAGGACCTCACCGCGCTGGAGACGAAGGCCAACGACGATGTGTCGTCGGCGATCACACTGCTTCAGTCTGAGATTGGCACGGTGGACGGCAAGACCAAGGCGAACGCTCAGGCCATTACGGCTCTAAATGCGGAGGTGGATGGCGTAGCCGCCAGCATCACGATCCGAGCAGAGGCTGTCGCTGGTGGCACGGGTGGATGGGTTCGGTACGCCATCTATCTCAATGCCGAGGACACCGAGGCTGCCTTCTTCATCGAAGTAAATGGCAGCCAGAGCCGTATCGTCAACGTCGCTGATCAGTTCGTCGTCATGGCTCCAGGCTTTGAAGGTACTCCCTTCATCTTCGACGGGTCTGCGATCCGGGTGGCGAACGCCTTCATTAAGGATCTGACGGCTGACAATATCTCGGCGTCCTTCATCGACTCCATTCAGGTGAATGCTGACGAGGTTCTTGCTCAGGATGCCACGATCAGCGGGGTGCTTCAGGTGGGGCCGCATGTATTCATCCAAGGCCCAGAGGGACGCATCTTGGTTACGGACAATACATGACTTATAGAGTAGTACTAGGTCCGCTTCCCGGTGGGGGCTATGGTCTCAGGGTCTCAGTTCCCGGCCAAGATGTTCTCAACTCCAACTTGTTCCCCAAGCATGTGGCCTTCGACAGTCGCTGGGGCTCGGCGTACAAGCTGCTGAGGAGCGGTCAAGACGTTCTGCCCACCGGGAGCTTCGGCAATGGAGTATTGACCGTAGAGTTCGAAACCCAGAGCCACTATCCGCTGGCCATCGCCTACCACAAGAGAAGCGACGGTCTATACGTTACGGACGGAATCGGAGTGACAGTAGCTAAGAATTTCATCAGGATCGGCGGACCTACCGGGACGCGGGTCGGCTGGCAAGTGTTCACCCGATGACTGCGCGCGTCCTTCTAGGAAGTTGGGGAGGCGCGCACGGGCTGTGGGTCTCCAAGCCGGGCTGGAACGTCCTCGACGCGCCGGAGAGCCAGATGCTGATGTCAATTAATGGACAGGCCATGCAGGTCGTGCACAGCGGCATCGTGGCCGCTCCCCCGTACAACGACTTCACGGGCGCGATCAATCACGTTGACATGGGCTTCCACCCCTTCGTGATGCTCTCCTGCCCACGGTACATGGTAGCCTTCGAGCGCCTGTCTTGGAGCTCCTTCCGCATTAAGCGCCTGAACGACCGTCCCGGCGGTGGGAACCTGCCAACGACGATCACTTGGGCGGTGACGACCATACCGGTGGCATTCTGATGGCTAATCGCGTCCTCCTCAACTCCTCTGGTCTGAAGGTCTCAAAGCCCGGGCATGACGTGCTGACGACCGGTGTCACGGGCCTGCTGTTCTCGTCGGATTTTAGCCAAGCCTCCCACCTCACGGAGAACACAGTTAACTGTGACTGGAACGAGGCTGGCTTCAGATTCATCAGCTACGGTAAGACGTTCCCGTCCACACCACTCGTCCAGTTTCTGGAGGTCTACCCCGACGGCATCTACTCAATGCTGTCAACCTTCAACGGGTTCTACTGGTCATATGAGAACCAATACCAAGATTTAGAGGGCAACACTATCTACAACTACCACCGTGTTGCCTGCTATGCGGACCTCGACGGTCTCCGTGTGCAGTCAAATCGAGCGGGGACTAATCCCGAGTTCTCGTTCTACTACCAAGTTCTCGACTACAACCACTAGGTTTCTGCGTTCTTTGGAAATTTCGCAAGTAAGTAAAGCCGCAGCGACTCAGTAGCTGCCCGCGTAGCTTCCTCTTCCGCCATCCGTAGGATCACCTTTTCAACCACCAAAAACTGAGGGCCGCACCATGAAGGTGACAGGCGCTCATTGTCAACGTCTGGAGCATCGCAATGTCCGCAGCCGTCTCAGCCCGCTACACTGAGCACCTTCAAGTTCCTGTTCCCGGATTAATCGGACGCCTTAGTGGAACTTCGTCGCAGCCAGAAGGCTCGTCACCACTTCTTTCGCGTTCGCTCGGATCTGGTCCAACCGCTCGGGAGACTCACTCGGCAGAAGCGAGATAGTGAGTTTGTCGAGGTCGGCTAAGACTGTCTCCTCGAAGTGGAACAGTATCTCGCGCGCCTTCTCAGGCGTAGGCGCCATTGCCGCTATCTCGCTGATGGTACGTACCTGCATCGCTATTAGAGCCATCACGAATGCTCTCGTGTCGATCTGTTCTGCCAATTGTTAGTTCCCCCCTCCCGCTGATCAGCGCCTAGCGAAGCAGACAACCACCAAAGAGTCCATCGCGCCCGCCTGCCTGCAAGTGCAGCGGGCTTTTTCTATTGGAGCATCCATGCCCGCTCTCTCCGACTATACTGCAGGGTTGATCACCCTCACCAACGGCTCTGCCGCCTTCACCGGCGCCGGTGCGGGCTGGCAACTCGCCGGGTTCAAGGAAGGCGACACCATCCTTGACATTGCCGGCGCAAGCGGGCGTGTCGGGGTCATCTCTTCCATCACCAGCAACACGGCAGGGACGCTCACCAAGCCGTGGGAAGGCCCAACACTTGCCGGTGTTGCCTATCGGATGCGCTACCAGCCTGACGGGGCTCGTGTATCGGCGCAGGCGCGGAACCTGGTGGAAACTTTAGGCAACGGCAACCTCCAAGCGGAGGCTGAGCTTCCTTCTGCTGCGGACAAGATCAGTTACTACACGGGGGCAGGGCAGAAGGCCCTTGCTGAGTTCCCCCCATCGGCACGCGAACTACTGCAGGGTTTGGGGCGCCTCGGCATTGTCGCCAAGGGCACGACCGACTGGCACGCCGTTACGGAGAACGGCTGGTACATCGGAGACAACGCCGCCAATGCACCGGCTCCCGGCTGGTTCACGGCACTGGTGACGGTCAACTCGCCAGACTTCATTGTCATCGAAGGTTCGGACTTCGTGACAGCAGGCCCCGGCGACACGAAATCCTATCGCAAACATAAGCGGGACAAGATTTGGGGTGAATGGGATCGGGTCTATAAGACGGCCACTGAACTAGATGCCCGCTACGTCAATCAAGCTGGCGACACAATGTCGGGCGGGTTAGGGCTCGGCGGCTCCCTGATCCTTGGTGCTGGCGGCAGCTACGTTTCGGGAGCCATATACGCCGACGCTACCTGGGGCATGATCTTCCGGGCGCTCTATCAGAACCCCACTGGCGCACACTTCAGCTGGCGTACCGGCTTCGACATCGAGCTGCTAAATGCGGCGCTCGATGGTCAATTCTGGAGCGTTATACCGGGCTTCAATGGGCTGTTCCTCGACATACCCTGCCGCGCCTGGGGCAACTATAACCCCTCTAACGGTCTACTGAGGGCATCACGAGGCATATCATCCATCGTCTATCAGGCTGTTGGACGTTACCGGGTGAACTTCTCCACACCCATGCCAGACGCCAATTATAGCGTCACGACCACAAACGATCTCCAAAAGGGCGGGGCCTACAGCTACGACACTGGCGGGTTCTACCTGTGGACGGACGACAACGGCCCCACAACGCTTTCCTTCGCAGTACACAGGTGAACCATGCAGGCCATAGTCTTTCAGAACCCCGAGGGCGGCGTTCACGTGCTGACCCCGGCACCGGAGTTCTCAATCCTTGAGGCAGGGCGCAAGGATGTTCCCGAGCGGGCACCCTTCATCATCGTGGACGCCGACGAGCTACCTGATCGCGCATTGATCAGCGCTTGGGAGGTCGATTTCAGCGAGCCAGACGGTCACGGCATCGGGCCGGAGGCATGGTTTTCTGAACAGAAGCAGCAGAAGGACGCGGCAGAGGCGAAAGAGAGAAAGCGGCTGGCAGAGGCGGCGACCGAGGCAGAGCATGAGGCTGAGGCCGCGACTGAGGCTGAAGAGGTGCAGCAATGAGCAAGATCAGGATCAACCCCGCTAAGGCACGAGCGATCCGTTCGGTTGACGTAAAGCGCGAGTGTGAGCGGCGAATCCTAGAGGTCATGCCGATCCATAAGCAAAACACTACGCAGGCTGCTGCTCTGGACGCCATGATGAAGCATGGCACCGATCCGGCAAAGTGGCCGAAGAAGCTCCAGGAGCGGCAGAACTCAGCGATGGCTGCTTGGACTGAGATAAACCGCCTTCGTGAGCGGTCGAACGAGATCGAGGCCATGGAGCCTATCCCTGCCGATCTGAGCGACGACGCGCTTTGGGTTTAGTAAGCGCGCTAGCAGTCAGTCGAAATATCCGAGACTACCACTGCCAAGCCCTCCGCTATCAGCTTTGAGCAGTCGATGGGCTGCCGGCGGGTGGGGGATGGGGCGGACCGGTCGGGCACGTACAACTGTTAGACTTGCATCCCCTCCGCTGCGCGCCCCAGGTACCTTCCTGGAGCTAGCCTGTGGCCTTCCAGAACCGCACTTCGAAGCAGCTCGATTATCGCAAATGCGTGTTTCACCATGAATGAACTACATCGAGCCCTTCGACGTTTTAGTGCAACCTAGAGCAAGAGCGGGAGTGAAACCCATGACGTATCGCCTGATTGAAGGAATGGTTCATCGCAGACAGGAGGGGCAGTGGGAGCCGCTCAGCAAAGAGGAGGCAAACGAACTGCTCGCCCGCCTTGACGATGAATCCGACGAACCCCGCACCGATCACAACCAAAGGCGTGAGAATAGCCAGAGTGTGCATTAGCAGGTGAACTGCAACGTTCCGCCCTATGAAGCCCGCCAATGGCGGGCTTCTCTCTTCACAGAAAGTGCGCCTTTGCCACCCGGGAAACATCGGGTGGCGGCATTCTTCGTAGCGCACCATAAGAGGCGCTCCGTCCATAAACTTCAGTGAGTGTTGCCTTTTGCGTCCCGCGGTTGAGGTATGGGGCTACCCCTGCCGTTGATCGCGTCAATCGGCGGCTTCCCCACATCGGGCTTATCTTTCTCGAGTCTGAGCAGACCCAGGTCGAAAATCTTCCTGGCATGATCCTGTCGCGCGTCCATCTCTGATCCTAACCTCCTTGAGCCGATTACACTCAACGCTTCTCGGGACCCGCAGTTGCTAGCTGCAGAAAAGTGCCGCCGCTGGTGACCAGGCCGGTCGGCTTTATCGCGCGCACATGTCTCCCAATTATCTCGGCCGTTCTGACCTAGGCGTCCTCCATAAAGCATCAGCAAAGAGCGTTACCTGCGCCTCAGCGGCGCTCAGCCTGCAATTGGAGAACGTCATGAACCTCAGTTCCGCTGGGGCCGCTTTCGCGCGATCGCTACGGCTACAATTAGGCTGCTGCGGCTGGCAGTCGCTCTAGCTGACGCAGTGCTTTCACCCACGTCCGCATGGGCTGAGGCTGTTTCGGATCACTACCGAGGTTTCGGACAGCCCGAAGCACGCGGGTCGGACCGACGGTTTTCACTTCATCCCAGACCCAAGGCGCTATGCGTGCCAAGTCGATCAACTCAAAGCTGTCGCGGAGCGGGTCGCGGACCCCGGCAAACGTATGTTCCAAGTTTTCCATAATCACACCAGTGCTGCGAGGATGGCAGCTGCGGCCGCGAAAAGGGTGGTCCAAAACCAAGCTAAGTAAGCCGTCGCTGCCGTGCCCCCAGCGGCAAGGACGGTGATGCGAAGAGGCTTGCTCATATCGATCTCCATCGTTGCAGGAGATTAAGCGCGACCGCGCATGAACGGTTCCTGAAGCGAGTGTTCAAGATGCTGGGAAGGGGCGACGGCTTCGCTTCTTTGGGGCTGCGTAGGTGCTGGTGCAAGCGCGGATCAGAGGGACGGTTCACCACGCTTGCCGCCGGTTAACAGGCGAGCTTGCCGGCTCGTTGCTCTTTTGGCGATCACAAGTGGCCTACGGCCTAGCGCCGCGCGGCGGCGAGCCGCTCGTCGATGTCCTGGAGCTGAGCGAAGAGCAGATTATTAGCGCAATTCGACGTGGAGCAACTCTGCCAGCTGGTAGGGCACATGAACTCGGAAGAGGGAACTGTTGCTCTTTCCTGGGGATGCAGCAGCGGCGTTTGCCGCCCTGAACCATCCCTGTCGCTTCAGTCGGTCTGAGGCCCACCAGGCTCCAGGTAGCACCAACACTTCCGCGGACCCGGCTTCGGCCAAGGCCAGTCTCTCTACGTGCAATTGCGTCGTCATGGCTGCCGCAGTAGCCCCGCCGACCTCACAGATCAACTCAACCATCGGAGACCACCAAGAACCGCAAGGCTTTCTACGATGGCCTGCGACCGAAGCTTGGCGCCCTGACGCAAACGTACGTCGTAGCTGGCCGGAACTTAGTCGGCGAGGCCAGGCGGCAAAGTCCCTGACCTGAACAGCACCCTTGGTTCGTCGTAGGTGTCAGCTTCGACGTCAATGTCTGCTGAGTAGGCCCACACACCCGTCCGAGAAGGAGCGATCCGCTCCGCTGTCGCTATGGCGGCCTCTGCTGTCTTGGCAGCTTGAGGCTGGTCCGGCTGCAACTTCCGGCCTTTGGCTCGGAAGCCCTGAACAAAATACATCGTCGCCATGATTCATCCTTCGGTTTGGATCGCGGCATAGCACGTCCGCTTAACCGGCCATACGCCTGCCCCTCAACATACATCGGAGAACTTCCATGCTTCTGAAGCCAGAGGCGTTCTTTACGCACGTCCGTAAGCACCTGTTCGGGGGATCGCTGAACCAAGGGCAGGTGGACGGCATCAACGCCATTCTCACCGCCTGGGATCGCTACGGCGACGGCAGCCTGCAGCGTCTGGCCTATGTCCTAGCCACGCCAATCCGCGAGACGGACGGCACCATGCAGCCGATCACAGAGTATGGCCCTCGCTCCTACTTCAATAAGTATGAGCCGGGCACATCTATCGGCAAGCGTTTGGGCAACACCGTCGCGGGAGATGGCTACCGTTATCGGGGTAGGGGGCAGGTGATGATCACCGGGCGACGCAACTATCGTTTTGCCGGCGGCAAGCTCGGCATCGATCTTGAGGGCAAACCGGAACTAGCGCTCGACCTCGCAACCTCCGCCCGCATTCTTGTGGTCGGCACGATGGAGGGCTGGTTCACCGGCAAGGGGCTCACCGACTACATCGATGATGTGGACGAAGAGGACGATGAAGACCTCAGGGAGTTCATCGAAGCTCGCCGCACCGTCAATGGCACCGACAAGGCCGCTCTCATCGGTGGCCACGCCATGCAGTTCGAGAAGGCGCTGAAGGCGGGCGGCTACACCTCGACACCGCCCATCCCCGACATCGACCACTACCCGGAACCGGCACCTGCCAACCCTGCCAGCGGCGCTTCCAAGCCCCCACCTTGGCTCATCGCCATCTTCATCATCGCTCTCGTCCTGGTCGCTTCGGCGGCCTTTTTCTTTTCATAGGAGGCCGCAATGGCTATCGCAGAGACCATCTTCTCCACCGTGTTCAGCAAGGTGTTCGACACCATCACCCGGCAGGACGTGCCGGTGCAGAACCAATACGCCGACAAGATCGCGGCCGAGGTCACCAAGCAGGTTGCTCCGGTAGTGGTGAACGCCACGAACAGCGAGCCGTGGTTCAGGAGCCGCATCTTCATCGGCGTGGGGGTGGCTGCCGTCAGCTTCGTCACAAGCCGCTTCCTGGGCTTCGCTGTGGATGAAACCGACTTCACTGACCTGACGCACATCATTCTGATGCTCATCGAAGCTTGGGGTCTGTTCTATGCCTGGTATGGCCGCAAGGTCGGGGCGACGAAGAAGCCGCTCGGCCAGTGACCATGGACCGGCCTTCCTATTCAGGTCAGGCCCTATGGGTGCAGGTCGCCCATAGGTTCGGCCCACGGCTGCCGGAGTGGTTTCTGGCAGTCGTCACCGCGCTGCTCGGGCTTGTACTCCTGTTGCCTGAGGTGACCTTCGAACAACCGTCGTGGGCAGGCTTCCGAACGCTATTCGGCGACGAGAACCTGCTTGGCTGGATCATGGTGCTGTTGGGTCTGTTGAGGCTCGTCGGCCTCATCGTCAATGGCGCCCGGAAACATGTAACCCCTCGCATCCGGCAGGTCTCGGCCGGCGTCGGATGCCTCATATTCGTGGGCTGGGCCTGTGCCTTCGCCGCCTCAGGCGTGATCAGCACTTGGCTTGCTGTTTACCCAGCCTTCGCCGTCTTGGAGTTGGCCAACATCCTGAGGGCTTCCAAAGACGTCGGAGAGAGCAGTGGTCCTACCTGATCTTTCGCAGCTGCCGCCCTGGGCTGTTGTGCTCTTCGTCGTCTGCTTGGCGATCATTGTTGGTTTAGCTTGGCTTGGGGAGCGTATGGGGCGGAAGGCTCCACCGGCGACCGACAACGCCCGCATCCTCGGTGCCGTGATCGACGGCAAGAAAGCCGATGAGATGATCGCCGCCTTCGGTCGGCTCAGTACTCGGTTGGCCGAGAATACAAAGGCGCTCGAGGCCAACACCGCATCCGTTGCCTCCGCCGAGCGCGAGATTGACGAGGCCCGCACCGACATACGCGAACTCAATCGGGAGATTGCAAAGTCGGTGAAGTAGAGAAGAGGGATGCTGTATAAGAATGGCTTTGCCAGTCGGACGCAGGACCGGAGAAACCTACTGCATCCCTCTCAGAAACTTTTGTATCTAGGCGCTCGTTGCGCCGCGTCGACCGCGATCAATTTACCAGCTGGCGCGGACTAGGTCCTTAGAGTTTTGTTTTAACCTCCGGCATCGCTTCAACATAATCTTCGGAGAATTTGAGGCGTATCTCGATGTCCTGAAGTTCATTCTGCGCCTCCATAGCGAAGTCACGAGCGATTATCTTGTAGTCGCGAAGACGCCCCATTCGACCTTCCGAGTACATAACCGCCAAGAGGCCTTCGCAGTAGCCGCCCGTCTCCACCTTGGCCAGTATATCCCGGTAGTACTCGATCTTTTCCTCGGTCGTCTTCATCGCTCCAAGCGCTGTGTCTATCCGGAAACAGGGAAAATCGCCGACCTGTCCATCGCGGACTGGGTATTGAACAATCTCGAAGCCCTGCGCGCCCAGTCCGCCTTGCCCGTAAACCACCCAGTCCGTCGAAGGATAGTCACCAAACGCGGCCTGGACGGTCGCCAACAACGAGTCTGCCGTGGGCATAAGTTCAGGATTGGAGGAGGATATCTGGCGCTCGACACGATGCATCAGCATGCCGGAGTGCCAATGGGTCGGTGACACCACAGTACGATCACTGGCACCGTGAATATCAGTCACGCCGAAGTTGACGAAGCCGAGTTCTTCGCGAGTGGCAATTGGTGGTCGGAGCGCCGTCCCACCATGTTTCCAGGTTGCCGCCGGAATGCTCACATCAGGATGGGCATCCGCCATAGCGGCTTTGTAGTCGAGGGCCAGGGGAATGCCGTTGATTCGCCAGTCGAGACCTGAGAACGCCGAGCGCTCGTCCCCGCCCTGTTTCAAGAAATCTTCGACACGTTTCTGCTCCGCTTCCTGCTGGAGGCTCGCAGCTTTCCAACCAGCAATGCTAACCGGCAATTCGTCGACCCGGCTAGCGTAAGTGGAGGTTTCTTTTAGTTGAAGGTTCGTGGCGTCACCATCAGATGCGATCCAGGTAGTCTTTCCAGCGCCGGCGAGTGTCACGCTCCCGTCGGCACAGAAACCCTCACCAAAGGCAGTGCTCCGATGGAAGTGCTCACCATCGGGAGACAGCGCGTACATGCAGGCGCTATTTCTAGAAGCGAGCAGCATAAACGCCCCAAATTGATCGGAGAACAGAAGCAAAGTTTGATTGATGCCGACGCCCGTTCTCATTACGGAGCTGTAGCCCGCCGGCAAGTCGCCCGGCATCGCTAGGGGCACGCCAAGCTTCTTCAGGTCGAATGCGCAATCCGGGTCACTGCCGGTCAGTTGCTCGCCTGATCCGGCCACCTGCAGATTGAAAGCGTCTACAGCCTTTTTTTCACCTGGGCTGGAGATGTCGATCACAGGAGTGAGTTGAAAGCCCTCAGACGTTGGCTCAACCTGAAAAACGATATCCTGATGCTCAAACGCGGGGGTTTCATCGCTAGCTTTTCCCAGCGTTTCAATCCACCGACGCGCTAGCAGGTCATCCCCAACATTGGCAAACGAAATGACTGCGCCGTACCGCCGGTCTTCACACGTCATTTCGCCAGAGTAAGCACCACTCAAGCCGCTTGCATTGGTGGCCTCAGTGGCCAAGCTCGTGATGGGTGCCAAACATGATGCACTAAGCAGCAGTCCCGAGGCCAGTGTACGAAAAGGCATGTATTCCTCCCGGTAATTATTCGCCGATGCTGTAACCAGTGCACCACAGGTAGACTACGTGCAATCTCGAGCAAACGGCCTCAATCGCTGCAATGAATGCGCTTCTCGACACATCTATAGCAACCCCGGCAGAACGACCCCCTGTCGGTTCAAGAAGCCTAACTGGCGCAATGGACTGCACGCAAGTAATTTGCGGTAGATAATTTGGCGTCATCAACGCCTTGGGTCCGCTAGTATCTCATCTCAACGATGGATCGTGCGCACATCGATCACGTCTCCTTAGGCGTTAACCCCTGGTTAACCATGCCGGCGCACCGTGTCACCTGGCGCTACCTACCGTCTCCCTCCGAAGAGCTGCGGGTAGCGTCACCAGCCCCTTCTTTAAATGATTGCAGCGATATTCCAGTGGGTGGACCACGGCCGGCGCCATCGTGCGGGGCCTTAGCCAAAACACGAAGCGCCTCCATCCAGGCGTATGATCCGTCTGTATCTACCGGGTGTTCGGAGCCGCGCCTCAATCCAGCCCCTCGATTTCCGACAGCTTGCCCCAGTCGTCGCGCCAGACGGATCGGTGCTGCAGGCTGATTGCCACCCCGCTCATAAGCCCACAGCGCACAGAGCAGTTCCGCCCGTTCTAGGGCCTCAGGAACAGAGTAGGGGCCTTCCATGGCAGCCTTCACCATGTCGCCCTGGGTGATCCAGTCTGGCCAGTAGATCGAGGCTGTCGGTTCTTCCGGTTCGATGCCGACGGCAGCTAATGCCTGCGCATCGCTACCAATGCCGACGGTGATCGCGTCTAGGGCGATCTCATCATCGTCCGTGGTCCATTGGTATGTGCTCACTCGCACCACCACTCCTCACCATCAGGCCATCGGCGCGCCAGGTGCTCTTTGATCAGTATGTCCCCAACGTCCTGTCCGCCGATCTTGATTGTCGCCAGCCGGCGCTTGCTGCTGGTGCTATCGTGACCGAAGTACTCGATCGTCCAATCGTGGCTGTTGAGCAGTTCCAACATCCGAGCACTGGCCATTGATGCAAGCGCCTTCTCATTGTCGCCGCCGCAGATCGCTGTTTGAGGCTCCGGCGTGTCAAAGTCCTTGAGCCTAATGTTCTCGCCGTGGAGCCAAAGCGTGTCGCCATCCACCAGGCACGTCTTGTCCGGCGTGTTCGGCCGATTGTTGCACATCTCCAGCTTAGGCTGCTGAGCCACCGCTGATGTCGTCAGCATCGCAGCGACTGCCACCACCGCAGCAAGAAGCTTCATTGTCTTCTCCCCCAATTTGCCGGAGCATTCGTGCACATGAACTGCCCTCATTGCCAGCGCCCATTGGAAATGCAGGTTCACAGATCGGGGGGGACGTGGTGGGGCTTCACCAGATGTCTGGCCTGCGCTCCTGCTGGTGCATGGCAGCCGCGGGGAGAGGTCGATGTGGTCTGGCGTGCGGAAACTCGCCCCTGTGAATCGCGGCGATAACCCAAACTCGAATGTTGCGCCGGCCCTCCGCCAGGTGTTCGCTTTCCTTCTTTGAGGGGTCGCGTCCCGGGACGTGGTGTAACTGAGGTGGTCAAGCCGCTCGCGAGCGCGCCATCACGAGCGCCGTAGCGAGCGAGCGGCTGGGTGGTCATCGACGGATTTCCGGTAAGGTTGGGTTGCACAC
>JAESGL010000276.1_pt1 | contig 37188 bp, 39 predicted proteins | sample 9269711 | NCBI WGS metagenome assembly JAESGL01 (sample SAMN14515918, study PRJNA621676) | algae metagenome | isolation source: Kastovskya adunca ATA6-11-RM4 and co-occurring heterotrophs from soil and... | place: Chile: Atacama Desert | collected 2011-06-27
CGCCGCGCAGGATTTTGGCATCCCGCACGAAGTCATCAAGCTCAATGGCATGCGCAAGACGATCGCGCGCCGCCTGACCGAGTCCAAGCAGCAGGTGCCGCACATCTACCTGACCGTGGATATTCAGCTCGACAAGCTGCTGAAGCTGCGCGGCGAGCTGAACGCCGGCCTGTCGGGCCGTGGCGTCAAGCTGTCGGTCAACGACCTGCTGATCAAGGCGCTGGGCGTGGCCCTGATGCAGGTGCCCGAGTGTAACGTGCAGTTCGCCGGCGACCAGATGCTTCAGTTCAAGCGCGCCGACATTTCGGTGGCGGTGTCGATTCCCGGTGGCCTGATCACCCCAATCGTCACCGGCGCCGACATCAAGGGCGTCGCCGCCATCTCGAACGAGATGAAGGACCTGGCCGATCGCGCCAAGGCCGGCAAGCTGCAGCCGAGCGAATATCAGGGCGGCACCGCGTCGCTGTCGAACATGGGCATGTTCGGCATCAAGCAGTTCGAAGCCGTCATCAACCCGCCGCAGGGCATGATCATGGCGATCGGCGCGGGCGAGAAGCGTCCCTTCGTGGTCGATGACAGCCTGCAGATCGCGACCGTCATGTCGGCGACCGGCAGCTTCGACCATCGCGCGATCGACGGCGCCGACGGCGCTCGCCTGATGAAGGCGTTCCGCGAACTCATCGAAAATCCGCTGGGCATGCTGGCCTGATGGCGAAGATCGACGAGCAGCCGCCGGAGCATAGCCCGGCGGTGCGCGTCATCGCCATGCCGGCCGATACCAATCCCCACGGGGATATTTTCGGCGGCTGGCTGATGAGCCTGATGGATTCGGCTGCGGGTTCGGTCGCGGCACGCTACAGCCATGGTCGTGCGGTGACGATCGCGGTGGAGGGCATGACCTTCCACCGTCCGGTCATCGTCGGCGATGAGGTGTCGGTGTTCGCGACGCTGAAGTCGGTCGGCCGCACATCGATGAAGATCGATGTCGAGGCGTGGCGCCGTGCCCGTCACGACGACCGATCCTATCGCGTGACCCAGGCGACCTTCACCTTCGTGGCGATCGGTGAGGATCGCCAACCCCGTTCCGTGCCGCCGCTGCCTGCTCAATAAGGGCGCGGCCTGACCAAGATATCGAAAGAACGAGAGAGACCATGGCTGATACCTATGACCTGATCGTCCTCGGCTCCGGCCCAGGCGGCTATGTTGCCGCCATCCGGGCGGCGCAACTGGGCCTCAAGACCGCGATCGTGGAGCGCGAAAATCTGGGCGGCATCTGCCTCAACTGGGGCTGCATTCCGACCAAGGCGCTGCTGCGTTCGGCCGAAATCTTCCATTATATGCAGCATGCCAAGGATTATGGCCTGGTTGCCGAGAAGATCAGCGCCGACATCGAGGCGGTGGTGAAGCGTTCGCGCGGCGTCGCCAAGCAGCTCAATCAGGGCGTCACGCACCTGATGAAGAAGAACAAGATCACCGTCCACATGGGCGATGGCAAGCTGACCGGCAAGGGCAAGCTGACCGTCACCAAGGACGGCAAGAGCGAAGAGCTGACCGCCAAGCATATCATCGTCGCGACCGGCGCCCGCGCTCGCGACCTGCCGCAGCTGAAAGCTGACGGCAAGCGCGTGTGGACCTATCGCCACGCCATGACCCCGGCGGAAATGCCGACCAAGCTGCTGGTCATCGGTTCGGGCGCGATTGGTATCGAGTTCGCCAGCTTCTACAACGACATGGGCGCTAACGTGACCGTGGTCGAGATGATGGACCGGATCGTGCCGGTCGAGGATGCCGATGTCTCGGCCTTCCTTGAAAAGGCGGTCAAGAAGCAGGGCATGACCATCCTGACCGGCGCCAAGATCGAGAAGATCGCAGCGACCGACAAGGCCGTGACCGCGACCATCAAGGACAAGGCCGGCAAGGACATCACTGCCGAATATAGCCATGTCATCGTGGCGATCGGCATCGTCCCCAATGTCGAGAATATCGGTCTGGAAGAAGTCGGCGTCGAGCCCGACCAGCGCTTCCACATCAAGACCGACGCCTATGGCCGCACCAATGTCGATGGCATCTGGGCGATCGGCGACGTCACCGCGCCGCCATGGCTGGCGCACAAGGCGAGCCACGAAGCCGTCACCACGGTCGAGGCGATCGCGCAGGCGCTGGGCAACAAGGATGTCCATCCGCATGCGATGGACGTGCGCAACATTCCGGGTTGCACCTATTGCCACCCGCAGATCGCATCGGTCGGCCTGACCGAAGCCAAGGCCAAGGAAGCGGGCTACGACGTCAAGGTCGGCATGTTCCCCTTCATCGGCAACGGCAAGGCGATCGCGCTGGGCGAGGCCGAGGGCTTCACCAAGACCGTGTTCGACGCCAAGACCGGCGAACTGCTGGGGGCCCATATGATCGGCGCGGAAGTGACCGAGATGATCCAGGGCTATACCATCGGCAAGACGCTGGAGACCACCGAGGCCGAACTGATGCAGACGGTGTTCCCGCACCCGACCATCTCGGAATCGATGCATGAAAGCGTGCTCGCGGCTTATGGGCGTGCGCTCCATATCTGATCGGCAGGTCATGCTGGCAAAGGGCGCGGGGATATTCATCCTCGCGCTTTTTTGCGTGCTGGGAATCGCGCTGGCGCAGCGCAATGGGCTGCTTGACGATCTGAACATCGGCCTGATGGGCTGGGCCGGGCAGGGGCGCGAGACGGCGCTGGGCGGGCATGTGACCATGGTCATGCGGCTCGCCTCGGCGATCGGTGGCACGGCGATCCGCATCATCCTGTCGCTGGTCGTGCTGGGGGCGCTGGTCTTCACCGGACGGCGCGCGGCGGCCTGGTGGTTTGCCGGGGTGGAGATTGGCGGCACGCTGCTCAACCTCATCCTCAAGCAGATATTCGCCGCGCCGCGGCCCGACCTGCTGCCGCATCTCGACATCGTGCATAGCTACAGCTTCCCCAGCGGCCATGCGGCGGGGAACATGATGTTCTTTGGTGCGCTGGCGATGCTGGCCGGGCGGCGCTGGGCCTATGGTGCGGGCGGGGCGATGATCGCGCTGATCGGCGTCAGCCGGGTATGGCTGGGCGTGCATTGGCCAAGCGACGTGATGGCCGGATGGATTGAGGGGCTGGGCTGGCTTATGCTGTGCGCGGTCTGGCTACCAGCGCGGCGAGGGCAGCAGTAAGGCCCGGCCGATGCTGCTGTGCGGCGGCATGCCGTCGGCGGTGACGAAGCCATGGACCCAGAAACTGTCCCAGGCGCTGAGCATCGCGATGAGGAGCAGTGTCAGGCCGGCGCCGACGCAGAGCAGGCGGGCGCCGCGCAGCGGATTGGCCGGCATCAATGCCAGCAGCACGAGCGGCAGCAGCGGCAGGAAATAGCGGCCCTGCGTCCCTTGGATATAATCGGCGCCCAGCGGCGTGCCGGTGAGATACATGGCGGTTTCGATCAGCAGCGCGGTGCCAAGCGCGATCGCCAGCCACCAGAGGCGCTGGCCGAGGCCGAAGCGCACGCCCGATCCGCTCAGCACGGCGCTGCCAAGCATCAGCAGGGCAAGGGGGTAAGCGAGCAGCGGCAGCAGGATCGCGTTCCAGCCGAAGCGGCCGACGATTTGCAGCGCATAGACTGGTGCCCGCTCGACGATGCTGGAGACGAGGATCCGGGCATAGCTGGCCGGATCGGCGAGGATCACGGCCAGTTGCTGCGCCAGCGGCGCGGTCAGCACGCTCTCCCCGGTCTTGCGCGAGGTGATGTGATAGAGCGCCTGGCTGCCGCCGTTCGCCTTCATCCAGACAGCGAAGATGACAGCCCCCAGCAGCATCGCGCTCAGGATCAGCGCGTTGCGAAGCAGGCTGGCGCGGCTGGGCCAGCGCAGGCCGGCGGCCATCAGCGGCAGATAGACGCCCTTGGCCAGCGCCAGCAGCGGCGCGGTGACCAGCGTGGCGACGGTGCTGGCGCGCTGCGGCGCCATGAAGCCGATCCGCAGCGCCAGAGCGAGGCCGAGAAAGCCAACGCCGTTGATGACCGCATCGGGCGAGAGCGAGCCGGTCTGATAGCAGAAGGTCGGCAGCAGCGCGGTGCCGAGCAGCGCCATCCGACCGAAGGGGATGAGGCGCAGCGCGGCGACGAGCAGCAGCAATGCGGTCAGCGCATTGACAATACGGCCGGCGTAGAAGGCGCCGATGCGCGGCAGGCCGAGCGCATCGCCGATCGCGAGGCCGACGGCGCCGGGGGCATAGAGGGTCGGCGCATAGCTGGCGACATTGGGAAATTCGGCAAAGCGCGTGCCGGGGCGAGCGGCGTCGGCAGCCCAGGCCCGGTCGATCATCGCCTTGTCATAGCGGTGGCGTCGGCCGTCCGGTTCGGTCGGGAAATCGTCGGCATGAAGATCGACCGCCGCACGCGGCAGGTCAGCGCCGATCCGGTCGCCCTGGATTTGCGTAACGACATGGCCCTGCGACAGGGCTAGCGCCTTCATATAATGCTGGTTCTCATCCGGCGCCTGGAAGGGAGGCGTCAGGATCGTGAAGAACAAAGTTGCGAGACAAACAGCAAGAAACACTATCCGTTCGAGGCGCGACCATGGCGCGGCGACCGCCATGTCGGCATGAGGATGGTGCCTGAAAGAAGATCGCTTGCTGCGCATGCCCGCCGTTCGGTTGAATATGGATACGCCCTAGATATGCCCCGTTAACATTTTGCGATGGACAAGATGAAGGTCGAAAATATGCGATATTGCTTTCTTTCGGCCCTGATGCTGCTCGCGGCGCCGGCATGGGCGGAAGAGCCAGATGAGGAGTCGCCGGCCGGGATGATCCTGCATGCCGACACGCCTTTGTTCGGTGACGAGACCGAGGATAAATGGCCTCAGGCATTTACGAGTGATGATGCCAAGGAATTTGGTTGCACCAGTCGTGTTGCCTTCGGTGACTGGCGGATTCAGCCGTCCGATCCTGATGAGGATCCATTCTGGTACCGGGTCAGCAACTATGGGGTATTCCATTGCTGGGCCAATGTCGCGCAGGCACCCGCGCGCGAGGCGCTGGCTCATGCGGTGGTCGCGCCATCCTTTTTCATATTTCTGGGCACGGAAGGCGCAACGGAACTTTGGGCGTTGCAGAAGGGCGCTGTACCGGGCAGCGATTATTTTTTGCTGGCGCGCGAGCGCGGTGATGGGATCATCAGGCGCTTCTCTCTTTTGCAGCGTGATTGCACGGGGCAAGCCCTGCGCAAAGGACGGCAACTCGACATATTGAACACCCGCTATTGTCATGTCGCTTCGCCGGCCGATCTGCTGGCAATTGCCCGGAGGATGGTGAAACGCCAGCCCTTGGGCATACTGGCGCTAGTGCCTGACGCCAAAGATGACGGCGAAGTTGACAGTCAAACGCCCTAGGTTGGGGGATGAAAAAGGAAGAGACCCTCAGGCCTCTTCCGCTTCTGGTTCCTGTTCGACCGGCGGGTGGAGTCGCAGGCGGGTGACGCGGCGGCCGTCGCTGGCTAGCACTTCCAGCTTCCAGCCGCTCTTTTCGTGCGGAATGATCTCGCCCGGTTCGGGGACCCGGCCGGCGAGCACGAAGGCGAGGCCGCCCAGCGTGTCGACATCTTCCTCGATCTCGCCCAGACGCGGGTCGATTTCCTCGGCCACATCGTCCAGTTCGGCGCGGGCGTCGGCGTCCCACATGCCGCCTTCCAGCGGCACCAGCATCGCTTCGGGCGCGTCGTCGTGCTCGTCCTCGACCTCGCCGACGATTTCCTCGACCAGATCCTCGAAGGTCAGCAGCCCTTCGGTACCCGAATATTCGTCGAGCACGATGGCGAGATGGGTGCGCTTGGCGCGCATTTCGGCGAGCAGGTCGAGCGCGCCCATGCTTTCGGGCACATAGAGCGGCTGGCGGATCAGCGAGGCCAGCGTATCGGGCACCGGCGCCTTGCCGGCGAGGATCGCGAAGGCATCGCGGATATGGACCATGCCGACGATCGTATCGAGCGTCTCGCGATAGACCGGGATGCGGCTGTGGCCGGCCTCGGCGAACAGTTCTGCCAGTTCGGCGAAGCTCGCCTTTTCCTCGATCGCGACGATGTCGGCGCGAGGCAGGGCGACGTCGTCGACCGTATGTTCGGAAAAATGCAGCAGGTTGCGGACCATCTGCCGCTCGATCGCGGACAGGTCGCCCTTGGCAGGCGGGGACGCGCCCTCTTCCTGCTCTTCCTCATCATATTCGTCGAGTGCCTCTTCCAGTTCCTTGCGGAGGCTGGGGGCTTCATTCTCGCCGAACAGGAGCGACTTCAGGCCGCTCCATAAACCGCCCTCGTTACTACTGTCCGCTTCCTTGGAACCGGCGCTATCCTTCGGGCTGCCTTCAGCCATCTTACTTCCTATTCCCCTGTTTCAGAACATTGTCGAAGCCGGTGACAGACCGGATCCGAATAAGCATGATCAACCATTGTCCCGATCCCCATAGGGATCGGCCAGGCCAAGGCTGAGGAGCGCGCGGATTTCCAGCGCTTCCATCGCCTCGGCTTCATTGTCGTCCATATGGTCATATCCAAGCAAATGAAAAGTCCCGTGGACGATCAGATGCGTGGCATGGTCGGCGACCGATATGCCCTTTTCGGCGGCTTCGGCGGCGCAGACCCCCTCGGCCAGCACGATATCGCCCAGCAGCACCTCGCCATCGTCGGTATTTGCCGTCACTTCCAGCAGGTCTTCCTGCACCATCGGGAAGGACAGGACGTTGGTCGGCTTGTCCTTCTCGCGATAGGCGCGGTTGAGCTGATGCACCTCATCGTCGTCGGTCAGCTTGACCGCGACTTCATAGAGGGTGGAGTCGGTCGCGAAGGCAGCATAGGGACTGTGCGCAATGGCGGCCGAAACCGCCTGTTGCGCGAGAAATTCCCAGTCCGTGCCGGGCCAGCCTTCTTCATGAAGGACAGCGACTTCGATCATAATGTTGAGATCCGTTGTGAAGATTTAGGCATCCGGCCCCTCATAGGCCTGGACGATGCGGCCGACCACCGGATGGCGCACGACGTCGCCAATGCCGAAGGGGACCATGGCGATGCCCTCGACCCCGTCCAGCCGCGCGACCGCGTCGGCCAGGCCCGAAATGCCCGGCTGCGGCAGGTCGACCTGCTTGGGATCGCCGCAGATGACCATGCGGCTGCCTTCGCCAAAGCGGGTCAGGAACATCTTCATCTGGGCGATGGTGGTGTTCTGTGCCTCGTCCAGCACGATGAAGGCATTGGCCAGCGTACGGCCGCGCATGAAGGCGAGCGGCGCAATCTCGATCTCGCCGCTGGCGATCCGCCGTTCGACCTGTTCGGCCGGCAGCGTGTCGTGCAGCGCATCGTAGATCGGCCGCAGATAGGGATCGACCTTTTCCTTCATGTCGCCGGGCAGGAAGCCGAGCTTCTCGCCCGCCTCGACGGCAGGACGGGAGAGGATCAGGCGGTCGACGCTGCCGGTGATGAGCTGGCTGACCGCCTGAGCGACAGCCAGATAGGTCTTGCCGGTGCCTGCCGGGCCAAGCGCGAAGATGATGTCGTTCCGGGTCAGCGCCTCCATATAGGCGACCTGTGTGGCGGAGCGCGGGACGATCGTCTTCTTGCGGGTGCGGATCATCACCTTGGGCGGTTCGGCGACGTCATGGCGGATGATGCCATCCAGCGTCGGTTCGGCCGACATGGCGATCACGGCTTCCACCGCGCCATTGTCGATTTCCTGCCCGGCGACGATGCGGTTGTAGAGGCCGGTCATCACGTCACGGGCGCGGGCCGCGGCTTCGGCCTCGCCCTCGATCTGCAGCTTGTTGCCGCGCGCGGCGATGTAGACGCCGAGCCGGTTCTCGATCGCGACCAGATTCTGGTCATATTGGCCGAACAGCGCACCCAGAAGATGCGGCTTCTCGAACGTCACTTCCAGGCGCGCGCGCTCGGCGATGTCGGTGCGGGGATGGTGCGGTTTCTTGCCCATTCAAAAGCCTCCCTGGCTCGTCATGCATCTCGTAAGGACCGGCAGGCGCCGTGGGTCGGGGAGATGGCTTCCCGGCTGTGCGGGAATGACGAGGCTTTGGTTCAAGCGGCTTTCCTCCTGCTGATTTCGCCGGCCAGGCTGTTCGGGCCGGCGCTGATGATATCGACATCGACCATGTCGCCAATGCCATATTCGGGCGCGGTGACATGGACGGATTGCAGCCAGAGCGTCTTGCCGATCAGCTGGCCGGGATAGCGGCCCTTGCGTTCGAGCAGGATGCTGGTGGTGCGGCCCACCGTGGCGCTGTTGAAATCGACCTGATGGCGGTTGATCGCGGCCTGCAGCCGGGCCAGCCGTTCGTCCATCACCGCCGCCGGGATCTGGTGATCCATGTCCGCCGCCGGGGTGCCGGGGCGGGGGCTGTATTTGAAGGAATAGCATTGCGCATAACGCACTTGCTCGACGATCTTGAGAGTATCTTCGAACTCGGCGTCGCTCTCGCCGGGGAAGCCGACGATGAAATCGCCGGACAGGGCGATGTCCGGCCGGGCCTCGCGCACGCGCTCGATGATGCGCAGATAGCTGTCGACCGTGTGGCTGCGGTTCATGGCCTTGAGGATACGGTCATTGCCCGACTGCACCGGCAGGTGGAGGAAGGGCATCAGCTTGGGCTCGTCGCCATGGGCGGCGATCAGGCCGTCGCTCATGTCGTTGGGATGGCTGGTGGTGTAGCGGATACGCTCCAGCCCGCCGAGCTTCGCCAGTTCGCGGGCCAGGCCGTCCATGCCCTGCATCCGGCCCCGATCATCTTCGCCGGTCCAGGCGTTGACGTTCTGGCCGAGCAGGGTGATCTCGCGCACGCCGCCATCGACCAGCGCCTTGGCCTCGTCCAGGATCGCGGTCCAGCTACGGCTGATTTCCGCGCCGCGCGTGTAGGGCACGACGCAATAGGTGCAGAATTTGTCGCAGCCTTCCATGATCGTCAGGAAGGCGGTCGGCCGGGCCTGCTTGGTGCGGCCGGGCAAAGCGGCGAACTTGGAATTGGCCGGCATGTCGGTGTCGACAGCCTCCTCGCCGCGCTGCGCCTTGCCAATCAGGTCGGGCAGGCGGTGATAGGCCTGCGGGCCAACGACGATGTCGACATTGCGGGCGCGGCGCTGGATTTCGCCGCCTTCGGCCTGGGCGACGCAGCCGGCGACGGCGATCATCGGGCGCGTGCCATCCTCGCGGGTCAGGCGGCCGATGTCGGAATAGACCTTGTCCACCGCCTTTTCGCGGATGTGGCAGGTGTTGAGGATGACGAGGTCGGCCTCTGCGCCATCGGCAGCAGCGGTCATGCCGCGCTCGCCCAGCATTTCGGCCATGCGTTCGCCATCATAGACGTTCATCTGGCAGCCGAAGGATTTGACCTGGAAGGTGGCCGGGCCCTTGCCGGCTTTATGTTCGGGGGCGTCGTTACGATTCATGCCGTCCAGCTATACAGGCGCTTGGCCCGAAGAGGAAGGTGGCAGGTGCGCGGCAATGCTCGCGGCGATCCGCTGGTGCGCGGTGGCGGCCAATATCTTGCGATCGGCGCAACTGGCCGGGTCGAACGGCGCCAGGAACCGGATGGTGACGGGCAGGCGGCCCTTGCGCTCCAGCAGCCGTTTGGCGTTGGCGCCGGCGGGTTCGTCACCGTGCCAGGCGATCTCCGCCGTGGCGGCGCCATAATCGATATGGACCGGCTGGATCATCACCGCGCGCGGCGGCGGCATCAGTACGGCGAGCAGCGAGGGTTTGAAGGGCAGCAGGCCACTGCCGTCGCTGGTCGTGCCTTCCGGAAAAAGCGCGACCGGCTGGTGACCGGCGAGCGCGGCGCGCAGCGCATCGAGCTGGCCCGACAGGCTGCCGCGCTTCTCGCGCGAGACGAACAAAGTGTTGTTCTGGGCCGCGAGCCAGCCGATCACCGGCCAGCTGGCAATGCCGTCATGGGCAACAAACGCGGCACCGGTCGCGTCGGCCAGGGCGAGAATGTCGATCCAGCTGACATGATTGGCGACCAGGAACATGTTGCTGTCGACCGGGCGACCCTCCACCCGGACGCGGGCGCCGACCGAGCGGGCCGCCATCCCCAGGAAGCGGCGTGGCCAGGGGGATGGACGGCGAAGTAGGCGCCATAAGAGGTGCGGGGGCAGGCAGAGCAGCAGGCTGCCCAGCAGGGCGGCGATGCGGCCTGCCCGGCGCAGTGGCGCCAAGGCGTCAGTCCTTGCGGTCGAGGGCGACGCCGTAGAGTTCCATGCGATGGTCGACCAGGCGGAAGCCGAGCTTTTCGGCGATCTGCTTCTGCAGCAGTTCCAGCTCGGGATCGACGAATTCGATGACGTTGCCGGTTTCGACGTCGATCAGATGGTCATGATGCGATTCCGGGGCGGCTTCGTAGCGGGCGCGGCCGTCGCCAAAATCGTGGCGCTCCAGAATGCCGGCTTCCTCGAACAGGCGCACGGTGCGGTAGACGGTGGCGATCGAGATGCCCGGATCGATGGTGGACGCGCGCTTGTGCAGTTCCTCGACATCGGGGTGATCGGTCGCGTCGCTCAGCACCTGGGCGATGACCCGGCGCTGTTCGGTGATGCGCAGGCCCTTTTCGTGGCAAAGGGCTTCGACGTCGATCTTGCGGTTCATGCGGGGGGCTGGCTCGCTTCAAAAATGGAAAAGTCGGACATTGCCTAGCCGCTTTTGTTCCAACGGAAAAGGGGCGCATCGTCGATGCGCCCCTTTCGCAATAGGTAAATGCCGAAGTTGTGGGGCTTATTTGCCGCCACGGGTCCGGCGGCGCTTGGTGCCCAGACCAATCTTCTTGGCCAGCGAGCGGCGCTGTTCGGCATAATTGGGGGCGACCATCGGGTAATCGGCCGGCAGGCCCCACTTGGCGCGATAATCTTCGGGGGTCATCTGATAATGGGTCATCAGGTGACGCTTGAGCATCTTCAGCTTCTTACCGTCTTCCAGACAAATGATGTAATCCGGCTTGATCGATGCGCGCACCGAAACAGCCGGTTCCGGCTTGACTTCGGGGGCGGGTGCCGGGGTCGAAAGACCGGTCAGCGCGGCATGAACATTCTGGATCAGGGTTGCGACGTCGGAAACAGCAACACTGTTGTTCGAGACATGCGCAGCGACAATGTCGGAGGTCAGAGTGACGAGCAGTTCGCTCTGTGCCGATTCGTTTTCCATTTTTCTTGGTTCCTGCAAAGGCTTCTATTGTGCGACCCGCCTGAGGAAATGGATTCAGAGCGGTATATCTTGGCTAGACCCTGTGGCCTGCCTTCGCAAGAGAAGATTGCTTTAAACAAGCATGTCGATGCGAAAACTCAAGGCGTCATGAAGCTTTCCATCATTGCCCCGATAGTAACCGGGGCGACGATGTACATATTCGAAACCAATAGTCTCATAAAGTTTGACCGCCATGTTCGATGCGCGGACTTCCAGGTTCATCGACGTGATGCCGCGGCGACGCGCCAGCGTCAGGCTGTGTCCCAGCAGGGACCGGCCGATGCCGCGGCCACGCCACAGCGGATCGACCGCCAGCAGCAGCAGTTCGCATTCATCCAGCACCGAACGGACCAGGGCGAAGCCGAGCGGGGCCGCATCGACATGGGCGACGGTCAGCCAGGTGCCCGGCATGGTCATGACCCCCGACAATTGGGGCAGGGTCCAGGCCTCGCCGAACAGCGGGTCGAAGGCGCGGGTCATCACTTCCATGGCGTCGGCGAGCGCATTGCGCTCGCCCTCGTCATAGGTGTCAAGCGTCAGGCCGGCGGGGATCATGAAGCGGCGCGCTCCGCGATCGTCTTGGCGTCGGCCTCGCGGCCATAGAGCGGGGAGGGGGCAAGCGGCGGCAGCTCTGCAATCAGGCTGTAGCGCGCGGCTTCGGGATAGAGGGCTATTGCGGTGCCGTCGCCGCGTGCGGTGACCAGCGCCTCGGCGCCGGTGCCGTAAAATTGCGCCATGTCCAGCTGGGTCGCGAGCGTGGCGATCGGCGTGGAGGCGGGCTGGGTCGTGGCGGTGCGGCCATCGGCCTCGAACAATTGCCAGAAAAGTTCGCCATGGCCGCCGGTGATGGTGACCGCGACCGGGCCGTCCCGATGGTCGAGCGCCGCCATCGCGGCGATCAGCGAAAAGGCGCTATAGCCATGGAGCGGCACCGACCAGGCGAGTGCCAAAGCGCGGGCGGCGGCGATGCCGATGCGCACGCCGGTGAAGCTGCCCGGCCCGACATCGACCGCGATCGCATCGGCGCGCCCGCCATCGGGCAGCGCGGCGATAGCGGGCAGCAGCGCCTCGGCATGGCCGCGGCCAACGATTTCATGAAAATGGCCGATTGGCTGGCCGTCTTCCAGCAGCGCAACGGACAGCGCCTGTGTGGCGGTGTCGATGACCAATATGCGCAAATTCACTCCCCCGAAGCCGCGGTGCCGATATGGATATGGCTGCGGTTAATCGATCCGGGGCGATTTGCCAAATCCGGTCATCGCAGCGTCAGACCGCGCGGACCTCCGTCACTTCCGGCACATAATGTTTGAGCAACTGCTCGATGCCGTTCTTGAGCGTGGCGGAGGATGAGGGGCAGCCGGCGCAGGCGCCCTGCATGCGCAGATAGACGGTGCCCTTGTCGAAGCCGCGATAGATGATGTCGCCGCCGTCATTGGCCACGGCCGGGCGTACGCGGGTTTCGATCAAATCCTTGATCTGGTCGACGATCTCGGCATCTTCCGGATCATCGGTGAAGGCCTCTTCCTCGGCCGGGACGCTGAAGCCTGCGGCGGTGCCGGCGGCGAACAGCGGCATGTTGGCCGAGAAATGATCGAGCAGGATCGAGAGAATTCCCGGCTTCACGTCGCTCCATTCGGCGCCCGGCGCGATCGTCACCGAAATGAAGTCGGCGCCGAAGAAGACGCCGGTCACGTCACCCAGGCCGAACAGCGCATCAGCCAGCGGCGAGGCTTCCGCCTCTTCGGGGCTGGCGAAGTCGCGGGTGCCCGCGGCGCCCATGACGGCCTGGCCGGGGAGGAATTTGACGGTCGCCGGATTGGGCGTGAGTTCGGTCTCGATCAGCATGGCTGCTATGTGGCGACGTGCGCGCGCGAGATCAAGCGGTCAAACGGAACTTCGGCGGCGTCGGGCCATTTCCTTTGGTGAAGCCCCAGATAAGGAGATGGAAAGATGAGCGACGACAAGGATATTCGCGAACGTTTCTGGACGGATCTGTCGAGCAGCCCGTTCCTGATGGTGGGGTTGCAGGGCAGCCATGCGCACAGCGTGCCGATGACCGCGCAATTGGACAAGGATGCCGATCATTGCTTCTGGTTCTACACCAGTCGCGACAATCGGCTGGCGCCCGGCGGCCCGGCGATGGCGCAGTTCGCGGCGAAGGACCATTATCTGTTCGCCTGCATCAACGGCACGCTGGTGCCGGAGACCGACGAGGCGGTGATCGACCGCTATTGGTCGAAGCAGGTCGAGGCCTGGTATCCGGGCGGACGACAGGATCCCAACCTGCTGATGCTGCGCTTTGATCTTGGCACGGCGGAAATCTGGCGCGCCGATCTGTCGATCGGCGGGGTGTTCAAGATGATGTTCGGCGGCGATGTCCGGGCGGAGTTGCGCGACAAGCATGCCGAGGTCAGCCTCTAAACCCGAATGTAATGTTGGGCGGCCGCGGGCGAAATCCCGTGGCCGCTTGCTTTTCGGCGGCATTTGCCCTATATGTGCGGCAGCGCAGCATGGCCCTTGGGGCCCGATAGCGATTGGCAGCGTGATCGTTCCCGGCTCTGACAGGCCCTGGGAACCGGCCAATGACAGTCTGCGCCAAGCTTGAGGCTTCCCTATTCACGCGGGTCGTTTCCTAACCCGCCTTGCGCCCTTGCTGCGTCCGCAGACAGGTTGGCGCCCGGCCGACTTGTGAGTTTCTCATGCATTTCAATGAACTTGGTCTTTCCGAGCCGATCATCAAGGCGCTGACCGCCAAGAAATATGCCGAGCCGACGCCGATCCAGCAAAAGGCCATTCCGGTCCTGCTGGAAGGCCGCGACCTGTGCGGCATCGCCCAGACCGGCACTGGCAAGACCGCAGCCTTCGCGCTGCCCAGCCTCGACTATTTCGCGCGCAACCCCAGGCCGACGCCGATCAAGGGCTGTCGCATGCTGGTGCTGTCGCCGACCCGCGAACTGGCCGCCCAGATCGCCCAAAGCTTCCGCGACTATGGCCGTTTCCTGCGCTTGTCGGTGGAAACCGTGTTCGGGGGCGTGCCGGTCAACAAGCAGATCCGTGCCCTGTCGGCCGGCGTCGACATCGTCGTCGCCACCCCCGGCCGCCTGCTCGACCTGATCGACCAGCGCGCTTTCACTATCAAGGACACGGAAATCTTCGTCCTCGACGAGGCCGACCAGATGATGGACATGGGCTTCATCCATCCCCTGAAGCGCATCGCCAAGCTGCTGCCGCGCGATCGCCAGAACCTGTTCTTCTCGGCCACCATGCCCAAGGAGATCGAGGCGCTGGCCGGCCAGTTCCTCAATGATCCGGTCAAGGTCAGCGTCGCGCCGCAGTCGACCACGGCCGAGCGCGTCCGCCAGCAACTGACCTTCGTCAACCAGGCGGAGAAGCAGGCACTGCTGCATATCGTGCTGAAGACCGAGGAGATCGACCGTGCGCTGATCTTCACCCGCACCAAGCATGGCGCCGACCGCGTCGTCCGCTTCCTGGAGGGCGCGGGCATCCAGGCCTTCGCGATCCATGGCAACAAGAGCCAGGCACAGCGCACCACCGCGCTGCAGGCGTTCCGCCACGGCCATTGCAAGCTGCTGGTCGCGACCGACATCGCCGCGCGCGGCATCGACGTGTCGGGTGTGTCCCACGTCATCAACTTCGAAATCCCGAACGTGCCGGAACAATATGTCCACCGCATCGGCCGGACGGCGCGCGCCGGCGCAGACGGTATCGCCATCAGCTTCGTGGCGGATGATGAACGGCCTTATCTGAAGGCAATCGAGCGGGCGACCAAGGTGAAGCCCGAGATCGTGCCCCTGCCGGAGAATTTCCTGGAGGCCGTGCGCAACCTTCCCAAGCCCGCGCCGCAGCGCAAGGGGCCGAGCCAGAGCCCGGCCCAGCAGGCCAAGCGCGCCGAAGGCCAGCGTCGTTATCAGGAAGGGCAGAAGGCCCAGCGCGGCGCGCCCGACAAGGCTCGCCGTGGTGAAGGGGGACATCGTGGCGAGGGCGCGCATCGTGGCGAAGGCGATGGTGCCGGCGCCAAGAAGAATTTCCGTCGTCGTCGCGGCGGCGGCGGTGGCGCCGTCGGCACGCACAAGGGCGCGGTCCAGCGTACCGGCGCACCGCGCGGCTAATGGCTAAGGGGTTCCGGGCGCTCCCCCATGGAGCGTCCGGGGCGACCCGCTCTGGCGCGTGCCATTTTGCGCGCGCCATATTTCCATTATCGCATTGCGCGGGACGCAAGACCGGTTCCCCCTTCTGTGCGCGATGCTCCGATGCCGCGGCGTGACCATCTTTGTCAGTGGTCATTCAGGAAAATGCCGTTAGGCTCCCCTGCCTATGCGTTTGACCTCTCGCCGTTCGGCCGCTTCGCTCACCATTCTTGCCCTGCTTCTGTCGGGCTCTCCCCTGCCGCTGGCGGCCAGAACCGATCCTTCGGTTGCCGGGGCAAAGGCTGCGCCGGGCGGTAGCCAGGCGGATATCCGTCCCTGGCTCTACGAAAATAGTGACGTGCCGATCGACACGGCGTGGCGGTTCGGCACGCTGTCCAACGGGCTGCGCTATGCCATCCGCCGTAACGGCGTGCCGCCAGGGCAGGTGTCGATCCGCCTGCGCATCGACGCCGGATCGCTGATGGAGCGGCCCGATGAGCAGGGCTATGCCCATTTCATGGAGCATCTGTCGATGCGCGGGTCGCGCCATGTGCCCGATGGCGAATCGAAGCGCATCTGGCAGCGGCTGGGCGTAACCTTCGGCAGCGACAGCAACGCCGCGACCACGCCGACCGGCACGACCTATGCGCTGGACCTGCCCCAAGCCAATCAGGCGAGCCTTGGCGAAAGCCTGAAGATCCTGGCCGGCATGATGACCGACCCCAATATCGTCGACAGCGCGGTCGATGCCGAGCGGGCGGTGGTGCTGGCTGAACGGCGCGAGAGCGACGGGCCGCAGATGCGCATTTCTGACGCCAGCCGCCAGCATTTCTTCGCCGGCCAGCCCTTGGCGGACCATGCGCCGATCGGCACGGTCGCGACGCTCAACGCGGTGACCGCGGCCAAGGCCGAAGCCTTCCACCAGCGCTGGTATCGCCCGGAAAACACGGTGATTGCAATTGCGGGTGATATCGACCCGGCGCTGGCCGAACAGTTGCTCAAGGATAATTTTGCCAGCTGGCAGGATAGCGGCAAGGGGGCCGAGCAGCCCGATTTCGGCGAGCCGGATGCCAAGGCGCCGGCTACCCGCGTCGTGGTGGAGCCGGGCTCGCCGACGGGCCTCACCATGGCTTGGTTGCGTCCGTGGAAGCCCCATGCCGACACGATCGTATATAATCAGGACAAGCTGACTGACATGCTGGCGCTGCAGATCGTCAGCCGGCGGCTGGAGCAGGCAGCACGGGCAGGGGGCAGCTTCCTGGCGGCGGGTGTCGATCAGCAGGATATCAGCCGGTCGGCCGACGGTACCTTCATCACCATCACGCCCACCGGCGAAAATTGGGAGAAGGCGCTGGCCGATGTGCGCGCGATCATCGAGGATGCCAAGGCCGCGCCGCCGACCCAGCAGGAAATCGACCGCGAATATGCGCAGCTTGACACGGCGCTGGCGATCCAGGTCGAAAATGCCGACACGGAGGCCGGGGCGAAGCAGGCGAGCGATCTGGTGAGCGCGGTGGACATTCGCGAAACCACGGTCAGCCCGCAGGCCGCGCTCGACATCTTCCGCTCCGGCAAGCCGGCGATGACGCCGCAGAAGATACTGGATTGCACCCGCCGCCTCTTTTCCGCCGGGGTGTTCCGGGCGATGCTGATCACCGGCAAGGTCGAGGCGGGGCAGGACCAGAAGCTGGCTGCTGCGCTCGCTGCGCCGGTCAAGGCGGCGACCAATGCCCGCCTGGCCGACAAGGCGGTGACGATGGACGACCTGCCCAAATTCGGTGCGCCCGCGACCGTCGTGTCGCGCACGCCGGTCGGATTGCAGGGGATGGAGAGCATCACCTTCTCCAACGGCGTCAAGCTGACGCTGTTCGCCAATGATGCGGAGACCGAGAAGGTGCGCATCAATGTCCGCTTCGGTCATGGCCAGCAGGCCTTCTCACCCACCAAGCCGATGGCAAGCTGGGCCGGCGATTATGCGCTGGTGGCGAGCGGCATCGGCAAGCTGGGCCAGCGGGAACTGGATGACCTGACCAATGGCCGGCGCATGGGCATGCAGTTTTCGACCGACGATGACGCGTTCGAATTGCAGGCGGTGACCCGTCCGGCCGATTACAAGGACCAGTTGCGCCTGTTTGCGGCCAAGCTGTACCAGCCCGGCTGGGATCCGGCACCGATCGCGCGGGTGAAGACCGGCGCCTCGGTCGCCTATGACGCGATGTCGCGCGCGCCCGATGGCGTGCTGGGGCGCGACCTCAACTGGCTGCTGCATGACAAGGATGTGCGGTTCCGCACCCCGTCCAAGGCGGAAATCAACGCGCTGACGCCCGAAAGCTTCCGCCAGACTTGGGAGCGGATCCTGGCTTCGGGACCGATCGAGATCCAGATTTTCGGCCAGGTGAAGGCCGAAGAAGCGATCCAGGCCGTGGCGGCGACTTTTGGCGCGATGCCGGCCCGCCCGGACGTGCCCGTGCCGGCCGCGAACAAGGTGCAGCGTTTCCCTGCCCATGTCGAACAGCCGGTCATCCTGCGCCATGATGGCGACAAGGAGCAGGCAGCCGCCGTCATGGCCTGGCCGACTTCGGGCGGCTTTGCGCTGACGAAGGAGGCGCGCCAGCTCGAAATCCTGACCCAGATCTTCAATGACCGGCTGTTCGACAAGCTGCGCTCGACCGAGGGCGCTGCCTATTCGCCCAGCGTGCAGAATAGCTGGCCCTTCTCCTATGATAGCGGCGGCTATATCTTGGTGACCAGCCAGGTGCGGCCCGACCGGGTCAATTATTTCTACAGCGTCGTGAAGGAAACGGCGGCCGATCTGGCGAAGACGCCGATCAGCGCCGACGAACTGCAACGGGCGGTGGCGCCGATGCGGCAGTTGCTGATGCGCGCCAGCACCGGCAATGCCTTCTGGATGGGGCAGATGGAGGGATCGACCCACGACCCCCGCTATGTGCAGGCGATGCAGACGATGAGCCAGGATCTGCTCAACGTCACGCCGGCCGACATCCAGGCGCTGGCCACCAAATATCTGGTGCCGGGCAAGAGCTGGTCGGCGGTGGTGCTGCCGCAGGGTGTCGCCGCCAAATAGACGGCTGGATCAGGCGGAGGCGGCTTGCGCGTCCTCCGCCTGCAGCAATTGTTCGTAGAGCCGCGCATATTCCAGATGCATGTTGCGGAGCGCCGGTGTGGCCGATCGCGCCGCCAACTGGCGATTGCGGTCGCGTCGCTGCTCGAAATAGGCGCGGCCGAAATTCGCTTCCAGATCCATGAAATACCTCCCTCGATTGATCCTCCAATGGGCGGGGCGCCAACAGGTTGCGGGCAGGGCAGGGGCTTGCGGTGGACGGGGGTGAAACGGGGGTGGGCGGCGCGATGCCGCCATCCATCTTTGCCCTTGATGCTGGCGGGCTTTGGTCGCTAGGTCAGGGGCTTGGGGCAATGATGATCCGGCCATACGCGGCTCGGACATCGATCGCCCAGGGGGATTTGCATCGCATGTTGAAGACTGTCCGGGCATCGGCCATGGCCACCACCATCCTGTTCTCGCTGGCTGCCGCGCCGGCGCTTGCCGAGCAGGTGGTCGTCACCGCGGACCATATGGTCGATGTGCTGGCCGGCAAGACGGTCGATCATCCGGCCATCTTCATCACCGATGGTCGCATTACCGGCATCGCCGACGCCCGGACCGTGCGCTGGGGCAGTGATGTCCGCCATATCGACCTATCGGGCAAGACCATCCTGCCGGGGCTGATCGACATGCACGTCCATTTGACCAGCCTGGCGGAAGTGGGCGGCTATCAGGGGCTGCGTTACACCGACAGTTTCTGGACGGCCGTGGGCGTCAAGAATGCGCGCATCACGCTGAAGGCCGGTTTTACTACGGTGCGCAATGTCGGGTCGGCCGATTTCGCCGATGTGGGCCTGAAGCAAGCGATCGAGGAGGGGCAGATTGTCGGGCCGCGGATCATTCCGGCCGGCTATGCGATCGGTGCGACCGGCGGCCATTGCGATGGCGGTGGCCTGCCGCCCTCGATGGATCGCAAGGAGCCTTCGGTGGTCGACAGCCCGCAGGAGGGTCGCGCCAAGGTGCGCTGGCTGCACAAATATGGGGCGCGGGTCATCAAGATCTGCGCGACCGGCGGCGTCTTCTCGCTGGGCGACGCGGTTGGCGCCCAGCAACTGAGCTTTGACGAGATGAAGGCGATTGCCGACGAGGCGCATATGCTGGGCCTCAAGGTTGCGGCCCATGCCCATGGCAATGATGGCATCCGCACCGCGATCGAGGCCGGGATCGACACGATCGAACATTGCAGCCTGGCCGATGACGAGACGATCAAGCTGGCCGCGAGCAGGAAGACCTGGTTCGATATGGATATCTATAATGACGATTATATCCTGGCGACCGGCACGGCCAATGGCACCGAACAGGAAAGCCTGGACAAGGAGAAACTGATCGGGCGGTTGCAGCGCGAAACCTTCCGCAAGGCGGTGAAGGCGGGCGTGCCGATGCTGTTCGGCACCGATGCCGGCGTCTATCCCCATGGCGACAATGGCAAGCAATTCGCCAAGATGGTCGAATGGGGCATGACGCCGATGCAGGCGATCCAGGCGGCGACCGTCAGCGGCGCCAAGGCACTGGACTGGGAAGCCGATGTCGGCGCGATCGCGGTCGGCCGCTATGGCGACATCGTTGCGGTGCAGGGCGATCCGCTCAAGGATGTGACGTTGCTGCAGCATGTCAGCGACGTGGTGAAGGGCGGCGAACTGGTGGAGTGATCCGCCGTTGCCGGTTCACGATCGGCGTGAACCGGCTTTCGCTGCGATCAGCGCACGGCCTTCAGGCCTGCCACGATCATCTGGGCGGCGCGCCGGGCCGACGCCTCCGGGCTGAGATTGGGGCGCGACAGGCTGCGATGGCCGAGGCCAAACATGCAGGCCAGGATCATCTCCTCCGCGCCGTCCAGCGCCTCGCCCGAAAGCTCCGGGTTGGCGGCGCAGGCAAAGTCGCGAATATCGTCGCGGAAACGGCCGCACATGGTGCCGATCATCTCGCCGACCGTCGGATTGCGGAAGCTCTCGGCCAGGATGTCGAACGACAGCGCCTCATCCTTTTCGTCAATGACGTGCAGCATCAGTTGCTCGAACGTATCGTCGATGCTCAACTCGCCACTGTCGAGTCGTTTGCGCAGGATATCAACGTCCTCCGCCCACTGGTCGGCGTCGGCATGGACGATAGCCTCGATGATATCTTCCTTTCCTTTGAAAAGCCGATATATTTGCCCCACTGATACCTGTGCGGCGGAAGCGAGTTCGGCCATGGACGTCTGGTGGAAACCATGGCTGTTGAACAGGTCTCGCGCCGCTGCAAGTACACGGTCGCGACTGCTTTTTTCATGCTGCGCTGCAACCATTTTACCCTCGGAAAATTGTTTTTCTCTTGAATTCCCTCTGACAGCTTCTTAGGTGCGCGGCAAGCGGAATGAACGTTCATTCCGGTCCTGCGATATTTATCGGATTGGGAAAATTGATGCAAAAGGGGAACTTCTTCGGATTGCTGGCCTGTGTTTCGGCCCTTGCGCTGAGCGCTTGCGGTCAGGAAGCGCCGCCCGCACCGCCGCCGCCGAGCGTGGGCGTGGTGACGCTCAAGACCGAGTCGGCACCGTTGCTGAACGAACTGCCGGGCCGAATTTCGGCCTTTGAAACGGCCGAAGTCCGGCCGCAGATCAGCGGCGTGATCCGCCGCCGCCTGTTTACCGAAGGCGGCAATGTCCAGGCCGGGCAACTGCTCTACGAGATTGAGGACGCGCCCTATCGCGCGGCGCTCGCCCAGGCCCAGGGCTCGCTGGCCAATGCCCAGGCGGCGATCCGCTCGACCGGGCTGCAGGCCCAGCGCTACAAGGATCTGGTCGGCATCAATGCGGTGTCGAAGCAGGAATATGATGACGCGGCGGCCGCGGCCCAGCAGGCTCGCGCCAATGTTGCGGCGCAGCAGGGCGCGGTGCAGGCAGCGCAGGTGAACCAGAATTTTACCCGCATCCGCGCGCCGATTTCGGGCCGTATCGGCCGTTCGCTGCTGACGCCGGGCGCACTGGTCCAGACCGGCCAGGCCGATCCGCTGACCACCATCCAGCGCACCGACCGCGTCTATGTCGACGTGACCCAGTCGGCCGCGCAGATCATCGACCTCAAGCAGGCGATGAAGGCCGGCGGCATCAGCGAGGCGCAGGGCGCCCGCATCCAGCTGATCCTGCCCAATGGCAGCGTCTATCCGGGTGAAGGCCGCTTGCAGTTTGCCGATGTGACGGTGGATTCCAGCTCGGGCGCGGTCACGCTGCGCGCGATCTTCCCCAACGCCGACGGCCTGTTGCTGCCGGGCATGTATGTCCGCGCCAAGCTGATCGAGGGTGAGCGCACCCAGGCGATCCTGGCCCCGCAGCAGGGCATTTCGCGCGACGCGCGCGGCCGGGCTACGGCGATGGTCGTGGGCAAGGACAATAAGGTCGAGATGCGCCAGGTCACCGTCGACCGCGCGATCGGCGACAAGTGGATCGTCACCAGCGGCCTGAAGCCGGGCGATCAGCTGATCGTCGAAGGCCTGGTCAATCTGCGCCCCGGCACGGTGGTGAAGCCCGGCGCGCCGCAGCAGGTGACCGCGCCTGAAGGCGGCGCTGCCGCCCAGGGCGGCGCGAAGCCGGCCGCTGCACAAGGCGCGTCGAACGCGGGCGAGGCGCACTAAGCCATGGCCCGCTATTTTATCGACAGGCCCATCTTCGCATGGGTCATCGCCATCGTCATCATGCTGGCGGGCCTGCTCGCGATCCGGTCGCTGCCGGTCGCGCAGTTCCCGGAAATCGCCCCGCCGGCGGTGACGATCCAGACCACCTATCCCGGCGCCAACGCCCAGACGCTGGAAAGCACGACGACGCAGATCATCGAGCAACAGCTCAAGGGCATCGACAATCTGCGCTATTTCTCGTCCACCAGCGACGGTTCGGGCAATCTCAACATCACCCTGACCTTCGAGCAGGGCACCGATCCTGACATTGCGCAGGTGCAGGTGCAGAACAAGCTGTCGCAGGCGACCCCCCTGTTGCCGCAGGAAGTGCAGCAACAGGGCCTGCGCGTGGGCAAGTCCACGTCCAGCTTCCTGCTCATCATGGCGGCCTATTCCGACGACGGCATCCATGACCAGGAAGACGCGGCGGACTTCATCGCGTCCAGCCTCCAGGATCCGCTGAGCCGCGTCACCGGCGTCGGCGATACCCAGCTGTTCGGTTCGCAATATGCGATGCGCATCTGGCTTGATCCCTACAAGATGGCCAATCTGGGCGTGACCACCGGCGACGTGAAGTCGGCGATCACCGCGCAGAATGCCCAGGTGTCGGCCGGCCAGATCGGTGGTTCGCCTTCGCCCAAGGGCCAGGCGCTCAACGCCACCGTCACCGCCCAGTCGCGCCTGCGCACGCCGGAGGAATTCCAGAATATCCGCCTGCGCAGCAACAGCGACGGTTCGGTCGTGCTGATGAAGGATGTCGCCAAGGTCGAACTGGGCGCGGAAACCTATGGTTTCGGCGTGAAGTTCAACGGCCATCCGGCATCGGGCTTCGGCATCAAGCTGGCACCGGGCGCCAACGCGCTCGACACGGTGGAAGCGGTCAAGGCGCGCGTCGACCAGTTGTCGAAGAATTTCCCCAGCTGGGTCAAATATGACTTCCCGGTCGACAACTCGACCTTCGTCAAGCTGTCGGTGGAGCAGGTGGTCCATACCCTGTTCGAAGCCGTGCTGCTGGTGTTCGTCGTCATGTTCCTGTTCCTGCAGAACTGGCGTGCGACGCTGATCCCGACGATTGCGGTGCCGGTGGTGCTGCTGGGCGCGCTGGCGATCCTCAGCGCAGCCGGCTTCACCATCAACACCCTGACCCTGTTCGGCATGGTGCTGGCGATCGGCCTGCTGGTCGACGACGCGATCGTCGTCGTCGAGAATGTCGAACGTCTGATCCAGGATGAAGGGCTCAGCCCCAAGGAAGCGGCCAAGAAGTCGATGGACGAGATCAGCGGCGCGCTGATCGGCATCGGCCTGGTGCTGTCGGCAGTGTTCCTGCCCATGGCCTTCTTCGGCGGCTCGACCGGCGTCATCTTCCGCCAGTTCTCGATCACCATCGTGTCGTCGATGATCCTGTCGGTGCTGGTCGCGTTGATCCTGACCCCGGCGCTCTGCGCCACCATCCTCAAGCCCGCCTCGCACGGGCATAGCTGGAACGGGCCGATCGGTTCGATCCTCGGCCGCTTCTTCGACTGGTTCAACCGCACCTTCGACAAGGGCGTGGTGCGCTATGGCAAGGGCGTCGAGAAGGTCGAGCGCAGCTGGGTCCGGACCATGCTGGTCTATGGCCTGGTGGTGGTCGGCATGGCCTTCATCTTCCTGCGCCTGCCCAGCGGCTTCCTGCCGGACGAGGACCAGGGCATCATCATCAACCAGGTGTCGCTGCCCGCGGGCACGACGCTGGAAGAGACCGAGCGGGCCCTCGCCCGGATGCGCGACCATTATTTGGTCGACGAGAAGAAGAATGTCTCGGCCGTGTTCACGGTCGCCGGCTTCGGCTTCGTGGGCCAGGGCCAGAATGTCGGCATCGTCTTTGCCCGCATGAAGGACTGGCATGAACGGTCGGGTGCGGACAACCGCGTCCCCGCGATCGCCCTGCGCGCCAATATGGCGTTCCAGAAGATCTCGTCGGGCATGGCCTTCGCCTTCGTGCCGCCGGCCGTGCAGGAACTGGGCAATGCGTCCGGTTTCGACTTCCAGCTGCTCGATCAGGCCAATCTTGGTCATGAGAAGTTGCTGGAAGCCCGCAACCAGTTGCTGGGCATGGCGATGGGCGACAAGCGCCTGGCGCAGGTCCGTCCCAATGGCCTGGAAGATACGCCGCAGCTGAAGCTGAATGTCGATCAGGCCGCAGCCGGTGCGCTGGGCATCGCCCAGTCGGACGTCAATGACACGATCAGCACCAATCTGGGCGGATCCTATGTCAACGACTTCATCGACCGCGACCGCGTGAAGCGCGTCTATGTCCAGGCCGATGCACCGTTCCGCACCTCGGCCGACGCGATCAACGCCTATCATGTGCGTGGCAGCACGGGCGTGATGGCGCCGCTCTCCGCCTTCTCCACCACGGAATGGGTCCAGGGCCCGGCCCGTCTGGAGCGCTATAATGGCGTGCCGTCGATGAACATCCAGGGCGCCCCGGCACCCGGCGTGTCGAGCGGCACCGCGATGCAGGCGATGGAGGAGTTCGCGGCCAAGCTGCCGGCCGGTATCGGCTATGCCTGGAACGGCATTTCCTATGAGGAACAGACCTCCGGTGGACAGGCGCCCTATGTCTATGCGCTCTCCATGCTGATCGTCTTCCTCTGCCTGGCTGCGCTCTATGAAAGCTGGTCGGTGCCGATCGCGGTCATGCTGGTCGTGCCGCTGGGCGTGCTCGGCGCGGTGATCGCGGCGACGCTGGCGGGCCTCAACAACGACATCTATCTGCAGGTGGGTCTGATCACGACCATCGGCGTGTCGGCGAAGAACGCGATCCTGATCGTGGAATTTGCCGAAGAGAAGATGCGCGAAGGGCTGCCGCCCGCCAAGGCGGCGCTGGAAGCGGGCAAGCTGCGTCTGCGGCCGATCCTGATGACCAGTTTCGCCTTCATCTTCGGCGTGCTGCCGCTGGCCGTGTCCAAGGGCGCGGGCGCGGGTGGCCAGAACGCTATCGGTTGGGCCGTGGTCGGCGGCATGCTGTCCGCCACCGTCCTCGCCATCTTCTTCGTGCCGGTCTTCTTCACCGTGGTGAAGCGGTTGTTCCGCGAACATCATGAAGGGGAAGAACAGCGTAACGCCGACGGCGAAACGCCGAACGCACCGCAGGAGGCATAAGAATGTTGCGTAATATCAAAGCAATGTCGGTCGCCTCTTTGGCGCTGACGCTGGCCGCCTGTGACATGGCGCCCAAATATGCCCGCCCCGAACTGCCGGTGCCGCAGGCCAGCCCCCAGGGGCCGGCCTATGCGGCCGCGGCGGGCGGCGGCGCGGCGATCGTGCCGGCCGATACCGCCTGGCGCGATTTCTTCACCGACCCGCGTCTGGTGCGGGTGATCGAGACGAGCCTCGCCAACAATCGCGACCTGCGCATTGCGGTCGCCAATGTCGAACAGGCACGGGCGCAATATAAGGTGCAGCGGGCCGATCTGTTGCCGACCGTCGGGGCCACCGGCACGGCGACCTATTCGGAACAGCCGCTGGTCCAGTTCGGCCAGAGCCAGCGCCTCAACACCGACGTCTATCAGGCGCAGGTCGGCATCTCTGCCTGGGAAATCGACCTGTTCGGGCGGGTGCGCAACCTGACCAAGGCGGCGCAGGAGCAATATTTCGCCTCGGTCGAAAACCGCAATGCGGCCCAGACCGCACTGGTGGCGGAAGTGGCGACGGCCTGGGTGAACATGGCCGCCGATCAGGAATTGCTGTCGATCGCGCGCACGCTGGCGACCGCGTTCAAGGAGACGCTGGACCTCAACAAGGCCCGCTTCGACAAGGGCATCGCGTCCGAACTGGAAGTGCGCGAGGCACAGACCAGCTATGACCAGGCGCGGGCCGCCATCGCCAGCGCCACCACGCTGGTCGCGCAGGACCAGAATGCACTGAACCTGCTGGCGGGCACGACGCTGGGCAGCGAGGATCTGCCCTCGGCCCTGCCCGAAGGCCATGTCACGCTCGACAATCTGCCGGCGGAACTGCCCTCGACCCTGCTACTGCGCCGGCCCGACATCGCGTCGGCCGAGCATCAGTTGATCGCGGCCAACGCCAATATCGGTGCGGCGCGGGCGGCCTTCTTCCCGCAGCTGTCGCTGACGGCGGCGCTGGGCACGGTCAGCCTTGGCCTGTCCGGCCTGTTCAAGTCGGGCAGCGACACCTGGTCGGTGGCGCCCAGTGCGACCCTGCCGATCTTCGACTTCGGCCGGAACAAGGGCAATCTGCGTTACGCCAGGGCGACCTATGACGCGATGCTCGCCACTTATGAAAAGAGCGTGCAGACCGGCTTCCGCGAAGTCGCCGATGCGCTCGCCCGGCGTGGCACGATGACCGATCAGGTCGAGGCGCAGACCTCGCAGCGCGATGCTGCGCGCAAGGCCTATGACCTGACGCAGGCCCGCTTCCGTGCGGGTGTCGACGGCTTCCTGCCGACCCTGGTGTCGCAGCGGACCCTGTCGAGCGCGGAGCAGAGCCTGGTATCGACCCGGCTGGCACGGCTCACCAACATGATAGAGCTGTATCGTGCCATGGGTGGTGGCCTGAAATGATGCGGCCTGCCGCTTGCGGACTTTGACCGCAAGCGGCAGGAAGCGGGGGCGGGGATCATCGCCTATCTCCAGCGATGACGCATGGAGGATGACGATGACCCTGGCCTGTATGACGATGCCCTCGCCGGTGGGCGACCTGACGCTGGTTGCAAGCGACGAGGGATTGATGGCGGTCCTGTGGCCCGACGATGATCCCGCCCGCGTTCGCCTGGGCGCCCGCTCCGAAGCGACCGACCACCCGGTGCTGCGCGACGCGGCTTCCCAGCTATCGGAATATTTCGCCGGCCAGCGGCGGCATTTCTCCATCCCGCTGCATTTTCAGGGCACGGATTTCCAGCACCAGGTCTGGGCTGCGCTGCTCGACATACCTTTCGGCGAGACGCGCAGCTATGCCGACATCGCCCGCGCCATCGGCCGCCCGACCGCGACCCGGGCCGTCGGCGCCGCCAATGGCCGCAACCCGATCTCGATCATCGCGCCCTGTCACCGGGTGGTCGGCAGCAACGGCGCGCTCACCGGCTTTGCCGGCGGGGTCGAGACCAAGAAATATCTGCTCGATCTGGAAGGGGCATCCGCAATGACCGGGGGGCTGCAGGGCGATACTGCTGTGATTGACCGTCTTTCATGGTCATAAAGCCCGCGGAGGGGCCGTGCGGTGTGGCCCTATTTCGTCATGCTGAAACTGGCCTTCATGAACAGGCCGAAAGTCACTTCATCTTCGCGCGAGGCGTAGCCGATCCTGAAACCGGGCAGGATCTGCGCGTCTCCCTTGGGAATGAGATAGACGGGCAGTTCCACGCCATAATCGTCGCTTAGGGCGTCATAGGTGAACTTCGGCGAGAAGGCGAGGCTAGCGTCCAGAACATCCTTTCCGATCGCCTGCCGATACTCGAAGGACAGGTTGACGGCGTCCTGACGATCGGGTGCCTGTGGTGCCGCCTTAAAGCAATCCTTGTCAGGGTCAGTCACCAATGGCTTGCAAAGTATCTTTTCATCTGCCGCTTGATAGCTGGACTGATAGTCGATGGCGAAGCTTAGCATGCTTTTCTGCTCACCGGGATAGAAGGCGATGAAGCCGCCGATAGCCAGCTGTGGTTTCCAGCTGGAATATTTCGTCAATGTCGTCGGGTCACGATAATGGAACTGGTTGGTGCCGATCCTCGCTTCGCCACCAAATTGCCAGAATTGATTTTTGAGGCCTGACGGATCGTCCCGTGTGGTCGCGTTGTAGCGCGACAGGCTGAAGGTTAGTGCCGGCCCGTCCGAAAGCCGGTCGAGTAATTGCGGATCGACCAGATTATCGTTGCCGCCCAGCGGAACGGAAAGGGATAGCCCATAGCTGGTCTGCCGAAAGCTGCTGTTCATGCCATCGGAGCCTGTAGCGACTATCTCTGGCGATAGCTTCCCATTGAAGCTGAGCGACGCCTTGGGTTCGCCGCCATTGATTTCTATCTCTCCGCCAAGGCCGCTGAGGAGGGAATCACTTCTTCCGCATGGGGCTGAAGTTCGTTTTTCTTGCAGATCATCAGTCTGGTTGACGGCCGTTGATACGGCGGGAGGTATATTTGGCTGAGCGAAAGCCAATGCGGGAAAGCCGGTCACGGCCGTTCCTATCAGGAACTCCCAGCCCCCTTTCATACGGAGAACTCCGCTATGACATGGTCGCCGCTTGAGGTTGAGGGAACCTTGAGGACCAATGGCCAGTCTGTGTCGGGTGACAATAGCTCGGCATCATCAATGCTCACCTTCACTGTTGCGCCACTGCCATTGGCATGTACGACCAGCCGATGCTCGCCCGGCGTCAGTGAAAGCAGTATTTCGAAATCGCGGTTGAATTTCGTGACCGGCCGGTGATCGACGAAGATCGCCCATGTCATGGTGGCTGAATCCGGGCGGACCCGTAACAAATGTGCCATTCCAACCTCCAGAACCATAAATGTTTCGGAGGTGGAGCCTATCGCCCGCACCGATAATCACCATTTCAACTAGCTCGAAAATTGATCAATCAGCGCCGGGCGACCGCCAAATCAAGCCGTTTCGCTGTATAATGCAGTGGAAATGGTGCACCCAAGTGGATTCGAACCACTGGCCTTTGCCTTCGGAGGGCAACGCTCTATCCAGCTGAGCTATGGGTGCATGACGCTGGTCAGAAGGGGCGCTTAGCAAAGGGCTTCGAACCGCGCCAGCCACAAAATCACCTGTTCCCGAAACTTATTTCGGGGCCTTCACCATCGGCTGGAATTTGCCCAGGCCACAGCTGGCACCCGGTTGCAGGCCGGGGCCGGCATTGAACAGCACGGTGATGATGTCGACCGAACACAGCTGGGACATGCTGGTGCGATAGGAAAAGCGTCGCTCGAAGCCCAGGCTGGGGCAGCTGTTGGGGAGGGTGTTGCGGTAGATCTTCTTGCCGCTCACCTCGAAATCGATGGTGCGATCGTCGCGCACGCTGCTCGAGCGGATCTGGCTGATGGAAATACAGTCGACCGGATCGCCGCTGGGCACATAGGGATCCGGCTTGTCCTTGGTCTTGGCGAAAGCAGGCGTCAGGCCACAGGCCAGCAGCAGGCCGGCGGTGAGAATGGGGCGGATGGACATTGTCTCTCTCCTTCGTGCTGACAAGACGATTCGCGGAGCTGATTTCCGTACCGATCCTAGCACCGCCGTCGGGCGCGATCAGGCGGCTTTCGCCATGCTGCCGGGTTCCGGCGTCTTGGGCTTGAAGCGGCACAGGTCCGACACGATGCAGCGCCAGCATTCGGGCTTGCGCGCCTTGCAGACATACCGGCCATGCAGGATCAGCCAGTGATGGGCGTCGCGGCGGAAGGGCTGGGGCACGCGCTTTTCCAGCTTGTCCTCGACCGCCAGCACCGTCTTGCCCGGCGCCAGGCCGGTGCGATTGCCGACGCGGAAGATATGGGTATCGACCGCGAAGGTTTCCTGCCCGAAGGCGGTGTTGAGCACGACATTGGCGGTCTTGCGGCCGACGCCGGGCAGGGTGGTCAGTGCGTCGCGATCCTGAGGCACCTCGCCGCCGAAATCGCGTACCAATATCTCGGACAGGGCGATGACATTCTTCGCCTTGGTATTGAACAGGCCGATCGTCTTGATGTGCTGTTTCAGTGCGTCCTCGCCCAGATCGACCATCTGCTGCGGCGTTTCGACTTTGCGGAACAGGGCGCGGGTCGCCTTGTTGACGCCGACATCGGTGGCCTGCGCCGACAGGGTGACCGCGACCAGCAACTGATAGGCATTGCCATATTCCAGCTCCGTCACCGGCGCGGGATTGGCCTCTGCCAGGCGGCTGAAAAAGTCGAAGATCTGGCCCTTGTTCATGGCATCAGAGCCCCAATACGCCCTTCATGTCATAGCGGCCGACCGGCTGGCCGGCGAGCCAGCTTGCGCCCTTGATCGCACCGCGCGCGAAGATGCTGCGGTTTTCGGCGCGATGGCCAAGTTCGATCCGCTCGCCCTCGGTCGCCAGGATGACCTGATGGTCGCCCGCGACCGATCCACCGCGCAGCGCGGCAAAGCCGATCGCGCCCTTGGCGCGCGCGCCGGTGATGCCGTCGCGGCCGCGCTCGCTATGATCGGCCAGCGCGATGCCGCGCCCCTTCGCCGCCGCTTCGCCCAGCAGCAGAGCGGTGCCTGACGGCGCGTCCACCTTGTGGCGGTGATGCATCTCGACGATCTCGATGTCCCAATCGTCGCCCAGGCTGGCGGCGGCCTTTTCCACCAGCGCGGCGAGCAGGTTGACGCCGAGCGAGGTATTGCCGGTCTGCAGCACCGGGATGTGCGTGGCCGCCTGGTCGATCAGCGCATGATGCTCGGCCTCCAGTCCCGTCGTGCCGATCAGGATGGGCTTGTTTGCGGCGATGCAGGCGTCGAGATTGGCGGAAAGCGCGGCTGGCACGGAAAAGTCGATCAGCACGTCGGCTGTCTGTGCCAGCGCCAGCGGATCGCTGGTGATGGCGACGCCCGGCGCCAGTTCGCCGCTGCCGTCGCGATCGGTGCCGCCCGCCACGGTCAGCCCGGTTTCCGCCGCGGCCTGCGCGATGGCGCGGCCCATGCGCCCGGCGGCGCCGAAAATCCCGATGCTGGTCATGCCCTGATCCGTTCCTTGAAGATAAGTGAGCGCGCGATGCCAGAGCGGCGACCCTTTGTCATCCGGCACCATGAATTTCTTGGGAAAGGCGACCGACCATGGCTAAGAGATGGCCATGCTCGATCTTCCCCGACTCTCCGTTCCGACCCTGCCGATCGACGGCAGCGCCGATCGCTTCCCCGTCCGTCGCATCTTCTGCGTCGGGCAAAATTATGCCGAACATGCGCGCGAAATGGGTGGCGATCCCGATCGTGCGCCGCCCTTCTTCTTCACCAAGCCGGCCGATGCCGTGGTCGAGAATGGCGCATCGCTGCCTTTCCCCTCCCGCACGCAGGATCTGCATCATGAGGTCGAACTGGTGGTTGCGCTGGGCGCGGGCGGCACGGATGTCGCGGTCGAGGATGCGCTGGCGCTGATCTATGGCTGGGCGGTCGGCATCGACCTCACCCGCCGCGACATGCAGGCGGTCGCCAAGAAGGCGGGGCGTCCCTGGGACATGGCCAAGGGCTTTGATCGCTCCGCGCCGATCGGCCCGATCCGCCCCGGCACGCCGCCGGCCAGCGGCGCCATCGCGCTCAGTATCGAGGGCGAACCGCGCCAGTCGGGCGACCTGTCCGACATGATCTGGTCCGTGCCCGAAATCATCGCCAATCTCTCTACCTATGTGGAACTGGCGCCCGGCGACCTGATCTTCACCGGCACGCCTGCCGGCGTCGGCCCGATCGCGCCCGGCCAGGCGGTGCAGGCGACCATCGCGGGCCTGCCGCCGCTCGATATCGCCTTTCAGAACTGACCATCAGAACAAGGATAAACAGGATGGACATCGACATTCCCCACCAGCTTGGCCGCGAAGAGGCGAAGCGCCGGGTGGAGCAGGGCCTGCCCAAGCTGGAACAGCATATCCCCGGCGGCGGCACCATGACCGCGACCTGGCCGTCCGACTATGCGCTGGACATGGAAATCTCGGCCATGGCCCAGACCATCCCGGTCAAGTTGCTGATCGAGGAGGACAAGGTGCACGGCACCGTGTCGATCCCGATGTTCCTCAAGATGATGTCCGGCCCGATCTCCGACTTCATCAAGACCAGTGCCCAGAAGATGCTGACCAAGGCGTAAGGGGCAAAGTGCGCAGGATTGGCGCCTACATGCGGTCCTTATGCACCATTGATTGAGTTGGGGCGGCTCTGATGAATGTTCCTGGCGAGACTATGGGTGGGGATATCTATCTGGCGCCAGGCACGCGAGTGCGCCTCGATAGTTTGGTCAACGACGAAGGTGCCGTTACCACAGAGCTTGGCGTCGTGGTGCATTGTTGGCGCGACGACGAAATTGGGATGTTCGATTGCTATGTCGCTTTCTTCGGTGCCAGCTTTCCCCAAGGCAAGCCTGAGGAGAAGCCTTATGTGCTGCGATATGCAGCAACTTCTTTAAGAGTGATTGCATGACCGACATCCGCAATATCGTCATCCTCACCGGCGCGGGTATTTCGGCCGAGAGCGGGCTTGCCACCTTTCGCGGGCCGGATGGCTTGTGGGAGGGGCATCGGGTGGAGGATGCATTCTTCATTGGAACTGTGATATAGGCTCCTCCAAAGGGAGCCTGTATGCGCGCTATCAACTATCTTCGCTGGTCGTCGGAAAAGCAAAATCAGGGTTCGTCGCTGAGCCGTCAGCGGGAAAAATATCGTGAGTTTACGGCTCGGATGGGCTGGGTCGAGCATGAAGACGAAGTGCTGGACGATGCGGTCAGCGGATGGTCTGGCGAAAACCTCGAAACCGGTAACCTGTCGCGGCTGCTGGATCGCCTGAAGCGGGAAGGCGGCGGTGGCCGCGTTGTGGTCGTTGAAAATATGGACCGCGCATCGCGTCTAGACGTCGCGACGGTTCTTCGTTTCGTTTTTGACTTGATCGATACCGGGGCCAGCCTTGCGCTGATCGACGACGCCATGGTGATCGATAAGCTGTCGATCAGGAACCAGACCGAGCAGATCAAGAAAATCGTTGATGAGGCGCAGCGCGCGCGATCGGAAGGCGATCGTAAATCCAGCCTTAGCCGGGCAGGGTGGTCCGCCATCCGCCTCGGTAAGGAAGTGGTCGCGGAATTCGCCGGAGAAATCACCGAAATCGTCCGTTTCGATTGGGGCGTCGATATTACGATTAGCGCGAAGCGGCGCATGGCCGTCCATGAGATATCCGAACTGGCAGCGGGCTATCAGCCGGTGGTTGGCGATTACGTGGCCGCGCAGCAGCCGTTGGGCCGCATCGTCCGCAAAACGCACACGGGCAACACCTGCCCGGCTTGGCTGGCCCTGACACCTTGTCGCAGGGCATTTCTGCTGCGCCACGACCGGATCGCTACGCTGGTGGACATATGTCAGATGCGAGCCAACGGCCTGTCATACACCGCTATCTGTAGGAAGTTGAATGAGAGGGGCACTCAGACCTTTCGTGGCGGCAATGGGTGGCAATCATCGGCGGTCAAGGCGCTGGTGCGAAATAGGGCGCTGATCGGTGAATATCAGCACCAGTCCCGTGCGACCGGCGAGACGATCGGCGACCCTGTCCCAGACTATTTCCCCCGGATCGTTTCCAATGAAGTGTTTCAGGCGGCGAATGACTTGCGACTGGCGGCAGCGATGCCGAAACGCGGCGGGGAAATCTGGCATCGCAATCTGCTGGCCGATCTTGCGGTCTGCGAAGTCTGCGGATCACGAATGCGGTTCAATCGGAAAACGCGGCGCGGCGGCAAGGATGAGACATATTATCAGTGCAGCAACTATGACCGGCGCATGGGGTGCAGCCACAGTAAAATGTATCGCGGCGAACCGATCGTCACGGCGCTGCTGGACCGGGTCTTGCACCTTGCCATGGATGACCAACAATTTCAGAGCGATGACGAAGTCCGGCGCGTGAATGGGGTGATTGCGGACCTGCGGCATGAAATGGAGGGGGTCACGCGGCGGCTGGACAACATCGTCAGTGAAATCGAAGAATTCGGCGGCAGCGATCGGTTGCGCGAACGGCGAAGGGCGTTGGAAGCGACCGAAGACGAACTGAAGGCGCGCATCGCTGCACAGGCCGTTGCCCTCGAATTGGCTCGCGGCAAGGTCGAGCCATCAGAGCATATCCGCCGCGTGAAAGAAATTCGGGCGGATATGGATGATGATGGAGATGTTGGCCTCAAAGCCCGCGCAACCGTCAAGATCAGCCTCAATGACCTGATCGAGCGCGTCCATTTTTGCCGGTGGGGAACTGTCATCGTGCGGCTAGTTGCAGCCGCAGAGACAATTGTCATTCAGCCGGATGGTCAGACCAGCACGTTCGCGCTGGTCGATTGGGGCGGGCATCCGATCGGGCAGAATGCGAAGGAAAAAGATATCATCGAAGATTACTTGCGGCGAAAAGGTGATCAATTGCCGATCGGCGAAGGCGGCACTACGACGATCGACCTGACGACAATCAAGTCTTTCTATGAAGGAATGACGACCGAAGATATTGACGGTCTGGAAGATGCGATCAGGTTGGTCCAAGGCTTGGATTACTGACGCAGAAAGGCCCGCCAATGGCGGGCCTTTTCTTTGTTCTCCAGCGCGACCCGGTTTGAACTTAAAGTGTATGGACTTGGTCAGAATCCGAAAAATTGGCGGCGGCTCGCCTCGTAGGCGTCCCATTCGTCCATCGACCACACCACCCCATTGATTTCGATCGTGTGGACCGGCGGGCGAACCCTACGATCGACGGGAAACGCGATCACATTGTCGTTGGCATGCTGGTGTTCATGGTCGGGCTGATGCTTGTTCATGATGGTCCTCCCCCGGTCTGATGGTATCCCTGCGCAGACCGGTAGGGCGCAAGGATCGGTTCAGCGCAGCCCCGCGCTGCGCCGATGAAGTGATTGATGGTGTGGGAAAATTGGTGACCGCAGGGGCGGTCTGGTGGGGAGGTCAACGCCTCCCCAGATCGTCAGATTAACGTCCGCCGCGCGGAATTTGCTTGAAAGTTACTGCGGCTGCTTTGATCTTCGCCGGATAGGTCGAATGCGCCGTGTTGGCTGCCAACCAAGCGAAGAACGGCTGAAACGCATCGGTGTCTTTTGGTCCGTTAAAATCCCTCAGCATTTCGTAGCGTTCGTCTTCATCGAGCTTGGGCCGATATTTGTCGCCTGCAACCCGCGCAGGATCAAAGACCGTTTCGAAAGTAAGACTGAACTGCGGATGCGTGATATCAACGGCCGTGCTCCGAACGCCGCCAAAGTCGAACCATCCGCAGTCGATTTGCGCGCCATCGACCGTCTTCGACGATGGCTTGAGCGTGGCATCAATAATATCCAGCAGCGCCTTTTCCATGAATGGATGGGCCAACCAGAATTCTTCAAAATCATATACGGAAATCATATTCTTATCCCCCCTATGGGTCAGTCCCATCGGGCAGGCCATGGCCTGCCCGGATCGTATGCGCAAGCCGGTCAGTCGATATGTTCGCCAGCGTAAAGCCCGGCCTTCATCATCACTTCCTGTGCCTGCTCTTCGTAGCCGACGATCTTGGTCAGTTCTTCGGCCGTGTCGACGATGAAGGCCTGCCCCTTGATGACCTGAAATTTTCGCTCTTCGGAGAAGTGAGCGATCAGCGTTCCACCGATCGTGCGGTAGACGGCCAATTTCTTGTAGGAACCGTCTGGTTGCGGGCGGTGCGAATATGCCAGACGGGTGCCCGTGAAGCGGTAGGGTTCTTCACCGTCGCGACGGAGGCAGCGCTTAGGAATATGCGACCGCACAGCCTTCTCCAGCGCATCCCGCACTTCCGACCAAGGCGATGCGTCTGCGATGTCAGTCAGATAGCGGGCGTGAACGGATTTGCTCTTCTTGTGGTCTTTGAAAATGGTGGCACCGCTATTGGGCTTCACCGGCGTGCGCTCGACGGTCACGAACGGCTCAGAGTGGTCGCCAGCTTCGACCTTCCTCATCGTGATGACGGCGACCGGTCGGTCATCCATCATTTCGTGCCATTCCTCGCCTTCCTTGATGGTTTTCAGCGTCAAAGTGGATGCGTTCTTATCAATCATGGTCATGTTCCTTGGGCATAGCTTCCCCGTCTCCAGAACCACCATTGGCCCCGGACGGCATAGGCACCCGCAGCCGGGTGCCCTAAAATGTCAGGTTGTTTTACTTGATCGCCAACCGGTCGATCGCCTCGCGATCCCACATGAGCGGGAAGCGGCGGATGCTATCGAGGGGTGGCGGGATAAGGCCTTCGCGGCGACGGCGATCGAAAGTGGCCGGGCTGATATCGAGGCGTTCGGCCGCCTGCTGTTTTGTATAATGCACTATTGGTCGCCTGATCGTTACTGACCAGACGCTTATGCATCGTTCATCAAAGTTCGTCAATCGCCGAATCAGAAAAATTCTGCCGACCTTGAAGTGCTACACGGTCACTTCAAGCGATGCAACAACTTTATACTACTTTTTATGAGGTGCATTGGATTTGCATCTTTGGACAAAAAAATGGGGCCACCGCCTTACCCGCGATGGCCCCTGAGGGTTTTCATGTCGTAGCTGTCTGGACGGCGATCGAACCATGGGAGAGAGAACGGGCGTTAGGGACACCCAGCCGTCCAGACAATTCTATTTATGCTACACGCCGTTTCTCCTGCGCAATATTATTCGGCAGCCTCCAGCACCATCGCCCTCTTTCTCTCTCTGAAGCGGCGCTGGCGTTCTGCATTACTGGCTGTGCGCTTGGCTGCCCTCTCTGCCTTCTGTTCGTCCGTCAGCACCTTGATCTTCGGACCCCGCTTTTCCTCGATCTTGACCCAGTCGGCCAGTTCGACGCCCTCCACGGTCAGGCGATGAAGTTGCAGTTCAACATCGCAATAGCCGGTCGACAGGAGATACTTTTCCAACATCTTTGCCTGCACGTCATCATAGACAGTGAGGTGGACCGTTTCGGTGGAATTGGCGCGGCGGAGGCTGGTGCGTGTGGCGAACTGGACCAACACTTCATGTTCGCGCGTGGCGATGATGGCTTCCCGGCTGACCCCAATTGCCTTCATGATAACCTCTTCATCGGGTGACGGCTTGGCGGTGAAGATCATGCTGGCGTGGTGATACTGGTCGCCATATTTGTCGATGCCGCTCTGACGGGGTGTCAGCCGCATCCCATGAATTTGTTCGCCGTTGACCCGCAGGCTGCGGTCATCAACATCGTTGCACATCCAGATATGATGATGCGGCCACACTCGCTTTTCGATGTCGGCTGCAACGGCCCGCAAGAACGCCCGGCCAGTGTGTGAATTCCAAATCGATCGCCGGGCTTCATGCGCGATGGCATAATAATGGACCACCACCTTGCGCTGTGCATAGGTCTGGACGGT
>JAESGL010000280.1_pt1 | contig 36408 bp, 23 predicted proteins | sample 9269711 | NCBI WGS metagenome assembly JAESGL01 (sample SAMN14515918, study PRJNA621676) | algae metagenome | isolation source: Kastovskya adunca ATA6-11-RM4 and co-occurring heterotrophs from soil and... | place: Chile: Atacama Desert | collected 2011-06-27
GCGACCGGGCAAACAGGGCCGCGCCGACCGACTGTTCCAGTTGCGCGATCGCATTGGAGACCGATGGCTGGGAGATGTTGAGCAGCCGCGCGCCGCCGCTGATCGAATTGGCACGGCAGACGGCGAGGAAGGTGCGAAGCGCGCGGGGATCGATCATCGGCCTAGATAGCCCGACCATCGCCGCGCACAACAAGACAATCTAGCCTTCGGTGCCGCTCGCCTCCCGCACCAGCGCGATCAGGGCGGCGGGACTGCTGGCGCCGGTCTTGGCGACGATCGCGGCGCGATGATCCTCGATCGTCTTGGGGCTCAGCGACAGGGCGGCGGCGACCATCTTGTTGCTCATCCCCTGGGCCAGGCAGTGCAGCACCTCGCGCTCGCGCGGGGTCAGCGGCGCCAGCCGGGCCAGCGCCCCGCGCCGCTGCCGGCTCCAGCGCGCGCCCTCCGCCACGGCCGCCAGCAGCCGGCCCTCGTCGATCGGCTTTTCCAGATAGTCGAGCCCGCCATAGCGGCGCACCGAATCCACCGCGCTGCTGGTGGTCGGCCAGGCGGTCATGAAGATGATCGCCACCGCCGGATCCTGCGCCCGCATCCGCTCGGCAAAGGCAAAGCCGTCCATGTCCGCCATCATCACGTCGGTGACCAAGCAATGGGCCGGCTCGTCGATCTGGGCGCGCAGCATCGCGCGGGGCGTGTCGAACGCCTGGGTGCGATAGCCATGCCGGCCCAGCAGACGCGCTACCGCCCGGCCCAGATCAGGGTCGTCATCGACAACATGGATGATGGCGGGATCGGCCGGGTCAGTCATGGCTGGGCTCCGTGCGGGGCAGGGACAGGCTGGCGCGCGCGCGACCCTGCGCGATGTCGCGGGTCAGCGTGCCGCCATGGGCGTCGGCGATGGCACGCGCCACCAGCAGACCGATGCCCATGCCGCCATAATCGGGGGTGGGGGAAGGGACCGGGTTGGCGACATGAATCGTCACCTGATCGGCCCGGCTTTCCACGGCGATCTCGATGGTCGATCCGGGCGCCGCCAGCATCGCGTTGCGCAGCAGGTTGAGCAATATCTGGGTCAGTTCGATCTCATGCCCGGTGACCAGCAACCGCGCATCCATCGGCGGCAGGCTGATGGCGCAGCCCAGGCTGCGCGCCTCGCCGCCGACCATGCCGGCACAGTCGCGCAGCATCTGGCCGACGATGATCGGCGATGGCTCGTCGACCGCGCGCCCGCCAAAGCTGCGCAGTCGTCGCACCATGTCCGCCAGCAAAGCCGCCTTGCGATCGACCAGCTCGATGCTCTCCCGCATCTCCGCCAGGTCGGGCTGGGGATCGCGCGACAGGGCGGACAGATGCCGGGTCTCGATCGCCAGCGTCGACAGCGGCTGGCTGATCTCGTGGATGATCGCCACCGACATGGCGCGCAGCGTCTTCAGCCGTTCGGCCTGGAACAGGATGCGGTCGCGTCGGGCGATATCCTCGCGGGCGCGGATCTGCGCCTCGGCAAAACTGCCGGCAAGATAGGTGGCGATCGCCATCGCGGCGAGGCCCATGTGCAGCGCGAAGCGGGTGGCGCTGGCCGACAATGGTGCCGACCAGGGCAGGATGATCGCGGCCGACAGGATGATCGCGATCCACGCACCCAGCCGGCCGCAGCGCAGCCCCACCCAGATCGCGCCGATCAGCACCGGCGTGACCGCGATCTGCGGCTCGACCCGCGCCAGCCCCCAGGCGAGCAGCCAGGCAAAAACAAAGACGGCGGCCGCCTCGACCGCGCGGCCGCGCCCGATCTGCATCAGCCGCCGCGCCTCCTCATTGCGCGTGCCGATCCACAGCAGGGGCGGCGCGACCAGCAGCACGCCCAGCAGGTCGCCGACCAGGAAGGCGGCGATGGTGGTGGCGACCGGCTGGCTGGGCAGGGTGCCGGACACGCCGGGCCACAGCCATTCCCAGAAGCCGGCGGTGAAGGACACCAGCGTCGGCGCCAGCACCGCGGCCAGGCCGAAGGGCATCGGCGCGATCGCCAGTTCCGACCGGCTGCGCCGCTCGATGAAGCGCACCAGCGCGATCATCAGGCCATAGGCGGCGGGCGCGCGCGCCACCCCGCCCAGCTGGTTGAGAAATTCGGGACCACCCCACATGATCGTGCCGGTCAGCAACTGGATCACGCATTCCTCGACGATCAGGACCGGCGTGAAGCGCGCGCCGATCCGCCACAGCAGCGCCAGCCGCACGCCGGCGGCGGGATACCAGAGGCTGAAGAAATGGGCGCCGCCCCACGGGCTGGCCGCCATATGCGCCAGCTTGAACGCGAAGGGATAGGCCAGCAGCAGCGCCACCAGCCGCCAGTCGATGGCGCGCGCCTCCAGGCGAAAAGGGCGCGGCCGGGCGCTCATGGGGGACAGGGGGGCCATGGCCCTGTCCTAGCCCGGATCACCCGCCTGCCAAGCCGGGAAATTCCCTGCCGTTTCAATCTTATCCGGGAATTAACCGGATAGGCCGGGCGCTGCGGCGCGGCCATCACGGGGGCGACCGTTTGGGGGCAACGCCTTTCGGTTGCCGGGCGGCGCTTTGCGACCCGCGTCGCCCGGTCCCACAGACGCCGGCATCTTCCTGCCTGGCATGGATGGAGGACATCCCATGAGCGTGATCGGAACCAACAGCGCGGCGCTGCGCGCGCAGCGGGCGATCGAGGCGGCCACCAAGGCCCAGGGCCAGGCAAGCGAGAAATTGTCGACCGGCAAGCGGATCAATTCGGCCAAGGATGATGCGGCCGGCATGGCCATCGCCCAGACCATGACGAGCCAGCTGCGCGGCATGGAAGTGGCCAAGCGCAACGCGGCCGACGCCATATCGCTGACCCAGACGGCCGAGGGCATATTGGGTGAGGTCCAGAACAGTCTGCAGCGGATGCGCGAATTGACGCTGCAGGCGGCCAATGGCGTCAACCGGCCGGAGGATCGCGCCGCGCTCCAGACCGAAATGGATCAGACCGTCGCCCAGATCAACGCGCTGCTGCAGAATAGCGAGTTCAACGGCGTGAACCTGTTTTCGAACACGACGCAAGGGACGGCGGCCCGCGATTATAATGCGGATGGCGATCTGCTCGATATCCACGGCCCCTACAATTATCGCGATGAACTGATGCACAGCGCCGGCAGTACCGTCATCAATGTCCAGGCCGGCGCCAATGCGACGGACAATGTCGCCATCACCCTGCCGACCCTGCGCAGCAACAGCGACGATTTCACCCTGCTGGGCACCGACCTGTGGGTTGGTGGCACGATGCGCTTCGTGGGAATCAGCAATATCGATTTGACCTTGGACTATGATGTCGGTGTGGCCGCCGTCGAGCGCACCAATGATCTTGGCGGATTTGGCTGGATGGACCCGGAAGGCTATGTCGCCTTCACCGATTCCGACTATAAATCCTACGCCCAGATCGGCGTGACCGCGCAGCAGGGGCTGGCGGTGATCGACGCGGCGCTGGCGCAGATTTCGACCGCCCGCGTCAATCTGGGTGCGGCGCAGAGCCGGCTGGAATCCATCTCCAGCCAGCTCGATACCAATATCGTCAACCTCACCGACGCTCGCTCGCGGATCGAGGATGCGGACTTCTCCACCGAATCCACCGCCCTCGCCAAGAGCCAGATCCTGTCGCAGGCGGCGACGGCGATGCTGGCCCAGGCCAATGCTCGGCAACAGGATGTGCTGAAACTGCTCGAATGATCCGCGCTGCCCGGCTAGGACCGCTGCGGACATTCAGCGGGAGAGGCGGAGATGATGAAGCGGGCCATGGCCCTTTGCCTGCTGCTGGGCAGCGCAGCGGCGGCGCAGGCGGGCGATCCGCCCCGGTTCGATGTCGCGATCACGGTCGATGATCTGCCTGCCCATGGCCAGTTGCCGCCCGGCACGACCCGTGCCGATATCGCCCGCCGCTTCCTGGCGACCCTGAAGGCGCATCATGTCGCGCAGGCCTATGGTTTCGTCAATGCACGCGGGCTGGCGGACGATCCGGCGTCGGACGCGGTGCTGACGCTCTGGCGCCAGGCGGGCTATCCGCTCGCCAACCACAGCTACAGCCACCTCAATCTCGACGGGGCGCCCTCGCTCGACGCCTGGCAGGCGGATGTGATCGCGGGCGAGCCGGCGCTGGAACGGCATATGGGGAAAGGGGACTGGCACTGGCTGCGCTTCCCCAACCTGTCGAGCGGCAAGGACGCGACCCGCCATGACGGCGCCGCCGCCTTCCTGAAACAGCGCGGCTATCGCATCGCCAGCGTCAGCCTGGCTTTCGAGGACTGGGATTATAGCGATGCCTATGCCCGCTGCCGCGCGCAGGGCGACGATCGCATGATCGCGGCGATGAAGCGCCACTATCTGGCTGTCGTCGACCAGGCGATCGCGCGGGCAAAGGTCAATGCCCAGCGCGTCCATGGCCGCTCGATCCCGCATGTGCTGCTGCTCCATGTCGGCGCCTGGACCGCCGACACCCTGCCCGATGTCATGGCCCGGCTCGACGCCGCCGGCGCGCGCTATATCCCGCTGGCACAGGCGGAGGCCGACCCGGCCTATGCCCAGGCCGAAGCCCTGCCGGGCGGCGGCGGCATCATCGAACGGGTGGCGCAGGCGCAGGGCATTGCTCTGCCCCCCGATAGCGCGCCGGCACCGGAAATCGACCCGCGCCAGGCCTGCCGCACGCCCGGCTGAGGCGACTTCACCTTGCATTCAGCGCGCGACCGATAGAATGGCGCGCAATATGATCATGGGTAAAAGCCGGCATGGCCGGGCGCTGACAATCTTCCTGCCTTTCCTGGTCCTGACCGCGGGTGCGACATCCGCGGCGCAGGCGACGACCTATTATGTCAACAGCGCCACCGGCAATGATCGCGCCGCCGGCACCACCGCCGACCAGCCCTGGCGCAGCCTGGCGCGGGTGCGCGACTATCCGCTGATGCCGGGCGATCAGGTGCTGCTGATGGCCGGATCGCGCTGGCAGGAACCGCTCACCATCACCCGATCGGGCCGCTCCGGCGCGCCGATCAGCGTCGCCGCCTTCGGCACCGGCGCACGGCCGCGCATCGATGCCGGCGGCGTTTCGCCCCATGGCGTGGGCGTCATCAACGCCGAATATGTCAGCGTCAGCGGGCTGGAAGTCACCAACGACAATCCCGCCCCGGCCCAGCGTTTCGGCGTGCTGGTCTCCGCGGTCGATCGGGGCGTGACGCGCGGCATCCGCATCAGCGACATGTATATCCATGACGTGCGCGGCGTGAATGATCGCAAGGATAATGGCGGCATCGTCTTCAGCGCGACCGGCAAGAAGCTGCCGACCCGCTTTCAGGATCTGGTGATCGAACGCAATATCGTCTGGAAGGTCGACCGGTCCGGCATTGCCGGCATCGCCGACCGGATCAGCGCCAAGGACTGGTTCCCGAGCGAAAAGATCGTGATCCGCGACAATCTGGTCGAGGATATTGGCGGCGACGGCATCGTTCCGCGCGGCACCGACGGCGCGCTGATCGAACATAATATCGTGCGCTATGCCGGCGCCCGCGCGCCCGGCTATAATGCCGGCATCTGGCAGTGGAGCACCGACAACAGCCTGATCCAGCTCAACGAGGCCGCCTATACCCGCACCCGCTATGACGGGCAGGGGTTCGACAGCGACTTCAATTCGCGCCGCACGACATTGCTCTACAATTACAGCCACGACAATGCCGGCGGCTTCCTGCTGATCTGTTCGCCCGGCCGCAACGACAAGGATAATCTGGGCAATCGCGGCACCGTCGCGCGCTACAATGTCAGCCGCAACGACGCGCTGCGCATCTTCCAGCTCGCCGGCAACGTCTCCGACGTGCTGGTGGAAAAGAATGTGATCCATGTCGGCAAGGGCATGGATGTGCAGATGGTGGTGGCGACCAACTGGGACGGCTGGGCACAGGATGTCCGCATCGTCGAAAATGACTTCAAGGTCGCCGGCACCGCCCGCTATGGCAGCGAAAGCGGCCGGTCAGGCCCCGATTACCTGATCAAGGCGGGCTTCGCCCCGGCCCAATTTATCCGCTTCCGCGACAATCGCTACTGGGGCAGCCATGTCGACCTGCCGGCCGAGGCGGCGGGCGACGTGATCCCGCCCTATCTTGATCAGCCCGCCGACTGGCAGGTGCCGGTGTTCGACCCGGCCAGGGCAGAGGGCTTCCCCGAATTCATGGCCCGGCACCGCGCCTGGATGCTGGCCATGCTGCAACGCGAACTAGGCCAGGCGGTGCAGCCGCGCCAGCCGCGCCGCATCTCCATCTTCGAAGCGCGCCGCTGACCGGCGGCGCGGGCGGCATGCACCGCCCGCGCCCGGCCATGCCGCCCGTTACAGGGTGAGCGAGATGCGCCCATCCACCTTGCCGGCGCGCAATTCGTCCAGCACGGCGTTCACGTCATCGAACGGCCGGGGCGTCACATGCGCCTTCACCTTGCCCTCGACCGCGAAGGCGATCGCTTCGGCCAGGTCGCGCCGCGTGCCGACGATCGACCCGCGCACGGTCACGCGCTTGAGCACCACGTCGAAGATCGGCGTCGGGAAATCGCCCGGCGGTAGCCCGACCAGGCTGACGGTCGCGCGCCGGCGGGTGCAGGCGATCGCCTGGGCAAAGGCGGGGGGCGACACCGCCGTCACCAGCACGCCATGGGCGCCGCCGCCGGTCGCATTCTGCACTTCCGCCACGACATTGTCGGCCCGCGCATCCAGCGCCAGGTCGGCGCCCAGCGACCGGGCCAGCTCCAGCTTGCTCTCGCCAATGTCCAGCGCCACGACATGCAGGCCCATCGCCTTGGCATATTGCACGGCGACATGACCCAGCCCGCCGACGCCGGAAATGGTCACCCATTCGCCCGGCTTCGCCTCGGTCTCCTTCAGCCCCTTGTAGACGGTGACGCCCGCGCACAGGATCGGTGCCATCGTCACGAAGTCGACGCTGTCGGGCAGGCGGCCGGCAAAGGGCGCGCTGGCGATCGCATATTCGGCATAGGTGCCGTTTACGCTGTAGCCGGTATTATGCTGCCGCTCGCACAGCGTTTCCCAGCCGGTCTCGCAATATTCGCAGGCGCGGCAGGCATCGTGCAGCCAGGGGATGCCCACGGCGTCGCCTTCCTTCAGGTCGGTGACACCCGCACCCAGCGCCACGACATGGCCCACGCCTTCATGGCCGGGGATCAGCGGCAGGGTCGGCTTCACCGGCCAGTCGCCATCGATCGCGTGCAGATCGGTATGGCACACGCCACTGGCGGCGATCTTCACCAGCACCTCGCCGGGCCCCGGCTCGGGTATCGCTATCTCCTCGATCGTCAGCGGCGCCTTGAACGTCCGGGCAATCGCGGCTCGCATGGTCGTCGGCATGATTTCCTCCTTCTTCTGCGGCTGTGGGACTGTGGATAATGGCGGTCAGATATCCTCGAACCAGGCGAGCCGATGGGCGGCCAGCTTTTCGAGTTCCAGCACGGCGAACATCGCCGCGCCCAGGCCGATGATCATCAGCCCGTCGGTCAGCGACAGCGGCCGGCTGTCGAAAATATCGTGCATGAACGGCGCATAGGTGAAGAGCAACTGGGCGATCACCACCGCCACGATCGCCGCCAGCACGATCGGCGTGCCCATCGCGCCGCGCAGCGTCAGCGATCGCATGTGCAGGAAGCGGACATTGAACAGATAGAATATCTCGCCCACGATCAGCATGTTGACCACCATGGTCCGGGCGGTGTCGATGTCGTGGCCGACATGCTGGGCATAGAAGAATATCCCCAGCGCCATCGCCCCCATCAGCACCGATACCAGCATGATGCGCCACAGCAGGAAGGGGGAAAGCAGCGGCGCGCCGGCGGCACGAGGCCGCCGCTCCATCGTTCCCGGCTCGGTCGGCTCGAACGCCAGCACCAGCCCCAACGTCACCGTCAGCACCAGGTTGATCCACAATATCTGCGTCGCCGTCATCGGCAGGGCAAAGCCGGCAATGATCGCGATCACCACCGCCAGCGTCTCGCCGCCATTGGTCGGCAGCGTCCAGCTGATGACCTTGCGGATATTGTCATAGACGGTGCGCCCTTCGCGCACGGCTGCCACGATCGACGCGAAATTATCGTCCAGCAGCACCATTTCGGCCGCTTCCTTGGCGGCCTCCGTGCCCTTGATCCCCATCGCCGTGCCGACATCGGCCTGTTTCAGCGACGGCGCATCGTTGACGCCGTCGCCGGTCATGGCGACGACCAGCCCGTGCGACTGGAGCGCGCGGACGATGCGCAGCTTGTGCTCGGGGGAGGAGCGGGCGAACACGTCGACATCGCGCACCCGCGCCGCCAGCGCAGCATCGTCCAGCACCTCGACCTCGGCGCCGCTCATCGCCTGGGGATCATCGTCCAGCGCCAGTTGGCGGGCGATGGCGATGGCGGTGCCGACATGGTCGCCGGTGATCATCTTGACCGCGATGCCGGCCGACCGGCACTGGGCGATCGCCTGCCGCGCCTCGTCGCGTGGCGGATCGATGAAACCCATCAGCCCCAGCAGCTCGACCCCGTTCTTCAGATCGTCGAAGCCGATCCGGTCGGGCGCCCCTGTGATCCGCTTGACGGCAAAGCCCAGCAGGCGTTCGCCCCGGTCGGCGGCGGCCGACAGCCGCGCGTCCCAGGCGACGGCATCCGCGCCGGTCATCGCCAGCACCGCTTCGGGCGCACCCTTGATGAAGATGGCGCTGCTGCCATCGGGCGCGCGATGCAGCGTCGCCATGAAGCGATAGGCGGCGTCGAACGGGATTTCGTCGATCCGCGGCCATTCGTCGCGCACATGGTCGGCGCTCAGCCCCGCCTTCATCGCCAGCGCGACCAATGCCCCCTCCATCGGGTCGCCCTGCACGGTCCAGCCGTCATCCGCTTGGCGTAGCAAAGCGTCATTGCACAGCAGGCCGCAGCGCAGGATTGGCGCGGCATCGGCCAGCGCCGCGGCATCGTCGCCGCCCTCGGCCAGGCTGATGGCGCCTGCCGGCGCATAGCCCGATCCGCTGACATGCAGGTCGCCGCCCGGCAGCAGCAGGTGACGCACCGTCATCTCGTTGCGGGTCAGCGTGCCGGTCTTGTCGGTGCAGATCACCGATGTGGCACCCAGCGTCTCGACCGCCGGCAGGCGCCGGATCACCGCCTGGCGCGCGGCCATGCGCTGCACGCCGATGGCCAGCGTGATGGTGATGACGGCGGGCAGTCCTTCCGGCACGACGCCGACCGACAGGGCGACGATGGCGATCAGCGCATCGATCCAGTGGAAGCCGCGCGCCAGCACCGCGAACAGGAACAGGACGACCGCGCCGGCCAGTACCGACCAGGTCATCAGCCGGGCGAAATCGTCGATCTGCCGCACCAGCGGCGTCTTGCCGACCTCGACCGCCTTCAGCATGCCGCTGATCCGGCCGATCTGGGTATGGCTGCCGGTCTCGACCACCAGCCCGGTCGCCTGGCCGGCGGCGACCAAGGTGCCGGAAAAGGCCATGTTGTTCTGGTCGGCGATGCCGGCGTCGGCGGCGATCAGCGTCTGATGCTTTTCCGCCGCGACCGATTCGCCGGTCAGCGCCGCCTCGTCGACCAGCAGGCCGCGAGCGCGCAGCAGCCGGATGTCGGCCGGCACCCGGTCACCCGCTTCCAGCAGCACGATGTCACCCGGCACCAGATCGGGCACCGCCACCACCCGCCGTTCGCCGCTGCGCAGCACCATGGCATGCGGCGCGATCATGTCCTGGATCGCGCCCAGCGCCTCTTCGGCCTTGCCCTCCTGGATGAAACCGACGACCGCATTCACCAGCACCACGGCCAGGATCACGGCGGCATCGATGCCGTGATTCAGCAGCAGCGCGATCAGCGCCGCACCCAGCAGGAAATAGATCAGCACGCTGTTGAAATGCGCCAGGAAACGCAGCAGCGGATGCTGGCGCGGCGCTTCGGGCAGGGCATTGGGGCCATAACGCCGCAGCCGGGCTTCGGCATCGCGCTGGTCCAGCCCGGTCGCTTCGACGGACAGCGTTGCCAGCGCCTCTTCGGGCGGCAACGCATGCCAGGCAACGGGCGGGGCAGAGGACATCGGCTTCCCTTTCAGTCGCGTCGAGCGGCCGGGGGCAAGCCACCCGGCGGTCAGCGCACCGGCGCGAAGCCGATCCGCAATCTTGTTATGGAACGATTATAGTCCAACAGGTTCTCGCCATATCCGGCAAATCCCTGAGCGAACAAATAGAGATCGGGGCCGCCGCCCAGCAGGCGCGGCAGTGGATAGGACAGGTCGGCATTGATCGCGCCCTTGCCCGATCCGAAATTGAACCGGCTGTTGGTCGACAGGCGCAGCCCGTCATCATCGCCGACCTGCAGGAACAGGCCGGCATGGCCGCGATAGCGGACGATGTCGGGATTGTCGGACTTGTCGCCGACATAGAAGGTCAGGCGCGGCGCCACCAGCAGCCGCCGTTCCTCGCCCAGCGAGAAGGCCGCCATCGGCGCGACATAGACGCTGTTGATGCTGCGCGACGCATCGCCGTCCCGGCCGTTGGATTCGTGCCGAAGCCCGCCCTGCAGCGCCAGCGACATGCCGTTCTTCAGCATCCGGGTCGGCGTCACATAGATGATCTCGGGCTGATAATCGATGTTGCGGAAGGGCATGGAATTGGCGCCCAGATCCCAGAACATGCGCTGGGTATAGGCGAAATGCAGGCCGTCCCGCCAGGAACTGGGCAAATGCGCGGCATCGCGCGATCCGAACAACCGATATTCGAAACTCAACTGCAACCGGGCATCGGTATTGGTGCCGGGGCCATAGACCGCATAGATCGGCTCATAGGGCGCCAGATTGCCGATGAAGGCATTGCCCGCGCTGCGATCGGCCGGCGGTGCGACCGGCGGCGGCACCGGGGTTCCGGGCGGTGGCGGCGACGGTGGGACAGGCACCGGCGAAGCGGCCGCCATCCGCGAGGCAGCCGCGCCATGCAGCGCCACCTGCGGCGAATTCCAGGCCGGGATCGACAGCAACGCCCCCTCGGCCATGTCGCTGGCGGCCAGTTGATAGCGCGCCTGGGCAAAGCCGCCCGGCGCAATCTCCACCGTCTCCGGCACGCCCGGCGCCCGGCGCAGCCACAGCCGGCGCGCGGCGCCATCCTGTTCCACCAGCGCTTCGACCCGGTCGGGCAGCGGCATGGCGGCGGGCGCGGTGCCCATGTTGAGGAAGCGCAGCTCCACGCTCGCCATATTCTGGTCATCGGGCAGGGCGATCCGCCCTATCAGGGTTTCTACGGGTTCCCCGGCCAGGGCGCTTGTCGCAAAAGAAGGCGACAGGCCAACCAGCAGCCATGCCAGGCTCGACCAGGGGGCAGGCAAGCGTCGTGGTTGCGCGCGGCGGTTGTGGATCATCCTGCGTCCCTTGTCGCGTTGCGCCCCTCGCAACGGCGCGAGCGGTCAGGTCAGGTGCGATTGACGATACTGGTTGTGGTCGATAAACACAAATATATTAAAGGCATAAGTTGTTCGTGAGTCTTTGTGGTGTTTTGAAACATCATGTCTCACAAAATCGAGAATAGATGAAATCGGTCGATGCTGTATCGATTTAATAGGGGTCCATGTTGCTCGAAAAGGGGTGCTTGGTGTCGCTTGGCAATTCCGATTTTGCGATAGATCATGGCTCGCTGGGGAGGGTTTTACCTGAAGCTTTGGCGATGTTTCTGGCTCTTTCCTTGGCCGGTTGTTCCTTTGCGCCCGATTATGTCCAGCCATCCCTGCCGGTGCCCGACAGCTATGCCGTAGCGACGCCCGAAGGTGGCTCGCTGGCCGGGCGCGACTGGGAGCAGGTTTTTCCCGATCCCGAATTGCGCAGGCTGGTCGCCCAGGCGCTGGCCAATAATCGCGACATTCGCATCGCCGCCGCCCGTGTGGCACAGGCACGCGGCGCCTGGCGGATCGAGGGCGCCTCGCTCTATCCCCAGCTCGATGCCGTGGCGACGGGCACGCGTGGCCAGGCCTTCTACAGCCTGCCGGTGATCGGCGACCAGATCGTCGACGTGAAATCGATCACAGCCCAACTCAGCGCCAGCTGGGAAATCGATTTCTGGGGCCGGCTGCGCAATCTGAAGGAGGCCGCCCGCGAACAGTTTCTGGCGTCCGAGGAATCGCGCCGCGCGGTTGCGACCGACCTGATCGCGCAGGTGGCGCTCGGCTATCTGCTGGAGCGCGAATATGAGGAGCGCGCCGCCCTTACCCAGCAGTCGATCACCACCCGGCAGGAAACGCTGCGCATCATGCGCCGCCGCTATGAGGTGGGGTCTGGGTCGAAGCTGGACCTGGCCCAGTCCCAGGTGCTGCTGGCGCAGGCGGACACCACCATGCATGTGCTGAACCTCGACCGCGCGGTCAATCGCAATGCGCTGGCGCTGTTGGTCGGCAAGCCGGTGGAGATCGCGCCCGGATCGCTGCGGCTGGCCGGACCGGGCGGCGATTATCAGGTGCCCGCCGGCCTGCCGTCCGAACTGCTCACCAACCGGCCCGACATCGTCGCGGCCGAGCATCAGCTGCACGCCGCCAATGCCAATATCGGTGCCGCCCGCGCCGCCTTCTTCCCAAATATCAGCCTGACCGGCGCCTATGGCACGACCAGCCCGGACCTCGACGGCCTGTTCGGCGGCAATAGCGAGGTGTGGAGCTTTTCGCCGACGATCCGACTGCCCCTGTTCAACGCCGGCCGGCTGAAGGGCAATCTGGACGTGGCGCAGGCGCGCCGGGACGAGGCCGTCGCCACCTATGAAAAGACGATCCAGTCCGCCTTTCGCGATGTGTCCGACGCGCTGGTCCGGCGGCGCCAGATCGCCCTGCAGATCGGCACCACGCGCCAACTGGTCGATGCCCAGCGGGAACGGGCGCGCCTGGCCCAGTTGCGGTTCGACAATGGCCGCTCCACCTATCTCGAAGTGCTCGATGCCCAGCGCGACCTGTTCGATGCGGAACAGGCACTGGTCCAGCTTCGCCGGGGGGAACTCTCCAGCATCGTCAGCCTCTATGCTGCCCTCGGTGGTGGCTTTGTTGTCAATCGCGGCATCGCGGCCGCCCCGTCCGGGAACCAGGGGGAACCATGAGCATGAACAAGCGCTGGATCGTCAGGGGCCTGATCGTGGCGGCGGTAGCCGGCATTGCCTTCCTGCTCTGGACATTGCTGAAGCCGGCCGGCCTGCCCGAAGGCATTGTCGGCGGCAACGGCCGGCTGGAAGCGACAGAAATCGACGTCGCCTCCAAATCCGCCGGGCGGATCAAGGATATCGTCGCGGATGAGGGGCAAATGGTGAAGGCCGGCGAGATCGTCGCCCATATGGATGTCGATGTACTGGACGCACAGCGGACCGAGGCCGTCGCGCAACTGGCAGAGGCGCAGAATGCCGTCCTCGTCGCCCAGACCCAGGTCGCCCAGCGCGAGAGCGAGAAGGCCGCCGCCCAGGCCGTGGTGCGCCAGCGCATCGCCGAGCTCAACGCCTCGCGCAAGCGCCTCGCCCGGTCCGAAACCCTGGCCCGCGAAGGCGCGACCGCGGTCCAGGAACGCGATGACGACGCCGCCCAGACCGAAGGCGCCGCCGCCGCCGTGGAGGCGGCCCGTGCCCAGCTTGCCTCGGCCGAGGTCGCCATCACCAATGCCCGGAACCAGGTGATCGGATCGCGATCGCGCGTGGAGGCCGGCCGCGCCACCATCCAGCGGATCGAGGCGGACATCAACGACAGCAGCCTGCGCGCGCCACGCGACGGCCGCGTCCAGTATCGCGTCGCCCAGCCCGGCGAGGTGGTGACGGCCGGTGGCCGGGTGCTGAGCCTGGTCGACCTGTCCGACGTGACGATCAGCTTCTTCCTGCCCGCCACCGCCGCCGGCCGTGTCGCCATCGGTAGCGAGGCGCGGATCGTGCTCGATGCCATTCCCGACTATCCAATCCCGGCGCGGATCAGCTTCGTCGCCGACGTCGCCCAGTTCACGCCCAAGACGGTGGAAACCCAGAGCGAGCGCGAGAAGATGATGTTCCGGGTCAAGGCACGGATCGATCCGGCGCTGCTGCGCAAGCATATCGCCCAGGTGAAGACCGGCCTGCCCGGCATGGCCTATGTCCGGATCAATCCGGGCGTTGCCTGGCCCGCCTCGCTTGCGGTCCGCGCCCTTCCCGAAGGATCGCGGGCGGTCCAGTGAAGCAGGCCGACCCCATCGGCGCACCGACGGTCGATCCGGTCGTCGGCCTGTCCGGCGTCCGCCTCCATTATGGCAAGACGCAGGCGCTGCGCGGCATCGATCTCGACATACCGGGTGGGCGGATGATCGGCCTGATCGGACCCGATGGCGTAGGCAAGTCCAGCCTGCTCTCCCTCGTCGCCGGCGCCCATGTCATTCAGGATGGCGATGTCCATGTGCTGGGCGGCGACATGCGCGACAAGCGCCATCGCAGCGATGTCTGCCCGCGCATCGCCTATATGCCGCAGGGGCTGGGCAAGAATCTCTATCCCACCCTGTCGGTCGAGGAGAATCTGCAGTTTTTCGGCCGCCTGTTCGGCCATGACGGGGCGGAGCGGCGACGGCGGATCGATGCGCTCACCCGCGCGACCGGTCTCGACCCGTTCCTTGCCCGGCCGGCGGGCAAGCTGTCGGGCGGCATGAAGCAGAAGCTCGGCCTGTGCTGCGCGCTGATCCATGATCCCGACCTGTTGATCCTGGACGAACCGACCACCGGCGTCGATCCGCTGGCCCGCGCCCAATTCTGGGATCTCATCAACGACATCCGCCAGACCCAGGCGCAGATGAGCGTCATCGTCGCCACCGCTTACATGGACGAGGCGCAGCGTTTCGACTGGCTGGTGGCGATGGATGACGGGCAGATCCTCGACACCGGCACCCCGGCCGAGATATTCGCGCGCACCGGCACCAGTTCGCTGGAGGAGGCCTTCATCGCGCTGCTGCCCGAGGAGAAGAAGCGCGGCCATGAGCCGGTCATCATCCCGCCGCTCGAAGCCAGCGAGGATGACATCGCGATCGAGGCGCAGGGCCTGACCATGCGCTTTGGCGATTTCACCGCGGTCGACCATGTCAGCTTCCGTATTCGCCGGGGCGAGATATTCGGCTTTCTGGGATCCAATGGCTGCGGCAAGTCGACCACCATGAAGATGCTGACCGGCCTCTTGCCCGCGACCGAGGGCAAGGCTTGGCTGTTCGGCAATGCAGTGGACCCGGACGACATGTCCACGCGCAAGCGGGTCGGCTATATGAGCCAGGCCTTCTCGCTCTACACCGAACTCACCGTCCGCCAGAATCTAGAATTCCACGCCCATCTCTTCCATGTCCCGCGCGAGGATATTCCCGCCCGCGTCGCGGAAATGGCCGATCGGTTCGATCTTGGCCCGGTGATGGAGGAATTGCCCGACAGCCTGCCGCTCGGCATCCGTCAGCGCCTCAGCCTTGCCGTGGCGATGGTCCACAAGCCGGAACTGCTGATCCTGGACGAGCCGACCTCCGGCGTCGATCCGGTGGCGCGCGACGGCTTCTGGCGATTGCTGGCGGAGCTGTCGCGGCGCGACAAGGTCACGATCTTCATCTCCACCCATTTCATGAACGAAGCGATGCGCTGCGATCGCATGTCGATGATGCATGCGGGCCATGTGCTGGACAGCGATGCGCCAGCGCGCCTGATCGAGAAGCGCGGCGCGCCCGATCTGGAACAGGCCTTCATCGGCTATCTGGTCGATGCCGGCGGCGACACCCGCCCGCCCGACGAGGAAAGCGCGCTCAAGGACATGGCGCAGGCGGAACATGGCACGATCAGGCGCGGCTTCAGCCCGCAACGTGCGCTCACCTATGCCTGGCGCGAGACGCTGGAACTGCAGCGCGATCCGGTCCGTGCGACGCTCGCGCTGATCGGTTCGCTGATCCTGATGCTGGTGATCGGCTTCGGCATGACCACCGACATCAACGAGCTGAACTATGCCGTGCTGGACCGCGACAACAGCATCCTCAGCCAGAATTATGCGCTCGACATTTCCGGCTCCTCCTATTTCGTCGAACATGCGCCGATCCGCGACTATGATGATCTCAACCGGCGCATGAAGGATGGCGAACTGGCGCTGGTGATCGAGATCCCGCCGGGCTTCGGCCGGGATATCGCGGCCGGGCGACAGGTCACGGTCGGCGCCTGGTTCGACGGCGCCAATCCGCAGCGCGCCGAAACGGTGCAGGGCTATATCCAGGGGCTGCACCAGCATTGGCTGAGCCAGCAGGCGGCCGCGCGCCGCAGCGCGGTCGGCAGCAGCTTCTCGATCGAGAACCGCTATCGCTACAATCCCGATGTGCAGAGCCTGCCGGCGATGGTGCCGATCGTCATCCCGCTGCTGCTGCTGATGCTGCCGGCGATGCTGACCGCGCTGGCGGTGGTGCGCGAAAAGGAGATCGGGTCGATCATCAACCTCTATGTGACGCCGGTCAGCCGCAGCGAATTCCTGCTCGGCAAGCAGCTTCCCTATGTCGTGCTGGCGCTCATCAACTTCCTGCTGATGGTGCTGATGGCGATCTTCATCTTCGGCGTGCCGGTGAAGGGCAGCTTCCCGACCTTGCTGCTCGCCGCCGCCATCTATTGCGTCACTGCGACCGGCATGGGCCTGCTCGCCTCGGCCGTGACGCGCAGCCAGATCGCCGCGATGTTCCTGGCGATGATCGGCACGATGATTCCGGCCACCACCTATGGCGGCATGACCGACCCCGTCTCCTCGATGGAGGGCAGCGCGCGGATCATCGGCGACATCTATCCCGCCAGCCACATGTTCACCATCAGCCGGGGCGTCTTTGCCAAGGCGCTGGGCTTTTCGGACCTGGCCGGCTCCTTCCTGCCGCTCGCCATTTCCGCGCCGCTGATCGTCGGGATCGCGATCATGCTGCTCAAGAAGCAGGAGGCCTGACGCCGATGCTCGCGACGATTTCCAACATCTACCGGCTGGGCGTGAAGGAGCTGTGGAGCCTGTGGCGCGACCCGATCATGCTGGTGCTGATCCTGTTCGTCTTCACCGTCTCCATCTATACCTCGGCCAATTCCAAGCCGGAAACGCTGCACAATGCAGCCATCGCAATCGTCGATGAAGATGAATCGCCCCTGTCGCAGCGGATCGTCGCCGCTTTCTATCCGCCGCAATTCACGCTGCCCCGGATGATTGCGCCGGCGCAGATCGATCCGGGCATGGACGCGGGCGACTTCACCTTCGTCCTCCACATACCCCATGGCTTCCAGCGCGACGTGCTGGCCGGCCGGACGGCGGAAATCCAGCTCAACACCGACGCCACGCGCATGAGCCAGGCTTTCTCGGGCAGCAGCTATGTGCAGCAGATCGCAACCGCCGAAGTGAATGAATTCGTCAACCGCTATCGCGCCAACAGCGTGCCAAAGGTCGACCTGGCGGTGCGGGCGCGCTTCAACCCGACGCTCAACCATACCTGGTTCGGTGCGCTGGCACAGATCATCAACCAGATCGCGATGCTGTCGATCATCCTCACTGGCGCGGCGCTGATCCGCGAGCGGGAACATGGCACGATCGAGCATCTGCTGGTGATGCCGGTCACCCCGTTCGAGATCATGCTGTCAAAGGTCTGGTCGATGGGGCTGGTCGTGCTGCTCGCCTCGTCCCTGTCGATCAACCTGGTGGTGCAGGGGCTGATGCACGTGCCCGTCGCCGGATCGCTGGCGCTCTTCTTCGCGGGCGCTGCGCTGGTGCTGTTCTCCACGACCTCGATGGGCATTTTCCTCGCGACGCTGGCACGCAACATGCCGCAATTCGGCATGCTGATGATCCTCGTCCTGCTGCCGCTGCAGATGCTGTCGGGCGGCACCACCCCGCGCGAATCCATGCCCAAGCTGGTGCAGGATGTGATGCTGTTCGCGCCGACCACCCATTTCGTCGAACTGGGTCAGGCGATCCTGTTCCGGGGCGCCGGCATCGGCGTCGTCTGGCCGCAATTCGCCGCCACCGCCGCGATCGGCGTCGCCTTCTTCCAGATCGCCCTCACCCGCTTCCGCCGGACGATCAGCGCCATGGCCTGATCGTCCGGCGGCTCTTCACGGCGCCAGCCGGTCCACGCTCAGGCGCTGGCCGCCATATTCGGCAAAGCCCCGGCTGCGCGGCTGACCATCGGCTTGGGGCGTGAAGTCGATCGCGGCGGGCTTGGGGCCGCCCAGCGGTCCGAACGTCATCTGCAGCTTCATGACGCCGGGCCGGGGACCGGTCAGGCGGATGTCGGCTTCGTAGCTGGACTGGCCGCGCATGTTGATCTGTGTCGTCTCGCGCCCGCTATAGACCTGCTTCCCGTCGTCGCTGAAATCGACATAGATTTTCTCGATGGTGCCGCTCGTGCGCCGATATTGGATATGGCCCGACCGCCGGCCATAGACCTTCACGTCGATATTCTGGCTCTTGCCCGCCAGCGCCGACAGGGTGGACAGGTCGCTATCGCCATAGGGCAGGCTGTCGGGCACGGCGCGCGGGGCGACCGCCGTCCCGGCCTTGTATCCGGGCAGGGTGACGATCTGGACCCGCTTGCTCTCGCTGCCGCGCAGCCCCTCGATCCAGGTCGCCCGGCGGCTGTCGGGATGCCAGGACATGGGCGAATGAAACACCCAGTCGGCCTGGCTGCTGAGGTTCGCGCCCAGATAGCCATCCTCGCGCTGCGACCGGGCGATGTCGATCAGCGCCGGCCCGACATTGCCCGGCCGCGCCGTGCGCACGCCGGTGACGGCATAGGTATAGGCGAACATGCTCAGCCCCATGTTCAGGCTGTCGGGATAGGGGCGGGGCATCAGCCCCAATATCGCCGGGTCGGTCTGCGAAAAGCGGGTGGTCATCACCATGCCCAGCCGCTCGTCGGGCGAGAAGATCGTCGTTTCGGTATAGCCCGGCGTGTCGGTGATCGGCGTCACCTTGCCGCTCGCCAGGTCCATCACCACCGAATCGGGTAAGTCGCGCTTCACCGCGCCGACCAGCGACAGGGCGCTGCCGCCATGGACGAACTGCTTCACCTCGCCGCCACGGATCGGCGACGGGATGACGCCATCGGCATGGGCGGGATCGGGGCGGAAGGGATCGCTGCTGCTGATGATCTGCGGCTGGGTGACGACATAGCCATCCGGGCCGCGCGTCAGTTCGCCGGTCAGCACCGCGGCGGAATAATTGGCGAGCAGGGTCGTCCAGGCGATATGGCGATTGTCTGGCGCCACCACCATTTCCGACCAGCGATGCCAGATATGCGCGCCATCGGCCACCTGCGGCGGATAGGTGACCGGCACCAGTTGCGCCTGCGTGCAATCGTCCAGGCTGGTCGGGCATTCGATCACGAAATCGCCCAGGAAAATGCGCTTATTGTCGGCAAACACCATATAGCGGATGCCATTATCCTTCGGCCGGGCGGGAATCGTCCCGCTGAAGATCGGGCGGATATGGCTGCCATCATCGTCCATGATGGCGAGGTTGATCTGCCGCGGATCGCTCTCGCCCGGTTTGGCATAGGTCAGCAATATCCGTCCCGACGGCGTGTAGGTGGCGCTTTGCGGCCGCATGTCGGCGGGCAATGGCAGGGTGCGGATCACTGGCTGGCCGAACAGTGCGCCATCCGCCCTGGGCCGCGCCATGGTCGGTCCGCCATCCAGCGCCAGTCCGCCGATCAGGATGGGCAGCATGGCCAAGATGGGCAGCCGGCGGGAAGGGGGCTTGGTCACCAAATTCTCTCCTCGTCTCGGCCTTGGCCCAGGGGCACCGGGCGGCCGTCCACCCTGCTGATGGCACCAGCCCGCCGGCCGGCAAGCGCCAATCCGTTACGCGGAAAGGGGGCTTGCCAATGTCCCGCAAAACCGGGCATTTTCCAGCCGGCGCTTCGCGAACGGGCAGGGCGACAAGCGGGACGGAGAGGGGAATAACCGATTTTCAACCGACGCATCTTGCTGGAGCTGTGGGCGATGCTGCTGCTGGCCGGCATCATCGGCTTCATGGGGCCGTTCGGCACCTATATGCGCGACGGTCTGCCGGGGCGGATCGGCCATTGGTGGCTGCTGCTGATGGGGGCCTATATCCTCGTCCGGCCGGTGATCTGGCTGCTGCGCCGGCTGGCGCTGCGGATCGACCTTTCGGTGTCGATCACCGTCTTTTCCGGCGTGTCGCTCTGCGTCGTGCCGTTGGCCTTCCTCTGGCGCAATGTCGGCCGCACCGCCTTTCGCGACCTGGACGGCTTTACCGGCCTGCTGCCCTTTTCCTTCCTCTGCGCGCTCACCGTGCTGGTCGTCACCCACTGGGCCGAACAGACCGACCGGCGGCTGGCCCAGCGAGGTATCCTGCCGCCGCCCGCCGATGCCCCGCACCCCGAAGGCGCCGCCGCCACATCCCCGGCCGAACCCGCCCTGCGCCATCGCCTGTCGGCCGGATTTGCCGGGCCGATCCTGGCGCTGCAGAGCGAGGATCATTATGTCCGCGTCCATGGCGCGGGCGGCAGCGAATTGCTGCTGATGCGGTTGCGCGACGCGATTGCGGAGATGGAGGGGGTGGCCGGGGCACAGGTGCATCGCAGCTGGTGGATCGCCCATCGCGCCATCCTGCGCTGCGATCCCGCCGGGCGCAGCTGGCTCATCACCCTGGATGGCGGGCTCAGCGTCCCCGTCGCGCGCGATTCGGTCGCCCGGCTGCAACGGGCCGGCTTCCTGCCCGCGTCCTGACCGGCTCTGGCGGGCAAAAGAAAACCCCGCCGGAGCAAGCTCGACGACGGGGCCAGGTTCAGGGAGGTGTCACTCCAAAGGGGGGAAGAGTGACAGGACCAATCTAGGAAAGCGCGCGTGGCTTTCAAGCATCAGCCGCATATTTTGTCGTCGGTCGCGCCCGTGCCATCGGTCCTATCGCACGGCTGAACCCGCTATTTCGGCCATTTCCGCTACGGCAACCGGGCATGTCGTGAATATGGCTGAATACGTATGCTGGAATCTGTGCAGAGGGTCGGGGGCGGCGCTATTTGAACCAGACCGACACATGTCGGCAAGAAACGCTCAAGATGCGTCCTGGGGAGGATCACTGTCATGCATCAATTCCGTCATACCGTCCTGCGCGCTGCGCTGCTGGCAGGGGCTTCCTTCTCGTTCGCCGCGGTCGCCCATGCGCAGACCGACGCCGAAACCGCGACGCCCGCCGCACCCGCCGCCGGCGAATCCGAAGGCATCGTCGTCACCGGCATCCGCGCCTCGCTCGCCTCCGCCGCCAAGGTGAAGCGCGATTCCGTGCTGATCGTCGATTCCATCTCGGCCGAAGATGTCGGCAAGCTGCCCGACGTGTCGATCGCGGACTCGCTCGCCCGTCTGCCCGGCGTCACCGCCCAGCGCCTCGAAGGCCGCGACCAGCGCCTGTCGATCCGCGGCCTTGGCCCGGACTTCTCGACCACCCTGCTCAACGGCCGCGAACAGGTCACTGTCGGCGACAATCGCGGCGTCGAATATGACCAGTATCCGTCGGAATTCTTCCAGAACGTCAATGTCTACAAGAGCGCCGACGCCGCGCTGATCGCCGCCGGCATTTCCGGCACGGTCGACCTGCGCATGCTGCGTCCGCTCGACAAGAATGACCGCATCCTCGCCGTGTCGCTGCGCGGCCAGATGAACGGCATGGACAAGCTCAATCCCGATGGCGAACGCTATGGCTATCGCGCCTCGGCCACCTATGTCGATCAGTTCGCCGACGACACGCTGGGCCTGTCGCTGGGCTTCGCCGCCTCGCAGACCCCGTCGCAGAATGAGCGCTTCAACGCCTGGGGCTATCCCACCGATGCCGACGGCAATCTGATCATCGGCGGCGCCAAGCCCTATGTGCAGTCGAACCTGCTCAAGCGCTATGGCATGGTCGGCACGCTGGAATGGCAGCCGAGCGACAATTTCCACTCGACCTTCGACGTCCTCGCCTCGCATTTCGAGGAAGAACAGCGCCTGCGCGGCATCGAATTCCCGCTCGTCTGGGGCACGGACGTCGGCGTCAGCGACGTGACGGTCGAAAATGGCTTCGTCACCGGCGCCACCTTCTCCAACGTCTATGGCGTCCAGCGCAACGACTAAAACAAGCGCAAGGCCGACACCATCTCGCTCGGCTGGAACAACGACATCCGCCTGAACGATCGGCTCAAGCTGAATGTCGACGCCAGCTGGTCGCGCGCCAAGCGCACCGACTTCCTGCTCGAAACCTATTCGGGCACCGGCTATCTGCGGTCGGGCGTGTCCGACACGGTGCGTGTGGAGCGCCAGTCGAACGGCCTGTTCAGCATCGTGCCGACGCTCGACTATACCGACACCAACGTCATCAGCCTGACCGACCCCAATGGCTGGGGCTATAACGGCACCACCGCCGTCGTGCAGGCGGGCTTCCTCAACCGGCCCAAGTTCATCGACGACATGAAGTCATTCCGCGCCAACCTGGTCGGCGACATTTCGGGCAGCATCTTCAGCAACTGGGAAGTCGGCGGCAATTACAGCCGGCGCAAGAAGACCAGCGCCTATACCAGCTATTTCCTCTGCCCCACCGGCGGCACGGACTGCACCATCGCCAATGGCACGCCCGGCTCGGCGCCGGTGCCGCAGGAAGCACTGCTCGGCAAGAATGTCTCGCTCGACTATCTGGGCGTGCCGGCGATGCTGACGCTCGATCCGCTCTATCTCTACAACAACACGCTCGACGCCGTGTTCGACAATCGTCCCTCGTCGCTGGTGCGCGACAATGTCGTGAAGGAAGATGTCTTCACCGGCTATGCCAAGATGACGCTGGACGGCGATCTGGGCGGCAAGCCGCTCAAGGGCGCGATCGGCGTGCAGGTGATCCACACCCGCCAGGCGTCGACCGGCACCATCTCCAACTTCTCCAATGGCGTCGTCACCGTCGTCCCGGCTTCGGGCAAGGAAAGCTTCACCAATTTCCTGCCCAGCGCGCAGTTCTCGGTCGAGCTGGAGCCCGGCTTCTTCGTGAAGATGGGTGCGGCCCAGACCATGGTGCGTCCGCGCATGGATCAGGAACGGATCAACCAGGAATATAATTTCAACCTGGCCAATGTCGGCCTCGGCTCCGACCCGCAGTACAGCCCGTTCAGCTCGAACGGCGGCAACATCGCGCTGCGTCCCTATCAGTCGACCAATATCGACCTGTCGATCGAGAAATATTTTCCGGGCGGCGGCTATGTCTCGCTCGCGGGCTATTTCAAGAATCTGACCGACTTCGTCGATCCCAACAACAATATCGCCTATGATTTCTCGGACGTGCTGGCCTCGCTGCCTGCCGACATCCGCAACCAGATCATCGCCGACGGCAGCTATATCGGTCTGCTGAAGGCTCCGGCCAACACCGGCAAGGGCACGATCATGGGTGCGGAAGGCACCGTCTCGCTGCCGTTCAAGGTGTTCAGCGAGACGTTGGACGGCTTCGGCATCTTCGCCAGCGGGTCCTACACCCACAGCGAAGTCAAATATGGCAGCAACCCGACCGATGTCGTCACCCTGCCGGGCCTGTCCAAATGGGTCGCCAGCGGCACCGCTTATTATGAAAAGAGCGGTTTCCAGGCGCGCGTCTCCTATCGCTACCGCTCCTCCTTCCTGGGCGAAGTGGCCGGCCTCTCGGCCGCGCCGACCTTCCGCACCGCCAAGGCAGAGGGCATTCTCGACGCGCAGATCGGCTATGAATTCCAGTCGGGGCCGCTCACCGGCCTGTCGATCCTGCTGCAGGGCAAGAACCTCACCGACCAGCCGTTCGTCACCTATCAGAATGGCGATAAGCGCCAGGTCATCGACTATCAGCGTTACGGCCGCGATTATTATCTGGGCCTGACCTACAAGTTCTGATCGGCCTTCGGCCGACCGGGCAAGTTCTGACCGGCCTTCGCGCCGGTCGGGCAAGTCCTGAAATTCCTCCCCGGATTGCCCGACTGCACGCGGGTAATCCCCCTCCCCGGACCGCCACCCCTTGGAGGGGAGGGCGGTCCGTTTTTCTTTGGGGGGAGGGGGAAGGAATGGAAACGGCACCGTTATTCCCTCGCCCGCTTGCGGGAGAGGGAGGGGGCCGCCGCGTAGCGGTGGGAGGGTGAGGGTCTGTTTCGCGATGAGCGCAGGGCCCTCATCCAACTGCGCCTAGCCGGCTGCGCCGCCAAGGCTCCGTATCCTTCTCCCGCCTGCGGGAGAAGGAGGGAGACGCGAAAATATCAAGCCGTCATCCGCGTGATCAGCCGGGGCGCCAGCAGCGTCGGCGTTACCGGCTTGCGGTCGATCTGGCCGATCAGCGCGTCGACCAGCACTTCGCCCGCGTGCAGATAATCCTGCGCCACGGTGGTCAGCGGCTGCCGCGTCAGGCTGGCGGCGGGGATGTCATCGAAGCCGATCAGGGCGACGTCGCCGGGCACCGACAGCCCATGTTCGTCCAGCGCCCGCATCGCGCCGATCGCGATCAGGTCGGACCCGGCAAAGATCGCGTCGAATTTTACGTCGCGCGCGATCAGGCGGCTCGCCGCCTCATAGCCCGACTGTTCGGTCGATAGCGCGTCGACATGCAGGCCGGGGTCGATCGCATGCCCCGCCTCGCGCAGCACGTCGGACAGGCCCGCATAACGATCGCGAAACTCAGGATAATGGCTCGATGCGTCGCCCAGAAAGGCGATCCGGCTGCATCCGCGCGCGATCAGATGGGCGCCCGCGTCCCGCCCGCCGCGCCGATTGTCGCAGCCGATCGTCATCCCCAGCGCATGCTGGTCGACCGATCCCCAGCGCACGAAATGCGTGCCCTGCGCCACCAGCTGCTCCAGCCGGGTGCGATAGATTTCATAGTCGCCATAGCCCAGCAGGATGATGCCGTCGGCCTTGCGGCTATCCTCATAATCGACATGCCAGTCGGTCGACAGCTGCTGGAAACTGGTCAGCAAATCATAGCCGCGCTTGGCGCAGGTCTGCAGGATCGGCCCCAGCATCGACAGGAAGAAGGGGTTGATCCAGCTTTCGTCGGGCAGCAGATCCTCGAAGAACAGGAGGGCCAGCGTATTGCTCTTGCCCCGCCGCAGCGACGAGGCATTCTTGTCCACCGTATAGTTGAGCTGCCGGGCGATCGCCTCGACCCGCAGCCGCGTCGCTTCGCTCACCGTCTTGTCGCCGCGCAGCGCGCGCGACACGGTCGGCTGGGACACGCCGGCCAGCGTGGCGATGTCGAAGGATGTCACTTTGTCGTTGGCGGCCATGGCGCGACCCTACGCCAGCGAGTCTCCATTGGGAATAGAAGGGTTTGAAACCGGTCTGAATACGTATGCCGCTCCCTTGGCCCGCCCTGTCCCCGCCGACTAAGAAGGGGCCAAGCCGCGGCAATCGGGCACAAGCGGCAATGGGAGGGATGAAGGCCATGCGCGGACGAACGGCAATGCTGCTGGCTGCGCTCTGCGCGCTTCCCGCTCCGGCCATGGCACAGGATGACGGCTTTCGCGCCCGCCTGCCCGAAGATGAAGTCATCTATTTCGTCCTGCCCGACCGGTTCGACAATGCCGACCCCGCCAATGACAAGGGGGGCCTCAAGGGCGACCGGCTCCAGACCGGCTATGATCCCGCGTCCAAGGGCTTCTACCATGGCGGCGATATCCAGGGGCTGATCCGCCGGCTCGACTATATTCAGGGGCTGGGCGCCACCGCCATCTGGGTCGGCCCGATCTTCCGCAACAAGCCGGTGCAGGGCCCCAAGGGGCAGGAAAGCGCCGGCTATCACGGCTACTGGATCACCGATTTCGAACATGTCGATCCGCATTTCGGCACCGATGCGGATTTCGCCGCGCTGGTGCAGGCCGCCCATGGCCGGGGGATGAAAGTCTATATGGACATCATCGCCAACCATACGGCCGACGTGATCCAATATCGCGAATGCGCCGACCAGCCCTGTCCCTATCGCTCGCGCGCCGACTATCCCTATCAGCGGCGCGGCGGCGTGGCCGGCCCGGCGATCAATCCGGGCTTTGCCGGCGACGCCGATCATAGCGCCGCCAATTTCGGCAAGCTCACCGACCCCGCCTATGCCTATACCCCCTTCGTGCCGAAGGGCGAGCAGGCGGTGAAGAACCCGGCCTGGCTCAACGATGTGCGCTATTATCATAATCGCGGCGAGACGACCTATTCGGGCGAGAGCGCGACCATGGGCGATTTTGCCGGGCTCGACGATCTGATGACCGAACATCCGCGCGTGATTGCCGGCATGATCGACATTTTCGGCGGCTGGATCGACCGCTTCGGCATTGACGGTTTCCGCATCGACACCGCCCGCCATGTCGACCCGCATTTCTGGCAGCAGTTCGTTCCCGCCATGCAGGCACGGGCGAAAGCGCGCGGCATCCCCAATTTCCATGTCTTCGGCGAAGTCTATGTCGAGACGGTCGATGCCGGCCCGCTCGCCTGGCACACCCGCGAAGGCGGCTTCCCCGCCGTGCTCGACTTCGCCTTCCGCCAGGCCGCGCTGGAAACCGTCGCGGGCAAGGCGGCGACCGCCACCTGGGAACGCATGCTGACCGGCGACGCCCTCTATCAGGGTGGCGCGGCCACCGCGCGCCAGTTGCCGACCTTCGTCAGCAATCATGACGCCGGCCGTTTCGCCACCTTCGTCCGCCGCGCCTTCCCGCAGGCCGGCGAGGACGAGGTGCTGCGCCGGGTGATGCTCGCCAACGCCATGCTGCTGACCCTGCGCGGCGTGCCGACCATCTATTATGGCGATGAACAGGGTTTCGTCGGCGACGGCGGCGATCAGGACGCGCGCGAGGATATGTTCGGCAGCCAGGTGGCGAGCTATAACGACAATCGCCTGCTCGGCAGCGATGCGACCACCGCCACACCGCGCTTCGATCCCACCCATCCGCTCTATCGCGAGATCGCGGCGCTCGCCCGCCTGCGCACCGGCCATGCCGCGTTGCGCCGGGGCAGCGAGACGATCCGCGCGCGCGGCGACGAGCCGGGCCTGTTTGCCGTCTCCCGCTTCGATCCCGATACGGGCGTGGAATATCTCATCGCCTTAAACACATCGACCGCGCCGATCAGGGCGCAGGTCCAGGTGGATACCGCCTCCACCGCCTTCGACACCCTTGCCGGCGCGGCTTGTGCCCCGCGCGCATCCGCGCCCGGCAGCCTCGCCCTCGACCTTCCTCCCCTTGGCTACAGCGTCTGCGCTGTACGGAGCGCTAATCCGCAATGACCGACGCACTGACTCCCTGGTGGCGCGGCGCCACCATCTACCAGATCTATCCGCGCAGCTTCGCCGACTCCAATGGCGACGGCATCGGCGATCTGGCCGGCATCACCGCCCATCTTCCCTATGTCGCCTCGCTCGGCGTCGACGCCATCTGGCTCTCGCCCTTCTTCAAGAGCCCGATGCGCGACTTCGGCTATGACGTGTCGGATTATTGCGATGTCGATCCGATCTTCGGCACGCTCGCCGATTTCGACGCGCTGATCGCCCGCGCCCATGACCTCGGCCTGCGCATCATCGTCGATCAGGTCTGGGCGCATACGTCCGACGAACATCCCTGGTTCATCGAAAGCCGCTCCAGCCGCCAGAACGACCATGCCGACTGGTATGTCTGGGCCGATGCCAAACCCGACGGCACGCCGCCCAACAATTGGCAGTCGGTGTTCGGCGGCCCGGCCTGGACCTGGGACGCGCGGCGCGGCCAATATTATATGCACAATTTCCTGAAGGAGCAGCCGCAGATCAACCTGCACAAGCCACAAGTGCAGGCGGCGGTGCTGGATATCGTGCGCTTCTGGCTCGACCGCGGCGTCGACGGCTTCCGCATCGACGCGATCAACCATTCGATGCCCGACCCGCAACTGCGCGACAATCCGCCCGCGCCCGAAGACGGCCGCATCCGCACGCGCCCCTATGATTTCCAGATCAAGCGCTACAGCCAGAGCCACCCCGACATTCCGCTGTTCCTGGAAAAGGTGCGTTCGGTGTTCGACGAATATCCCGATCGCTTCACCGTCGCCGAAGTCGGCGGGGATGACAGCGATGCGGAGATGAAGGCCTTCACCCAGGGCGATCATCGCCTCAACACCGCCTATGGCTTTGACTTCCTCTATGCGCCCAAATTGACCGCGCCGTTCCTGAAAGACGCGCTGTCGCGCTGGCCGGCGGAGCAGGGGATTGGCTGGCCCAGCTGGGCGTTCGAAAATCATGACGCGCCGCGCGCCGTCTCGCGCTGGGCCGGCGACATCGACGCCCATGCCTATTGCCGGATGAAGATGCTGCTGCTCGCCTGTCTGCGCGGCAATATCTTTCTCTATTATGGCGAGGAACTGGGCTTGCCGCAGGTCGATATCGCGTTCGAGGATCTGCAGGATCCCGAAGCGATCGCCAACTGGCCGCTGACCTTGTCGCGCGACGGCGCCCGCACGCCCATGCCCTGGACCGGCGCGGCCCCGTGGCTCGGTTTTTCCGATGCCAAGCCCTGGCTGCCGGTGGGGGAGGCGCATCGCCCGCTCGCCGTCGACGCGCAGGAAGCCGATCCCGCCTCGCTGCTCCACTGGACGCGCGAGGTGCTGTCCCTGCGCAACGCCACCCCGGCGCTGCGCAGCGGCACGATCACCTTTCTCGATACGCCGGACGATCTGCTCGCCTTTGAACGGACGCAGGACGGACAGCAGCGCCTCTGCGTCTTCAACCTCGGCACCAGCCCCGTCGCCTGGCGCCCGGCCGATGCGGACCGCTGGCAGGTCGAACTGTCGACCGGCCGCATCGCCGACTGGAATTTCGCCCCCGCATCCGGCCTCGTCGCCGCCTTTGACCATTCAGAATGACATTCTCCCTCGTCATTGCGAGCGTAGCGAAGCAATCCAAATGGACTGCCCATGGATTGCTTCGCTGCGCTCGCAATGACGCGCCGAAAGACAAGGATTTTTCCATGAAGCGACTGACCGCGCTCGCGCTCCCGCTCATTGCCCTGGCGCTCGCGCCCACCGCCGCGCGCGCCGATGTGGTGGCCAGGGCCGCCTCGCCCGACGGCCATATCACCCTCACCATCAGCCTCGATGGCGAGGGTCGCCCCAGCTACGCGGTGCAGCGCAATGGCAAGCCGCTGATCGCCGATAGCCGCCTCGGCTTCATGTTCACCGACGCGCCCAAGATCGAGCGCAACCTGACGCTGGCCGACAGCAAGCAGGCGAGCAGCGACACCAGCTGGACCCAGCCCTGGGGCGAATGGACCACGATCCGCGACCATCATAATGAGTTGAAGCTGGTCTTCCGCGAGAAGGGCGATCTCCAGCGCGAGATGGATGTGACCTTCCGCCTGTTCGATGATGGCGTCGCCTTCCGCTACAGCCTGCCCGACCAGGCCAATCTCCATCACGCCAACATTGCCGAGGAACTGACCCAGTTCGCCTTCGCGCAGGGCGGCACCGCCTGGTGGAAGCCCGCCTATGAATGGAACCGCGAGGAATATCTCTACAACCGCACCCCGCTCGACGCGGTCGGCACTGCCCAGACCGTGATGACGGTGAAGCTGGCCGACGGCACTCATGTCGCCCTGCATGAAGCCGCGCTGGTCGATTATGCGGGCATGAATCTCGCTCGTGCCGAGGGCAACACTTTCCGCGCCGATCTGACGCCGGGGGCAGGCGCGCCCAAGGTGTCGCGCGACGCCGGCTTCTCCACCCCCTGGCGCACCATCGCCGTCGCCGACGATGCCGCCGGCCTCTACATGAACCACATGATCCTGAACTTGAACGAGCCGAACAAGCTCGGCGACGTTTCAAGCTGGATCAAGCCAGGCAAGTTCGTCGGCGTCTGGTGGAACATGATCAAGGGCGAATGGAGCTGGGCGCGCGGTCCCAAACATGGCGCCACCACCGCCAATGTCCGCCGCTACATCGATTTCGCCGCTGCCAGCGGCATCCCCGCCGTGCTGGTCGAGGGCTGGAATGTCGGCTGGGACGGCAACTGGTTCGGCAACGGCAATGAAATGAACTTCTCGCAGCCGACGCAGGATTTCGACGCTGACGGCCTTGCCGCCTATGCCAGGTCCAGGGGCGTCACCCTGATCGGCCATCATGAAACCGGCGGATCGGCCAGCCATTATGACGGTCAGCTCGACACCGCCTTCAAATGGGCGGCCGATCATGGCGAGCAGGTGGTGAAGACCGGCTATGTCACCGATGCCGGCCAGATCGAGCGGGTCGACGCCGATGGCGCGAAGCATCGCGAATGGCATGAAGGCCAGTGGATGGTGAACCATTATCTGCGCGTCGTGCAGACCGCCGCCAAATATCATGTCAGCATCGACAGCCATGAACCGGTCAAGGATACGGGCCTCCGCCGCACCTACCCCAACTGGGTCGCGCGCGAAGGCGGCCGGGGCATGGAATATAATGCCTGGGTCGGCGGCAAGAACCCGCCAGAGCATGAGGCGAACCTGGTCTTCACCCAGTTGCTGGGCGGTCCGATGGACTTCACGCCGGGCGTGCTCAGCCTGTCGGGTTCGGAAGGCAGCACCATCCACTCGACCATCGCCAAGCAGCTCGCCCTCTATGTCGTCCTCTATTCGCCGGTGGTGATGGCGGCCGACACGCCGGAAAATTACGCCAAATATCCCGGCCCCTTCCAGTTCATCAAGGATGTGCCGACCGACTGGTCCGACACCCGCGCCTTGAATGGCGAGGTCGGCGACTATGTCACCATCGCGCGCAAGGCGAAGGGCAGCGACGACTGGTATCTGGGCGCGGTCGGCGACGAACAGGCCCGCTCCAGCAAGGTGACGCTCGACTTCCTCGATGCCGACCGCAGCTATACCGCCGAAATCTACCGCGACGGCCCCGGCGCCGACTATCGCACCGAGGCACGCCACGCGATCGTGATCGAAAAGAAGCAGGTGAAGAAGGGCGACGTCCTCAGCCTCGACCTGGCGCCCGGCGGCGGCCAGGCGATCCGCTTCGTCGCCAGCGGCGGCAAGCGCAAGCGGTGACAGTCCAGTGAACCTCGTCATTGCGAGGGCCGCAGGCCCGCGGCAATCCAGTGGATTGCTTCACCCGGCTATCGCCGGGTTCGCAATGACGAGGCGGCTATGGCCTGTCCTACAGGAAGGCGCTCCTCTATGCTGCGGATTGCAAAGGCCCGGCAGAAGGCAGACTTTCCGATAGGATCAGGCGCTCGTAACTTAATGTCAAAATGTGCGGGAAATGTGCGAAGTTAAGGCGAAGGATGGGGATGGCCGGAATGAATGAGATGGGGCTGGAACCGGGCGCGACGACGTCCGATGGCCGGCCGCGCCAGGGCTTCTGGGGGCTGTGGAATATCAGCTTCGGCTTCTTCGGCATCCAGATCGGCTTCGCGCTGCAGAACGCCAACATGTCGCGCATCTTCCAGTCGCTGGGGGAAAATCTCGACAATCTCGCCTTGCTGTGGATCGCCGCGCCGCTGACCGGCCTGCTGGTGCAGCCGGTGATTGGCCATTATAGCGATCGCACCTGGTGCCGCCTCGGCCGGCGCCGGCCCTATTTCTTCGCCGGTGCGCTGTTTGCGGCACTCGCTTTGTTCGGCATGCCCAATGCGCCGGGCCTGATGGCCGCCGCGCTGATGCTCTGGATCCTCGACGCCTCGCTCAACGTCTCGATGGAGCCGTTCCGCGCTTTTGTCGGCGACATGCTGGCGAAGGAACAGCATATGGCCGGCTATGCGATCCAGACCGCCTTCATCGGCACCGGCGCGGTGATCGGCTCCTCCACCCCTTGGCTGCTCGACCAGATGGGCGTCTCCAATGTCGCCTCCGCCGGCATGATCCCCGACACGGTGCGGGTCAGCTTCTATATCGGCGGCGCCGCGCTGTTCCTCGCCGTGCTCTGGACCGTGCTCACGACCCACGAATATTCGCCCGAGCAGATGGCCCGCTTTGCCCAGGCCAGCGAAGCGGCAAGCCGGGAGGAGGCGCCGCCGGTCCCCGCCGGTGGTCCGCTCTGGATCGTCGCTGGCCTTGCCATCATCGCCGCCGTCTGGGGCTGGGCGCTGGAAAAGGAGCTGTATCTGCTGGGCGGGCTGCTTGCCGCCTATGGCATCGCCCGCATCGTCGCGCGCACCCTCCATGCGCAGGGGCGGACCGACAATCTGCTCAGCCATGTGGTCGGCAATTTCGCGACCATGCCGGCGATGATGAAGAAGCTGGCGCTGGTCCAGTTCTTCACCTGGTCGGCGCTCTTCATCATGTGGATCTATACCACGCCGGTGGTCGCCCAATATGTGTTCGGGTCGGCCGACCCGACCAGCGCCGCCTATAATGAAGGGGGCAATTGGGTCGGCATCCTGTTCGCCACCCATAGTGCCGTCGCCGCCTTCGCCGCGCCCTTCCTGCTCCAGCCGCTCGCCCGCCGCATCGGCCAGGCCTGGACCCATGCGCTGGCGCTCACGCTCGGCGCGCTCGGCTTCCTGTCCTTCCTGGTCCTGCGCGATGCGCAGGCGCTGCTCTTGTCGGAAGTGGCGATCGGCATCGCCTGGGCCTCGACCCTCGCCATGCCCTATGCGATGCTCGCCTCCAGCGTGCCGCAGACCAAGCTCGGCATCTATATGGGGCTGTTCAACGCCTTCGTCGTCATCCCGCAATTGCTGGTGGCGGCGGTGATGGGCACGATCATGCGCCATTTCTTCCCGACCGAACCGATCTGGACCATGGCCTTTGCCGGCGCCGTCATGCTGCTGGCGGCGCTCGCCACCCTGCGCTGCCGGGACTGACCGACAGCGCAGAGGGCGCTTGCAATTACGCTGCCTGGCGTTCCGCTTCGCCGATGATGGCCTCGGCCATTTCGTCGGCGACCAGCGCGGGGGAGCGCTCCTCGCGCTTGGCCTGGTCCAGTATCTGGGCGACCCGGCCGCCGATCTGGTCGACGCGGGCGGCGACGCTGGCGCGGTCCTCGCCCAGATATTCGGCCGACACGCTGATGATGCCGCCGGCATTGGCGACATAGTCGGGCACATAGACGATGCCGCGCGTCCGCAGCAGCTCCGCCACATCGGGCGTCGCCAGCTGGTTGTTGGCCGCGCCGCAGACCAGGCGCGCCTGCATCGCCGCCACGCTCTGCGGATCGAGCGCGCCGCCCAGGGCGCAGGGGGCAAAGATGTCCGCCTCGACCGCGGCGATGTCGGCCACGTCCACCACATTCGCGTTCAGTACGGCGGCCAGCGTGTTGCGGCGGCGCGGATCGATGTCGGCGATCACCAGGCGGGCGCCGGCATCGGCCAGGCGACGGCACAGCGCCGCGCCGACATTGCCGGTGCCCTGCACCGCGACCGTCAGGTCGGACAGTTCTGCGCCCAGCGACTGGCGCGCGGCCGCCTGCATCGCCTCGAATACGCCCAGCGCGGTCCAGGGCGACGGATCGCCGCCGGCCGCGCCCTCGGCGACATCCAGGCCCGCAACATGACGGGTCTGGCTGGCCACCGCCTGCATGTCGGCGACGCTGGTGCCGACATCCTCGGCCGTGACATAGGTGCCACCCAGTTCCTCGACCGCGCGGCCGAACGCCTGGAACAGCGCGACCCGGTCGAACTCGCCTTCGGGCCGGCGCAGCACCGCCTTGGCGCCGCCAAAGGGCAGGCCGGCCATTGCATTCTTGTAGCTCATGCCCTCGGCCAGGCGGCAGGCATCGTCCAGCGCCGCGCCGATGTCGGCATAATGCCAGAAGCGGCAGCCGCCGGCGCCCGGCCCGATCGCGGTGCTGTGGATGGCAATCACGCCGTCCAGCCCGCTGGCGGGATCAAGCAGCCGCACCGACTGCATCGGCGGGTTCAGGCGGGCAGGACGGGAAACCATATTCTTCTCCTCGGGATGATGCCGCCTTATCGCCGGTCGCCAGAGAAGAATCTTGCCTGATTTGAAGCCCGATATCGCCAATATGAGGATGAATTATCCCGTCATCGTCGATATGTAGGAAAATATGATCGAACTCGACCATTTCGAGCGGAAGATTCTCCGCGAATTGCAGCGTGACGCCAGCCAGACCACGGCGGAGATCGCGGACAAGGTCGGGCTGACCCCGTCACCCTGCTGGCGCCGTATCGACCGGCTGGAAAAGGAAGGGCTGATCCGCAAGCGGGTAGCCCTGCTCGACCGGCGCAAGGTCGGCCTCAATGCCCAGGTCTTCGCCCAGGTGAAGCTCAACGCCCATGGCCGCGCCAATCTGGACGAATTTAGCGCCGCGATCGGCGGCTTTCCTGAAGTGCTGGAGGCGTTCGTGCTGCTGGGCACGATGGATTTCATGCTGCGCATCGTGGCCAAGGATATCGAGGCCTATGAACGCTTCTTCTTCGAACGGCTGAGCAAGCTGCCCGGCGTCCAGGAAATCAACTCGACCGTCGCCCTGTCGGAAATCAAGTCGACCCACGAACTGCCGATATGACGTGGCGGCCGGTTGGGACCGGCCGCCACGCCTCACATCTTATTTGCGCTGTGCCTGGCTGGCGTCGCGGGCCGCGCGGAATTCGCTGTCGCTCGACCAGTTGGGCCAGTCATGGCCGTCGGCGACGCGGCGACCGACATTGTAGAGCAGGGTCATGTCGCCCTCCCAGCTGCTGGTGTTCCAGCTGTCGTCATACTGGTCGGCCGGCTGGTGATAGCGATCGCGGGTATAGATATCGCCCAGTTCCTTGCCGCGCGCCGCGCCGCCATTCACCAGTTCGCGGCCCGGATTGAACGAGATGGCAGGCACGCCGCGCTTGGCCATCGGGAAATGGTCGGAGCGGTAGAAGCTGCCCGCTTCGGGGCGCGCATCCGGCGTGTAATGGCGGCCCAGCTTCTCGCCTTCCTGCGTCAGCAGGGTCAAGAGGTCCAGTTTCGCCGCGCCGGAGATGGAGAAATTGACCGTCTTCTCGGCGGCGAAGGGACCGTCCATGTTGATGACGCCGGCCGTGGTCGCCAGCGGGCGCAGGGGATTGTCGGCATAATATTCCGACCCCAGCAGGCCCTTCTCCTCGGCCGTCTCCGCCAGGAACAGCACGCTGCGTTCGGGCTTGGGGCCCTTGGCATAGGCGCGGGCCAGTTCCAGCAGGGCGGCGGTGCCCGACGCATTGTCGCGCGCGCCATTATAGATGGTGTCGCCCTTCGCGTCCGGCGCGCCGATGCCCAGATGGTCCCAGTGCGCCGAATAGATGACGGTCTCGTCGGGATATTTGCTGCCCGGCAGGATGCCCGCGACATTGTGCGAGGTGATGATTTCCGACTTCACCGCATAGTCGGCGCTCATTGTCGCCTTCAGCGTTATGGGCTTGAAGTCCTTCTTGCGCGCGGCCGCCTTGGCGGCCTCGAAATCGACGCCCGACGCGGCCAGCAGCTTGGCCGCCAGATCCTTCTGGATCCAGCCTTCCATCTGGGTGTGCGCGCTCTTGGGATCGGCGCGGACGATGTCGAACATGGTGTTGGTGTTGCTGTTCTTGACCGTCGCCCAGCCATAGGAGGCGGGCTCGCTTTCATGCACCACCAGCACGCCGGCCGCGCCCTGGCGCGCGGCTTCTTCATATTTGTAGGTCCAGCGGCCATAATAGGTCATCAGCTTGCCGCCGAAATCGCCTTCGCCGCCCTCGAAATCGGGGTCGTTGACCAGCACGACCATGATCTTGCCTTTAAGGTCCACGCCCTTGAAATCGTCCCAGTCGCGCTCGGGCGCCTTCACGCCATAGCCGACGAAGACCAGCGGCAGGTTGGCGAACTTGACCGCCGACTGGCCGGTCTCGGCCGCGCGCACGGCGATTTCCGTGCCCTGGGTCAGCGGCTGGGCCGCGCCGCCCACGGTCATCGACAGGCTGGGCGTGCCGGTGATGTTCGACATGCGCAGCGGCACGTCCTGGAACCAAGTGCCCTTGTCGCCGGCGGGCTTCAGTCCGGCCGCCGCCATCTGCTTGGCAATATAGTCGATCGTCTTGGTTTCGGCGCGGGTCGCCGGGCCACGGCCTTCAAACTCGTCGCTGGCCAGGATCTTGATGTCGTTGACGATGCGCGCGACGTCGAACTGCGGCGCGGTCGTGGCCGCCACGGCCAGGGCGGAAGCGGACAGCAGCCCGGCACAGGCCAGCGTCCGCCAGGCGGCGCGGGAGGCACGGGACAGCGGCGACATCGTCATGGGTAACTCCTTATCTCTCTTGGATATTGCGCGGCGCGAGTCAGCGGCCGGCAATGCGAGGGGATAATGCCCATGCGACGCCATATGTCGATATGGCGTGGAATTTTAGGGGCGATCGACATTCAGATGATGACGTGACGAAAATGGCGGTTTTCCGTGACCCTTGAAACGAGTCACGTGCCTCGTTTCAACGCAGCGTACTTAAAGTACGTGAGCACCGGAAGCGCGGAGAACCGCCATTTGC
>JAESGL010000281.1_pt1 | contig 36237 bp, 37 predicted proteins | sample 9269711 | NCBI WGS metagenome assembly JAESGL01 (sample SAMN14515918, study PRJNA621676) | algae metagenome | isolation source: Kastovskya adunca ATA6-11-RM4 and co-occurring heterotrophs from soil and... | place: Chile: Atacama Desert | collected 2011-06-27
GCCCGCACGCATGGCTCTGCGAGAACATATTTGATGATCTCGCGCCTGGAGAGTGAGAACTCCGGATGGCGCTGAACATGCTCGAACACCGCCCGGATGGCGGGTTCATCCGGTGTGATCTTCGGAGCCTTCGGCGATTTGACGTTTCGCGTGATCGTCGCCTTCTTGCCGAGGCTCGGGATGAATACCTCCAGCGTCACCACCGCCTTCTCGGGCTGGGTCCTGCTATTGACGTGGGGGCCATGTTCTTTGACCGACAGCGCGCCCCGGCCCTTGCCGACCAATCTGGAGATCGTGCCGGTCAGACCGAATTCCAGCGCGTCGACTATGCCACTTTTGCCGGTTCCGTTCGGGCCGGACACTGCAAAGTTCGAGCTTCCAAGATCAACGATTAGATCACGGATGCCCCGGAACTCGATAATCTGGATGCGCTCGACAGAGATCATGCGTCGTCACCGAATATGGCCTGACGCAAAGACGCCTCGTTGACCGTATCTCCGTCCAGCAGCACCGGCTTCAGACGCTTGGCCACCTCCGACAGCGCCTCGTCTTCTCCGACCGCGGCGATGAACGTCGATAGCACCCGGTTCACGACCGACTGTTCAGGCTCTTGCTGTGAATCCCCATCCATCACGCAATTCTTCATCATGGCGCAGCCAAGGCAAGTCGAAACTGTGCTGAAACGAATATTCGCTGGCGCAAACGAACCTGGCAGGACCGGCCGTAGCCAGGGGCGAGAAAAACCGTTCAACACTCATTGAATGATCCGATTGTTCAACTATCTTTGAACCGTTGGCGCGTCCGCGGTGGGCGCGCGCAAGCGGAGGCGCCCGACATGCCGAACATCGATCGCGGTCCCGTGGACGTCGGCACCCCCTTCATCCCGCACGTCGCCAAGGGCGAGGGGCGCAGGTCGGCGGTGTCGCTGCTGCGGCGCCTGCCGGACGGCACCCATGTTCCGGTCTGGACGTACGAATGCTCGCCGAAGGAGGCGAAGACGCTGTGCGGCTGGATGTGGTCGATGCCGGAGGAGTGGCAGGTCTGGGGGCGCGTCGCGCTCCGCATCGGGGCGGCGACGCTCGACCCGATGATCATCGAGGCCGCCCGCGAGCATGCCGCCGAGGAGAGGGAGAGGGAGCGCAGGCTGCGCAAGGAGGCGCGCGAGCGGGAGCGCCTGGCGCGTGAGATCACGCTCTATCTCTTCGACCCCAAGCACAAGCGGCCGTCGCTCGGCCTGCAGCGCGGCAGCGAGGATAAGGCGTTCTGGCGGATGACCTTCTCCGAGAAGTGGGAGCGTGACCGGGTCGTCGACTGGCTGCGCTGGCAGCAGCCCCGCTTCCACGAGTTCCAGGAGTATCTGGACGAGCACGGCTCGCTCGAGTTGGAGCGGCTGGTCCTCGCCGGGATGCGAGACGCCGAGCGCGCCGCGAAGGCCAAGGGTATCACCAGCGCCGGCCGCCGTCCCCTCCGGTTCTGGAGGGGCGAGGCATGAGCGACGAAACCAACGAGGCCGGCGGTCGCGACGGCGCGATCGTGCCTGCGGTCGATCTGCCGATCGTCCTGCATGACGGGCCCCACGCCATGCCGTCGCAGCTGTCCAAGCCGCCCCGGGCCAGCGTCCCCATGATGGAGATCGCCTCCGGCTTCTCGACGCGCGCGGTGCCACTCGGTCTCGACGGCGGGTTCGAGCTTCGTGGCGGCGACCGCCTCGGGCCGAACGGGATCGCCTGCGATCTCGCGATGGACTGGCACCCGGCGCTGATGCGGCTGGTGGAGGCGGCGTGCGACGACCAGCGCGTGCGCGGGCGCCCCTGGTTCACGATGCCGCCGACGCTCCTCTCCGGACCGGCGGGGGTGGGGCGGACGCACATCGCCCGCCGCATCTCCCTGGCCGCCAGCGTGCCGCATCTGGTGATGGACGTGCGCGACCATGATGCGGCCCATCGTCGCCACGCGCCCGACGTGCCGATGCCGATCACGCCGGTGATCGGCATGGCGCTGACGCGCTGCGCGAACCCGGTGGTGACGGTGATCAACGTCGACGACGCGGACAGGGAGGCGCTGGCGCATGTCGCCCGGCTTCTCGACGTGCGCCAGAACGGCCGGTTCGTGGAGCCGGGGCTCGGGGCGACGCTCGACCTGAGCCAGGTGACGTGGCTGGTCCAGTCGAGCGCGCCTGACGAGCTGCGCGACCGCCTGCGCGACGTGCTTCTGGAGGTCCGGCTGCAGGAGCCGGAGGACATGGACGCGACCTTCCTGGTGATCGACCTAATCGCCGAGGTCATCGCCGACCACGGCCTCGACGAACCCGACCCCGAGACGATCCGCGCGATCGTGCACGGCAGCGTGGTGCGGCGCGGCGGCCATCGGCGCTCCGTCACCACGGCCAGCCTCTACGACGAGATCGCCGCGAGGCTGAGCGGCTGAACTGCGGTCCGGCCGGCAGCCCGCCGGCCGGGTCGGCATAAGACATTCATCGACGGGGAAGGGGCGCTCGGTCGCCCTCTCAAGGCCCGGTCGCGTGCGCGCCCCTCGCGCGACGCGCCCACCGTCGGCCCGTCCCCAGGCCAGGTTCAACAGCGAAGAGGAGAAGACGCATGTCCAGCGAGAGCATCACGGTGATCGTCGACGGCAGGGAGCTGGGGCTTCCCCGTGACGGCCTGACGGGGCGCGACGTCCTGATGGCGGCAGGGGGCGATCCCGAACGCCGCGACGTTCTGATCCGCGACGACGGCGGGGCGGCCCGCCTGGTGGCACCGACCGATCCCGTCGAGGCGGGCGAGGGCGCGGTCGCGACTTTCCGCGTCCACCGCAACGGAGGCCTGCGCCACCTCAAGGTCGACGGGCGCCTGTGGGAATGGGGTGCCGCCGGCATCCAGGAGAGCGACATCCGCGAGATCGCGGACGTGGCGGACGATGTGGGGCTGTTTCTCGCCAACGGCGGCGGCGAGCCGCTGCGGCGCGGGTCTATGGTCGACCTGACGGCGGACTGGGTGCCGCACGTCGTCACGCGGCAGGTGGTACCCGAGCGCGCGACGGTGCCGGTGGTCGTCAATGGCCGCAGCCGCGAGCTGGTGGCCGAGGACGTCACCTACGAGGATCTGGTCGGTCTGGCCTTCCCGGACCGCCGGGATCTGGCGAACCGCATGTTCACGGTGACCTACCGCGACGGCCCGGCCGATAGCCCTGAGGGCAGTCTCGTGCCCACCCAGAGGCTCCATGCGACGAGGGGGACGGTGATCAATGTCACGGCGACTGATAAGTCTTAATCCGGATCTCGCTCGGCTGGCGGACGAGGGATACGCCGTGTCCATCGAGGAGGGGCAACTCGTTCTGCGGGATGTCCCCTTCGTCGATGGCGCGCGTCGCGTCCGCCGCGGTGTGCTGATCTCGCGGCTCGACTTGGCGGGTGACCGCACGATCGCGCCCTCGGACCACACGGCGTGGTTTGGGGGCGGCACGCCGTGCGACGCGACCGGTCGCGCGCTGGGCGAGATGGCCCATGGCCGGAACCGCGTCGATCTCGGTGGCGGGCTGGTCGCCGACCACCTGCTGTGCAGCCGGCCGGTCGATGGCGAGTTCCGCGACTTCCACGCGAAGATGACGACGTTCGTCGCGCAGGTGACGGGCCACGTCCACGTCGTCGATCCCACGGCCACGGCGAGGACGGGGCGCGTCGTCTCGGCGGCGGGCCGGTCCTGCTTCGCCTATGTCGACACGGCGAGTTCGCGCCACGGCATCGGCGCGCTCAACGCGCGGCTGGCGGGGACGAGCGTCGGTATCGTCGGTCTCGGCGGCACCGGCGGCTACGTCCTCGACCTGGTCGCGAAGTGCCCGGTCGGCCGTATCCATCTGTTCGACGACGACCGGCTCGAGCAGCACAACGCCTTCCGGGCGCCGGGGGCGGCGTCGCTGGAGGAACTGCGCGCGCGGCCGACGAAGGTCGCCCACTTCGAGGGGATCTATTCCCGGATGCACCTCGGCATCGTCGCGCACGAGGCGCGGCTGGGCCTGCGCAATCTGCACCTGCTCGACCATCTCGACTTCGTCTTCTTGTGCGTCGATTCCGCGGCGTCGAGGCGGGTGCTGGTCGAGGAGATGGAGCGGCGCGGTCTGCCCTTCATCGACGTGGGCCTCGGCATGCACGTCGCCGACGGCGGGTTGGTCGGCACGGTGCGCGTCACGACAAGCACGGAGGGGATGCGCGAGGGGGACCGTGCGCACAAGCGCATCCCCGTGGCCGGCATCCTGGACGACGATCCCTACGGCTCTGCCGCCCAGGTGGCCGATCTCAACTCCCTCGCCGCCACGCTCGCGGTGATCCGCTGGAAACGCATGTCCGGCTACTATCTCGATCTGTCGCGCGAGCATCATTCCGTGTTCACCGTCGACGGCAACCATCTGCTCAACGAGGACCGTCTCGGTCCCGTCGCGCCATGACCGCCGGTTCGCTGCCTGGACCGCCGCATCGGCCCGTCAGGGATCCCGAGCTGGCATCGAAGCTCGCGCGCGTCGACCGCGACGCCGCGCGCATGCGCCAGAACATCTTCCGGATGCACGCCGGTCGGAACGTGTGCCTCGCGTCACCGCTGCTCGTCGACGCCTGCCGGCCGAGCGAACTCGACGCTGCCGCATGGCTCATCCATCCCACGCGGCACTGGCCGGAGCGTCCGACGCTGCGGACTATGGTGCGTGGACGGTCGATGCGCGGATCGGCGTTCAGTCCGGTCAGGGTCGCGGTGACGGGGCCGGATGGGAAGGGGGCCATCGTATCCGACATGCTCTGCCTCTGCCTCACGGACCGGGCGGCCCACATGATCCTGCGCGTCGGCGACGCCTCGCTCGCCACCACGGATGACGGCGGCACCCTTTCGCTTCCCTGGCTTCTTCCCGAGGAGGAGCGGGCGATAATGGTCGGCGGCCCGCTTGACCGGGTGTTCGAGCATCTGGCGACGGTGCGGGGCGAGTATGTCGTGCGGTCGGCGACCATCGACGCGTCGCGTGGTCGGACGGTGCTCTCGTTCGCGGCCGCGCCGCTTGAATGGCGGCTGCCGTGGGCGCGGCCGTGGAACCGGGTCAGGTCGTCCGATGCGAAGCGGTGATCGGAACCCAGTCCGCCTCGAAGTGCAGGAACAGCCTCGCGGACGCGGCCTGCGACATCCGGGCGAGGACGATGCGGTGATCGAGCACGGCGGCGTATCCCGCGTCGATCGTGGTCCGGTCGACGACCTCGCCGACGCGGCGCCCGACCATGGCGGCGAGCATCGTCTCAGGAACAGCCAGACCGTCAATGCGCATGTGGTCGCCGAGGTAGCTGCCCCACGCTTCGCGGACCTCGCATCGCGCGCGGGGCGGCTCTCCAGACATGGGGGCGTCGGCGAATTCGGCGTCGTCCGTGGAATATCGCCGGTGGGAGGCGTTGATGGTCGAGGCCGGCATCTCGGCGGCCGCGCGGCGGACACTGTCGGTGAGGTGAGGCGCGCGTTCGAGCAGCAGCCGATCCACAACGATGTGGTCGATCAAGTCGACGGGTGCGCCGCCCGGCTGCCCGATCGCCAGCGCGGCCTTGTGCCGGCTCTTCTGGATGCTGACCGCGGACGCGAGCGCGGCGGCGATCTCGTCGGGCGTGCCATGGAACGTCCTGATGCCCTGGAATACCTTGATGGGATGGAGCGTCGGGGACAGCCCGGAACCCATCACACGGACATCGATGCAATCGGGGTCGATGAATGGGACGGTTCCGGGCGTCGTGACTGGATCGGCGCCCAACGGGGGCATGATATCGATTTCGTCGATGCGCATGGTCGGAGGAAGGGCCAGACGCGCGAGCGTGTCGGCGAGGATAGTGTTCATGGACATTCCATCTGCTGGCTGAGGGCGTGGGGAAGAGCGCGCGGACTATTCGCCGACGCGCCCGAACCGGTCTCAGCGCCGCACGACCGCGTGGATCTCGTCGCCCGTCTTGCCCTTGGCGAAGTTGGTCCTGTGGCAGGCCTGCGCTGGCGAGAGCCCGTCGTCTCGCCGGTTTCCGCCGCCCCACCTGGCCGGCCATTCGGGAACGTCGCCGGCCTCGTGGCCGATGATCTGTTCCAGCAGCATCCGCTGGAAGTCCCAGCCGTCGGCGACGATGCGCTTGAGGGCTTCGATCTGCATGTCGCGCTGCTCGATCTCGGTGGGCGCGTCGCGATCCCGATCCGCCACGGCTGTCGCGCCACAGACGCGGCAGTTGCGCGCGGGTGGATGCCCGAACTCCTCGGCGAGGTCCCCGCAGTAGCAGCACATCCAGAAGGCCACCGGTGGTGTGCCCTCGGGGATGGTCCGCATGACTAGGATCGCCGCGGCGGTGATGCCGGTGCCACGCCTGGTCGGCGTGGCCAAAGCCTTGCTCTCGATCATTCTGATGCTCCTGCATGTTCTGGTGGCCGTGGCTGTCACCGTCGGCAAGATACTGTTCGCGACGCCGGGATGCGGCGGTCGGCGCCGCTTTTCCCCAACCCGAAATTCGGCATCGGCTGTCCCCATCGGCCTGAGGGCGGCGACGCCGCCCGGCTCATCCGATCTCGACGAGATCCATTTCCAGCTTGAGCCACGTCCGGTCCGGCACGCGGGCGCCGTTCGCACCCGACTTTTCGAGCGGTGCGGCCGCCCTGATGCGCCGCCGGGCGAGCGACGGGCGATTCATCTCAACGACATCGCCGAGGCGGCGGCCCACTGCGGCCACAAGCGCGGTCTCCGGAAGGGCGCCCTCCAGCACCAGGTTGACGCCGTCGTATCGGCTGGTTCCGAGATCGAGCGCCGTCCACACCAGTGGCGGCCCGTCGTCCGGATGCACGACCGTGAACCGAAGCGCCTCGAGGTCGAACGGGACGTGCTCGATGGCAAAGCCACCGACCTTGAGGTCGCCCGGGCCTACCCGGTGAAGGTCGACGCGACGTTCCCCAAGCATCGCCAGCGTCTCGCGGTCGATCAGCATGCGGTGGATGCCGAGGGATTCGATGCCGCCGGGCCGGATGAGGCCCAGCGCGCGAGCGCTATGCGCGTTGCCATTGCGAGACGAGCGCCTTGCCGAAAGCCTGCGTGGTCAGGAGCGCAGCGGCTTGTCCCCAGTCTTCTTCACGGATCGCTCGCTGCAGAGCGAGGCACGTCGACGGCGAATCCTGGCTGAGTTCGTCGATCACCCGCTCCGGCTCGAACTCTGCGTCGATCGTCTGCCGCTGGAGGGCGGGGTTCCACATGGTGATCCCGTATCGGATGATGCCTGCCTCCAAGCGGAATTTCGGCACGTCCGGCACGTCCGCGAACAACTCGTCGGCGGCAGCCTGCAGCGCTGCGGCCAGGCGCCCGGCTTGCTTGAGCGTCATCTCTTTTCCTCAATGTCCTTTGGGTCACAGGGCCAGGTCTTCACTATCGTCGCGAACGCTGGTGGGTCGGCGATGTTCTTGCTACGTTCAGCGCAGGAGCGTGCAATGGAAGCTGAAGAGCGACAGGATGATCCAGCGAGTGCGGAGGCGCCGCCGAAGGTCGTGAGCCAGGCGGATTTCGACGCTGCGCGCGGCCGATTGGACGCCTTCCTCGCCACCTGCGCCGACATCCACGACCATGGTCTTCAGCAGCGACTGTGGGACGAGGCGAAGCGCATCCACGAGGAGGACGAGGGTGCGTCGTCGGTGTTCCGCCTCCTGTCGTCCATGATGTCGATGCACGCGCAGCCGGAGAACGACGCCGAGCCGTTCCGCCCGATGTGGGAGATGCGCGAGACGCGATCGATGAAGCCGTCAGATCTCCACGGCGAGCAGAACGCGATCATCGGGGCCGTCGCGGCGGACATGCCCCACCCGATGCTCCGCGCCCGGCTGGGCGACGTCGCGTTCCACAACGACCGCCGGCAGGGCCGCGCCGCGCGCGCCGCGATGGAGGCCTATTGCCATCTGGCCCGGCGGCATGTCGCGGGCGAGATCGAACAGCAGTTCCCCGATCTCGACCGGACCATGCACGAGGCGCTCGAGATGATGACGCGCGCGTTGGCGCTCATGAGCAGGACCGAGAAGAAGGGGCAGGTCGCCGAGAGCGTCCGCGGCGCCTTCGACGTCTGCCATGCGGCCACGGTCGAACGGTCCGATCTGTTCGGCTTCGTCGAATTCTCCGAACTCGGCCTCGGCTACCGCTTGATCGAGCCTCCCGACGTGGCGCGGGTGGCCGAGCAGCTGGCCGTCGCGGCGCCGGTCGGCACCTATGCCGAGATGCTACGCCGCCTGTGGGCATTGGCCGCGCGGTGCCATGCGATGGCCGGGGATGAGCCCGAGGAGATGCGCTGCCTGATGGAGCGGGCGGAGGCGACGCTGCGCATGCGCGACGACTGCGACCAGGCATCGGCCAAGGCGCACTGGACGATGGCGGCGATTGGCGAGATGCGCCAGGTCAGTGGCAGCGTCGACCGGGTCCGCGCTCTCCGCGACGAATTGCGTCAATTGCAGGGTGCCGCCCAGGACGAGGTCGTCTCGCACAAGTGGTCGATGGATCTCGGCGAGATGCAGGCCGCCACTGCCGAGCTGTTCCAAGAGGCCCCCCTGGGCAAGGCCTTGGCGCTGCTGATCGAGATGGCCGCGCCGCCCAGCGAGGCCGAGCTTCGCAAGATCGTCCTGGAGCAGGCGAAGAAGCACCCGCTCGGCAATCTATTCGCCAGCGTCCACATGGATGGGCAGGGGCGGGAGGTCGCGCGCGTCGATGCGCTGAACCTCGACGCCGAGCCTGATGACGTCTGGTATCGCGCCGAGGCCGTGAAGCACATGGAGTTCGTCTTGGTCGAGCACGTCAACGGCCGCATCGAGCCGGCCCGCCGGACGCTGCTGACCCGCTTCGCCATCGCCGAGCGCCATGTCGCTCCGATCGTCGTCAACAGCCCCTTCATTCCCGCGGGCCGGGTCGAGATCATGGCCGTCGGCCTCGTTCGCATGATCCAGGGGGACTACCTCACCGCCTGCCACCTCCTGTATCCGCAGCTGGAAAACATCCTCCGGCACATCCTCGTCACCCACGGCGAGGATCCGTCGAAGATCGAGCCGGATCTGCTGCAGGGAGACCGGGCGCTCGGCGCGCTGCTCGATGTCGACCGGCCCCGGCTGACCGAGATCCTCGGTGAGGACGCGGTCCACCTGGTCGACATCGTCTTCAACTTTCGTCCCGGCCCGTCGCTGCGGAACGAGCTCGCCCACGGCAAGCTCGGGTGGGGCGCGTTCCATTCGCCCTACGCGATCTACGGATGCTGGTTCATCCTGTGGCTCGTCGTGCTCCCGCTTCGGCGATACTGGAAGGACGAGGTCGCCCCTCTGATCGAGCAAGCGGTCTGATCCGACCGCTCGCGGGCGCTGATTTCGACAAGTGATTCGTTGTGGGACGTCGGCGCTGAAGATGGCGCTTGGCGGTCGGGCGACGATCGCCTAGAAATCGCGGGAGAGGCCGCTTTCCGCTCCGCCTGCCCTCACGGCAACGAGGTGACGCTTTGTGCGTCTCCGGTCCCTCGCCGATGCAACTGCACATTTCGTGTCGGTTGTCAGCAAGACTGCTCCTGACCCCCCAGAGTTTCCGGTGCTTTTGTCATCAGAGGATCACGGCTGATTTTCAACTTCTGCTCCTCTGGAAGGGGGGCATTGTCAACTTCTGCTCCGATCCTTGTTTTATGGGCGCGGCAAAGGGGTCTGCTGGCGGACAAGTGTCGCTGGCGGCCATGCCGACAAATCAGATTCACGAAGATCGCGGCGAGGTCCGGGGTAGATCGCGGACACGTTCGGCGCTCAGCGGCATCATATCAATGATGACGAATGACGGAGCGCTTCTGAGGTCCATGTAGGCATTGCCGATGAAGCGGCCTCACAAAGCCTCTGCCTGATGTGCTGTGTTATTCCGATGGTTCTGTAATGCCCATAAGACGGGGGTTGGCTATTTTGGCAAATTGCGCCTTGTGTCTGGGCTGGTATGTAAATTTATTCGCATGATACTTATCGGCGCCATGATGTATATTCGATCGCATCATAGTTTAGGTAAAGTTAATCCGTGATGATATGGTGTATCAGTGCGCTATCATGGCACAATGATCTGATGTAACATTCAGAAACAGTCCAATATGCCGCGATTTTACTTTTGCAGATGACATTCTGCGGAAAGCCTACTATGTAGCCTGTCATGCGCCGCTTGGGACGTTTCCTGCTCTGCCTGATTTCGTTGTCCATGCTGACGACGACGATGGTGCATGCTCAGGAAGTTCCTAACGCTCAGGCGCCCACGATCGAATGCTCCGGTTACGTGCATAGCGATGGCGATGCCGACCAGACGCAGGGTGATGCCGACAAGGGCATGCCGCACCATCATGGTGGTTGTCAGGGCGCTCCGGCGTTTGTGCCGGCTTCGGCCAGCGATGATATGCTCCCCTCCGCGGTGAACGCTCCTGCGTTCATTCCTGCGCCGATCCCGTCCAAGCGCTGGGCCATCGGTCCCGACCTACGCCCACCCATAGCCTGACAGAGCCATAGTGGACCGTTGCGCCTGAATTCAGGCCGCCGGTCGTCCATGACTCGTGTTCAGGATTCCTATTCATGTTCCGATCCATTGCAGCCTTATTGGCTGCCGTGTCCTGCGTCGCTGTGGCGCAGGCACAGGAGATGCCCGCTGCGGTAGCGGGGGCATCACCCTATACGCTTGATCAGGCGGTTGCCGCCGCTGGTGGCAGCGCCCCGGCGGCTGAAGCCGCGCAGGCCAATGTCGAAGCGGCCCGCGCCGCACGTACCGTCGCTGGTCTTCGTCCCAATCCCACCGTGCAGACGCAGGTGGAGAATATCGCAGGAAGCGGACCGTATCGCGGCGTTGGTAGCGCCGAGTCGACGGTCAGCATGGCTGTTCCCATAGAACTGGGTGGCAAGCGGTCCGCACGCATCGCGGTCGCTAATGCCCAGACCGACAAGGCGCTGCTAGTCTCGGCGATCACGCAGGCAGACATCAGGCTGCAGGTCACGCAGCTGTATATCGAAGCGGCTGCTGCCGAACGGCGTGTCCAGACGGCGCGCGATCAGGCGCGCATAGCCGGCGACGCCGCGAACGCTGCGAGTGTACGGGTAAAGGCCGGGCGGGCCTCTCCAATCGAGGAGCAGCGCGCCAATGTCGCGAAGATCAACGCCGATGCCGAACTGGTTCGGACTATCCGGCTGGCACAGGCCAGCCGCGCCAATCTCGAGCGTCGGATTGGGCAACCGATGGGCGGACCGCTCGATACGGCCTGGTTGGAGCGTTTGCCACGTGGTTATGGTCCCGAAGTCCCACCGAGCGCGGTAGGTACGCTGGCCCTGGCGGCCGCAGATGCGGACCTTGCCGTGGCTGATGCCAATGTTCGACTCGCCAATTCTCAACGAGTCCCCAATCTCGAAGCTGGCCCCGGTTTACGCAGGCTGTCAGCCACCAACGACACGGCCTTGATCTTCACGGTCACGATGCCGATCCCGATCTTCAATTCGGGCAAGGCAGCTGTCGCGCAGGCTCGCGCGCAGCGCAATCAGGTGGAAGCCCAGAAGCGGATGACAGTGCTCGATGTCGAGCAGGCAATCACCGACGCGCAGACATCGGCATCGAATGCCGCAGTCACTGCACAGACGGCTATTGGTCCTGCCCTTGAGGCGGCCCAGGAAGCAGCCCGTATTGCGCGCATCGGCTATCGCGAAGGCAAGTTCGGCCAGCTCGATCTGCTCGATGCCGAACGCACGCTGGCCCAGACGCGCCTCGCCGCCATCGACGCACTTGCCTCTTATCAGAATGCCCGCGCGCAACTGGAGCGCCTGACAGCGCCCGCGCCGGAACAGGGGAACTGATCCATGACATCCAAGAAGATCATCTACGCCGCCTTGCCCCTGTCCCTGATGCTGGCGCTCGCCGCTTGCGGAAGCGGTGCCGAGGAGAACCCGACCAACGAGGCGGCGCCCGCTGCTGAAGCAAAGACAGGGGATAAAGCCGAAGAGGGCAAGATCACGCTCTCGGCCGATCAGATCGCATCGGCTGGCATTCAGACGGCGCGCCCGATGATGGGCGGCTCGGGCACGATCGAGCTCCCCGCTACCATCGATGGCGACCCTCAGGGCACGCAGGTGGTATCGGCCGCGATCGGTGGCCGCGTGGTTTCGCTGACCCGTAACCTTGGGCAGTCGATCGGTCGCGGCCAGACGCTTGCCGTGATCGAGAGCCGCGAGGCCGCCTCGCTCAACGCCGAGACCGAAGCTGCTCGCGCACGGCTGTCTCTGGCGAACAGCAATCTCGCCCGCGAACAGCGTCTGTTTTCGCAGCGCGTCTCGCCTGAGCAGGATCTCATCGCTGCACGCACCGCAGCGACCGAAGCCCGCATCGCCCTTCGTCTGGCGCAGCAGCAGGTTTCTGCTGCGGGCACGGGTGGCGGCGGCCTCAATCGCATCGGCATCGTGGCGCCTATGTCGGGTCAGGTTATCGGCCGCAGCGTGGTGCTGGGGCAGACGGTCGCGGCGGATGCTGAATTGTTCCGCGTCGCCAACCTTTCGAGCGTGTCGCTTTCGCTCAACCTGCAGCCGCAGGATGCGGGCCGGGTGCGTCCGGGCGCAACGGTGAATATCAAGGCAGCTGGTCGACAGGCGACCGCGAAGGTGACGTTCGTGTCGCCGGCGCTCGATGCCAATACGCGACTGGTTCCCGTCATCGCGACTCTCGACAATCGTGATGGCCTCTGGCGCGTCGGCGAGCCGGTTACGGCATCGGTCGCGCTCACCGGCAGCGGCGGCGATGGCGCGATCCGTGTGCCGCTGACTGCCGTGCAGACGGAAGAGAGCCGGTCGGTCGTCTTCGTCCGGACCAAGACCGGGTTCCAGGCAACCGCCGTCCAATTGGGCGACAGTGCCGGCGACAGCGTGATCATCAAGTCGGGCCTGAAGGGCACCGAGGAGATCGCCACCGTCAATAGCTTCACGCTCAAGGCCGAACTCGGCAAGAGCGAAGCCGCGGAGGACTGAGCCGATGATCGCCCCAATCGTAACATGGGCGGTTCACAAGCGCTGGCTCGTCCTGCTGCTGACCGCCATTGCCGCCGTGATCGGCGCCGCCGCCCTGTCTCGCCTGCCTATCGACGCAGTGCCGGACATCACCAACAATCAGGTGCAGATCAACGTCCGTGCGCCCGCGCTTTCGCCCGAACTGGTCGAAAAGCAGGTGGCGTTCCCGATCGAGACTGCGCTCGCCGGCATTCCGGGCCTCGAATATAGCCGTTCGCTTAGCCGCAATGGTTTCGCGCAGGTGACGGCGGTCTTCTCCGATCAGACGGATATCTTTTTCGCCCGCCAGCAGGTCGGCGAGCGCCTGACAGGCGTGTCCGAGAACTTGCCCGATGGCGTAACGCCCGAAATGGGCCCGATCGCCACCGGTCTGGGCGAGGTCTATATGTGGACCGTCCGTCTGGAGCATCGCAAGGACGACAAGCACCAGCCGGGTGAACCCGGCATGCAGCCCGATGGCAGCTACATCACGCCGGAAGGCGAACGGCTGACGAACGACACCGACAAGGCGACCTACCTGCGTACCGCGCAGGACTGGATCGTTTCGCCGCTGCTGAAGAACACTCAGGGCTTGGCCGGCGTCGATTCGATTGGCGGCTATGCCAAGCAGTTCCTCGTCGTGCCCGACGTCCAGCGCCTGGCTTCGATGGGGATCACGCTGACGCAGCTCAGCACAGCCCTCGAACGCAACAACAACAGCGTCGGTGGCGGCTTCGTCAATCGCAATGGCGAAGGTCTGGCAGTCCGTGCGGACGCTCTTGTCCGTAACGCCGACGAACTTTCCAAGATCGTGGTGGCCACCCGGGAAGGTGTACCCATCACCCTTGGTCAGGTTGCATCTGTTCGTACCGGTCAGGCGATTCGCATGGGGTCGGCGTCCGAAAACGGAACTGAGGTCGTCGTCGGCACCGCCATCATGCGGATCGGCGAGAATAGCCGCACCGTCGCGACCGCAGTCGCCAACCGGCTGGAGGAGATCAACGCCTCACTGCCGCCAGACGTAATCGTCCAGCCTGTGCTGAACCGTACGGCGCTGGTGAACTCGACCATCAAGACGGTCGCCAAGAATCTGGGCGAAGGCGCGGTCCTTGTCATCGTGGTGCTGTTTCTGCTGCTCGGCAACTTCCGTGCCGCGCTGATCGCCGCCGTCATCATCCCGGTGACCATGATGCTGACCGGCTTTGGCATGTTGCGTGCCGGGGTGTCAGCGAACCTCATGAGCCTTGGCGCGCTCGACTTTGGCCTCATTGTCGATGGCGCCGTCATTATCGTCGAAAATGCCCTGCGACGCATGGCTGAGCATCAGCATCACGAAGGGCGTCTGCTCACCGTGAAGGAACGGCTGGATACGGTCGCTTCTGCTGCCCGGGAGATGATCAAGCCGTCGGTCTATGGCCAGGCGATCATCATCCTCGTTTATGTGCCGCTCCTCACCCTGACCGGTGTCGAGGGCAAGACCTTCGTGCCGATGGCGCTTACCGTCATCATCGCGCTGGTCTGCGCCTTTATCCTCTCCCTGACCTTTGTTCCCGCCGCGATCGCCCTGTGGCTGTCCAAGCGGATCGAAGAGAAGGAAGGACGGATCATGAGCTGGCTCAAGGCCCGCTACGAACCCGGTCTCGACCGGGCGATGAAGCGGCCTGTCGTCACTGTCGGCGCGGGTGTCGGCGGCTTCGTCCTTGCAATCCTGGCCTTCATGTCTCTGGGACAGGTTTTCCTGCCGCAGCTCGATGAGGGCGACCTGTTGATCCAGGCCCTGCGTATTCCGGCGACGTCGGTACAGCAGAGCCAGGCGATGCAGGTGCCGCTTGAACAGATGATGTCGAAGCAGCCGGAGGTGAAGTTCGTCTTCTCCAAGACGGGTACGGCCGAACTGGCATCCGACCCGATGCCGCCAAATGCCACGGACATGTTCGTCATCCTCAAGGACCGGAAGGAATGGCCGGACCCCAGCCTGAAGAAGGAGGAACTCATCTCTCGGATCGAGGGTGAGCTCGCCAAATTCCCGGGCAACGCCTACGAGATCACTCAGCCGATCCAGATGCGCTTCAACGAGCTCATCGCCGGCGTGCGCGGTGATATCGCGGTCAAGGTCTTCGGCGACGACTTCAACTCGATGAATGCGACGGCGGAGAAGATCGCCAGCGTCCTGCGCCGCACGCAGGGGGCGGCTGACGTGAAGGTCGAGCAGACCACGGGCCTTCCGATGCTCGACATCCGCGTCAATCGCGATGCCATGGCCCGCCTCGGCGTTACCGCTCAGGACGTGCAGGACATCGTGAACGCAACGCTGGGCGGCCAGCAGTCGGGCATGATCTTCGAAGGCGACCGCCGTTTCCCGGTGGTGATCCGTCTTTCCGAAGCGCAGCGCGCCGACATATCGCTGCTGAGCCAGGTTCAGGTGCCGACTCCGGGCGGGCAGTTTGTCCCGCTGGCCAGCGTGGCGGATATCCGCGTCGTTGACGGTCCCAACCAGATCAGTCGTGAGAACGGCAAGCGTCGCGTCGTCGTCCAGGCGAACGTGCGTGGGCGTGACGTCGGCGGCGTGGTCGCAGATGCGCAGGCTGCCATTGGTAAGGAAATGCGTCTTCCTCCAGGCAGTTATCTCGAATGGGGTGGCCAGTTCGAGAATCTGGCATCGGCTCAGGAACGCCTGCAACTGGTGATCCCGGCCTGCTTTGTCCTGATCCTGCTGCTCCTCTATGGAGCGTTGGGGTCGGTCCGTGATGCAGCGATCGTGTTCACCGGCGTTCCGCTCGCTCTGGTGGGTGGCGTGCTGGCCCTCTTCTTGCGGGGCATGGACTTCTCCATCTCCGCAGCGGTCGGGTTCATCGCGCTGTCCGGCATCGCGGTCCTGAACGGCCTCGTCATGGTGTCCTCCATTCAGGATCTCATGCGAACCGGCATGGACCGCGCCGAAGCCGCTCGGGTGGGCGCGCTTCAGCGTCTGAGGCCGGTGGTCATGACGGCGCTGGTTGCGAGCCTTGGCTTCGTGCCGATGGCCTTGGGCAGTGGTGCTGGCGCCGAAGTCCAGAAGCCGCTGGCGACGGTCGTAATCGGCGGCCTGATCTCCGCGACGCTCCTGACCCTGTTCGTCCTGCCGACGCTCTACGCGCGATACGGCCGCACGACGATGGACGAGGAGGATGATCCAGAGATCGAGGTCTCCCCGTCTGTTCAACCGCAGCACTGATGTGACGGGAGGGCAGCAACTGCCCTCCCGCCTCTTCCTGATCGAAGGAAAGGATCAGACCGATGAGAGAGGAAACCATGTTCAGTCCTCAGATCTCGCGTTTGCGGGCGTGGACGCTGTTGGCCGACCTCAATCGCTATGAAGCATGGCATCCCCACTATCGCTTTGGCGCGGGGGTCGTCGAACTTGGGAACAAGATCGACATGACCTGGACGCTGATGGGCAAGCAGGCATCGCTGGAAGCCAGAATTGTAGCCAATGATAAGCCCGATATCATCCGCTGGAGAGCAGCCACATTGCCGCTTTTCAGCATCGAAGAGGGGTATGAAATTTATGAGGATGAGACCGGTCTGCATGTCCGGCATAGCTTCGAATGCAAGGGTATCCTTGGATTGTTGGCACGCCCGCTAGCTACAGGCCTTCGCCGTCAAATGAGAACGCAGGACGCGAGTTTCATGGCGGCGGTGAAGCGCACGGTCCGCGCAGTCTCTCCAGCCAATCGCCACAAGCGGCGCTCGCTCAGCGTGATCAAGGGCAGGGGGAAGAGCGATGGTTGAGACCAAACCTGCCGGTGATCAGAGGATGGAGCGCAAAACGCTCTGGATCGTGCTGATCTTGAATGTCCTCATATCTGTTGCCTTCTTTGTCGTGGGCTTCACTGGAGACTCCAGCGCGCTCATCGCCAATGGCGTCGACAATCTGTCGGATGCTCTCGTCTATGCGCTGAGCCTTGTAGCTTTGAGCCGGGGACTCTTGTGGAAGAGCAGGGCGGCAATGTTCTCCGGCTCCATGCTGCTGGTCTTTGCAGTCGGCATCCTCATCGATGTCGGTCGTCGATATGTCTATGGCAGCGAGCCCATCGGCACGGCGATGATGGCGATGTCGGCAGTGGCAGCCGTCGTAAACTTCATTTGCCTGAGGCTTCTGCAACGGCTTGAGCAGCCCGACGTCAACATGCGTGCTGCGACCACCTTCAGCTTCAACGACTTCATCTCGAATGGCGGGATACTGATCGCAGGCGTGCTGGTCTGGTGGCTCGGCACAAACTGGCCGGATCTCCTTGTCGGCGTCGCGACTGCGCTGATCGCCATCAAGGGCGGGGTCGAAATCCTTCAGGACGCTCGTAGCGAAATTCGGGAGGCCAAAGGTCGCCCAGAAACCAAGGAAGTCTGACATGACGAACCGTACTTCTTCGAATGGACTTCCCTGTCCGGTCTGCAAAGTCGACCTCCTCATGAGCGAAAGGCAGGGTATCGAGATCGATTATTGTCCCCAGTGCCGCGGGGTTTGGCTCGACCGTGGTGAACTCGACAAGATCATCGAACGCAGCATCAGCGAAACTCAGCCGGCCGAACGGCGTGAAGGCACGCTGGGTGTGTTCGGCTCAAAGCATGGAAGCGATCGTGGCGATAGCCACGGATCTCGGGGCGGCCATCATGGTCGTCGCAAGGGCTTCCTGCGGGAACTGTTCGACTGATGACCAGCTTGGCCGCCGCACCTACCCCTGTGTGTGAGAACGGCCCGCGCCATGGGCGGCTTCCCTCGCCGTCCATGGCGACAGTTTATCCTCCGGATCCGGGAAACAATATGCGCCTGAAACAATATCGTTTGAGCCGTCTCTCCCTGACTGGAGGAGCCCTGATGCTCAGCCTGATGGGATGCCAGCAGAATAGCGGCGGTGATGAAAGTCGCCATGATCGTAACTCAACGCCAGCGTTAGTAGGCGAGCATCTCTATGTCTGCGAGGATGGCACCCAGCTCGATGGGGATTTCCTGGTCGACGGACTGACACTCGATCTGGCCATCCTACCGGATCAGAAGCCTATCCGGCTCACCGCGCCCGACACGGGCCTGACCTATGTCGGCAACAAGCTGAACGTCAGCCTGACCGGCGTAGACACGTTGAAGCTGGTACGCGCGGATCAGAAACCGCTGATCTGCAGGAGAACTCGGACGATCAGCAAGCAGGGACGCCTGCATCCACCCTGATGGTAACTGCTTTTACCGAAGATAGCGTGCCCCAACCAGGATGATGGTCATGATTGAAAAACTCCGCCTCGATGTCCCCCTGCTGCTCCCCGAAGTCATCGACACGGCTGATGGCTGCGTTTCGCGCCTGATATCCTTGATCGAAAGCCGTCCCGGCGTCTCTGAAGTGCATGTAACGAAGGAGCCAGCCGGTACACTGCCGCAGTTGTGCATCCACTATGATCCGGACGCGATCTCACTTCCGCGTATCCGGGAGCTGGCGAAGGCGGCGGGGACGCAGATCGCAGAGCGCATCGGCCATGTGGTGTGGGAGGTCGACGGCATCGGCCACCAGAGGCGGGCCAGGTCCATTGGCGAAACGCTTCGCGCGCTGTCAGGCGTGCTCGAAGCCGAAGCCATTCTTCCTGGGACAGTGCGGGTCGAGTTCGATCGTATGCTCACTTCGGAAGATGGAATTCTTACGGCGCTTCGCGATGCAGGTGTAAGCCCGAGGGCTCTCACCGCTCCGGACAAGAAGCCGTCGGCACATGACCATGACAAGGATCACGATCACCCGGCTGGCGAGAAGCACGACCATGATCATGGGCACGGCGGATTGCTTGGACCCAACCCCGAGCTGATTTTCGCTTTGGCCTGCGGCGGCGCGCTGGGCGTGGGTTACCTCATCGAGACGTTCCTGCAGGCACCCGCCTGGGTTCCGTTCGCTCTCTTCATCGCTGCTTATGTCTTCGGCGGTTTCTACACCGTGCGTGAGGCTATCGAAAATCTGCGCCAGAAGCGCTTCGAGATCGACACGTTGATGCTTGTGGCAGCAGCAGGTGCGGCCGCTCTTGGGGCATGGGCCGAAGGTGCTTTGCTGCTGTTCCTCTTCAGTCTGGGGCATGCGCTAGAGCACTACGCCATGGGCCGCGCCAAGCGTGCAATCGAAGCGCTGGCCGAACTGGCGCCGCGGACGGCCACTGTTCGGCGCATGGATGGTGGCTCCAGTGTCGTGCCGGTCGAGGAACTGGTCCTCGGTGATGTCGTCATCATCAAGCCGGACGAACGCATCGCGGCCGATGGCTTCGTCATCAAGGGGAACTCTGCCGTCAATCAGGCGCCGGTTACCGGCGAAAGCATCCCCGTCGATAAGGAGCCTGTAGAAAGCCCTGAGGCGGCCCGAACCAATCCCGACCGTGTCGCGGCAGCAAGCCGGGTCTTCGCCGGCACAATCAATGGCAGCGGTTTGATCGAGATCGAGGTCACGCGGCTGTCGAGCGAAAGCACGCTCGCCAAGGTCGTGAAGATGGTCAGCGAAGCGGAAACGCAGAAATCGCCGACACAGCGGTTCACCGATCGTTTCGAGCGCTTCTTCGTGCCTGCGGTGCTTGTATTGGCGTTCCTGTTGCTGTTCGCATGGGTCGTCGTCGACGAGCCTTTCCGCGACAGTTTCTATAGGGCGATGGCCGTCCTTGTGGCCGCCAGCCCCTGCGCGCTGGCCATCGCGACGCCGAGCGCCGTGCTGTCGGGTGTTGCCCGTGCAGCGCGTGGCGGCGTCCTGGTGAAGGGCGGTGCCCCGCTCGAATTGCTGGGTTCGCTCGACGCTATCGCGTTCGACAAGACCGGCACGCTGACGATGGGTGAGCCGCGCATCCAGCAGATCATCCCGGCGCCTGGCGTCACCAGGGACGAGCTGATGGCGCTGGCGGTGGCTGTAGAAAGCCTCAGCGACCATCCCTTGGCCCAGGCAATTGCGCGAGATGGGCGCGAGCATATTGGCGATCATCCAGTTCCGGAGGCTGAAAATCTGAAAAGCCTCACGGGTCGCGGCATCTCGGCTCTTGTCGGTGAGGACGAAGTTCTCATTGGCAAGGCCGAGATGTTCGGCAGCGATGGCATCGCCCCGCTGTCCACCGAGATGGATGCTGCGATCAAGACGCTCCGGGAGGCAGGACAGACCAGCATGGTCGTGCGCAGCGGCTCGCGGGATATGGGGGCTATCGGTCTTCTGGATACGCCGCGCGAAGCAGCCCGCGCGGCGCTGGAACGCCTGCGCGAGATCGGCATCAAGCGGATGGTCATGATCTCGGGCGATCACCAGCGTGTGGCTGATGCCATAGGCAAGCAGGTCGGGATCGATGAAGCCTGGGGCGATCTCATGCCTGAAGACAAGGTCGAGGCCATCAAGAAGCTGCGAGCCGAGACCAAGGTCGCCATGGTCGGCGACGGCGTGAACGATGCACCAGCTATGGCGACCGCAACCGTGGGTATCGCCATGGGCGCAGCCGGCTCAGATGTTGCTTTGGAGACAGCCGATGTGGCGCTCATGGCCGACAATCTGTCGCACCTGCCGTTTGCGGTGGGCCTCAGCCGGAGCACGCGCTGGGTTATCAGGCAGAATGTGTTCGTCAGCCTGGGTGTCGTCGCCTTCCTCGTACCGGCGACCATCCTGGGTCTTGGCATCGGACCGGCTGTCGCCCTTCATGAAGGATCGACTCTGTTGGTGGTCATCAACGCGCTGCGGCTTCTGGCATATCGGGATCCGGTCCGTGCCTGAGCAGGGCGCGGGCCACCATCGAGACGCGACGTGAGGATCGGACGATTCGACGCCATCTTCGTCGGGACAGGCATATTGATATGCGTCGCGCTCGCTGTCGTGGGAGTGTGGGTGGTGTCCGGCGTACTGCACGCACCGCCCAATGATCCTCCCGCCGCGAAGCGTATGAACTTCACGATCCGGCCGGGCGAAACGCAGCGGGTAGCAGTCTATGTGGCGGGCGAGGGGACCGTACGGTTCGTGAGCGACAGTCTCGGGGCGAAGGTCCGCTATCGCCTTCGCCTGGAAGATGGGCACCAGGGCTCCATTCTTGCCGATACGATTGCTTCAGGCGCTCAGCGGGGGGAGTTACGCCCCCAGCATGGCAGCTTGTACGAATGGTCTTGGAACAACCTATCGCCCGGGCCGGTGCATGTAGGCTTCTTTGCCGAGGGCAATTTCGACATCCTGAACCGAACAGGCGCTCGTCAGCCTGAATCCTTGGTGGCCCCCTGATTTTAAGAATTGGGCGCTACACCTCTCACATCATAGACAATGGAGCACCGCGATGATCGTCGGAGCGCGTCCCCGCCTGCAGCAGATAATCCTCGAAATCTGGAAGCCACTGACCATCCTGTTTGCTTGGGATGTGGCAGTCACCATCTTCCACCGGTTCATGCCAATCAAGGAGCCCGCGCTGCCAGTCGCACTGTTCGGCACGGCCATAGCTTTGTTTCTCGGCTTCAGGACGAACGCCGCTTACGCCCGCTGGTGGGAGGCGCGCACCTTATGGGGCGCCTTGATCAATGCATCGCGCAGCATTGCCCGGTTGTGCCGCAATGTATTGCCAGCTGGCCCGGAAGCGGAGGCCATTGTGCTGCGGCAGATCTCTTTCGCGCACGCGATGCGGTGCCGGCTGCGGGGGCAGGATCCGACAGAGGATATTGAGCGGCTGGCGGGCAAGGAGGCGGCCGAAGTCGCTGCCGAGCGTACGAACCGCCCCAACGCGCTGCTCGAGGACATGTCTCGCATCGTGTCTGGAGCGCGGGCTGATGGAAAGATCGACACCATCCAGCAGTCCCTGTTCGAACGAGTGATGATCGACATCGCCAATGCCCAGGGTGGCATGGAGCGGATCAAGAACACGCCGCTGCCCAGCGGCTTCGAGTTTATGCCGAACTTCTTCACGCGGCTGTTCTGCGTGCTGTTACCGATCTCGTTGGTAGAGACGCTGGATCTCTACACACCGATAGGATCGACCCTGATCGGGATGATCTTCCTGGCTGCGTTGCGGATCGGGCAGGATCTGACGGACCCGTTTGCCAACACCGTCCATGACGTGCCGCTATCAACGATGTGTCGGACGATCGAAATCGACCGTTTGGAGTCTTTGGGGCGGAAGAGCCCGGGGCCGCTTCCTCCTGTGGCGGGAACGCAGTGGTAGGGTAGGGGATCAAAGGCCGGACGTAGCCGTTACACCCTCCAACAGGCCGTAAAGGGGCGGAAATCAATCGTTACGATCGAGTTGGGCGCCGGCGACAGACGGTTCCTATCTGCCTTGCGCCCCCATTCATTTGAAGGAGTATGAAGTGGCAACAGCAAGCGTAATCAACACGCAACCGACACCGGACGAGGCCCTGCAGCGCCTGGTCGATGGCAACGAAGCTTTCGTGGCCGATGCGCCGGTGCCGGCCGACTTGTCACGCGAGCGGCGCTTGGCGCTGGCAGAAGGTCAGCAGCCGTTTGCGACGCTGGTGGGCTGTTCGGACTCTCGCGTTGGCCCAGAACAGCTGTTCGGCGCCGGCCTCGGCGAACTGTTCATTGTCCGGACTGCCGGTAACAACGTGGACACCGCCGGCATGGGGTCAATCGAATATTCGGTGGCCGTGCTGAAGGTGCCGCTCATCGTCGTGCTGGGGCATGAAAAGTGCGGTGCCGTTGCGGCAGCCGCCGACGTCGTGACGAAGGACACACGGTTTCCGGGCAGCATCGCTCGTATGATCGAGCCGATCGTGCCGGCCGTTTTGGCGGCTCAGCGCAACGTTGGCGAAGACAAGCTGGTCGATACCGCGGTCGAGGAAAACGTCCGGCGCATGGTCGAACGTCTGCAGAAGTTTTCGGAGCCGATGCTGATAGAGCCGCAAGATCGTGGAGAGTTGAAGGTCGTGGGCGCTGTGTACGAGCTGTCAACGGGCCGGGTGCGCTGGCTATAAGGCGGCAAGCATCCCTGACGGACGTGATCGGAAATTGAACCGATCATGTCCGTTAAGATGGCATGGATATTGGAAGTGTAGGTAAGCTTTGATACGATTTCTCCAGTGGCATATCGTAACATGATCGATATCCACAGTTTTCGGCAAGAAAAGGGACGTCGCAGCCGAAAATCACTGTAGCGTCGTTGCCAAGATGTTCTATCATTGGCTCATGGGGAAGAAGATCACCGATAATCAGCTCATTGGCGAGCTGGGAGAAGCGGCCGTTCGCAAGCGGTTCCTGTCCATGGGCTTTCAGTTTGACCATCGCAGTCGACTGGAAGCCGGTATCGACGGGCTAGCTGAGGTCATGATTGAGGGTGAGCCGACAGCGCGGATGATCGCCGTCCAGATTAAGTCGACCAGGGCTGGTAAATACACGTCCGAGACGGAAACTGGGTTTACATATCTCCTCGACGTGAAAGACCTTCAATATTGGAAGACGTCCAATTTGCCGGTCATCGTGGTGATGTATCGCGAAAGCGACGATAGCCATTATTGGGCTCAGGTTCAGTCGCAACCAGGCGTTGAGCAGCGCCGCCTCACTTTCGATAAGGCTCGGGACGTTCTCGACAAGTCATCTCTTGATAGGCTTGCGGCCCTGACGGTCCCTATCAACGGTTTTGGCTACTATGTGCCGCCGTTGGGCGGTGGTGAAACCGCATTGGTCAACCTGCTGCCGATCAAACTGCCGGCCGAGATATTCGTCGCGAGCACCCCTTTCGATCGCAAAAGCGCGATCAAAGAGATGTACGACACGGGTGAAACGGTGCGGTACGACTGGGTGATCAAGGATGGGACGTTTTGGTCGTTCCATGATCCCCGCGAAGCGGTGACTGGCGCCATAGTCGATCTGGACCAGGTGGAAGCCGTCGAGACCCGCATGATCGGATATCATGAGGACATCGACGAGCAGAACAACTTCGCGTTCCTGTTGCGTCAGACGCTCCAGCACCAGATGCAGGACGACCTGGCATGGGACAAAGATGGTCGGGTGTTTTATGTCAGGGCGCTTGAAGACAGCCAGCCTCGCACGTTCCATTATCAGTCCGCCAAGGTGAAGACGAAGGCCGACGTGGTGAACGTCATCATGAGCACCAAGGTGAAAGACAAGGTCGGCTTCGTGCGGCATCACGCCTTTGCACCCAAATTCGAGTGCATGATGGATCAGTGGTTCTTGATGGTCAGCCCGACCTACCACTTCACGACAAACGGCTACTATCGCCATCCATTCCCCGACGCGTTGCTGTCGGGGAAGAAGCGTTTGGAAAATAATGCGGCGATACGGGGGCAGGTGATCATGTGGCATCGTTTCCTCACAAAGAATGAGGAAGGTGGCACCGATCTGTTCGCCGAGCCTGTCGGGCCAGCAGTGGTGTTGCGCTTTGATCCACCCCCGGAGATCGAACTGCCAACGACCGTACCGGATGATGTCTGGGGACGGCGGCCGGCCGCAGAGCAAGATGATGGTGAGACGTCGGGGTCATTGTTCGATGAAGTTTGAATGTCGGATATTCGACGAGCCGCTGCTCGAGTTCGGCGACCAGCATAGCCATCAGGATCCTCGCCTCGGCCTAACCGACGCTGGTCCTTTACAGGCTCCGTTGGGCGATAAAATTCGCGTAGGTGTCGTAGGCGATGCCAAGACCGTCGAGGGCTCTAAGCAGTTCTTGGTGGCGGCGGCTAGCGGCTTTGCGTCGAAGGCGGAAAGCCATCCAAACATGAATCCCCATTTTCCGGGCCTTCATAACAACAACCCTTTCCGCTGTGGCTTTGAAATTGACGATGACGCTTGCAGCACGCTGACTAGAGCGCAGATCGATCGCATCCTGAAAGAGCCTCATCACGGCAAAGCCGTTGAGATGGCAGTTGATGCCATCATGGATAGTCTCCAGGCGATCGATGACAGCGGAAATCGACCTGATGTCGCATTAGTTGCGCTTCCGGTTGCCCTCATTGAGCGGGTCTGGAACGCCAAAACGGATGCCGATGGGACCACAGAGCAAGAAGATGCGGGCGGCTCTGATGCTCCTAATTTCCGGGGCCTGCTCAAGGCCAAGGCGATGCCGCTCAACTTCCCGATCCAGATCATCTGGGAAGACGTCATTGACGAGAAGGCCAAGATCCCTCGGAAGGTGAAGGTCAGCAGCGATCGGAAGATCCAGGATCAGGCCGGGCGGACCTGGAACCTGCTAACCACCCTCTACTACAAGGGAACGGGGCGTATCCCGTGGCGTCGTTTGCCGAAGGAAGGCGAGTTTCGCGCCTGTTACATCGGGGTCAGCTTTTACCGGGATGTCAGCGGCCAACAGCTTTGGACCAGTGCGGCTCAGATGTTCGACGAACGTGGCCGTGGGTTCATTTTGAAGGGCAAGCGGGCACAGACGGAGACGCGAGGCCGGCATCCTTACATGACCGAAAGCGACGCCTATGATCTGGTGAAGGGCGCGCTCAAAGCCTATCGCGACCATCACAAGCATCCGCCAGCGCGGGTGATCATTCTGAAAACATCGCGCTTTCGGGCTGAAGAGGCCGATGGCATCCTTCGCGCGCTCGACGAAGCAGAAACCGAGTTTCGCGATCTTGTCTGGGTCCAAGAGTCGTATGACGCCAAAATCCTAAGAGATGGCGATTATCCGGTTCTGCGAGGTACGTTCGTCGAGCTGGACGGCAAAGGGTTACTCTACACGAACGGCAGCATCCCGTATTACGGCACATATCCAGGCCTGTATGTGCCGCGGCCGCTGCTCCTATGTCCTCATCCTAGCAGCGACAGCACAGTGGCACAGATTGCTGAAGAGGTCTTTTCGCTGACCAAGATCAACTGGAATTCAACCCAGATGAATCAGCGTCTACCGGTCCCCATTCGCGCTGCTCGTAAGGTCGGCGAGGTGCTGAAGTATCTGGAGGAGGGGCAGTCGGTTAGCGCTGACTATCGACGGTACATCTGATTTGGCGTTCAGGTGAGAGGCGCCGATCGTATGTTGTCATAAATTTATCCCACATTTTCTCGAATCGTAAAAATGTGGGATAAATTGCGATATTCCTGTCGGTTATGCCACTGTCGCGACTTCGACGGTAAGGTGCTGGAGCTCATGAACGGGCACCAGGCGCCGCCGGATTTCCGTCGCATCTACACCCGGATGGGCAGCGACGCCGACGATCGCTGAGTGGGCTTCGGGGCCGACCTTCCAGACGTGCAGATCCGTGATCCGGGCATCGCCTGTCGTTTCGACCAACTCGCGGACTTCATCGGCTACGTGGCGATCTGTGCGGTCCAGGAGAATGGCGGCCGTGTCGCGCATCAGCGACCATGACCAGCGCGCAATCACGATGGCGCCGACGATGCCCATGATTGGATCCATCCACACCCAGCCCAGATAGCGGCCGGCCAACAGAGCTGCGATTGCCAGCACCGATGTCAGGGCATCAGCGAGAACATGCATATAGGCGGAACGCAGGTTGTTGTCGCCACCATGGCTGTGGCCATGCGAATGCCCATGATCGTGGTGGTGGTGATGACCATGGTTGTGTCCATGACCACCAGATAGGAGGAAGGCCGACGCTATGTTCACGAGCAGTCCGAGGATTGCGATCCATGTGGCTTCCGCGAAGGCGACGTTGATAGGCTCAAACAGCCGCATGACGGACTCAACGCCGATAGCGAGGGCGATGATGCCCAGGACGAGGGCCGATGCGAAGCCGGCGAGATCCCCGACTTTCCCGGTGCCGAAGCTGAAGTCGCCGTTATGAGCATTGCGTTTCGCGTAGGCATAAGCCGCGGCTGCAACACCAAGCGCTCCGGCATGGGTGGCCATATGGAAGCCGTCAGCCAGTAGGGCCATCGATCCAGTAGTGTAACCAGCGACAATCTCTGCCACCATCATGAGGGCGGTGAGCACCACGACCCAGAGTGTCCGGCGGGCATTGTCGTCATGGCTGGCGGCCAGGAACATATGTTCGTGCGTCAGATGGCCGGTATCGGCCAGCACGGCGGTCTTGGTGCTCACTTGCTGTACCTCCGGATGATCGTGACGAGATCCTCTGCGCCCTGCTGGCGTTCTTCTGCCGACAAGCCGTCGCGAGCGACGTGCGACTCTAGATGCTCGACGATGATCTCATCGAGAAGCCCATTCACGGCGCCGCGAACGGCTGCGACCAGATGGAGGACTTCGGTGCAATTCGCATTGCCGCCAAGCGCGCGTTCTACTGCGCCAACCTGACCCGCGATGCGCTTGATTCGCCCGAGTAGCGCGTCTCGGTTCTCATTGATGTGAGCCATTTTCCCTCGGCAGCCTCGGTGTCACGCAGCAAATTGCTGCTGGTCGGATGATGCCTTATAGGGTAGGGGGGTAGGGTATTCAAATAAATTCGATGGAACGATCTGTGCGCTCGCCTTGCATTGAACTTTGTGGTTTTGACGCCTCGTCCGGCTGGTGCCGTGGTTGCGGCCGTTCTCGTGAGGAAGTGCGTCGTTGGCGCAATCTGCGCCCGGGCGAGGCGTGTAAGGTTTCGGCGGACTTGCCACAGCGCCTGTCCAAGCTGCGCGCAAAGAGCCTGACGAATGATCGCACCGACGACTGACTAACTTCTCGGCTGATGTCGTCAGTGCGATGGGTGGCAAGCTGAAGCTTTTAGCCAGGCGCGACCTTTAACTGATGATCGTCTCCGTATCGAATGCGGCAGGAATAGCCATGGCCGCACTCAGCGTGCATCTGTGACACGGCGGCTTTGGTCAGCCGCTGTGTCTGGCCGCTATCTTCGATTTCGATCCGTTCGACCGATTGGAAATCGAATGGCGCGACAGGGACGTTTTCCCGACCCTGTTTGATGAGCACCCCATAGTGCGATGTGCCTTTGAAATAGGTCACACGGATGTCGTGGGAGCTTTCATTCTTCCATCTGGGGTGGACCGGCCCACAGGCGGACAGGGAGAGGGCCAAGGCGGTCAGTAAGATCGTCGGTCTCATGATTTCTTCTTATTCGCTAGAACCGCGCATAATAAAAAGCCCGGCCTAACGGGGCGTGAACAGCGATGTCCTGAAGGCGATCGAGCGGCGTTCGTAGCTGCTCCGACGCCCGCTCTCGTAGCAGGGAAGAGTAAACTCTCACCGGAATAGCGGAAGCATTAAAAAACTCGTTTCGCATTAGAAATCATGCTGCTAGAGTTTTGTTACGGGGTTCTCCCCTCGCATACGCGCTGTAGCAACTGCGGCGTAAGAGTTAATGTCTGCGCATATCATACGCGCCATGATTTTCCGTTATCTCATGGTGACTGGAAGGGAGACCCCGTGCCACCGGCTCATATTTTTGGACCGATGAGCTTCGTAAAGTTGCCGCCACAATTGACGACTGAAGCAAGTTTTCTTGCTTATCTTGGCGTCAGTCCCGCGGAGCTGAGCGTCATTAGGTGGTACGCCGGCAGGATGTACCATAACTTTGACATCAAGAAGAGGTCGGGCAAGTCGAGGGTTATCAATGCACCCGATTATCGACTCAAGATGCTGCAGCGAAAGATCGCCGATTTGTTGACGCCTCTCTACCGGAGGCGCAACCCCGTTCACGGGTTCGTTATCGGTCGGTCTGTGAAGACCAATGCTCAGTCCCATCTGGGCAGCAAGTTCATCGTCAACTTGGATTTGAAGGATTTCTTCCCGTCCATTTCGTACGGACGTGTGACGGGTGTGCTGCGCTCGCTTGGTATGAAGCGGGAGTTCGCTAAGGACGCCCGTTGCATTTACACCCGCTATGCGGACGACCTGAGCTTTTCCAGCTACCAGCCGCTAATGGGATTGTTCGAAACGACACCACCGGCATCAGGGCATTTCTCACCGGATCTGTTGTCGGAGAAACTCAAGCAGATTTTCAGCGGTAATGGGTTTGTGCTGAACCCAGACAAGGCTCACTATGCGGATAAGCATTCGCGCCGCACCGTGACAGGCATCCGGATTAACGAGGCTCTCAATGTCGACCGGCGGTTTGTGAGGAATTTGCGGGCGGCCCTTTACTCTGTTGAAACGCTGGGACTGGCCGCCGCCCAGGCAAAATTCAAATCCTCGCATGGTGGTAAAGCTGACGTCGGCCAGCACTTGCAAGGCAAGGTATCGTGGCTGGGATACATCAAAGGCGCATCTGACCCGGTCTTTCGCAGTGTCGCATCCCGTTTCAACGCTGCATTCCCGCCGCTCGCGCTCGACATTTTGCCCAGTCCCCAGGAAATACGAGAACGATCAGTGTGGCTGATTGAGCATTGGGAAACAGGGGGTGACCAAGGCACGGCTTTCTTCATGAAAGGCGTTGGCCTGGTTACGGCAGAACATTGCGTATCGCCGTCCGGGCTAGTCGAGCTTTATCATCCATCGAAGCCGTCGAATAAATTCCCGGCGTATGTGAAGCATCGTTGCCCAAATCGAGATCTGGCGGTTCTCGACCATGCAATCCCAAGTAACGAGTTCTATGAGCTCGAGACCGCCGCCAAGGCGGCCGCGACAGGTGAGGCCACGACCGCGATCGGGTATCCCGGCTACGGCCCCGGCGATAGACTGAACATCCGACCTGGTGCGGTTACATCCCTGCCAACCAAAAGCGCGGTGAAGATGGTGGAGGTTCAGCAGATGCTGACACCGGGGATGTCAGGGGGGCCATTGCTGGATGTGGATGACCGCGTTGTTGGCGTCGTTCACAAGGGTGGCCATGATCATGGTCGGCAGCTCGCCATTGCCATATCTGAACTGCATGCTTGGCTGCCCTGACCAGGTCCGCCGTTCAGCTAATCGCGCAGGCGCCGAACCAGTCGTTTCCAACTAGCTTCGCTGTTCATCCAGTCAGGCCGGTCTGGCTGTCGAGGCGTTGGAGCAAATCGTTCAGGATGTCCCCGACAGCGCGTGCAGCGCAGGTGCGATCCGACGGTTTCCATAGCGGTGTTCCAGCAATGCGCGAGGAACCAGCGGTTGAGTTTTTCAGCATCGATTACTCCTGAGTGGCCGCATTTGCAGATGATGAAAAGATTGGCGTTTCGGTGGGCATAATCGCCGAGGTTTCGCAGGGGGACGTTCGCCCCCACGTCAAAGGGGAAGGGTCATATGCCTGCGATCAAAGTGAGGCGGCTGACGTTCCATGGCCACGATAATTGTTTGGGCCAGTTCTACAGCAGCTTGCTCCCGCAACCGTTCGTTTGGCGCCGTCAGTGCCACTCGTGCCCACCCAGGGGCGTTAAGAAGGCTCTGCGCGAGCCAGAGAGAATCGGGCTGTGTCATGTCCGGCGATATGCGAACAAAAAGAGAACATGGCAAGAGCCTGTTCTTCGGCAAACGAGGTTGATGGATGGGCTTGGACTAGCCGAAAGGGGGCGGTCCCTCATCCCGGTGCAGCAACAGGTTACGCTGAGGACGTGCCTATTTTTGTCAGTCGTCGGCAAGGAGAGACGCGAAGCCGTGGATCGTGAATGGCATGGCGGCGTCAGGCACCTTCGCCTCGCTTGGAACCTCATGCATGAGTAGCAGCATGCCCTCATGTGGAAGATAGGCGCAGCCGAAGCCCTCCTCCCGTCGCTGTTTTGCGGCTTCGAGAACAGCTGCGCGGTAGGCGTCATGAACCTTATTTCCGACATGCAGCTTGGTGAGATCGATGAAGCCCAGTGCATCGCCATTCGGGCCCTCTTCGCTGACGCCGAAGATCATGGTTTCATCGGGCATTTCGAATCCTCATTTCATTTCGCGAACATTCGCGAAGTGTGTTTCCAAGCATGACGACGTCGGCGCGCGGGGCCTCAATGATCATCTGGTCGCGCGCTATTGCGCCTTTAATCGCGGCCTCGACCGCGAGGCATAGCAAAGCTGTGCTGTTCGCTTGCATCTGGATCTGTGCGGCCTTTCGGCTTGATGACTAATTCGAACTTGATGTCGCTCGCCTGCGAAGCGATCCCGCGAGTAACTGCCTCAGATAGGTAGGTTCCCTCCGCATCGCCCCCGGTGATTTCAGATTCCCGATCGAGGCCATTGGGCACTGGCTCTAGCGCTTGTGAAGCAAGGCGTTCCAACCGCGCATCTAATGCTGCGGCGCCAGGGCCACTGGCTCGCGCTAAAGTAGCCCCTAAATCGATCCCTGCTCGATGGAATTCTGACACTCGCTCATAACGGCCGACGGCTGCCATGGCGATGTCCTGCTGACCCAGGCCGTCCTTCTCCAGCGTTCGGATGCCCATGCTGGATACGAGCTCCTGAGCGGGCTTGGCGATCGCCATGCCTCGGCTGACACTCAGGGCTCCGCCTCGGCCGATCAGTTCGAGGCCACGCGCCTCTTCCTGAGTGGCGACGTCGTAGAGGATCATCCGGGCCTTTTCATTTGGCGAAAGGGCCCCATTCGCCGCCTCGTAGATTTCTGCACGGACAAAGGCGCGTTCGGTCGCCGCAAAGCGGTGCTCATTGAGAGGCATCCCGGCATCGCCAAGGGTCAGGACCGCGCGTTCAAGGGCTGGATCAACAGCGATCGTTGCGTCGCGGTAGCGAAGCTTGTCCTGAACGGTCCGAATTTCAGTGGCGGCGCGGACCAACTCAGCAAGCGTCAAAGTCCGGAAAGGGCGATACTCTTCCGCCTGAGGGCCGGTGGCCATCTCCAGCCGCGCCAAATCGAACGCTTCAACGCCGGAAGCTGCGGCTGTCTTCGCCGCAGCGCCTATGGCAGCCGTCGTGGCATTCTGTCGTTCCTTCGGCATCGCGTGCCGTTCAGGCGCATCAGACAGCCATTCCTCAATTGCTCTGAAGTCCATTGTAATGCTTCCCTGCAAGACCGGGAGTAATTGTCTCAGACCGATTGGGCAAATTCCAGACCCCCTTCACCACAGGTTGCATTGAATATGGAACAGGCCGCTTCGAATCTTACGGAAAGCGGCTTATGCGCCGCAGTTATCGGCGGCGTTGGATTGAACCGATGGGCTGGCCAGGCTAGTCCAATGGGGGACTATTCTTTATGGACTTCAGTGCTTCCGATGCAAGATAGAGTTCGTCTTGGGCTGCCTCCCATTCACGGCGGGCTTCATCCCAGCGCCGCTTAGCGATGAGCAGGCGATCTTGCGCTTCCTGTTGTTTATTCCGTGCACGGGTGCGGATGCGTTCCCCCGTTCGGCTTAGCGGCAACCGATAGACGTCGTTGTCGGTCAGCTTTCGACCGCACGACTTTGGGCTATGTTGATTGCGTATGTGGGCCCATGATCCTTGCAGCTTGTGGACGGAATTACCGCAGCGCTTGCAAAACCATTCGCGCTCAATGCGATCGGCCCTCACAGCAGCACTCCGATCATCAGGCCGACGAGCATCCATGTGAGGCCGGTCATGACTTGCACGGGATCGCGCCAGTATGCGCGTTCAATTATGGCAGAGCTGCCGCTGGCCACATCCCTGAGATCGTCGCGACACCCGGGATAGGGATATTCCTCATTCAGATGGTTTGCGAGACGTTCGAACGCGGCTTTCTTGTCGGGGGGAATATTCCCGGGCATGCTTTCCTCAATCGCTATCGGCTATACGATAGTAATCGTCGGATTTCCCGGCGAGACCCTCGTTGAGCTTTTGCACTGGTCTGCAGCAGGACCGCGGGTTCGGATTTGCGGCAGTCAGGCATCGCACCTGGGCAGTGGACGTAGCTGGCACATGCATCTTGCATGGGATATTATCGGTACCGGAGCAGGGATGTCGCAGGCGGGCTGCACATTTCTAAGATGGACCGGGATCCACGGAAGGGATGGAGCGGTATGATCATCACCCTCTCAGACCTTTTAGCGGGAATCCGAGAGCGCAAGGCTGCCTTGGGCATCATCGATACCCCAGAGCGTACCGATGCCATGCGCAATAGCGGATCGCGCCGAACAGCGCGCAAGCGTGCTATGTTGGCCCGGATCGAGGAGCGCTCACGCGACGCAGGCGTCGTCTAGGCTGACCAAGCGCCTTGTTTCATGATGTTGGCGAAGCGCATGCGGCAGTAGCCCGCATCATGTATCGTGGGCAAACCGACCTTCCGCGCCCACTTTTGTGCTGACTGGGGAGGCAATCCCATCCTGTAGCCGATCTCGACCGATCCTATGATCTCTGCTGCAGCCTGAAGAACATCCGCTGCGAGATATGCTTTACCCTGGCGACGTATGCGGCCGGTGGCGACGAATCTGAGAAACTGATTGGTGGCCAGGTTGAGTATCTCGCTGGCATCGGTGCCTGATAGCTCATCCTCGACATGGGCGCCGGACAACGGGTTTTCCAACATCCGCAAAGTGTCGATGAGGTCGGCCGGGATTAGTATCTGGTGGGACAGGTCTGTCGCTTCGGGGGCCAGACCAAATCGACCATCCGGCCCCAGAAGCCAGGCGAAGATGCCGGCCCAAGGCTTGGCGCGACCGCCAATGGCCCTAGCTGCGATTTGTAGCGGTATGCCGTCAACTATAGCAGGATCGGCTTTGGCTTGGATTTTTGCCTCGAATGCCGCCCAGGCCTTGGTGGTGGTATTGCGGACGCCATATCGCGCCTCCCAATAAGGGTGGGTCAGCGGGGCGAGTAATCCAGATTGCATCAACTGCGCTATGGCATAGCGGGGCAACTGAGTTGACTGCGACACGGCGGTCAAAGGCAGACGGTCAGGCTTGGTACGTGCCAGTTCCTCGATTTCTTCGGGATCATGGAACGGTCGAACCACGCCATGAACTCGCACGTCGGTTAGCTTGAAGACGCCAGCGGCTCGCAGCTTTGCGATGATGGTATCCGTCTCGCGCAGCACACGCACGGCTGATTTGGCGGAGATCAGTCCAATTATGTCATTCCCCTCGTCGGCCGACGGGAGGTCGGTCAGATCAGGGCTTTGACTGAGATCGGGTTGCTCTTGCTGCAGGCCATGTAGAAACATCGCGAACAGGGCTTTGACGCGGGGCGAGGAGCGGCCGATCCGGGCTTGCTTGACGGCGTGCCCCAGCTTGTTCGACCAGTTGTCCCCTTCGCCTGGAGTTGGAAGTAGCTGGGCTGGAACGATGGGCCATTGGCGCAGCAGCGTTACAGCGTCATGAAGCGCGCTGACGACCGCCATTGTAAGGTCAGGATTGGTCAGCCATTTTCCGCGCAGTTGGTCGTTTAGCCAGGGGGAGAGCTTCAAGGCCAAGTCGGCAATGTCGTGCGGCTCCAAACTCGCAATCGGGTCAGGAAACTGTGATCGCGAAGCGGCACGTACATCGGGATCATGGCTGAAGAGGCCAGCATAGATGCCCAAATTGTCGCGCATCTCGAGAGGGATGAACTCGGCCGGTCCCTCACGCAGGTCCGCGCTGCAGACATCTTGGTCGCAGGTGGCAATGCCGTTGGCATACCGCCATCGTTGGGTGACGCCGCATTCGTGACATTCGCTGCGCAGGATCTGAAAGGTTTCCGGGCAGAATGGGACGGAGGCCAACTGCCAAATCGCACGATGATGAGCCGATAGGGCAAGGCTGGCCGGTGCGTACCTGCGGATGGTGGTTCTCAGTTCGCTCTGCCATGCGCGTCCACCAAACCAGTGTATTATAGCGCTGCCGTCTTCTGGGCCGTGGGCATGGTGGAGTAACTGGGGGTATGGCACCACCAGAATGTCGGCCAGCGCCGGTAGATGTTCGGCATTGGTTGTGGCCGCCGTCGGCTTGTTGTCGTAAACCCAGCCAGCCTCGGCCAATAGCGTTCCCGTCCGCGGATACCCGTTCTCGGCAGTCACACGGGCGACAAGGCCCATGAGACTTTCGCCAGCGATCGGCGCGAGCGGGTATTTCACTTGGCTCAAGCTTCGATCTCCACGAACGGATTATAGTCGATGAAGCTATGGGCAATGGCCCAGCTGTTCACTGCCATGGCGAGATCGTTGCGGGTAATCGCATGCCGACCTTCACGCACGACATTTATCGCCGCCGTTTCCACGATGCGGCAGGTGCGGCCGATGATTCCGCTGCTTGCGAGGCAAAGGGGGCGAGCAATGTCCTCTTCGACCAGGCCGCTGGCGACCTTCATGATCTGCTTGTCGACCATGGCGGTATCGAGGTCTTCGACGAAGTCCAGGAATAGGTCTCGATCGTCATCCGCCCACCAATCAAGGGGAGGAAGCGTGAGGGGAGGGAAGAGCCGGCCGTTCAACTCGTGGCTGGAGTGGAACAGCTTGTCCGCGTCGTGGGTGCCGAAAAAGGCGATAGGAACAAGGCCAGAATCAAGGAACGTCTTCAGGCTATCCGTGACATGGGTTGCCGCCGATGACCGGCGCGACAGATGTTGGATTTCATCGATGACGAGCAACTGCACGTTATCCCGTTTGATGGCTTGCACGGCGCGCTTGTGCAGGTTGGGTTCGGTGCCGCGGTCATAAAAGGGGTCGTCCAGGGCCTGCAGGATGGAAGAGAATAGCGACCTGGCGGTGCCAGTGCTCATGAGCTTGACGATCAGGACGGGCCGGCTGCCTTCGGGAAGTTCGCCCAGGCGTTCGATGCCGTCCCGGAAATGTTCGGCTGCTGTCGTTTTGCCGGAACCGCTTTCAGCCAGGAGGGTGATGCCATATTGCCGCTCGCCACGGGTGGCGATGCCAGAGCGCCGGACCTCATCCAGCCCTGCAATGATAGCCTCTTGGCGAGGATGAACAATCTTAATCTGGCGGAACGCGCTGCGGGCATCTGCCACACGTTGAGAGCGGGCAGCGGCTTCATTCGGCCGTACAACGGGCGGGTTTGATGTGGTGGTAGTCATGTGTTGCCTTTCGGGTAGGGGTTAGAAGTAGCTGCTGTCGTTCGAGCGCTTTTTGCGTTCACGGCGTGGTTCGGGGTCGGTGGTCGACGCGTCCGGGGTGGGTGGCGGCGCAGGAGCACGCCGGTCGCGCTCTGGCATGTCCTCTGGCGTCGCCTCTCGGGCATTGGCAGCTTTCGCCTTCTGCCGGTTGCTCCGCCGTTTAGATGCGGTAGGGGCAGCTTTCTGTGGAGCGGGGCGACGAGACAGGGTGTCGGCATCGTGCATCTCGTGCTCGATCACGTCTGCATAGATGATCGGGATATCGACCGGCTCGGGGCGCTCGCGCTGCAGGCTGGCGAGTTCACCGGTGATGCTGCGGATGCGCTTGTTTTCGTACAGCTTGGCCAGAAGCTTGCGTTCACGCTCCTTGGCTTCGGGCGTCAGCTGGTCGATGGCGTCGAGAAGCTCGGCGCGGCAGGCGTCACGCCATTCCCGTGAGTTGAAGTCGGCGGCTTCCGCTTTGGCC